>Ga0302178_10000508_pt1 | contig 35038 bp, 26 predicted proteins | sample I_Palsa_E1_3_FD_198790 | JGI IMG/M metagenome (GOLD analysis project Ga0302178, IMG submission 198790) | Peat permafrost microbial communities from Stordalen Mire near Abisko, Sweden - I_Palsa_E1_3 | ecosystem: Environmental > Terrestrial > Soil > Palsa > Peat permafrost | place: Sweden... | reverse complement strand
ATCTCGACGTGGTGGGAATCGACTGCCATATCGGCTCGCAGATTACCGAAGTCGCGCCGTATCTGGACGCGGTAGACAAGTTGCTCGAACTGGTCGAGCAGATCGAAGCAGACGGTTTGACGATCCGTCACATCGACGTCGGCGGCGGCCTCGGCATCACCTATGACGACGAAACGCCGCCTGACATCGGTCAGTTTGTGCGTACCGTGCTCGATCGCATCGAAGCACGCGGCCATGGGCATCGCGAAGTGTATTTCGAACCAGGGCGTTCGCTGGTCGGCAACGCGGGCATTCTGGTGACGCGTGTCGAGTTTCTGAAGCCCGGCGCGGAAAAGAACTTTGCCATCGTCGACGCCGCGATGAACGATCTTGCGCGCCCGGCCATGTATGAGGCGTATCACGGCATCGAACCGGTCGTGAAGCGCGAGGGGCCGGCGCATGTCTACGACGTGGTTGGCCCGGTCTGCGAAAGCGGCGACTGGCTCGGCCGCGAGCGGCTGCTGGCGATCGAACCGGGCGATCTGATCGCGTTGCGTTCGGCTGGCGCATACGGTTTCGTGATGAGCTCCAACTACAACACGCGTCCGCGTGCGGCCGAAGTCATGGTCGACGGTAACAAGGCGTATGTGGTTCGCGCGCGCGAAGAGGTCAAGCAGTTGTTCGCCGGGGAAACGATTCTGCCGGCGTGACCGAGCGCGGCAAACGCTCTGCCCGCTGGAAAGCTGGAAAGCACGAAACAAGAAGGCGATGCCACCGCGGCATCGCCTTTTTCGTTGTCTGATGTCTAAATCGGCCAGCGAAGCAGGAGCGCCCTCACCTCTTCCGGGCCGGCACCGTCCTACGCTCGCGCAGCCACACCAGCAGACGCCACCCCAACAGCGCCACCATGATCGCGCCGTAGATCTTCGGCAACAGCAGATCGTGCTTACCGGATTTCATCCACCAGAAATGCAGGATCGCGAGCACGCCGATGACGTAGATCGCGCGGTGCAGCGTCTGCCAACGGCGCCCCAACTTCCTCACCATCGCGCGCGGCGAGGTGACGGCCAACACGATCAGCAACACGAAGGCCGCGAAGCCGACCATGATGAACGGACGTTTGCCGATGTCCTTCAGGATCGCCCCCACGTCGAACCATTTGTCGAACCACAGATAGGTGGTGAAATGCAGCGTCGCGTAGAAAAACGCGTACAGACCGAGCATGCGCCGAAACCGCACCAGCGCGCTGACGCCCGTCAACCGGCGCAGTGGCGTCACGGCGAGCGTGATGCAAAGGAACACCAGGGTCCACAGGCCGGTTGAGCGCGTGATGAACTCAATCGGATTGGCACCAAGCCGATCGGTCAAGCCGAACAACACAATGCGCGCGAGCGGATACCACGCCGCTACGAACACGGCGATCTTCGCGGGCACCACCCAGCGCGCGCCCGCTGCGGCGGGACGCCTGGCAGCAGACGGCTGCCGCCGCGAAGCGGGTTCGGACACCGTTGGTGTTTCAGAAGTCATGGGCCGGTTCCCGCTCAGAAGTTCTTCTTCAGGTCCATCCCCTGATACAGCGAGGCAACCTGATCGCCGTAGCCATTGAACATCAGCGTCTTCCTCTTCGGGGTGAAAAAGCCATCTTCGCCGATTCGCCGCTCTGTTGCCTGGCTCCAGCGCGGATGGTCGACATTCGGGTTCACGTTGGAGTAAAAGCCGTATTCGGTCGGCGCGTAAGTGTTCCAGCTCGTGGCCGGCTGCTTGTCGACAAACCGGATCTTCACCAACGACTTGCCGCTCTTGAAGCCGTATTTCCACGGCACGATGATCCGCAGCGGCGCACCGTTCTGATTGGGCAGCACTTCTCCGTACAGGCCCACCGTCAGCAAGGTCAGCGGATTCATCGCTTCGTCCATCCGCAGTCCTTCGGAGTACGGCCAGTCCAGAATCGGCGTCGACAGACCCGGCATCTGCGACGGGTCTGCGAGCGTGATGAACTGCACGTATTTGGCGTTACCGGTTGGCTGTGCGCGCTTGATGAGCTCCGAGAGCGGGAAACCGATCCACGGCATCACCATCGACCAGCCTTCGACGCAGCGGTGCCGGTACACCCGCTCCTCAAGCGGCGCCATCTTCAGCAGATCGTCGATGTCGTACACCTTGGCGTTCTTCACCTCGCCTTCGACACTCACCCGCCACGGATGCGGGCGCAACGTCCCGGCATTCTGTGCCGGATCGCTCTTGTCGGTGCCGAATTCGTAGAAGTTGTTGTAGGTGGTAATGTCCTTGTAAGGGCTCACCTTGTCCTGCGCGACAAACTTCGGATTGGTCTTCGCCGTCAGCTTCGGTCCCTTGGCATCCGGTGACGTGTACATGGCGAGCGCCTCGCCACTGACGCCCATCAGATTGCCCATCGCCACCGCACCCGCCGCCCGCAACACGCGCCGCCGGTTCTCGTACACGCGTTGCGGCGTGATTTCGCTGCGGGCGATATGGTCGCCCTGCAGTGCAATCCTGTCCGTCCGCTTGATCCACATATTGCCGCTCCTGCTGGCCCCGCGGGCCACATTGATGATCGTTCGACTGCTCATCCATAGGTACTGTTCTGACGAACACGCTGGATGCACAGATATTCCCGCGCATACGAAAAAACCGCCGGTGCAGGGCACTCGGCGGTTCTTGGTCGGTTCAGAACGGCGGATATTACAGCTTGCCGTAGCTATGCAGCCCTGAGAGGAACATATTGACGCCGAGGAACGCGAACGTGGTCACCAGCAGACCCGTCAACGCCCACCATGCGGCGACGGCGCCACGCAACCCCTTCATAAGCCGCATATGCAGCCAGGCCGCATAGTTCAACCAGACGATCAGGGCCCAGGTTTCCTTCGGGTCCCAGCTCCAGTAGCCGCCCCAAGCCTGAGCGGCCCACAGCGCGCCGAGGATGGTGGCGATGGTGAAGAACGCGAAACCGACGGCGATCGACTTGTACATCAGGTCGTCGAGCACGTCGAGCGGCGGCAGGCGGTCAGCCAGCACGCCGTTCTCTTTGACGAGATAGGCCACCCCGACCATCGCCGACAACGCAAAACTGCCGTAGCCGATGAAGTTCGCCGGCACGTGGATCTTCATCCACCAGCTTTGCAGGGCCGGCACGAGCGGCTGGATCTGCTGGGCGTCGCGCGAAATCGAGTACCACATCAGGAAGCCGACCGCGGCGCTGATCACCAGCAGCACGAACGCGCCGAGCGCCCGGGTGTTGTAGTGCTGCTCGTAGTACAGGTAGAAGAGCGCGGTGATCAGGCTGAACAGCACGAACACTTCATAGAGGTTCGAGATAGGAATATGGCCGACATCCGAACCGATCAGGTACGACTCGTACCAGCGGACCATCAGGCCCACAAAGCCCATCAGCACGGCGGCCCAGGTCATCTTCGAGCCGATCGCGGCGCCGGTGGGCGAACGCGAGAGCAAGCCGATCCAGTAGAACAGCGTGGCCAGTACGAACAGCGCGCTCATCCACAGAATGGCGGACTGGCTCGACAGGAAATATTTGAGGAAAAACGCGCTATCCGCCCGCGCCAGGTCGCCCTGATAGGTTTGGATCGCGAACAGCGACAGCACCGCGATACCCGCAATCAGGAGCCGCACCGGCTTCCAGCGCCAGCCGAGCGTGACGAAAACCGGCACCGCGCACACCAGCACCAGCTTGTCGTAGTAGTTCATGAACGGGTGATAGCGCGACAGCGCGAAACCCGCGCCCGCGACCATCACCAGAGCGAACAGCCAGTCGAATGCGCCGAGGCGCTTGAAGAAGGGCCGCTCGTCGAACAGCACGGGCTGCTGCGCCGCATCGCCTGGCGCGTTCTTGGCCGGCGCGCTACCGCGCGAAGGGGATGAGGAAACCTGAGTCAAGTCCATGATCTTACCGGGTCGAATCTTGTGAGCCTGCGGACGATGCAGCACCGGGGGTGCCGGTCTTGTCGGTTGCGTCAGTGGGCTTGGCACCCAGCGTAGCGCCGACGGTATCGCGCGTCTGAGCAAACTCCTTGTCGAAGTCCAATGTCTTGCGCGCACTCGACATAGCCATCACGACGTTCGTACCGTGATCGGTATCTTTGATCCAGAACCACAGGCGCCGTTCACGGACGTAGAACATCGAGAAGATGCCCAATACGAGGAGCAGGCTGCCAAGATACACGACTTTTTTGCCCGGCGCGCGCGTCAACTGAAATACCGAAGCTTGCACCTGCCTGAATGAGTCGAGTTGTAAATAGACCGGCGAACCATACAAAAAGCTGTCGGACATGGCGTTGATCGAGCTCTGGATGAAGAGGCTCGTGTCGGCCGACGGCGTTGCGTCCGGCTCGCCGGCCTGCTCACGGGCCAGTTGCCACAGGTCCCACGTCGAACCTTCAAGCATGCGCAGCAGCAGCGAGGCCGCCTTTTCCTGCTCGCCCTTCGGCACCGAGTGGTCGATAAACGCGGCGATTGCCTGGAAGCCGCCAATATTCTGGCCGCCCTGCATCATGCCGACGCTGCTGTCGCCGGCGGCAAAGAGGGTCAATACGCGCAACGCGCTTTCTTCGAGGTGTTGCTGCAGCTCTGCGTTAGACGAGGGCACCGAGCGCTGTGCGAAACGATGCGCCGCGGCGACACGCATGGCCGGATTCTCGAGCGTGGCGCGCAGATTCATCCATTCCTTGACCGTGCCACCCTGGTCGGCGGGGATGCGCAGATAGCGGAATGGGTCGTCCGGGTTGATGCGCATGCCGGCCAGGAACATCTTCTCGCCGCTCACGTCGACCGGCAGCATGTAGTTGTTGTACTCGCGCGCCTGGCCGTCCTTGCCGCGCACCTTGTACTGCACCGACGGGCCGACGTTGTGCAGATCCAGCGGCTTCGAGGTCTTGGCGCCCGAGCCGAGCCGCTCGTCGAATGCTTCCTTCAGTGTTTGATGCGCGACGCCGCGTGCGTCATTGGCGCCGCTACCGTTCGAGATGTTTTCGACGTTGATCGCGCGGAAGTCGGCGAATTCGATGGTCTGGCCGTCTGCGCCGGGAACGGCGTTGCCTAACGGCGCCGAGTTACCGATCGTGCCGCCGAACGGGGCAGTCTTCGCGCTAGTGCCCGTCATCGGGTACGCGGTCATCTGCATCTGCGAGCCGCCGTCCTGGAAGCTCGACTGGTAGATCGACACGCCGTCGTATTCGAACGGCTTGTTCACTTCGACACGCGCCGGAATTTTCTCACCGGTCTTGTGATCGATCACGACGATGTCGCTCGCGAACAGCTTCGGCATGCCCGTTGAATAGTAGTCGACGATGAACTTGTTCAACTGGATCGAGAACGGCAGATCCTGGATCAACGAACCGTTCGGCTGGTTGAGGATCGCGGTCGAGACATGCTCGCCTTCCGGCACCCACGCATAGCCGCGGAAGGTCGGATTCGACTGCGACAGACGGTGTTCAGGCGGAATGTCGCTGATCACGGTATTGCTGTTGATAGGCGTCTTGTTGAACATCCACATCTGCAGCTTGATCGGCAGATTGCTGTCGAGCAGGCCACCCAGACAGATGATGACGATCGCAAGGTGAGCGGAGATATAGCCAAGCTTGGTGAGCGCACCGCGCTTGGCGGCGATCAGGGTGGCACCGTCCGATTCACGCGTCACAAACTTGTAGCCGAGCCGGCCCGACAGCTTCGCCAGTGTGGCCGAGGTTTCTGCGCGCGTGCCCCCCACCGCGAACTCGCCCTTGTGATGGAAGGCGCGCAGGCTTGATTCGCGGACTTTATCCTTCCAGCTCTTTATGTCGGCGATCATCTTGGGCGCGTTGCGGATCACGCACAGCGACACCGAGACCATCAGAAAACCGAGGATCAGCATGAACCACCAGGCGCTGTACACGGTGTACAGGCTCAGCGAGCGGAAGATATCGGCCCAGAAGGGGCCAAACTGGTTGACGTAGTTGGGATACGGGTCGTCCTGAGTGAGGACGGTGCCGATGATGCTGGCAATCGATAGGATCACCAGCAGCGCGATCGCAAATCGCATCGAACTCAACAACTCGATGGCCCGGCGCATGGGCCGATGGCCCGACTTGACTTCAATACCCGACGTGGTGACGCTCATTCACACTCCGACAAAACAGCAAAAAAGGGTGAACGGCCGTCGCTAACGCATGGAGCGCACGACGCCATCACCCTTTTCTTGTTTTTCACCGGCCTCGTTGGGCCGGTTGCACTTGCGAGCGGACCTCTTAATGCAAGCCCGCGATGTAATCGGCCACGGCTTTGATATCGCTATCCGACAGCCGCGACGCAATGGTATGCATTGGATCGCTGTTGTTGCGCGCGCCCGGGCCCTGCGTGAACGCGTTCAGTTGCGCCACCGTATAGTCTGCCCACTGCCCCGACAGCCGCGGATACTGCACAGGGATACCCTGACCGGTAGGTCCGTGGCAGCTCGCGCACGCCGGTACAGCCCGTTCGGCGATGCCTCCACGATAAATCTTTTCCCCTAACGGGACCGTGTTCTTGTTGTGTGCGTAACCCGGCTTCGGCGTCTGCACCGCGAAATACGCAGCGACGTTGACCATGTCCTGATTGGACAGTGGCGCGGCCATGGCCGCCATAATCGCATTATTGCGGGCGGGTTGCTTGGCGCCGGGCTGGGTTTTGAAATCCATCAACTGCTTGACGAGATATTCGGGATGCTGGCCCGCCAGCTTGGGATAGGCACCGCCAGCGCTATTGCCGTCGGCACCGTGACACGACGCGCAAACCTGCGTCGCAATTGCCTGCCCCCGATTGATGTCCGGTTTTTCCGGATCTGCTGCTCGCGCCTGAACTGCTAAAACTGAAAGACCTGCTGCTATTTGAAACACCATCAGAGCTTTGCACAGTCGATTCATTCGCACACCCTGTTTCGTCTTGTGGGAATTAGAGGTTCTGCAAAACGACGGCGACCGACCTGCCGCAGAGGCACGCGCGCTGGCCCCTCAGGTCTTCAGTAAACCATCGTATTGTACAATAACTCGCTAATCGCTTAGACGCCAGTCGGGCTTGACCCGTCCCCACTCCGGGTTCCCCGGCGTCTCACATCCTGGTTCCTCCATGTCCTTCCTGCTCCACCAATCCCGCTTCTTTACGACCGTCAATCACCTGCGTGATCTGCCGGCCACCCCGCAACCCGAAATCGCGTTTGCCGGGCGCTCGAATGCGGGCAAGTCGACGGCGATCAATCTGCTGTGCAACCAGAAGCGCCTCGCCTTCGCCAGCAAGACGCCGGGTCGCACGCAGCACATTAATTACTTCTCGGTGGGACCTGCGGCTGAGCCGGTAGCGCATCTGGTGGATCTGCCCGGTTACGGCTATGCGGAAGTGCCGGGTGCCGCCAAGGCGCACTGGGAGGCGCTACTGTCGAGCTACCTGCAGTCGCGCTCGCAACTGCGCGGCATGATCCTCATGATGGATTCGCGCCGCCCGCTGACCGACCTGGACCGGACGATGATCGAGTGGTTCGCGCCAACCGGCAAGCCAATCCACACCTTGCTGACAAAGTGCGACAAATTGACGCGGCAGGAGAGCATCAACGCGCTTCGGACCACCCAGAAAGGTCTGGCCGAATATCGCGCCGCCGGCTACCAGGGCGAATTGACCGCCCAACTGTTCTCGGCCCTCAAACGGGTCGGCCTGGATGAGGCTCACGAACTGATCGAGGGCTGGCTGATCCCCGACGCGACGGACGCTACGGACGACGGGGCTGCCGCCGAGTAAGAGCCGGAGGGTGGCTTAGACTCGGTTTGGGCCCTATTTCACGCGTCCATAAAAAAACCCGCCGTTACTGACGGCGGGCCAAACAGCCTAATCGAAAAAACGACAGGCACCCGCTCAGGGAGGAGAAGCGGGGAGGTCAGCGCTAGGCGCCTTGCTCGATCGGTATGATATACCATTGTCTCGAAAAGAGTTTCCGGCAGGCGGAGGCAGGCGTTTTTGTCATCTCCACGATACCCAAGACATTCGATATGAGCTTCTATCCGCATCACCGTCCGCGCCGTATGCGCCGTGACGACTTCTCGCGCCGACTCATGCGGGAAAACATCCTCACCACCAACGACCTGATCTATCCCGTGTTCGTCGTCGAAGGCACCAACGTGCGGCAAGCCGTGCCATCGATGCCGGGGGTCGAGCGCGTCTCGGTCGATCTGCTGATGGGCGTGGCCGAACAGTGCGTTGAACTCGGCGTGCCGGTGTTGTCGCTGTTTCCCGCGATCGAGCCGTCGCTGAAAACCCCCGATGGCCGCGAAGCCACTAACGAAGCGGGCCTGATTCCGCGCGCCGTTCGCGAACTGAAAAAGCGTTTCCCCGATCTTGGCGTGCTGACCGACGTCGCGCTCGACCCGTACACGAGCCATGGCCAGGACGGCGTGCTCGATGAAGCGGGCTATGTGATCAACGACGAGACCATCGATATTCTCGTCGAGCAGGCGCGTGCCCAGGCGGAAGCGGGCGTCGATATCGTCGCGCCCTCGGACATGATGGATGGACGCATCGGCGCGATCCGCGAAATGCTCGAGAGCGAGGATCACATCCACACGCGGATCATGGCCTACTCGGCCAAGTTTGCGTCGGCCTTCTATGGCCCGTTCCGCGATGCCGTCGGTTCCGCGACGAACCTCGGCAAGAGCAACAAGATGACCTACCAGATGGACCCGGCGAACTCGGATGAAGCGCTGCGCGAAGTGCGCGCGGACATCGAAGAAGGCGCGGACATGGTGATGGTCAAGCCCGGCATGCCGTACCTCGATATCGTCCGGCGCGTGAAAGACGAGTTCCGCTTTCCGACTTACGTCTATCAGGTGAGCGGCGAGTACGCGATGCTGAAAGCCGCCGCACAGAATGGCTGGCTCGATCACGACAAGGCGATGATGGAATCGCTGCTGGCGTTCAAGCGAGCCGGTGCGGATGGTGTGCTGACCTACTTTGCACTGGACGCTGCGCGGATCTTGCGGGCGCAGAAGTAGCGGGTTGTGCGAGGCGCGGCTTTTGTGCGCCTTGTGCTTGCGGTGCATGTATGCACGGCGCGCGCGCTGGCTGGGCGGCGGGCGTGCGATGAACACGCGAGCGTCGGTTAGGCGGCTAACGGTTGAGGAAGCGGAAGCGCTGGAGACGGCGCTTCCGCTTTTTTATGGTTGCGTGTTTGCACGTTGTTGGGGTGAGCATTCCCGACGCCCCGCCCGCCGCGTACGGCGTCCGTCCCGCTTACGACTGAGGCGGCGTGGAAAGCCGGTCGAGACTATGCAGGAAAGTATCCGCGGACTCATAGCCCACGACGCGCAGGACTTCGGCACCGCTGTGATCGAAGAAGATGATGCCCGGTGGCCCGAACAGCTTGAAACGCTTCAGCAGCGCCTGGTCATCCGGGTTATTGGCGGTGACATCCGCGCGCAACAGGTTGAGCTGTTGCAGGCGGGCATGCACGCGCGGGTCGCTGAAGGTGAACTTCTCCATCTCCTTGCAGCTCACGCACCAGTCGGCATAGAAGTCCAGCATGGCCGGCTGCGCTGCCGTTTTCACGGCCTCGTCAAGCTGGGTGGACGAACGCACCGCGGCAAATGTCAGGCTGTCGGCCTGCGCATTTGGTGTGTCGGATGGCGTACCCGGCACGCCGCCCGCGCCACCACGCGCGGCCAGTACCGCGAGCGGCTTCAGCGGATCCGACGAGCCGGCGGCAAGCCCTACTAGCAGCACCGCGGCCCAGATCGTCAGCGCGACACCCAGCCCGCGGCCGAGCCGGCGCCACACAGAACTCGAGCCGGCGGGCGGCGAGAACAGGCCCAACGCAGCCGCCGCGACCAGCAGCCACAGTGCGCTCAGCAGCATCTGCGCGACCGCGCCAAGCACCGGCCAGACGATCCACAACGCGGCAGCGAGCAGCACCACGCCGAAAAAGACCTTCACGCCATCCATCCACGCGCCCGCGCGCGGCAGAAATGTGCCGGCACCGAGACCGATGATCAACAGCGGGACGCCAAGGCCGATGCCCATCGAAAACAGCGCGGCACCGCCTAGCACTGCGTTGCCGGTGTGCGCGATAAACGCCAGAACGGCGAATAGCGGCGCCGTCATACATGCACCGACGACCAACGCCGACAACGCGCCCATCGCAGCCACAGCCGCGAATTTGCCACCGGAGCGCCCTTGCGATGCGGTCGACGCCCCATCCTGCCAGCGTTGCGGCAACGCGATGTCGTAGCCGGCAATCAACGTCACGGCAAACAGAGTCAGCAGCACGCCGAACGCACCCAGGACCCACGGATTCTGCAACCACGCGCCGAGGCTCTGCCCGACCAATGCCGCCGCGATCCCGAGCACCGTGTAGACCAGCGCCATCCCGATCACATAGGCGAGCGAGAGCGCGAAGCCCCGCCCGCGCGTCACGCGCGCCCCTTCGCCGATGATGATCGCCGACAGGATCGGAATCATCGGATACGAACACGGCAACAGGCTCAGCACAGCGCCCACGACGAAGAAAATCCCGACGATCGCGAAGAAGCTGCCGCCTTGTAGTAGCGATTGCGCATAGTCCGCGCTGGTTGTGCGTTCATACCAGGAGGACGTATCGGTCGCGCTGTTCGGCGCCGCCTGTGCAACGGCCGCCGGAGCGGGATTCGCGCTGGCGGGATGCAGTGCGGCGCCGTCGACGTGGTAGACACGCTCCATTGGCGGATAGCAGATTCCCGCGTCCGCACAGCCTTGCGAGGTCACTGCCAGATCGAATGGACCCGCCGCCTGTTTCACCGGGATGTGAATCGTCAACTCGCTGCGATACGTCTCAACGTTTTTCCCGAACGTTTGATCGAACTTGACGTGACCGGCCGGCAACTGCGGATCGCCGATCGTCACGGTGCCGTTCCGGGTTGCGAACGCGAAGCGCTCCCGATACATGTAGTAGCCGTCCGCAATCTTGTAGTGGACGACAACTTCGCCGGGCTGCTCGGTGGCGCTGAACTTGAACGCGACCGCCGGATCGAGAAAATCATCGTCCGCGCGCGCCACGCCCGCGGACATCACGACAACCAGCAGGCAGGAGACAAACAGGACGGCCGCGCGCAGCGTGTCGCGTCCCCGTCGGTGCAGAGCGTTAAACATGAACAGGACGTTGAGTTTCAGCAATGACCCACTGGCCGTAGGCCGCGGATGCGGTGGCTTGCCAGCAGAGGATTTCGGGCGTGTCGTACGGATGGTGCTTCAGGATGAACTGCTCGAGCTCAGGAGCCCGCGCGATGCTCGTTTTGAAGAGCATTTGAATCTCGTCGGCCGACTCAAGCTTGCCTTGCCAGTGATAGGTCGAGTGCACGGCGCTTTGCTGGCTAACACACGCAGCAAGGCGTGCTTCGAGTACCTGTGCTGCGAGCTTCTGCGCCGTGTCCGGGTCGGGCACTGTCGTCAGGATCAACGTCACATTCGAACTCACAAACCGCTCCGGCAGGGTAGTACGGGATTGCCGCTATCGTATCACCGCAGTTGATCAGCCGCTGACGGTCGGGTCGCCGCCAGCTGCCATGAAGTTTTGCGTCGCCACAAACAAAAAAGCCAGGCATTCGCCTTAACGCCGTTCAGTTAAGCGACTGAACGGCATTTTCATTTGGAGCGCACAAACCGGTTGTAAACAGCGGCTGGCGAGGTTAACTTGCATCGCCATGCTGGCCGATGACCTCACCTGTCTTGCCGAGTTGCAGCAGCCTGTCGATCTGAACCGGCTGGGTGAGCATCTGCCGTACGAGTGGATCGAGAAGGCGGTTCAGGCGAGCGGTGTGGCGAGTATCCGCCGGCGACGTTTGCCGGCGCAGCAGGTGGTGTGGCTGGTCATTGCACTGGCGCTGTATCGCCATCAGTCGATCAGTGAGGTGGTGGACGACGAGCTTGATCTTGCCTTACCTGCTCGCGATGCGTCATTCGTCAGTAAAAGCGCGGTGACCCAGGCGCGCCAGCGTACCGGCGCTGCCCCGCTGGCCTGGCTGTTCCGTCAATCGGCCTGCAACTGGGTCGCCCAGGATCAGGCGCAGTTCCAGTTCAAGGGGTTCTCGCTGTTCGCCATGGACGGCACGACACTGCGTACGGCCGACAGTGCGGCCAATCGCGATCACTTCGGTGCGCCAGCCGGCGTACACGGGCGGGTGGGAAGTTATCCCCAGTTGCGCGCGGTGACGCTCACCGCTATTCCGACGCACCTGGTGCGCGACGTCGAATTCGGCCCATACGACATTAACGAGATGCTATCGGCCGGCAAACTGGTCCCCCGCGTATCCGGGAACTCCATCACGGTGTTCGACAGAGGCTTTCTGTCAGCACAGATCCTGTGCAATCTGGTGGCGGGCGAGCAGAACCGGCACTTCATCATTCCCGCCAAATCCAATACGTGCTGGGACGTGGTGGCCGGTCAGCCCGGCGACCAGACGGTACGTATGCGCGTGTCGCCGCAGGCGCGCAGGAAATGCCCCGGCTTACCGGAGTTCTGGCAGGCGCGTGCGGTGGTAAGCGTCGATACACGCGGGCGTCAGCGCATCCTGCTGACTTCGCTGACCGACCGCAGACGTTTCAAGCCGGCCGATATCGTTGCCTGTTATGAACGTCGCTGGCAGATCGAGACCAGCTATCACGAATTGAAGCAGTCGATGCTGGGCATGGCGCTGACTCTTCGCAGCCAGACCGTGGAAGGGGTCTACCAGGAAGTCTGGGGCGCGTTGATCGCCTACAACCTGATCCGGCTGGAAATGGCGAAGGCAGCACTTGAGGCCGGCCGTACGCCCGAAGACCTGAGCTTCATCCGCGCGTTCCACACGATCCAGTATGAGATGACATGGGCGGCAGCCACACGCGCGTACGGCAAGCTCCCTGCCTTGCTCAAACGCCTGCGCGAGCGGCTCAAGCAACTTTCTAACGAAAAACGGCCCGGGCGCACTTGCGCCCGGGCCGTCAAATCCAGACCTTTCCGTTACACCGTTCGGTACCTCAAAAGAGACCTTAACTGAACGGCATTAGGGCCGAAGCCCGTCTTTCTGTGATTGCGCTGAGCCCGTAGGCTGTATGGCGGTTGCGCCGTTCAGATTGTGCCGAGCTCGCGCCGAAGGAACTCGTGGAAGTGCTGCATGCCGTCTTCCATCGGGCTCTGATACGGTCCGACCTGCGACTCGCCGCGCTCCATCAGCGCACGGCGTCCGGCGTCCATGCGCTCGGCGATCTCGTCGTCTTCACGCGCCGTTTCCATGTACGCGGCACGTTCGGCTTCGACGAATTCACGCTCGAACAGCGCAATCTCCTCGGGGTAGTAGAACTCCACGACATTGGTGGTTTTCTGCGTACCGCGCGGAATCAGCCATGACACGACCAGCACGTGCGGGTACCACTCGATCATGATGCCGGGGTAGTACACCATCCAGATTGCCCCGAATTCGGGCGTTTTACCATCGCGGAAGCGCAGCACTTCGTCGTGCCACTTGCGATAAGTCGGGCTGCCCGGCTGTTCCAGATCCTTGTGGACACCCACGGTCTGTACGCTGTACCAGTCGCCGAACTCCCATGTCAGGTCGTCACAGTTGACGAAGCTGCCGAGGCCCGGATGGAACGGCGCAACGTGGTAGTCCTCGAGGTAGACCTCGATGAAGGACTTCCAGTTGTAGTTGCATTCGTGGACTTCGACGTGGTCGAACATGAAGTTCGAGAAGTCGAAATGCTTCTTGGTGCCGAGACGCGCCAGATCCTTGGCGACATCGCGCCCCTGGGCTTCGAACAGCAGCCCTTGCCAGTTCTGCAGCGGCGTAGCGCCGAGATTCAGGCAGGGGTTGTCCGCGAAATGCGGCGCACCGAGGAGCTGGCCGTTCAGATCGTACGTCCAGCGGTGCAGGGGGCAGACGATGTTCTCCGCCTGGCCGCGGCCATTGAGCATGATGGCTTGCCGGTGCCGGCACACGTTCGACAGCAGCTCAACTTGTGACTGCCTGTTACGGACGAGCACCCGCCCCTCGCTCTCGCTGGGCAAGGCAAAATAATCCCCCGCATCCGGCACCATGAGATCGTGCCCGACGTAGCGAGGACCTTTCTTGAAAAGGGTTTCGATTTCGCGCGTTAGAAGCGCATCGTCAAAGTAAGCCGTGACTGGCAGCTGGCTGTGAACAGACCGCAACTGCAATGCATTGCTCAGATTGGACATTCCCACTCCCGATGAAGACGTGAAAGCAGTGAACAACCCAACCATCGAAGGTTTCGATTTAGGGAGCCCGCGATTATACCCGTTTACCCCTCCATGGGGCGACTAAGTGTCTGATTTGGGTCAAATTTGTGAAGTTGGTTCACCGCTTTCGTGCGAGCCAAAAGGATTTTTTTCTGTCAGGCTCTGGGTAGGGCGTAAGGGAAGCAGGCGGGACGGGGGGGCGCTAAGCGGATCGGTTTTGTCGCTTTTGCCGTAGAATGTCCGACTTGTTTTAATTTTGCGACCATTCATGGCGAAGACCGCATCGAAAGATACCGCTGCAACGGCCACCGAAGGCGCTGACAGCACACCGCTGCCCGAGAACTACGAGGCGGCGCTGGCGGAGCTGGAAGGCCTCGTTGCGCGGATGGAAGGCGGCAGTCTGAGCCTCGAGGAGTCGCTGTCGGCCTATCGGCGCGGCGCGGCCCTCGTGACGTTTTGCCAGCAGCAACTGGAAAAGGTCGAGCAGCAGGTTCGGGTACTCGATGGCGAGACCCTCAAGCCGCTGCCCATGAGTGGCGCAGGCACAACCGCTACTGAGAGCGGGGACGACCTATGACTTTCGAACAATGGATGCACTCGGTACTCGGGCGCGTCGAGACAGCACTCGAACACTATTTGCCGGAGCCTTCCGTTGAACCGGCGCAACTGCACGAAGCCATGCGCTATGCGGTGCTGGGCGGCGGCAAACGGGTGCGCCCGTTGTTGTGCCATGCGGCAGGGGAACTGACGGGCGCGCGCGCCGAATGCCTCGACGCGGCAGCGGCGGCGCTGGAGATGATCCACGTCTATTCGCTGGTGCATGACGACATGCCGTGTATGGACGACGACGCGCTGCGTCGCGGCAAGCCCACGGTGCACGTTAAGTATGATGAACCGACCGCGCTGCTGGTTGGCGACGCGCTGCAATCGCAAGCTTTTGTTGCGCTGACGGCCGATGTGCTGGCGCCCGCGCAACAGGCCGCGCTGGTGCGCGAGCTGGCGCTGGCGAGCGGCTCGATCGGCATGGCCGGCGGCCAGGCCATCGATCTGGCGAGCGTCGGCCATACGTTGACGCGGCCGCAGCTCGAAACGATGCACCGCATGAAGACCGGTGCGCTGCTACGCGCTTCGGTGCGCATGGGTGCACTGGCTGGCGAAACGCCAAGCGCGGACGCAATGCGTTCGCTCGACGCGTACGCGGCTGCGGTGGGCCTCGCGTTTCAGGTGGTGGACGATATTCTCGACGTCACGACCGATTCTGCGACGCTCGGCAAAACGGCAGGCAAAGACGCGAAGGACGGCAAGCCGACCTACGTGTCGATTATTGGGCTCGAGGCGTCGCGCGAACTCGCAGCGCAACTGCGCACCGATGCCCACGCTGCGATTGCGCCGTTTGGCGCGCGTGCGCAGCGTCTTGCCGAACTGGCTGACCTGGTGGTGAACCGGGTTAGCTGAACGCGAAAGCTCGCCGCCGCGCATCCGGACCGATGGATGCGTGAATGAAGTGCGGGCGCGTAAGTTTTCCTACAATGGAACGACGATGTACGACTTGCTGAAAACCATCGACGACCCGTCGGCCCTGCGCCGCCTCGATCGCCGCCAATTGCAACCGCTTGCAGACGAGTTGCGTGCCTTCGTGCTCGACAGCGTCTCGCAGACGGGCGGACACCTATCGTCGAATCTTGGCACGGTCGAACTGACGATTGCGCTGCACTACGTGTTCGACACGCCGCGCGACCGGATCGTCTGGGATGTCGGCCATCAGACCTATCCGCACAAGATCCTGACCGGTCGCCGTGAGCAGATGCACACGCTGCGTCAGTACGGCGGCATCTCGGGCTTCCCGAAGCGCGACGAGTCGGAATACGACACGTTCGGCACGGCGCACTCCAGCACCTCGATCTCCGCTGCGCTCGGCATGGCGGTCGCCAGCAAGCTGCAAGGCGAGAACAACATGGGCATCGCCGTGATCGGCGACGGCGCGATGACGGCCGGTATGGCGTTCGAAGCCATGAACAACGCGGGCGTCGAAGACGACGTGCCGCTGCTCGTGATCCTGAACGACAACGACATGTCGATTTCGCCGCCCGTGGGCGCGCTGAATCGCCATCTGGCGCGTCTGATGTCGGGCCGCTTCTACGCCGCAGCGCGTGCCGGTGTGGAGCGCGTGCTGCGCGTCGCGCCGCCGATGCTCGACCTCGCCCGCAAGCTCGAAGAGCACGCGAAGGGCATGATCGTGCCGGCTACGTTGTTCGAAGAGTTCGGTTTCAACTACATCGGCCCGATCGACGGTCACGATCTCGATTCGCTGATCCCGACGCTGCAGAACATCAAGGAACTGCGCGGTCCGCAATTCCTGCACGTGGTGACCAAGAAGGGCCAGGGCTACAAGCTGGCTGAAGCGGATCCGGTGCTGTACCACGGCCCGGGCAAGTTCAATCCGGCTGAAGGCATCAAGCCGTCGACGGCGCCTTCGAAGAAAACGTACACGCACGTTTTCGGCGAATGGTTGTGCGACGCGGCGGAGCTCGATTCACGCGTCGTGGGCATTACGCCGGCCATGCGCGAAGGCTCGGGCATGGTGGAGTTCGAGAAGCGCTTCCCGGACCGCTACTTCGACGTCGGCATTGCCGAGCAGCACGCCGTGACGTTCGCGGGCGGTCTCGCCGCGGAAGGCATGAAGCCGGTCGTCGCGATCTACTCCACCTTCCTGCAGCGCGCGTATGACCAGTTGATCCACGACGTCGCCCTGCAGAACCTGCCGGTGGTCTTCGCGATCGACCGTGCGGGTCTGGTCGGCGCAGACGGCGCGACGCACGCGGGTGCCTACGATCTCGCGTTCATGCGCTGCATCCCGAACATGACGGTGATGGCTGCTTCGGACGAAAACGAATGCCGTCAGATGCTCTACACGGCATTGCAGCAGTCGGGCCCGGCGGCAGTGCGCTATCCGCGCGGCGCCGGTACGGGTGTGGCGACGGTCAAGCAAATGGCCGCGCTGCCGCTGGGCAAGGGCGAAGTGCGCCGCGAAACCGCGCAGCCGGTCGGCAAGCGGATCGCGATTCTGGCATTCGGCACGATGGTCGCACCGTCGCTGGCAGCCGCCGAGCAACTGGACGCCACCGTGGCGAACATGCGCTTCGTGAAGCCGCTCGACGCCGATCTGGTGCGCCAACTGGCTGAGACCCACGACTACATCGTTACGGTCGAAGAAGGCTGCGTGATGGGCGGCGCGGGTTCGGCTTGCGTCGAAGCCCTGCTCGCCAGTGGGGTTATGCGGCCCGTACTACAATTGGGCCTCCCCGATCGTTTCATTGATCATGGGGATCCGGCCAAGCTGCTCGTGGAGTGCGGTCTGGACGGTGCGGGCATTGCGAAGTCGATCCGTGAACGCTTCCTGGATCACGCCAGCGGCGCTGCAGGCAAGTCGGTCAAGCGCGTCGCTTAACAGCGTCAGTGAGCGCGTCGTAGGGCCGAGCCGGGCGCCCGCAGGTTGCGGGCGCTATCGCGGCTATAGCAATCTCCAACTTGAATCGATGGGCTCTCGGGCCCATCATGCAACGCCGGCCTCAGCCGGCGTTCGCCGTTGCGTGCGTCGATCCGCACGGCGGCTGAGCCACCCAACTGTCGCTTTTGCAACAGACCCGCAGCAGGCCATCCCCAAAGGGACTTCCTGCGGAGCGGAAAACTTGGGGCGGCCCGGCGCTTTCTAAAGGACAAGAAGATGAATCAGATGAATCCCGCCTTTGTGATGCCCGACGTGCAGAGTACGGTCGACACCCGCCAGATCCCGATTCAACGGGTCGGCGTGAAGGGCGTGCGTCATCCGCTGACGGTGCGTACCCAGGGCGGCGACGTGCAGCCGACGGTTGGGACGTGGAACCTCGATGTCCACCTGCCTGCCGATCAGAAGGGCACGCACATGTCGCGCTTCGTGGCGCTGCTTGAAGAGAACAAGGCGCCGCTGGAGCCGTCGACGTTCCGCACGATGCTCGCGGCGATGCTCGAGAAGCTCGAAGCGGAAGCGGGCCGGATCGAAGTGTCGTTCCCGTACTTCGTCAACAAGACCGCTCCGGTGTCGGGCGTGCAAAGTCTGCTGGACTACGAAGTGACGCTGACGGGCGATACTCGCAACGGCGTGACGCGACTGTTCCTGAAGGTGTTGGTGCCGGTTACGAGCCTGTGCCCGTGCTCGAAGAAAATCTCGCAATACGGCGCGCACAATCAACGCTCGCATGTGACGATCAACGCTGAGCTGACGGATGACGTGCCTGTGGAAGACTTGATTCGGATTGCCGAAGAAGAGGCATCGTGCGAGTTGTGGGGTTTGCTGAAGCGGCCGGATGAGAAATTCGTCACCGAGCGCGCGTATGAGAATCCTAAGTTCGTTGAAGACCTGGTGCGCGATGTGGCGCAGCGTCTGAACGCGGATGCGCGCATCGTCGCGTATGTCCTCGAAGCCGAGAATTTCGAATCGATCCACAATCACAGTGCTTATGCTGTGATTGAGCATGACAAGCGGGCAACTCGCTGAGCCACACTCTGCTATGACGTAAAAACGGCCGCTTGAGCGGCCGTTGTCTTTTGCAGCAGGGCTTTTTGTTTCTTGCCAAGCGTGCTGTTGCCTTCGAGCGCTGTGCGAATCGCTCAGCGTGCGAGCGAGGTCAGATCCCAGCGCGGCTTGACCGTGAACGCGTAGTCCTTGCCCGATTGGTCAGGCCAGCGCTGCAGACGCAGCGCGCCGGCGAGCGCGATCATTGCGCCGTTGTCGGTGCACAGCGCGAGATCCGGGTAATGCACATGGAAACCACGCTTCTTCGCCGCAGCGGAGAGCGCTTCGCGCAACTGCCGGTTGGCGCCCACGCCGCCTGCAACCACCAGCCGGTTGAGTTTTGTCTTCTTGAGCGCGGCCAGTGATTTGGCCGCCAGCACATCGACGGCCGCGTCGACAAAACCGCGCGCGAGGTCTGCCTTGGCTTGTTCGCAGATATTTGCGCCGCCGAGCTTCTTCACGTGCGTCAGTACGGCGGTCTTCAGGCCACTGAAGCTGAAATCGAGGTCCCCGGAATGCAGCATAGGACGAGGCAGAACGACCGCCCCGGGCGTGCCGAATTCCGCCAGCCGCGACACTTCCGGACCGCCTGGATAGCCGAGGCCGAGCAGTTTGGCGGTCTTGTCGAAGGCTTCCCCGGCGGCGTCGTCGAGCGTCTCGCCAAGCGTCTCGTAGACGCCCACGTCTGTCACGCGCATCAATTGCGTGTGGCCACCGGATACCAGCAGCGCCACGAATGGAAACGGCGGCGGCTCGTCGACCAGCAGCGGCGAGAGCAAGTGCCCCTCGAGGTGGTGAATGCCGATGGTGGGCTTGTCCCACGCCATGGCGAGCGCATTGGCGATGCTGGCGCCGACGAGCAGCGCGCCGGCCAGTCCCGGGCCTTGCGTGTAGGCAATCGCGTCGATCTCGCCGCGCGCCGTGCCGGCACGCTCAAGCACCTCTTCGAGCAGCGGTAGCGCGCGCCGGATATGGTCGCGCGAAGCGAGTTCCGGCACGACGCCGCCGTACTCCCGGTGCATCGCAATCTGCGAATGCAGCGCGTGCGCAAGCAGGCCGCGCTCCGTGTCGTAGAGCGCGAGACCGGTTTCGTCGCAAGAGCTTTCGATGCCGAGAACGAGCATGATTCGAGGGCCGAAGGGCGCGGCAACATGCGGCTGAATGGCTGTCCGCCTGGACCTGCGCGTATGTTCAGGCGCCCTAAAAAGTGAAAAGGCAAGCCTGAAAGTATAGCAGTGCGGGCCAGGGGCCGCAGGTACAATGCGCGCCATGGAATCCTTCGATATCGCGGTCATCGGCGCGGGCGCAGCCGGCATGATGTGCGCGGCGGTCGCCGGGCAACTCGGGCGGCGCGTCGTGCTGATCGACCACTCGCCGCGCCTCGCGGAGAAAATCCGTATTTCCGGCGGCGGCCGCTGCAACTTCACGAATCTGTACGCGGGACCGGCGAATTACCTGTCGGCGAATCCCCATTTCTGCCGCTCGGCGCTCGCGCGCTACACGCCGCGCGACTTCATGGCGCTGCTCAAGCGCTATCACGTCACGTGGCACGAGAAGCACAAAGGACAGTTGTTCTGCGATCAGTCGAGCGACGCGGTCATCGACGTGCTGAAAAGCGAGTGCGACGCCGGCGGCGTCGTTTGGCGCCAACCGCTCGCCGTGGAGCAGGTGCGGCAGGATGCAGCCGAGGGCTTCACTCTCGACACGAACGCCGGCCCGATCCGCGCCCGGGCGCTGGTGGTGGCGACGGGCGGCCTGTCGATTCCGAAGATCGGCGCGACGGATTTCGCCTATCGGCTGGCCAAACAGTTCGGCCACAAGCTGATCGACACACGGCCGGCACTGGTGCCGCTCACGTTCGCTGCTGCCGACTGGGAGCCGTTTTCGGCGCTCTCGGGCGTCTCGCTGGAGGTTCAACTCGGGACCGGCAACAAGAAAACTGGCGCCGAGTTCGTCGAAGATCTGCTGCTCACGCATCGCGGGCTGTCCGGGCCGGGCGTCCTACAGATTTCGAGCTACTGGCAACCCGGCGAGCCGATCCACATCAACCTGCTGGGGGAGCGCGACGCCGCTACGGCGTTGCTGGAAGCGAAAACCAGCACGAAACGGCAGATCGCCAACCTGCTTGCCGAGTGGGTGCCGACGCGGCTCGCCCACGTCTGGCTGGAGACGCATCAGATCCCGGCGGAGGCGCGCATCGCCGACCTGCCGGACAAAACGCTGCGTCGCATCGGTGAGGCGCTGTCGCGCTGGACGCTCACGCCAAACGGTACAGAAGGCTACCGCAAGGCCGAGGTGACGCGCGGTGGGATCGATACGCGCGATCTGTCGTCGTCGACGATGATGAGCGCCCGCGCGCCTGGCCTGTATTTCATTGGCGAGGCGGTCGACGTGACCGGCTGGCTGGGCGGTTACAATTTCCAGTGGGCGTGGGCCTCGGGCGTGGCAGCGGGCCAGGCGGCCGCGGAGTACGCTAGGGCTTGAGCAGGCGTGAACTGGCCCCAGGGGGCTTGACGCGGGCGTCTCTTTATGAGAAAGGTCTGCTATACTCCCCAACCTTTACGAAGTTCCGTTATTGAAAAATGACGATCATTCACGTAAAAGAAAACGAGCCATTTGAAGTCGCAATGCGCCGCTTCAAACGCACGATCGAGAAGAACGGTCTGTTGACTGAACTGCGAGCGCGCGAGTTTTACGAAAAGCCGACGGCGGAGCGCAAGCGCAAGAAGGCATCGGCGGTGAAGCGCCACTTCAAGCGGCTGCGCAGCCAGATGCTGCCAAAGAAGTTTTATTGATTCTGACGTCGCTGCGGTTCCTACGGAGCGTCGGCACGCAACCGGTGGCGGCACGAGATGCTGCTCCATGCGGACAACCTGGCCCTGAAGGCCACCTGGTCAAGCCGCATCTACTCCGCGAATTGGCGCCAACCCGCTTGAGGAAGCAGTCCCAAGCGGGTTTTTGTGTTGATGCATGGGGCATGGCCGGATCTTTTTACATTCCAACGCATTCAGGTGAGTAATGAGTCTCAAGGATCGGATCAACGACGACATGAAGGCCGCCATGCGGGCCCGCGAAACCGAGCGTCTCGGCACTATCCGCCTGCTGCTGGCCGCGATCAAGCAGCGTGAAGTCGACGAGCGCATCGTGCTCGATGACGCCGCCATCACCGCGGTCATCGACAAGATGATCAAGCAGCGCAAAGACTCGATCAGCCAGTTCGAGGCCGCAGGCCGCACCGATCTGGTCGATAAGGAAAGCGCCGAACTCACCATTCTCTCGGCCTACATGCCGGAGCAGTTGTCCGACGCGGAGATCGCCGCCGAAGTGCAGGCCGCTGTCGCGCAAACCGGCGCCGCCGGCCCGCAGGACATGGGCAAGGTGATGGGCGTGCTCAAGCCGAAGCTCGCGGGCCGTGCCGACATGACCGCCGTGTCCGGGCTGGTCAAGGCTGCTCTCGCGAAGTAATGCGGTTTTCCCGGTCTGTGCGGTCCGTTCCTGGACGGGCTGGCTGCGCAGCCTTCAGGCTTTCAAGGTAGTGCCCTCACTGTGATTCCGCATTCGTTCCTGCAGGATCTGCTGAACCGCGTCGATATCGTCGACGTGGTCGGCAAGTACGTGCAACTGAAAAAGGGCGGCGCTAATTTTATGGGGCTCTGTCCGTTTCACAACGAAAAGAGCCCTTCGTTTACGGTTAGTCCGACTAAGCAGTTCTATCATTGTTTTGGTTGCGGCGCGCACGGTACGGCCATCGGCTTCCTGATGGAGCATGCCGGGCTGACGTTTCCCGAAGCCGTCAACGATCTGGCGCAGTCGGTCGGGTTGACGGTGCCGCAGGAGCCGTCGCCGGGTCAGGGAGGCGGTGGCTACGCGCCGGCCGCGTCCAAGGCTGTCACCACCGCGCTGTCGGATGTGATGCAAGCCGCATGCGATTTTTATCGCAAACAGTTGCGCGGCGCGCCCAACGCAATCGAGTACCTGAAAAGGCGCGGCTTGACGGGGCCGATTGCGGCCCATTTCGGCATCGGTTATGCGCCCGACGGCTGGCAGAATCTTGAGGCTGAATTCCCCAACTATCGGGACGACGCGCTGGTGGACTCGGGGCTCGTGATCGTCAGCGAGAAGGCCGACGCTCAGGGTCAGAACCGCCGGTACGACCGCTTTCGCGAGCGGATCATGTTCCCGATCCGCAATGTCAAAGGTCAGGTGATCGGCTTTGGCGGCCGGGTACTCGATGGTGGCGAGCCTAAGTATTTGAATTCACCGGAAACGCCTCTATTTAACAAGGGCAGCGAATTGTACGGGCTGTTCGAGGCACGTTTGGCGATTCGTGAACAGCATTACGTGCTGGTGGTCGAAGGGTACATGGACGTGGTCGCGCTGGCCCAGTTGGGGTTCCAGAACGCCGTCGCCACGCTGGGCACGGCTTGCACGCCGATTCATGTGCAGAAATTACTGCGTCAGACCGATACGGTAATTTTTAGCTTCGACGGCGATTCGGCGGGCCGAAAGGCCGCGCGCCGGGCGCTCGACGCTTGCCTGCCGCATGCGGCGGACAACCGGACGATCCGCTTCCTGTTCCTGCCGTCCGAGCACGACCCGGACAGTTACGTGCGGGAATTCGGTACGGAGGCGTTTGCCGAGCAGGTCGAGCGGGCCATGCCGCTGTCGCAGTTCATGCTCAATGAAGTGCTGGCTGGCAAAGAGTTGGACCAGCCGGAAGGCCGGGCGCGCGCACTGTTCGACGCCAAGCCCTTGCTGCAGGCGTTGCCGGCCAATGCGCTGCGTGCACAGATCATGCATATGTTCGCCGACCGGCTCGACGTGCCGTTCGACGAGGTGGCCGCGTTATGCGAAGTGGATTCCCGGATTGCCGCGGCTGCCAGGCAGGCGCCGGCCCGCAAGGACCGCCGCAGCGTAACCGGGATCGAGGAAAAGACCCTGCGCAATCTGGTGATGCATCCCCGGACGGTCGCAGTGCTGGACGAAGATGCCGAGCAGGCGTTACTGACCATTACACGCCATGGCGAGCTGTTCGAGGAAGTGACGACGCACGCCCGCGCGCTGGGCGACGCGGCGGAGTTTCAATTGCTGTCGGACCTCTTGCGAAATGGCGCCAATGCCCCGACTTTCGAGGAAATCTTTCGCAAAATTCTGGACTATGATGAAAACGTTCGGGATTTGTTGCTGAAGGACCCTACGGATGCAGCCGTTATTGAGGAACGGCGCGAGCAGGAGCGGATTGTCGGCGAGGAGTTGAAGGCGGCGATCCTGAAGATGCGTTATGACGCCTATTGTGAGCGACTCGAGCAACTTTCGCGGCAATCCAGACATACCGCGGAGGAGTTTGCGGAGTTGACGGATCTGAATCAGAAACGGGCTGACATGAAGCGTCAGCTCGGGCTGTAAGAGGGGTGGGCTGGACCTAAGCTATAATAAAAGGTTTTCAGCGGTTTGTTTTCCAGGCAAAAGGCGAAAGGCGATTGCAATGGCAAAGACTACAGGCGGAAAGAAATCGGCAGGCACAGGCTCTGATGAGCCGACCATCCAGGTCACCGGGGCCAGGTCCGTTTCTTCTGCGAAAAGGGGGTCTGCCGAGGCCGCCGTCAGCGTGACACCTGTTGCCCGGAAGAAATCCTCGACTTCTTCCGCTGCGAAAGCGGCGTCGGTGAGTACGGTGAAAGCCGCCAAGCCGGTCACGAAGCAGCCGAGTACCAGAAGCGCAAGGGAAGCGGTTGCCGCCCAGGACGATGCGGTAGCGCGCGAGTCTTCAGTATCCACGGTTCTACCGGCTGTTGTCCAGCAGCCGCGAGTCGAGACTACAGCCGGTACGGCGAACTCCATGACGAAAAAGCTGAACGAAGTATCCGTCGATGACGACGCAACCCCGAGCGAGGAAACTACTGCAGCTCCGGGCAAAGGCGAAAAGGCCAAGGCACGCGACCGCCGCGCGAAGGAAAAAGCGCTGCTGAAAGACGCGTTCGCGTCCTCCCAACCAGGCACCGTCGAAGAGCTCGAAGAGCGCCGCTCGAAACTGCGCGCGCTGATCAAGCTCGGCAAAGAACGCGGCTTCCTGACCTACGCCGAAATCAACGACCACCTCCCGGACAACTTCACCGAGACCGAGGCGATCGAAGGCATCATCAGCACGTTCAACGACATGGGCGTGGCCGTGTACGAACAGGCCCCCGATGCCGAAACGCTGCTGCTGAACGACAACGCGCCGGCGGCCTCGTCTGACGACGAAGTTGAAGAGGAAGCCGAAGTAGCGCTGTCCACCGTCGATTCCGAATTCGGCCGCACCACCGACCCGGTCCGCATGTACATGCGCGAAATGGGTACGGTCGAGCTGCTCACGCGCGAAGGCGAAATCGAAATTGCGAAGCGCATCGAAGACGGCCTGAAGCACATGGTGATGGCCATCTCCGCATGCCCGACGACGATCGCCGACATCCTGGCAATGGCCGAGCGTGTCGCGAACGAAGAGATTCGTATCGATGAACTGGTCGACGGCCTGATCGACGCCAACGCGGAAGACGCGGACGGCTTCTCCGCGCAGGAAGCGGAAGCGATCGAGAGCGAAGAGGAGGAAGTCGAAGAAGGCGAAGAAGAGGAAGAGGAAGACGACGACGGTGCCGCGCAAGCCACCGCCAACGCGGCGCAGATGGAAGCGTTGAAGCGTGCGTCGCTCGAGAAATTCGCCATGATCAGCGAATGGTTCGACAAGATGCGTCGTGCGTTCGAGAAGGAAGGCTACAAGTCAAAGTCGTATCTGAAGGCTCAGGAAACGATCCAGAACGAGCTGATGACGATCCGCTTCACGGCGCGTACGGTCGAGCGTCTGTGCGACACGTTGCGTGCGCAGGTGGACGAAGTGCGTCAGGTCGAGCGTCAGATCCTGCATACGGTGGTCGACAAGTGCGGCATGCCGCGTGCCGAATTCATCGCACGTTTCCCGGGCAGCGAAACGGACCTTGAATGGGCCGACAAGATCGTGGCCGAAGGTCACGGGTACAGCGGGATTCTCACGCGTAACATTCCGGCGATTCGCGAACAGCAACAACGCCTGCTGGATTTGCAGGCGCGCGTCGTGCTGCCGCTGAAGGACCTGAAGGAAACCAACCGTCAGATGGCGGCGGGCGAACTGAAGGCGCGTCAGGCCAAGCGCGAAATGACCGAGGCCAATCTGCGTCTCGTGATCTCGATTGCGAAGAAGTACACGAACCGCGGCCTGCAGTTCCTGGATCTGATCCAGGAAGGCAACATCGGCCTGATGAAGGCGGTGGACAAGTTCGAATATCGTCGCGGCTACAAGTTCTCGACTTACGCCACATGGTGGATCCGTCAGGCCATCACGCGCTCGATCGCGGACCAGGCACGCACGATCCGGATTCCGGTTCACATGATCGAAACGATCAACAAGATGAACCGCATCTCGCGTCAGATTCTGCAGGAAACCGGTCTCGAGCCGGATCCGGCTACGCTGGCTGAGAAGATGGAGATGCCGGAAGACAAGATCCGCAAGATCATGAAGATCGCGAAGGAGCCGATCTCGATGGAAACGCCGATCGGTGACGACGACGATTCGCATCTGGGCGACTTCATCGAAGATACCAACACGGTGGCTCCGGCCGACGCTGCATTGCATGCCAGCATGCGCGATGTCGTGAAGGACGTGCTCGACTCGCTGACGCCGCGCGAAGCGAAGGTGCTGCGTATGCGATTCGGTATCGAGATGAGCACCGATCACACGCTCGAAGAAGTCGGCAAGCAGTTCGACGTGACGCGTGAGCGGATCCGTCAGATTGAGGCCAAGGCGCTGCGCAAGCTGCGTCACCCGAGCCGTTCTGACAAGCTGAAATCGTTCCTCGAAGGCAATTAATCGAGGGGCATCCGGCTGCTGCAGTAAGTACAGGGGCTTCCCGGTCGTTTTGCTGAGGCGAAGCGGTCACGGAAGCCCCTTTTTCGTGTAGTATGTCGGCCAATCAGCGAATAGGCCCGGCCTTCAGACCGGGTCTTTTTCTTGGTTTCATATCTCAGGGCCGGACGCCGTGCTGGTTGCAGGCAGCGGACTCATAATCCGCCTCCGAAAGGACACCGTGGGTTCGACTCCCACCCGGCCCACCAATTGACTCTTCCCGCAGTCTCCCAGACCTTCCTCTAGTACGCATGAAAATTCATGCCACGAGGGCGTTTCAGGTCTTCCCCGCTTGCGGGAAACTCCTTACCTTTGACGTATATCCTTAGGCTTCCTGAAGGATGCGCGTGAAGAGAGCGATGACGCGCGCAGGCAACTCGCCACGGGATATGATCGTGCGCCCGCCCGCCAAAAAGTGTCCCACCCGGCGAAGTAAAACCACCCGGACTACAATCAATTTACCGGCCGTCGGCGCTTCGCCGGTGTGGCCGGGGGCGACGTCTCCTATCTTCGGAGGAAAGTCATCGTGAAACTCCTTTTCTATGCCTTAGCGACACTCTCTGTATCAGCCGTTCCAGCAGTTTCCTTCGCACAGTCAAGTCAGCCCTTGACCCGTGCTCAAGTCATTGCCGAGCTCATCGAGGTCGAGAATGCGGGCTTCCATCCCGGATCCGTCGATTACGTTGAGTACCCCGGCAATCTTCAGGCAGCAGAAGCACGTATCGCAGCGAAGCAAGCCAAAAACATCCCGACGCCGACAGCCAACGGGTTATCGCAATAGTGTTTACATCAGGACGACGGTGCCGAAGAGCGAACACATGGAAAGCAGGGGCAACCGATAAGCAATCTGCTGTAGAGAGCAGATCCCCGGTCAGCCTGTCACCTCTCCCCAGGTGAGCGGCGTTGAGGCTAACGCCAATGCAAACATGCCACGCAAATAGGCACACGATAAAGTCCAAAGCAGTACGTAGGTCAAATCTCGCCCAACAGGCGAAAAAGACCGGCCCGCTCCCCCGGGCCGGCAAAACGGGCAGCAAACGAAGCTCTCCATTCCGGCGTTTGCAGGGTGAAAACGCCTGGACCGGAAGCTCGCTTGATGACCTCTCTCCTCGCAGCACTCGTCAGCCCACCTCCTTTTTGTCGACTACATGTTGTGTGCGTGACCGGCGATCGCGCCGGTGTGTTTCAGAACAGGTGTCGCAGACCGACCGTATAGCCTGTGCCGTTAGTCGACGAGCCCGTCGCCTGCCATCCTGTGGTCCCGTACGCGAATCTGCCTGACTTGGAGTCGTAGACAACATCCGCATAGACGCTCGTCGCTTTGGACAGGAAGTAGAAATAGCCCAATGCGCTACGGCATTGAATCGTTTGTCCGTTGGATGTCGTGTGACTGAAGGTCGTCATGACCGCCTGCGTTGGGCCGATGGGGATGTTGAGGCCGACCATCTGGTTGTGAATCGACTGACTAAAAGTGTTCTGGCCAAAGCCATAGCCGGCATATAACCGCGCAAAACCGAAGTCGTATTGACCAGCCGTATAGGCCCAGCGAGCGTTTTCCGGCTGCGGACGGATGTACGACGCGGCGAGCTTGAGATTCGCATCCTGATAAACAACCGACGCCGAATAGGGAACGTTGTCGCCCTGAACCGCCGAGTCGTGTGAGGCGACCTGCGCGCGAACAGTCACTGGACCCAGCGTGTACGCATAATTTGCCGAATTGTTCGTGCGCACGGTGTCGATTTGCCCTGGGCCGCCGTTTGCCTCCGAAATGCCGCCGCGCGCAGCATAGCCCGCCACCAGGCCGTTCTGACCAAACGGGTCGGCCGATACTTCGGCGTAGTGGCTCGCATTGACATCCCGGCCTAACGCGAGGTGACCGAACCATCCCTCGAGCCCGACTGTCGAGCGACCACTGAAGAACGAACTCGAGTTATAGAACGTGCCGTTGTTCGGATTGAACTGCTGTTCTAACTGGAAGATCGCCTTGTACCCGCCTCCCAGATCCTCGCTCCCTTTCAAACCCCAGAAGCTGGTCGCCCCGGTGTTCATCCGAATAGCGCTACTGCCGTCGTACTTGCCGACCTCGAGGTCGACCAGTCCATACAGCGTCACCGACGACTGCGCCATCGCAGCGTTCGCACCCAAGGCGGTCAAGGCAGCCACGAACAACTTTCTTTTCATATTGTCAGTCTCCTCGTTTAGTTCCGTTTATTGGAACTGATTAGGCGAGTTTAGCATTCAGTGGAACTGATGCAAGCCGTTTTAAAGAATCTCCGGGATAGCCCTAGGGTTCGCGTTGTAAGTACGCATCAAGGTCGATGCATGGCAAACCGCAGGGAAAAGGCGAGGCGAGGCGCGCCGAGGCTCAGGCGCGAAGGCGCAAGCGGCGGGAGCGTGAAGGAGGAGGCAGGAGGGAAGGTTTCGACGACATCGCCGGGCGCGGTGCCGGCGATGTCAAGGCGCGAATGCGCGGAAGAGGCTTATCCGGCGAAGGTTGTCTCTGGCAGACCGCGCACGCCGGGAATATTGACCGCGAAGAGCGATCCGGACAGCGGGGCGCTGTTGAGCATGTCTTCGGTCAGGCGGACGCGCGCGCTGGTGACATAGAGCACGTCGAGATTCTGGCCGCCGAAGCAGCAACTGGTGGGGCGCGGTACGGGCATGCGGATGCGCGTCATTTCCCGGCCCTCGGGATCGAAGCGCACGACGCACCAGTCGTCCCACATGGCGACCCACAGGCAGCCGTCCGCATCGACGGTCAGCCCGTCGGGCGAGCCCGCCGACGAGTCGAGCGTGATCAGCGGCCGGCGGTTGGCGATCACGCCGTTGATCAGGTCGAAGTCATACTGATAGATGGTCTTGCGATGCGAATCCGTGAAATACATCCGCGTATTGTCCGGGCTCCAGCCCAGTCCGTTCGCCACCGTGAAACCCGTATCCATCTTCTTCCAGGAGCCGTCTGCGTCGACCCGGAACAGATTGCCGCGGTTAGCCGCCGCGCCCATGTCCATCGTGCCAACCCACAGGCGGCCCATGCGGTCGCATTTACCGTCGTTGTAGCGATTGCCCGGCCGGTCGAACTCCGGATGGGAGAAGCGCGTCAGATTGCCGACCTCGTCGACGGTCATGAGGCCGCCTGGGGTCGCGATGAGCAGGCCGCCAGTCGCTTTCGGGACCACGAGACTCAGCATCGAGCCGAGTTTGGTTTCCGTGCTGGAACGGCTCGCTGCATCGAAACGGTGGATGGTCGGGGTGAGGATGTCGACCCAGTAGAGCGCGTCGTCGCGTGTCGACCACATCGGCGCCTCGCCCAGCAGCGAAGGCACCTGGCTGACGCAGTGAACGTCCGCGTTCGCCAGCGCGGGAGGCTGACTCTTTGCCGCGAGCGACATGGACTGTCCGCCCGAGTTGTGCGAGATCTTGCGCGCTGCGCCCATCACGGCCGCTGAAAGATTGTGCGCGCGCGCCGCGTCGAGCCGGCTGGCATTGCCGGAGATGGCCACCGCGCCGATCGGCCGGCCCTCGAAGTCGAACACCGGGGCCGCGAGCGCGACCGTGTCGCTCGAGCTTTCCTGATTGGCCATTGCATAGCCGCGCGAGCGCGTCAGGTCGAGCTCGCTTCTAAGCGCGTCGATGGACGTGATCGTGCGCGGACCGAGCGGCTGTAGCGAGATCGTGTTCAGCAGGTCCTGCTGGTGGAGCGGGTCGAGATAGGCCGCGATGGCCTTGCCGACCGCGCTTGCATGAAGCGGCAGCCGCATGCCGACGCCCAGCGAGATCCGCCCGACCTGGCGCGCATCTTCGCTGGCGATGACCACTGCACTATTGCCGTCCAGAATCGCCAGATGCACCGATTCGCCGACGAGATCGCGCAGCAGCACGAGTTCGTCCTGCGCGGCGACCCGCAGGTCGAAGTCGCTCCACACCTCGTGCGCGAGTTCGAGAAAGCGCAGCCCGAGGCGGAACGTCTTGCTGTACGCATCATGACGCAGCAGACCTTCGCGCTGGAGCGTCGTCAGAATCCGGTGCAGCGTGCCCTTGGGCAGCCCGCAAGCTCTTAGTAACTGTGTGAAAGTCATCGGCGCAGGCGCCTGCGAGACTATATTCAACAGATACATCGCCTTTTCGAGCACGCCTACGCCGGCTGGGCCTTTGTCTTCAGCCAGGGCGAGCGTCGCCGTCCCCTCACTCTCCAGTTCCGGGCTCAGCGAACTCGTGGAGGTGGTTTCTACTATTTTTCGTTTCACTTTGGTCAAGTCTTTCGCCCCTTGGCGGAGATGGCGGGCCGGTGTCCCTGTAGAACGTCTCTTGGGGGCATTGTACGCCCAAAAATAGTACGGCTGCTTCGTTGTTCTATTAGATGGAACTTTATAAAAAACCATGCTAGGATAGCATCACGAGTTCCAATTATAGAAACAAGGAGACAAGTATGCTCACGCGACGCAAATTCATTTCCGCCGTGGCCGCCTCATCCATTTTCGCGCCCGCGTTGCTGAAAGCTGCCCCGAACGGTTTCACGTACGTGGGCTGGTCCCAGGACGAAGCGGCTAGCAAGGCCACACTGGGCAAGATTTTCCAACAGTTTCAGCAAGGCGACCCTGGTGCGGCGGTTAACGTCGTGGGGTTCCCTTATGCGCAGATGCAGCAGAATCTTTTTCTGCGACTGCGTGCGCATCAGCCAGTCGACGCGGCCCAAATCGCCCTGCAATGGCTGCCGCAATTCGGCGCGACCGGCAAGATGGTCGACTTCAACGACGTTTACGGTAAGGCGGCGCTAGAAAAGATCATCGATCCGGCCATCCTGCGGCTTGGCCAATTCAAGGGCAAGCAAATGAGCATGCCGTGGAGTGCGGGCTCGATCGGCATGGTCGCCAACACGGCCGTCCTGAAGGAAGCCGGCATTCCAGAGGCGCCCGTCACGATTGACGCATTCATCGAATCGCTCAAGGCGGTCAAGGCGAAATTTCCTGAAGCGGTGCCGTACGGCATGTCTACTAAAGACAATGCGTCGATGACTGCGGACTTCCAGACCTGGCTGTGGACCTTCGGCGGCCACATCTTCGACGAGCAGGGGCAGGTCGTGGTCAACAGCCCCGCTGGCGTGCGCGCGCTCGGGTTTATGAGCGACCTCGTGAAAGACCGTCTGGCCGCAAAAGACACAGACCGCTACGATGCCCGCCGCCTGTTCGCGCAGAACCGCTGCGCGTTCTATCAGGATGCGCCGCTTGCGCGCGGTTTCGCCCGCGACAATTCGGGTAAAGGCGCCGCTTTCGACGTGAACGTTGAATCTATCGCGACACCGGTTGTGAAGAAAGGTGATGTTCCGCGCTCGTTTGCGTGGGGGCATGTGCTCGGCAGTTTCGCGCAAGACAAGCAAAGTTTCGATGTGAAGTCGGGGCCTGCCCGCTTCGTTTCGTATCTCAGCATGACTGACGAGCCGCAACTCGAGTATTTCCGGCAGATTGGTCTGTTCCCCGTCACCCGAAGCGCAATCGCCAAACTATCCGGCGACCCGTATGTCGCGAACTGGACCAAGTGCGCAAAGAGCGCCACACGTGACGAACTTGCGCTCTACCCGAATGTCGCGGACCTGACGGTGATCGTCGGCGAGCAGGTGCAAGCTGCCGTGCTGGGGCAAAAGACGGCTGCGGAGGCCATCGACACCATGAGTAAACGGCTGAGTGCCGCCATCTAAGCGAGTGGCGGCGCCTGACCAGCCCGTCAGGCGTCGCCGCGAATGAACTCGTGCCCGCGCGTTAATCCTCTACACGAACCCGGTTCCTATGAACAAGGCCAGCTTACTCTCGACGCAGCCCAATCTGCGGGCAGCAAAGCAGCGTCGATCACTGAAGTCGCACGAAAGAAGAATTGGATTTGCTTTCGCGCTGCCTTCGCTGATTGCATTCTTCGCCGTTATCCTGATTCCGTTTCTTCAATCGCTCAAACTCTCCTTCTATCGCTACACGATAGAAATGGATACGCCCCGCTTTGTCGGTCTGAGTAACTTCAAGAAGCTGCTGAGTAATCCCGACACGCTGTCGATCTGGTTAAACACACTGACGTTCGTGGTGCTGACCACCAGCATCACGCTCGTGCTCGGTCTCGCGTGGGCGGTCGTGCTCAATCAGTCGTTCAGGGGCAAGGCATTTCTGCGTGCGCTTTCGCTGTTGCCCTGGGTTCTTCCTTCGACCGTTACCGCTTTTCTTGCCGCGTGGATCTTCAATGGTCAGTACGGCATCCTCAACGCGATTCTGCTGCAGTTGGGCGTGATTACCGAACCTGTGCCCTGGCTGGCCGAAGCGCACTCGGCTATGGCGGCCGTGGTCCTCACACGCGTCTGGGTGTCGGTGCCGCTCTTCATGGCGTTCTTCCTGGCAGGTCTGCAGGGCGTGTCGCAGGATCAGATGGACGCGGCGCGAGTCGACGGTTGCGAAAACATCGGCGTTTTCCGATACGTCGTGTTACCCCACCTCGCACCGACGATCATCATCGTGACCATACTCGGCGCAATGAGCAACCTGCAGGCGTTCGACGTGATCTATGCGCTCACTCAGGGCGGTCCGGTCAAGGCCACGACGATGCTGTCCATCGAAGTCTACAAGCAGGCGTTTCAGAACTGGGATGTCGGCAGCGCATGCACGATCGGCGTGCTGTGGTTCCTGACCATTGCGATCCCGTCTATCTTCTATCTGCGCATTCTGTTCAAGCGGGAGAACTAAGCATGTTGCTTCTCAATAACTGGCGAGCAAGAACCGGTTTCATGACGCTGTTGCTCGTGATTGGTGGCTTTATGTTTCTGCCGATCGTCTGGATGCTGCTGACGTCGATCAAGCCCGAAGGCGAAGTGTTCGTGCGCATTCCGACGATATTGCCGCACGTACCGACGCTGGAAAACTATCGTTCGCTCTTCAGCCGCAGCGAGACCGCTCTGCAACTGCGCAACAGCCTGATCACGGCGGTCGGCGGCGCGCTTCTCACGGTAATGCTGTCGACCTATGCGGCGTATAGCTTCGCCAAATTCCGCTATTTCGGCCGCAAGCCGCTGATGTTCCTGATGCTCTCGGCGCAGATGTTCCCGTTTGCGATGCTGCTGGTCAGCGTCTACCCGATGTTGCAGTGGGCTGGCCTGCTCGACACACGATTGGGTTTGATCATTGCCTACATCATCCTCGCGCTGCCGAGCGGTACCTACATGCTCTACAGCTACTTCATCAATATTCCTAACGAAATAATCGAGGCCGCCCGCGTCGATGGAGCGAGCGAGGTCTACATCCTGCATCGGATCGTGTTGCCGCTCGCTATTCCCGCAATGGTGACCGTCGGTCTGTATTCGTTCATGTGGGCCTGGAACGATCTGCTCTTTTCGCTCACCCTGATTACCTCTCCGGATTTGCGTACGGTCGGGCCGGGCCTGTTGCTGAGCTATCTGGGCGAGGGTCGCGCGAACTGGGGCGGAGCGATGGCCGAATCGATTGTCATCTCGCTGCCTGTCGTGCTGGGGTTCGCCTTTCTGCAGCGCTACTTCATCAAGGGACTTACGGCTGGAGCGGTCAAATCATGAGACTGGAGAACAAGGTTGCGATCGTCACCGGTGCCGGTCAAGGTATCGGCCGCGCGATCCTCGAGCGCTTCGTGGGCGAGGGCGCTCGGGTGGTCGCTATTGAACTGTCGGATGCGAGCGCCGGGCGGGCGATCGCCGGCCTGCCACTTGAGCGCATCGAAATGTTGTGTCTCGACACGCACCAACAATCGACCGTCTACGAAGCCATTCGCGTCGCAAAAGCGCGTTTCGGCGGACTCGATGTCCTCGTCAACAACGCCGTTCAGTACACGGCTGCGAGCCTCACGAACGAGACCGACGAGGGCTGGGCCCGCACGATCGATTCGGCGCTGGGCGCAACGTTTCGCTTCTGCCGCGCCGCGATGCCGGAGATGATCGCCCGCGGCGGTGGATCGATTGTCAACCTTGCGTCTATCAACCAGATCGTCGCGAATCCAGGTCTTGCCGCGTACACCGCCGCAAAGGGCGGCGTGCGGGCACTGACGAAGCAGATCGCCGTCGAGTTCGGCGTTCAGTGCGTGCGCTGCAACTCGATCTCGCCGGCATTCATCGCGACGGAGCGCACGGTCCAGGGGCTTACGCCGGCGGATCTTGCGGCTGTCGCGCAGAGCTACCCGCTGGGTCGCATCGGCGAACCATCCGACGTTGCCAATGCGGCACTATTCCTCGCTAGCGATGAGTCTTCGTTCATCACGGGCGTGGATCTTCCACTCGACGGCGGCTTGACGTCGCTCGCAGCCAGCGCGCTGTTGTCGAACCATATTCGTACCTCGTGGGGACTTCCTGCCCTGCACATCG
>Ga0302178_10000504_pt1 | contig 35174 bp, 30 predicted proteins | sample I_Palsa_E1_3_FD_198790 | JGI IMG/M metagenome (GOLD analysis project Ga0302178, IMG submission 198790) | Peat permafrost microbial communities from Stordalen Mire near Abisko, Sweden - I_Palsa_E1_3 | ecosystem: Environmental > Terrestrial > Soil > Palsa > Peat permafrost | place: Sweden... | reverse complement strand
TAAGTATTTCGAGTAAACAAATTTCACAGAAGTGAGTCTGATGGGTAACCGAACCTGACGAGCTGCCGATGAAATACGTTGTTGAACTGAGTGAGCCGGAGAAAAAGACCTTGCAACACCTGTCGCGCAAGCACCCCCATCAGGACTTCCGTACCCGCGGACTGGCGCTGCTGTTGCTCGACAGCGGCCAACGGGTACATGAGACTGCGCTGGAACTCGAAGTAAGCGGCAAGTCCGTGTACAACTGGATTCACGCGTGGCGCGACAACGGGCTGTGCGGTCTGTTGGTCGGTCATAAAGGTGGACGTCCCCGGGCGTTGTCCGAAGCGATGATCGCCACCGCCATTGAGGCTGCAAGCGCCGAACTGATGACGCTCAGGCAAATTGCGCAACGTGTCGAGGAAGCTCATGAGGTACCGTTTCCCTGTCGTCTGGAGACGCTATCGGTCGCACTTAAACGCGTCGGGTTTTCCTATAAACGCGGCCGTTACTCGCTGAAAAAAAACGTCACCCCGAAGAGTTCGCCGTGAAAGCCGACGCCCTCGTGAAACTACAACGGGCTGCACTCGACGGTGCATGCCAGCTGTTTTACTTCGACCAATCCGGGTTCAGTGCTTCGCCCCCGGTGCAACGAGGCTGGTCGCCCATCGGCAAGTCACACCGCGTCTTCCCGTTACCTCATTGCAGGCGCGCTGTCCTCGGCGCACTCGATTTCGGCGCCAACCTGCTGACGCATCACACCAGCAAAACCACCATCAAACGTCCCGATGTCGTGCAGTTCCTCGATCAAATCGCCCGGGAAAGCACACCTGGCCTAACGACCGTGGTGGTTCTCGACAACGCAACGATCCATCACAACATCGATCAGGAAACCCTCGACCGGTGGCTTCTCGAGCATCGTATGATCCTGTTCTACCTGCCGCCTTACAGTCCCGAGCTCAATCTGATCGAAATCGTCTGGAAGCATGCCAAATATCACTGGCGGCGCTTCGTCACCTGGACCAAGGAAACCATCGATACCGAGATCGGTAAACTGCTCGACGGGTATGGCTCAAAATTTGAAATACGTTTCTCCTGAACACTTAATACGGTATTATCCAATATATTCCTTTATTGAAATCTTTAATACGCAATAAAGGAAGTTTGTTCTGACCTAGTGTACGGTATTGGCCATGCAAGGGCCGATCCATTTCAGGAGTGACTTTATGCCGACGCAGTTCGATGTCCTCGCGCTAGGCGAGGCCATGGTTGAATACAACCAACTTCCCGATCGGCCGGATCACTACCTGCAAGGCTTCGGTGGCGACACCTCCAACGCGGTGATTGCGGCATCGCGCCAAGGGGCGCGCTGCGGGTATCTGAGCGCTGTCGGCGACGATCATTTCGGGCTTGCTTTGCTCGATCTTTGGCGGCGGGAAGGTGTCGCTTGCGACGGGGTTGCTATCGTGCCGCAAACGCCCACCGGCATCTACTTTGTCACCCATGACGCCGGAGGTCATCGCTTTCACTACCGCCGCAGCGGTTCGGCCGCTTCAAAAATGCAGGCCGACACACTAACTCTCGATTGCCTGGCCAACACACGCTGGCTGCATGTTTCCGGCATCAGCCTGGCGATTTCGGAAAGCGCTTGCGAGACCGCGCTGACCGCGATGCGGGCCGCCCGCGCAGCGGGTGCGCAAGTCAGCTTCGACACCAATCTGCGCTTGGCGCTTTGGCCGCTGACCCAGGCGCGGGAATGTATGATGCAAGCGCTAGCTCTGGCCGATCTGGCTTTGCCGAGTTTGGACGATGTCAGATTGCTGTTCGAGAGCGACGATCCCGAAATACTGGTCGATCGTATCCAGGCGCTAGGCCCAAAGCTTGTGGTGCTTAAGCTTGGCGCACGCGGCAGTTTGGTCGCCGATTCAGCGGAACGACGCTATATGCCGCCCTATCCGGTCACGGCGGTCGATGCATCGGGCGCCGGCGATTGCTTTGCGGGCGCCTTGCTGGCACGCTTGGCGCTAGGTGACGACGCATTCCAGGCAGCCCATTACGCGGGCGTCGCCGCGGCCCTATCGACCACAGGCTTCGGTGCGGTGGCGCCGATTCCACGCGCCGACGAGGTGCGGCGTGCGCTCAATACGGCAACGCAAGTGCATGGCGGGATACTTGCCGCGCCTCGCTCAGCTTCTATTTGACCTCGCCGGACTAGCCATGATTTACGACCTATTGATACGCAACGCCCTGATCTTCGACGGCAGCGGCGCGCCGGAATACGCCGCCGATATTGCCGTGCAAGATGGGCGCATTGCCGCCATCGCGGCACGGGTCGACGCCACCGCGCACAGTGAAATCGACGCCACTGGCCTCGCGCTGGCGCCGGGTTTTATCGACGTGCACACGCACGACGACACCAATGTGATACGCCAGCCCGAGATGCTGGCCAAAATCTCTCAAGGTGTGACTACCGTGGTGGTCGGCAACTGCGGCATTAGCGCCAGCCCGGTCTCGCTCAAGGGCGAACCGCCCGACCCGCTGAATCTCTTGGGCCGAGCCGGCGACTTTGGCTACCCGACCTTCAACGCTTACCGGCTCGCGGTCGAGCATGCCGTGCCCTCGGTTAATGTAGCCGCGCTGGTCGGGCATACGGCTTTGCGCAGCAACCATATGGACCGCCGCGATCGCCGCGCCAACGCCGAGGAAATCGAGCTGATGCGCGCACAGTTGCGTGAGGCGCTGGAATATGGCGCACTCGGGCTGAGCACCGGACTAGCCTATGCCTCCGCATTTTCTTCCAGCACCGACGAGGTCAAGGCCCTGGCCGAAGTCCTCGATGCATACGGCGGCGTCTACACCACGCACTTGCGCACCGAGTTCGACGGTATTCTCGATGCCATGGACGAAGCACAGGCAATAGGTCGTCATGCTCGCGCGCCGGTGATCGTGTCGCATTTGAAATGCGCCGGCGCCGGCAACTGGGGCCGCAGCATTGAGGTCCTCGATCATCTGAAGCGCGCCGCCGAAACGCACCCGACCGCCTGCGATTGCTATCCCTACTCCGCCAGTTCTTCGACGCTCGATCTCAAGCAAGTGACCGATGATTTCGATATCCTGATTACCTGGAGCGAACCGCATCCAGAACTAGGCGGCAAGAAGCTCGCCGAGATTGCCGCGCTTTGGCAGGTCCCGCTGCTGGACGCCGCTAAACGCCTCCAGCCCGCAGGCGCGGTGTACTACGGCATGGATGAAGCCGATGTGCGTCGCATCCTCGCCGACAAGTTGACCATGATAGGCTCCGACGGTTTGCCCAATGATCCCTTGCCGCATCCGCGCCTATGGGGTGCGTTCCCGCGCGTACTCGGTCATTACAGCCGTGACGTAGGTTTGTTCCCGTTAACTGAAGCGGTGCGCAAAATGACGGGCTTGTCCGCGGCGCGCTTTGGTTTGCGGGAGCGCGGCGCGATCAAGCTGGGGCATTGGGCCGATCTGGTGCTATTCGACCCGGTGACCATCCGCGACATGGCCAGCTTCAGCGACCCGATTCAACTTGCGGACGGCATTGAGGCGGTGTGGGTCAACGGCACGCTGTCCTACCGGCACAGAAAGTTGACTGGCCTGCGGGCCGGCCGATTCCTGGCGCGTTCCGGGGATCTTCGCGTCGATTTTTGTTAGGGTTCCGTCCACGCACATACTGGGCTTGCCAGATACCTTGCCGGTCGGCTGGCAAGGTATCTGGCCAAGCCTGGTCGCTCCAAGCAAGCGACGGCCGATGCTCCACGCTCAATCCCGAATGGCCACGATCGCTTCGATTTCCACGGTAATGTTATTTGGCAGCGAACCCACCCCAACCGCCGAGCGCGAATGACGTCCGGCCTCGCCCAGCACATAGACCAGTAGGTCTGAGCAGCCGTTAATCACGCGCGGATGCTCGCTGAAGTCGGGCGTCGCATTCACCATGCCGAGCAATTTCACCACGCGCGTCACGCGCGACAAATCGCCAAGCTCGTCATGCAGCACCGACAACAGGTTCAGCCCTACCAGCAGCGCATGTTGATAGGCGTCCTCGGTACTCACCGTGTCGCCGACCTTGCCCGTCATTAATTGACCGTCGGCGGTTACCGGACCTTGCCCCGACATAAACAGCAGATTGCCTTCTCGCGTGACGTGATTGAAATTGCCGATCGGTGCAGGCACGGCGGGCAGCGACAAGCCACGCGCGCGTAGTCGTTCATAACTGCTGGTTTCTAGAGATCTATGCATAAAAATGGCTTAACGAGAGAAATGATACGGGCTTGATCAAGCACCTTGAGCCGCGAGGCTGGGCTGACCGCGCCAACCTAGGCGCTGCTCGATGCGCGCAGCTGCGGCTCGGGCGGCTTGACTATAACGCTCGGTGTGCTGCAGCGCCTTGGCTTCGGGCAAGACCACGGAAATCGTGAAAGCGCAGGCGCCAGCCGGATCGACAACCGGCGCGGCCAGGCAGGCAACCGACGCATCGGACTCGCCGATTTGCACCGAGAGCCCCTGCATGAAAGCCTCGCGTGCATTGTGCGCGAGCACCTCCGGGCGAATTTCGGCACGCCCGGTCGGCGACGGTTTGGCGTAACGCGCAAAAAATGCTGCGCGCTCCTGATCGGGCAAATGCGCCACCAGCAAACGCCCCGAGGCGGTCCAGTTAATCGGCACGCGTGAACCAACACGTGAAGTGACGCGAAAATGCCCGCTGCCCTCACACATCAGCAGCACCACCATCATGCCTTCGTCGCGCCCGCACACCTGAACTGTCTCGCCGACCTCGACGGCCAGCCGATTCATCTCTTCGTTGGCAACCGTCAGATAATCGAGCGAACTGGCATACGACAAGCCATAACCATACAAACGCGGCCCGAGCCAAACACTGCCGTCGAGCGTGCGCGTCAATAGATGCTTGTCGACCATGTCATTAATGATGGTGTAGACGGTGGACAACGGCGCGCCGACGGCGCGCGCCACTTCATAGGCAGTCATGGGCCGAGCCGCCTCTTGCAGCCCGTCGAGAATTTGCAGGATGCGGTCGAGCGCGCCTGTACGGGCCATGTTGGGGTTCTCCCTAGCTTATTTTGTTTAATTGACCTGCATGAAGTATATGCTAGACTAATACTCAATTGCAACAGTTATTCCATAATTAAGATATACCAGCTAGGAGACGTCATGACTATTCGTTCCCACTTCGGCCTGCGCCCCGTCGTCAATGCGTCCGGAACCATGACTGGTCTAGGTGCATCGATTGCAAGACCCGAAGTGATCGAGGCAGTGGCGGCAATTTTGCCGCAATTTGTCGAAATCGACGACTTGCAGCGCCGCGCCAGTGCCGCCATTGCCACAGCATGCGGCAGCGAGGCCGGCTATATCACCGCCTCGGCATCGGCCGGCATTACCTTGACGATTGCCGCCACCATGACGGGCGACGACCTCGGCTTAATCGAGCGTCTGCCGGACACCGGCACGCTGAAGAACGAAGTGGTGGTGCAAACCGGCCACCTGGTCAACTACGGCGCCCCGTTGGACCAGGCCATCCGCTTGTGCGGCGCGCGCGCCGTCGCGGTCGGCGCCGCCACCGAAGCACACGGTTACCAATTAGCTGCCGCCATCAATGCCCGCACCACGGCGGCGCTGTTCGTGGTTTCGCACCACACCCAGCAATACGGCATGATCAGCTCGAAGAATTTATCGCCATCGCCCATGCCAAGGGCGTTCCGGTGATCGTCGACGGCGCCTCCGAATACGATCTGAAACGCTTTATCGCTGCCGGCGCCGACATCGCGCTCTACTCCGCGCACAAATTCCTCGGCGGGCCGACAGCCGGCATCGTGGCCGGCAGCAAAGCCTTGGTGCGGGCCGCCTATTTTCAGAACGGCGGCATCGGACGCGGTATGAAAGTCGGCAAAGAGGGTATCGTCGGCGCCATCGCCGCATTGCAAACCTGGGCCAAGCGCGACCATCAAGCGGTACGGGACTTGGAGCACACTTATTTAACGCTGTGGCGCGATCGCTTAAACGCGTTCCCAGGCATCCAAGCTCAGCTCGATCCCGACCCGACCCAGAATCCGCTCGATCGCCTGAAAATAAATGTCGACGCCACCGCCGCACGCATCACCGCATGGGACTTGGTCGATGCGCTGGCGCGCAGCAAAGATGGTTACGCGCCGGTGATCGCGCGCGATCATGAAGCCGAGCAGCATTTCTTCTTCCTCGACCCCTGCAATCTTCATCCGGGCGAAGAACAATTGGTACTTGAACGCATTGTTGCCGAATTAGAGCACGCCCGGCATGCGCCTCGGCCTATTACAACACCTTTTGCCGAACGCGACGCGCGTCGCATAGCGGCACGCCGCAACTGGCCCGATTGATTTCATCGCAGTAAGCGGCTTGGACCGCACGTAGAACGCCAAGCAAGTCGCTTTGTTTCAGCCGTAGTAAGCGGCCAGGACAGCAAGTAAAACGCAGACCAGGCCGACTTGATTCAGCCGTTTAACCGCCCGGAACGGGTTTATACCAAACAGGTTTAAAGCCAACTCGGGACGGAGCATTCCGCTTTAAAGTAATAAGTACTACTACCTATTAATAAAAATCATTCGGGGGTAAACCAATATGCGTGTTACTTTAATTTCTGCTGCCGCCACCGCCACTCTGCTCGGCGCCTCGGTGTCCACGGCACACGCGCAGAGCAGCGTGACGCTTTACGGCATCATCGATGCCGGTTTTACTTACAGCAATAATCAGAAAGGCAACGCGGCTTACCAGGCGACCCAGGGCAATGTCCAAGGTTCGCGCTGGGGTTTTACGGGCCGTGAAGATATCGGCGGCGGCAACTCTGTCACCTATAAACTGGAAGATGGGTTTAGCGCCGAAACCGGCGCCTTGGGCCAAGGCGGGCGCGAGTTCGGCCGCAGCGCCTGGGTCGCATTAAACAACACCAGCGCGGGTTCCGTGACGCTGGGCCGGCAATACAATAGCGCGCAGGATTATCTTTCTAATCTGCAAATCAACGGTGTGGGCGCCTTAAGTCAATATGCCAACGCGGTGTATGACAACGATGATTTGAATAACACGTACCGCACGCAAAATGCCGTCAAGTACACCACGGCGACCATCGCGGGGCTGACTGCGAATGCCATGTACGCATTCTCGAATACGCCCGGTCAGTTTGCCAACAATCGTGCCTGGAGCGCCGGCGCAGACTATGTCAACGGCCCGCTACGGCTCGACGCCGCTTATTCGCTGGTCGATCAGCCGGCCACCGGTACAGCGGGCGCGGCGCCTTCCGATAACTACTACAGCCTGTCCTCGTCGATTATCAGCAACGTCGCACGCAACCAAGTATTCGGGGCCGGCGGCGCATACACGCTCGGCTTGGCGACCATTGCTCTGCTGTATACCAACTCGACCTTCGATATTCTGTCCGGCGGCGCACTGAGATTCGCCAACTACGAGGCAAGCTTGCGTTATCAACTCACTCCGGCAACACTGCTGAGCTTGGGCTACATTTATACTACCCAGCGGGCCCATACCGCCACCGCCGGCAATGCCAATTACAATCAGTTGAGCATCGGCGGCGAATACGCTCTGTCCAAAAGGACCGACCTCTACTTAAACGGCATCTACCAACACGCTTCAGGTTCCAATGCATGGATCGAAGGCATCGGCAATCCTTCAAGCAACGGCGGCCAGTTCGTCACCGTTGCCGGCCTACGCCACCACTTCTAAACTGTCGTTGAGAACACGCTAAGGAGATACAAATGGCACCCGTTCACGGAAGCCTGTTATTGGTCTATGCCGCGATCGCGGTGCTTGCACTGATTGTCCTGATTGCCCGCTTTAAAATGAATCCGTTCATCACTTTGATGATCGTTTCGGTACTGCTTGCACTGGCGGTCGGCATGCCCACCGCCAGCATTATCAAATCGTTTGAAACCGGGGTCGGCGGCACGCTGGGCCATATTGCCATCGTCATCGGTCTGGGCACCATGCTCGGTAAAATGATGGCCGAATCCGGTGGAGCGGAACAGATAGCGCGCACCTTGATCGATTTCTTCGGGCCGAAGAATGTGCACTGGGCGATGATGTGTATCGCCTTGGTGGTCGGCTTGCCGGTGTTTTTTGAGGTCGGCTTTGTGCTGCTGATACCGATCGCCTTCAACGTGGCCAAGCGCACCAACACCTCGATGATCAAGGTCGGCATCCCGATGGTCGCCGGTCTGTCGGTAGTGCACGGCCTGGTCCCACCGCATCCGGCAGCCTTGCTTGCGGTCACGGCCTACAACGCCGATCTCGGCCACACGCTGTTTTACGCCTTGCTGGTCGGCATTCCGACTGCGGCGCTAGCGGGCCCGCTGTTCTCCAAATTGATCGCCAAGTTCGTGGTGCTCGACGGCGAGAACCCGATGGCCAAGCAGTTTGTCGAACAGGATGCACAGGCTCGCGGACGCGTATTACCGAGTTTCGGCATTACGTTGTTTACGGTATTGCTGCCGGTGCTGCTGATGCTGATCGGCGGTTGGGCCGACCTGATCGCGGCGCCCAATAGCGGCTTGAACAATTTCCTGCGCTTAATCGGCCACCCCGACATGGCGCTGCTGCTGGCCGTGCTGTTGAGTTTCTATACCTTCGGCAAAGCGCGCGGCTTCGGGCGCGAGGCCATCCTGAAGTTCAGCAATGAATGTCTTGCGCCAACCGCCAATATCACTTTGGTGGTCGGCGCCGGCGCGGGTTTTGGGCGCATCCTGATCGATAGCGGCGTGTCCAAGGCGATTGTCGAGGTCGCAACCGGCGCCCACGTTCCGCTCTTGATGCTGGCCTGGCTGGTAGCGGCGCTGATCCGTGTGGCGACCGGCTCGGCCACCGTGGCCATGGTCACCGCCGCCGGCATCATCGCGCCAATCGCGGTGGCCGCGGCCGGTACAGCGGGCGGTGTGCGACCCGAGTTATTGGTGTTGGCCACGGGCGCCGGCTCGCTAATCCTGTCGCATGTGAACGACGGCGGCTTCTGGCTGGTGAAGGAGTACTTCAATATGACCGTGCCCCAGACCTTCAAAACCTGGACCGTCTGCGAAACGATTATTTCGATTACGGCTTTGGTACTGACGCTGGGTTTGTCGACGGTTGTTTAAGTGCGTGGGGCTGCGCTCGCGGCTATCATCGGAAAGCAATTTTTTTCGGGCGTAAACGACACAGCCTCGTTCATTTTCGCGCTTCTTGCATTCGCCGCAGGATCCGCCGTGCGTCCGTTTGCCACGCAAGCTAACGTTGCGCATACTTATCGCCAACAGTACTGCGGATCGGATGCGTATCACAAACAATGGTCATGCATTTGATCTGCCCATTTGCGTCGAACTCGAACACGTCGACGCACTCGAAGCGCACGGCAGCGCCGTCGGCCAGAACCCAATCGTAAATAAAATAGCCCGTCGCGCGTGGCGCACCGCTTGTGCTGAGCCGGCAGCGGGCCGGTTTCTCGTCTATCCGTCGCAACGCACGGCGCAAACCAAGATACGCGCGCTCGCGGAGATTCTCTCTCGCTTGGTGCAGGAGGAGTAAGCAGCGGCGCAGCGCCCACGGAATGGTGGCGTTCGGGCAGCGCGCTATTTAATGGCAAGCCCTCAGTCAAGGAATTCACGCCGGTTTCGTGTCTCAACGAATCGCCCGCAAAATGTCCTGTAGAAAGGCCGTAATATCGGCGTGTAAAGATGGCTGCAAAGCGAGCCGGTCAAAGCCCTCTGGGTCTTGCGATGGCGGAAAATCCGGGCTTATCATCGCCGCCGGAAACTGATTCATAAACGAGAAATGCCCCGCTCCTTCTATGACCTTGTGGTCAATCGCCACCGCTTGGTCAACATCACGCCTGACAATATCGGCATGCCAAACAGGGGTGATGTCATCCTTGCCTCCCGTCCGAATCAGGATAGGTACGCGAACCTCGGCTAATGATCTCTCCGGCATAAACCAGAAGCTTGCCGGCGCGAGTAACACCAGTGCGTACACACGTGGATCGGATGCCACTTGAACAGGACGCGGCTGGCCATCGGCACTTTCATGGCCACCCGCCCAAGGCCGGCCGCCCGCCACCGCCAAGGCGGTATAGCTGCCGATAGAGTGACCGATAAGGCCGACCCGACCCGCTTCAAGATGGGCGCTAAGCACAGGGTCGGCGAAGGCGGCGTCGATCGCCAGGCAGATATGCCGAGGGCGATTTTCCAGATTCTCGGCTGTTCCGGCCAGACGGTTGTCGGTGCGACTATTGCCGAGGTGTTCGGGCAGCGCAACCACAAAACCCGCTGCGGCAAGATGCGCGGCCAAATCCGAGTAAGCCCATGGCGTCCCGCCATTACCATGAGAGAGCACGATCAAAGGAAGGCGAGCGCCGACAGGCGCCGCGTTCAAAGCCACATTTAGTGCATAAGGCCCAAACCGCTCGATCTGCGGCGCCTGCCGTGCGGGATAAAGAAACGTCAGCGGAATCATCACGTCTTGGACGGCATCGCTCAGTTCCACGCGGCGGCAGCCTACGCTTTGATTCATAGTCTTCCTCTGGCAAATCATAGGATGTTCTGTTGGGATGTTTTGATGCCTATGCACGTGCTGCTTGCGTCGAAGCGATCGCTTAAAACATTATCCGGCAGGTTCGTCATCCAAAATAAGCAAAAACAAGGTGGCTTGAGATGAAATGTCGAGCTTCCTGTAAAGATTCCGCCGATGAACCTTCGCGGTCGCGGGAGACAGGTCGAGCAGCCTGGCAATGTTTTTGGTGGAGTGACCCGCAAGTATCATCAATGCAATTTCAATTTCACGCTTGGTCAGCAATGCCGTAGAGCGCTTGCGCAGCGCATTTTCAAAGTGCAGGCGTCGATCGTTTTCTGCCGCGGAACCGCTTGTCGGCAACACCACAGATGCCTGCGCCGATACCGCATGACACATCAAAGGGATGATCCATGAGCCGTACAGACAGAGCGTGCCGATTTCGGACGAGCTAAAGCGCCGTTTGCTGCCCAATGATAAGGACAACGTTCCTCCGGCCGGCAGCGGCGCCAGAAATTGCACCTCATCCTCCAGGACGTTGATCGAAAAATAGCGGCGAAAATATTCGGTGTCGCGGAAGTGATCCGGTGCAACTTCGTCAAGACAATACACCCCTGGATTATTCGCACCCAGACTGAATTGATAGAACGGATCCAACAGATAGACGCTATTCAGATACCCGGAGAACAATTCGTCGTGCGGGGTTCGAGCCTGGAGTTCGGCAATCAACTGCGGCTTACCCTTAGGCCAGAAAACCACCACCACCCAATTATCGAACTCAACCACGCTGCGCAATAAATCCACCAACGCATGCCAGAATTGTTTGTCATCGAGCTTTGCGACCAGACGCCCTAGTCGCTGATGGAATGCCACGTCCGATACTTCAAGCTGCATCCGATATCCCCCCACTACCCCTAAGAGGGTAGATCGCTCCGTCGTTCTAACCCTTCAAGCCAATTTTCACCCGCCACCTTGCGCCCTACTATAGTAGCACCCCAAAGCATATGCGCCACAGAGCTTGCGCGCAGCGACATAGGAGAAAAGGTATGGGCATCAGAGACATCGGCGTTCGGATCGGTCATGGCACACCGGGTCCCTTCAACGCGATTACCGACGTGCAAGGCGTCCGAGTCGGACATCGTACATTGATCGAAAACCGCGAAGATATTTCGATTCGCACCGGCGTAACCATTATCGAGCCGCGTCCCGGTATCGCTCGGTTCGAGCCCTGCTTTGCCGGCTGTCACGTATTCAATGGAAACGGCGATGCGACCGGTCTTGAATGGATGCGCGAATCGGGTCTGTTGAGCACACCCATTGCTTACACGAATACGCACAGTGTCGGCGTGGTCCGCGATGCGCTGGTCGCCGCCGAACGTTCATCGGTTGGCGGCAGTCAGTATTGGTGCATGCCCGTCGTGCTGGAGACTTTCGACGGAGTGCTGAACGATATCTGGGGGCAACATATCACTGCGGGCCACGTCCATGAGGCGCAGGCATTGGCGACGAGCGGACCCGTCGCCGAGGGTTCGGTCGGTGGCGGCACCGGCATGATTTGTCATGAATTCAAAGGCGGCATTGGTAGCAGCTCGCGCAGACTGCAATCGCACCATGGCGGCTGGACCGTCGGCGCTTTGGTCCAAGCGAATTACGGCCGCCGTGAAGCCCTGCGCGTAGCCGGCTACCCCGTCGGTGACGTGCTGCATGACGTGCCCTCGCCGTTCGACCGGCGCCAGCAAGGTGTTCCAGGCATGGGGTCGATCGTGGTAACGCTGGCGACTGACGCGCCGCTGCTGCCTCATCAGTGCGAGCAGCTCGCGCGACGCGCGAGCATTGGACTGGGGCGCGTGGGAGGCGGCACCGAATATGCCAGCGGCGACATCTTTATCGCCTTCTCGGTCGGCAATCGCGGCATTCCGCCGATGGACTACAGCCTGGCTGGCGAACCCGTCATGAACCTGCGCAGCGTGAGCTACGATTTTATTTCGCCCTTGTTCGTCGCTGCCGCAGAAGCCGTTGAAGAAGCGATTCTTAACGCTCTCATTGCGGCCGACGATAGCGATGGACAGGGTGTTCATGTTCAAGCGCTCGGCGCAGCCCGCTTGCTGGGCGCGCTGGAACAAGTCGGCTGGCGCCCCGGCGCACATCCAGCGGCGCATTGAAGCAGCCGCTGATTCGCTGATTGATTCGTCCACTGCAACGCGCCCCGCACACCGTAGTTCAATAAATTAGGAAAACCAATATGCTACCTCGCCGCCTTATCACCGGAATTTTCGCAACCTTGGGCTTGATGGCTATGAGCGCCAATCATGCTAAAGCAGAAGATCTGAATCTCTATAACTGGTCGGACAATATCGCCGACGACACTGTCTCTGGGTTCGAGAAGGAAACCGGCATTCACACGCGCTACGACGTCTATGACGGCGACGACACTTTGCAGGCCAAGTTGCTCAGCGGTTCCTCGGGCTACGATGTGGTCGTGCCATCGTCAGCCTACGCGGCCAAGCAAATTGAAGCCGGCGTGTACCGTAAGCTCGACAAGAGCAAGATTCCCAACCTGGTTAATCTGGATCCCGCGCTGATGAAAATGCTTGCCTCGGCAGATCCCGGTAATCAATACACCGTGCCCTGGTCATGGGGCACCGATGGGATTGGTTACAACGTCACGAAAGTCACGCAGATACTGGGCCAGGACGCCCCCTACGATAGTTGGGACCTGCTGTTTAATCCTCAGTATTTAGCCAAGCTAAAAACCTGCGGCGTCTCCATGCTCGACTCCCCGGAAGATGCATTCTCGGTTGGCCTGATCTACCTACATAAGGACCCCAACAGCACCAATCCCTCGGATTATCAAGCGGTGTACCAGCTATTCAAATCGATTCGCCCGTACATCACCCAGTTCAACTCGTCCAGCTATATCAACGATCTGGCCAATAACGATGTCTGTATCGCACTGGCATGGTCAGGCGATGTCGGTATCGCCAAACGACGGGCGGAAGAAGCGCATCGCGCCTACGAAATTCGCTACATGATTCCTAAAGGCAATGGAGTGCTGTGGTTCGATCTGATGGGTGTTCCGAAAGATGCGCCTCACCCCGAAGCTGCCATGCAATGGATCAATTACATTCTTCAGCCCAAAGTAAGCGCGGCCATCACCAATCAGGTTTTCTATCCGAACGCCAACGCCGCCGGCCTGACTTACGTGAAGGCGGATCTTCGTACGAACCCAGCGATCTACCCTGATGCCGGCAGAATGACATCGCTCACGCTGTCATTGCCTTTACCGGCCGCTATCATGCGCCTTGAAAACAGGCTATGGACGGAACTCAAGGCAGGGCGTTGAACGGGACACGCCTGCCTCATTTGCGTCAATTGCCGCAGCGGCATCCATGACTCGGCTCAGCGCTTATCATGGATGTCGTCTGCGCCACGACACACGCCGCCGGTGGATGCATCTGCGATACTATGCGTAAATCGGGCGATGAGGCATTGAAAACCTTGGAACAGACTGCCCCTGGAGAATGACCCATGATGTTTCAATTTGCACGCGACTTCCTACTGTGGTGCGCGATATTCAACTACGTCGTACTTCTTGCGTGGTTTGCCGCCTTTGTATTTGCGCATCCCTGGATGCGAAAGCTCCATGGCCGATGGTTTCACTTCTCGGATGAGCGCTTCGACAGCATTCACTACACGGGCATGGCAGTCTACAAGATCGGCATTCTGCTGTTCAATGTAGCGCCCTACCTTGCGCTGTGCGTGCTTGGGAGTCGTATCGGCTGACCCAAAAGAGTCAGATTGCGGTCCTTACCGAATCTGTTACCGATATCGCCTCAAACCGGTTTAGAATCGGTAGTGCAGGACAAATCATCCGTATGCATTGCCAAAGAAATTTCTGATTCGCCAATCTCGTGCAGCAAGCAAGCTCTGCCGATCCGCATTTCGCCTCCACTAAGCCAAAGGTCTCAAATGACTCCGACGCCCCCCTCTCAATCAGACGGGAAGACGGTGCCTGCAGGCTGCGAACAGTGCAAGAGTGCGCAGCCACTTGGGTTTGACTTCGTCTTCGCCTATCAGCCTATCGTCGATCTGGCCAAGCGTTCGATCTTCGCGCACGAAGCATTGGTACGGGGGCCGAACGGCGAGCCGGCTTATTCGGTGCTCTCGCAGGTGACCGACGATAACCGCTACTCGTTCGACCAAGCCTGCCGGGTGCAAGCCATACGGGGTGCGGCCGAGCTGGGGATGAAAGAATTATTGTCGATCAATTTTCTGCCCAATGCAGTTTACCAACCGGCAGCTTGCATCCGCAGCACCTTTGCAGCGGCGAAACTTTACCAATTCCCGATTGAGCAAATCATCTTTGAAGTGACTGAAGGCGAGCAAGTGCAGGACCGACCTCATCTGGTCAACATATTCCGCGAATACCACCGCTTCGGTTTTCGCACGGCAATCGACGATTTCGGCGCCGGGTATGCCGGTTTGAATCTGTTGTCCGAATATCAGCCCGACATCATCAAGATCGATATGGAACTGGTGCGTGGCGTCGATACCAGCAAACCTAAGCAAGTGATTATCGACGGCATCGTGTCGATCTGTGCGGCGTTGAATGTGCGAGTGCTCGCCGAAGGCATTGAAACCAGGGCTGAGCGCGACTTCCTGCGCAATGCCGGCATCGAACTGATGCAAGGGTATTTGTTCTGCAAACCGGCGTTTCGAGCAATCGGCATCATCGAGCCGTCTTCGTGGGATTAAACATCGAGGCAATGCGCGCGATATCTCTGCGCAGCTAACGCTACATCCGCGCCGCGGCGTGTATCTTAAGCCAACTATTCAGCATCTCCTGATGCGCGGACGCGATCGATTTAATAGCGACATCGGTACGAAAACCGGCGCGCGTCAGCACACTACTGATCACCGAGGCCTCGCATGAAACGCTTTGCTGCTCGCTTCGATTGATCGGATTGCGTACATTTATCCGCAGCGACAGCGTCTTCCCATTCATGTAGGCGATATCGCCGACCAAGCAAAATCCAGCACGGTTAAATTCTACAATTTTCACGTTAACGAAAGTCCCAGAGACTTGAACGGCGGCGTGCCAATTCACATGGATCCAGGGGAATTGCGAACTGCCGTTAGATACGTCCGTCAGGGGAAGAGCAAAAGCATTGTTGGGTTCTGTGAGACTCATGATTGGCGACATAAACAGTAAGAGAACCCAGGGCGGCGCAACCGGGTTTGTTCAAAATAGCAGATAGCCGCTAGGCGGCTACTAAGGATAGGTGATCGGTAACGGTCCATTGTCTTTGTATATCGAGAAGTTCGGGCAAGATGCCGGAGAAAATGCGTATCAATTCAGGATCAAAATGTTTCCCGGCACTCGCACCGAGGTGCGTCAAAATCCGCTCGATCGGCCAGGGTTCTTTGTAGGGGCGCTTCATGCTGAGGGCGTCGAAAACGTCGGCCAATGCGACGATATGTGCCGACTCCGGTATGGCTTTGCCACTTAATCCGCCAGGATAGCCGCTGCCGTCCCATTTTTCGTGGTGACGCAAGGCAACTTCCGCGGCCAATTGAAATACCGGTGCGTTGCTCTTGCTCAAAATGTCATAGCCGATTTGCGGATGGGTTTTCATGATGGCCCATTCCTGCTCGTCGAGCGGCCCGGGCTTGCGCAGAATCGCTTCCGATATGCCCAGCTTGCCGGTGTCGTGCATCGGCGCGGCCAATTCCAACAACGCGCTGCGCTCGCGATCCCAACCGTATTCCTGCGCCAACGCGCGGGCGTAGGCGGCCATGCGCCAGATATGCGCGCCCGTGTCGGCGTCGTTGTAGTGTCCGGCTTGGCCCAACATCAAAATGGCTTCGCGGTAGCTTCGCTCGAGCACCGTGACTCGCACCATGGACAGATGAGCCGCCACACGCGCGCGAACCACGGGTGGTGAAACCGGTTTGACAATGTAGTCGACGCCGCCCGCGTCGAAGCCCGCCGTTTCATGCGCCATATCCGTGTAGCCGGTAACGAAAATCACCTTAATCGCGTGGCTTGCGTCGATTTCCTTGATCTGTCGACATAGCTCATAGCCGTCGATGTCAGGCAGACCGATGTCCAGCAAGACCATCGCCGGTCGATGCTTGACCACCGCGGCAAGCGTCTCGCGGCCGTTGCGCGCGAATACCAGCTTGTAACTGTTCGCGAGGATTTCGCCCATGATGGCCAGATTTCCCGGCTCGTCGTCGACGACTAGAATAGTTTGAATACCCATGCCCTACTCCTCAAGGATGATTCCGTATGCCCGGCCCAATTTGACAGTGGCCACTTCGGCGCCGCGAAAATCGAATTGATGGATGCACGCTCGAACGCCAATCAGCGCCTGTAACGGTAAGGTCGTCGATAGTTTTTCCAGGATCGGTTTGGCGGGAACAGGGCTATCACTATCGAGCGCGGCCAGCAATTCGATCAGCGCCGATTCGAGTGTGCCCCGAGACTCCGGCGATATGTCGCCGGACAACGCCGCAACAGTGGGTAAGGTCAGCAAGGTTGGCAAGGGCTGCAACGCAGTACGCGGCGCAATCCGTTCGATTGTTTCAATCGCGCGTTTCAATGCGTTGCCCAGGTGTATCAAAATCAAGCTCGCATCATGCTCCGTGGACAATGCCCGTTCCGCCTCGACCGCCAGTCGCCGCGTGTCCGGCAAAGCGAAGTTGCCGGACACGCCCGCAAGCTTATGCGCCAAAGCTGCCGCTGCGGGTCGGTCACCGGCTGCCAGGCTGGCATTGATCGTGTCTACAGCGTTACTGTAGCTGTCCACAAAGCGCCATAAGTAATCGCGATAGGTTTCCAGATCGCCCCAGATTTTCACACCACCGACGATATCAATTACGGCAGCATAGCGTGATGGCTCGAAGTTCGCATGATCGACTGTTACGTCGCTTACCGGACTGCTGGCATCGCGATCGCCCTGGGTTTTTTTACGGTTGATTTGCTGTATCAAAGCGATCGTCGACGGCACATCGAATGGCTTGCTGATGAAATGAGTCATGCCGGCGGCACGCGCGGCATCCTGCTGCACCTTAAAGGCGCCGGCCGTTAAGGCCACGACCGGAAGGTCGTTGAACTGTGGCATCTGGCGCAATTGACGCGTGGCTTCAATGCCGTCCATAACGGGCATTTGTACATCCATCAACACTAGATCGACCTCGTCTGGATGGTTCGACAGCCACTCCAGCGCGGCTTTTCCGTCAACCGCGAGCGACACCTTCGCGCCTTGCTCGCTCAGTATCCGTTGGGCTAGGTCGCGATTGATTTCGCTATCGTCAACGATCAACACGCGAACCTCCGTCAAAGGTAGTTCCTCGTCTGTTCGCTCGAATACTTGTGCGGCTAGCGCATCGTCCGAGCGTGCGGCGCCAACCCGCCAACCCAAGGCAGGCGCCATATCGGTCGGGGCTTGCGGCTTAGCTTGATTGGCGTCGGCGATCAAGGCATCGAGATGGACGCGGTCCGAAGACGAGGAATAGGTGCTGGCGACGCGCTTTAGCGGCAGGGTGAACCAGAAATCGCTACCCTGTCCGAGGGTGCTGTTCAAGCCGATTTCGCCACCCAATAAATTAACCAACTGGCGGCAAATGGTCAGTCCCAGCCCGGTTCCGCCGAAGCGGCGAGTGGTTGAATTATCGGCCTGCATAAACGGTAAAAATATTTCGCTTTGCAGCTCGGTGGCGATGCCCATGCCGGTATCCAGGACATCGAAGCGCAAGGTCATGGTGTCGTCAAACTGGGACAAGACGGTGACACGCAGCTCGACATGACCCTGTTGGGTGAATTTGATGGCGTTACTAGTCAAATTGCTTAATATCTGTTCCAGCCGCAGCGAGTCGCCCATCACCGACGAAATGCCGGGCGGCAGAGGCCGAATAATTAATTCGATATCTTTGTTGCCAACCATGATGCCCATGGTAGTCGCCACGTTACTCATCACGTCGTCGAGACGGAACGGCGCCTGTTCAATGCTCAATTGGCCGGCTTCGATTTTGGACACATCTAGGATGTCGTTGACAATGCCGAGCAGCATGCTGCCGGACGATCTTATCTTGCGCACCATGCTGTGTGCATCGGGGTCCAGAGGCGCATGTTCCAGCAAATAAGCCAGACCCAAAACAGCGTTAAGCGGTGAGCGAATCTCATGGCTCATGTTGGCGAGAAAATCGGCCTTACTGCGATTGGCCGCTTCGGCGGCGTCGCGAGCCTGCAGCAAGGCCAACTCCGCGTGCTTCTGGGCCGAGATATCCTGCGCAAAAATCAGCGTAGCCGGGCCGTCAACCAACATCACGCGAGCAGTCGTCTTGAATACGGGCACCACACTGCCCTCCTTACCGAGTCCTTGCGCTTCGAATTTTTGCTCAACCGGCGAATCGCCGATAATCAAGCGCTCTTGCTCGCACAAGGCGGCACGAGACCCAGATGTGATCATGGCACTCCAGGGCAAACCGCTTAAATCGTCTTCAGCCGAATAGCCGTGCAGCTTGCGATAACGCGGGTTGGTATAAATAAAATATCCCCCGCGAAGAATGGCGATTGCCAGAGGCGCATCTTCGATCAAAATGCGAAAGCGCGACTCGCTTTGACGCAGCGCCTCGCTAAGTCTGATCTGATCCTCGATTTCCTGCCGTTCTTTTTCGCGGGCCGCAGCCAACATGCCGAGGTGAGCGCGTCGTCTTTGCCTCCAGTACAAGCCGCCAGCGCACAGCAACGCTACGATGGCATACAGCAAGCCATATAGAACCGCTTGGCGGCGCAGCGGTGCGGCAATGACATTCAACTTGCGGCTCAACATGATGACCAATGGCTTGTCCATATTCAAGCCCGCGGGCTGGATAGTTTGTAGGACCACCAAGCGATCTTCGCCGGTGGTATGGCCCCTGCCGGTCAAGACACTTTCGATGCGGCCACTTTGGTGGTGTTGGTTAAAGAACGTACCGGGCCGGTTGAGATTTACACCCGCAATATCATTTCTTTCCGGAAAACTCATCACTTGCATACCATCGCCGTGCACAACCCCACCCCAAAAATCCGGTGCATAGCTGACTGGCGAAAATGATCCGCTGAAGTAGGCGTTGCCTAATGTCGCGACCACCAAGCCCGCGAACTCACCGTGTGGTCCGGGAACCATCCGAGAAACCGTAATGACTCGATCATGCTTTTCCAGCAGGGATGTAAGCGGCGCGGACACGTATAGCGTAGTCGTACTGGGCCGGTCTCTTGCGGCTTTGAAATAATCCCTAAAACTCAGATCTTGACCCAGCGTGATTGGCTCTGACGTCGCGGTAACCACCCCCTTGGCATCCAACACCACAAACACCCGAATCCCCTGGATCGCGGTCTGGAGCGCACGTAAGCGAAGCGACAGATTGCTCGAAGCGCGAATCGCGCCTGGGCCGACCAGAAAATCCTGCGACACACCCTCCAGTGAGCGATTGACGGTGGTCAAACTGCCTTCGATATTGCTGGCGACCACATTGGTGAGCACACGCAGCCGATCGCGCTCACTGGCATTGACACGATTGACCTCGGATAACTGAACGCCGGTCAGCAGTGCGCCAATGATAATCAGCACCACAATCAGCACTAGCCATTCAATGTGCTTACGTTGTGACGCGGAATTGCCGAAATGAGCTTGCATGCGCACGATGCTATTCCATTTACTTGAAAACTTAAGAAACCTAGCGCGACTTCTGCCGATACCGCTTAGCCGCGCCGGTCACCCAGATGCATGACTCGCTCGGCGACTTAAAAAGTCTCCCAGCCCAAGCCGTCGGGCGTAGCTAACGCCGGCTTGACCAACAGGGGACGCCGAGCCGGTATTGCGACCGCCGGCCGCCGCACCGTCGTTTTGACTGGCGATGGCGCCGGTCTGCGATCGGATGCGGGGCGCGGCGGGTTCACGACTCCACCGAGCTGGAAGAATGCCATGGCCTGGCTTAACTGCTTGCCTTGATCGTCGAGCGACTGAGAGGCCGCGGCGGCTTCCTCGACCAGCGCGGCATTTTGTTGCGTGACCTGATCCATCTGACTAATCGCCGTATTGACCTGTTCTACGCCGCGACTCTGTTCATCGGACGCCGCGGCAATTTCGCTCATGATGCCGGTGACGCGCGCCACCGCTTGGGTGGCTTCCTGCATGGTCTGACCGGCCTTACTCGCGAGCGCCGAGCCATCGTGAATTTTCTGCACGGAGACGGCGATCAAATCTTTGATCTCCTTGGAGGCGGCCGACGAGCGTTGCGCTAAACTTCTGACCTCGCTGGCCACCACGGCAAAGCCTCGGCCATCTTCGCCGGCGCGTGCGGCTTCAACCGCGGCATTCAAGGCGAGAATATTCGTCTGGAAGGCAATGCCTTCAATGATGCCGGTGATGTCGGCGATTTTGCTCGAGCTTTCGCTAATACCTTGCATGGTATTCACCACCTGAATCACCACATCGCTACCCTTCTGGGCGATGGTGGAGGCAGTCGAGGCAAGCGCGCTGGCCTGTTTGGCATTCTCGGCGTTTTGCTTCACCGTGGAACTTAACTGTTCCATGCTGGCGGCGGTTTCTTCCAGCGATGCGGCTTGTTCTTCGGTGCGCTGACTGAGGTCGGTATTGCCGGCGGCAATTTCACCGGCCGCGCCAGAGATGCTGGTGCTGCTGTCGCGGACCCGGCCGACGATATCGGTAAGCCGCTCGGTCATTTCTTTCAAGGCTTCGAGCAGATCGCGCGTTTCATCATTACCCCGCACCTGCACGGTACGGCTTAAATCGCCTTTGGCGACGGTCCTGGCAATATCGACAGCCATCATGATCGGCCTGGTAATGGATCGCGTGATAAGCGTTCCGGCGACACCGGCAAGCGCGATCGCCGCGAGGCAAATCGCAATCAAAAGATTGCGTTGCTGAGTGGCGCGTTGGTTAAATTCATCCACCAACGTGACCTCTCTAGTGTGAGTATAGTTCGCATAGGCGTTGGTTGCATTCACCAACTGCAGTAACAAGGGGCGGCATTCGGCATTCATCTTGGCGATGGCCTGATCACGCTGATTATTGAGCGCGAATTCGACAATCGCTGTTGCCACCGGCCCATAACTAGCCTCGACGCGATTCATTTCGCCGACCAGCTGTTTCGCTTGCTCAGTCACGCCACTACTTTTTGCGATCATGTCATTGAGGTGGGCTAGGTTGGACTTAACGTCATCGCTCGCAACGGCAACCGCGGCCTTTTCGACCTCCAAATCTTGAGGCGTTGTAACCAACACCAAATTTCTGGCCGCAATCGCCCGTCGATCCACCGAAGTTCGAACATCGTTCGCCACGTCGGCGCGTGCTTTAACCCCATTGACATAGCTCGAAAAACCTTCGGTGGATGCATTCAAGGCGTTCAAGGCCATCACCGAGACAATCATGACGATCGCCGCCAGCGCACTGAAACCACTGAGTAATTTGCTTTTTATGGAAATTCGACGGAAATTCATTTTCTTCTCCTCAACGCAACGGATTGCGTGAATCATGAGCAGCAGACGGAAGGCCGCTTGCTTTAAGCGGCAAGTTTTTCGATAAGACCCATTTCAGTGCTGGATACCAGTTTTTCGATATCGATCAGGATCAGCATATGCTCATCGAGCGCGCCAATGCCGATCAAATAGTCGATATCGAGCACCGTACTCATTTTCGGCGCCGGCTTGATTTGATCCGCGGCGAGCGTGAACACATCGACCACGCTATCCACCACCATGCCCAATAAATGTCCGGTGATATTCAGAACAATCACAACGGTGGAAGCATCGTAAGTCGGTGTATCGAGGTTGAACTTGATCCGCATGTCGACAATGGGCGCAATCACGCCGCGCAAATTGACGACGCCTTTGATGAACTCGGGCGCGTTGGCGATACGCGTGACGGCGTCGTAACCGCGTATCTCCTGCACTTTTTGAATATCGATGCCGTATTCTTCGCCGCCAAGGGTGAAAGCAAGAAATTCCAGAGGGACAGCGAGCTGCGCCCTCGCACTATGGATCACATGAGACATGGCTGCTCCTGTCGATCTGCTTGCGCACACGGGTGCACGAAGCAAGTCGTATCGAATCGACAATGCGACGTCAATCACGACGCTATTGCGGCTCAATCACGATATGAGGAATGCGGCGGGTTGGGGCCGAGTGAGCCAAGGAAGAGCCGCGGGGGGGATGGCGGCTGGGATGGCGGTACTTCCGGTGCGGCGTCTCGGTAACGAGGAGGTGGTTACGAGATTGACAACGAACAACGCTTGGACTGCACCAGTCCTTACGCCTTGATAATACACAGTGCCTTGAAAAAAGCAATGCAATTTTTGCGAAGTCGCCGGAACCCTCGCTGCTGCTGCGCACCCCAACACTCTTGCAACGCTTACCGAGGCTCGAGCCGGCTTGTTCAGGGCGCATTTCGGCTCGATTGCTTACGGCTGGTTTGTTCCGAAAACAGGCCATTGAAGCGATTCAACGACTCCGCGGAGGCCAATAAGGCTTTGGCGACATCATTCAATTTCAGCCGATTGGAACGCGCATAGTCGCGCAACATATCAAAGGCGCTTTGGCGATCTGTTTTATAGCGTTCCATCAATAAACCGATCGCAATGCTGGTTTCGCGCCCGGCCTGCAATGCAGCGGCCAGCTTGGTTTCAGACTCGCGTAAATGACGGATTTCGTCCGCGCGCGCGAGCCCAGCCTTAATAGAGGGCACAATCCGCGCCATTTCAATCGGCTTTACCAGGTAGCCTACGGCGCCATTATCGGTGGCTTGTTTGACCACAGCCTCGTCTTCGTTAGCCGAAAGAAACATCATCGGTATCGTTGTTTCCAGCTGGAGCCGTTCGCCGAGCTCAAGACCGGACATGCCCGGCATGCCGATATCGAGCAGCGCGAGATCGGGTTCGCGGTCGCTTTCCAGAATCATGTCCAGCGCCATCTGCGCTGACGTCGCGATACGCGTGTCGAACCCGGCCTTTTGCAAAACCTGATTGAGTAGCCCGAGTATCAGGACATCGTCGTCGACCAGCAGAATCAGTCGTTTTTCCTCGATGGGGTTTGCCGCACCAGCATTGGTATTCATCGGAGTTCCTCAATGGCCAGAATGGCGCTGATCTTTTTCACAGGTGTATTGCCGTTGAGAATCCGCGAGCGAATTAATGTGCATATCCTCGCTACGGCATAAGTGTAATACCTTGATCCCGAGCCACGTTTATGGCGCACGCCTCGGCGCCGCGGAAATCGAAGTTACGCACGCATTCACGAATGCTCACGAGTATCTGTTCAGGCAGGAAAACCGATAGTTGTGTCAGGACCAGTTTAACCGGAGCAGGATTGTCGCCATCCAGCGCACCCATTAATTCGACAAAGAGTATCTTGAGTGCGGCCATGGACTCAGGCGAACTATCGACCACCAATATCGGCGAGGATAGCGAGCCTTGCGCGGCGGCATCCGGAGCGAAACGTGCAATCGCGGCGCAGACCTGGGTCAGCGCTTCCCGTAGTCGGGCCAATGCCAATGTGGCGTCATATTCCGAGTGCAAAATCCGCTCGGCATCGAGCGCCAGACGCTGCGTTTCGGGCAGCGCGAGGTTGGCGGCCACACCCGCAAGCTTGTGGGCCAAGGCGGTCGCGGCGGGCCGGTCATTGTCCGCTAAACTTGCATTAATGGTATCCACAGCATTGCTGTAACTCTCGGTGAAGCGGCGCAAATAGTTGCGGTAAGTCTGACCATCCGACCAGATTTTCAAACCGCGGACCTTATCGATCACCGAGAGCTCGGAGGACGAGTTATCGACGACATAATCACTTAAGGTGGCGTTCGTCGGCGCCTGGGTTTCCTGTTCGACATCGGTCGGTGAGCGAATCAGCCGCTGTATCAAGGCGATGGTCGAGGGTACATCGAACGGTTTGCTGATGAAATGCGACATGCCGGCCCGGCGCGCGGCCTCTTGTTGAGTTTTAAACGCGCCGGCCGTCAAGGCAACAATCGGCAAGGCGTTGAATTGCGGCATCAGCCGCAATTGCCGCGTCGCTTCGATCCCATCCATGACCGGCATTTGCACGTCCATCAAGACCAAATCGACGCCGTGCGGATGCGCCAGCAGCCAGTCGACAGCAGTGCGGCCGTCAACCGCCAGCGACACGATAGCGCCCTGCTCGCTTAATATGCGCTGAGCCACATCGCGATTAATTTCGCTGTCGTCGACGACCAGCAAGCGCACCCCGGCCAACCCGCGAGCCGCCTCTTGCTGCGCGTTAGACGCAAGACCGACCACGGTGCCCCTTCTACGCTGCGCCTCAAGTGTCGCGTTATACAGCGCCGATGAGGTCACGGGCTTGCTTAGAATGGCATCCACGATATCGGCGCCCGGTTGACCGGCCAAACCGGACTGCGCATAGGCGGTTGCCATGATCACGATGGGGCATCGATCTTGCGGCACGCGTTCGCGAATCGCGCGGGCCGTGGCCAGACCATCCATGCCGGGCATTTTCCAGTCTAGCACCACGATGTCCGGCAGCATCGCGCCTTCGCGCTCGTCGATTTGCGCCAGCACCGCTTCGCCCGAACGCACGGCATTGACCTGCCAACCCAAGCCATGAGCGGTATTACTCATCGCGTGCAAAGCGATTTCATTGTCGTCGGCGATCAAGGCGTTAATCCGCACCATGTCCGGAGAAGAAAAATCGGCGCTGGAGATCAATTGCAGCGGCACGGTGAACCAGAACTCACTGCCCTCGCCCGCGACACTATTCAAGCCGATTTCACCGCCCATCAAGCCGACCAGTTGACGGCAAATAGTGAGACCCAGACCCGTGCCGCCGAAGCGACGGGTGGTGGAGCTATCGGCCTGTGTAAAAGCCGAGAACACCTCGCTTTGCAGTTCGGTGGCGATGCCGATACCGGTGTCCTGAACCGAAAAGCGTAAAACAACGTTGTCTTCAAGCTGGGACAGTAGGGCGATACTCAACTCGACCCGGCCGTGTTGAGTGAATTTGATCGCATTGCTGGTCAAGTTATTCAATACCTGCTCAAGCCGCAGCGCATCGCCCACTACCGAGGAAATACCGGCTGGCGAAGGCTGGATGATAAGCTGAATGTCTTTGTCGCCGGCCGCAATGCCCATGGTAATGGCGACGTTGCTGATTATATCGTCCAGACGGAACGACGCCTTCTCTAGCACCAGGTGGCCGGCTTCAATTTTGGATACGTCTAAAATATCATTGACGATGCCCAGCAACATGCGCCCCGAGGTTCTGATTTTGCGCACCATGCTATGCGCATCGAGATCGAGATGCGCTTGCTCCAGCAAATAGGCCAAACCCAAAATAGCGTTGAGCGGCGAGCGAATTTCGTGGCTCATATTGGCCAAAAAATCGGCCTTGCTGTGATTCGCCGCTTCAGCAGCGTCGCGAGCCTGCAGCAAGGCCGATTCGGCGTGTTTCTGGGCCGATATATCCTGCGCGAAGATCAACGTGGCGGGGCCGTCCAGCAAATTAACGCGGGTAATCGCTTTAAACACCGGCACCACGGCGCCGCCCTTACCCAATCCTTGAGCGTCGAAGGTTTGCTCAACAGGAGAGTCTTGATTGATCAAGTCCTCTTGCTCACGCAATATCGCGCGGGATTCCGACGAGATCATGGCGCTCCAGGGCAAGCCCGTTAGATCGTCCTCGGCTAGATAGCCGTGCAACTTGCGGTAGCGTGGATTGGAATAGATAAAATGCCCTCCCCGCAGCATGGCGATCGCCAAGGGCGCCTCTTCAATCAAGGTACGAAAGCGTGCCTCGCTCTCGCGCAGCACGGTGTTGAGCCTCAAGCGTTCGTCGGCGTCCCAGCGTTCGTGTTCGAGGTCGGTCGCCAAATTATCGACGTAGACACGCCGTTTTTGCAGCCAATACAAGCCACCGCTACAGAGCAATGCTATGGCGCCGTACAGTTCGCTGTAAGTGACCGCCTGGTCGTGTAGCGGCTGCGCAATCACCTCCAGCTTACGGCTTAGCCCAACGACGAGCGCCTTATTCATATGTAAGACTGCCGGCTGAACGGTTCGCAAGACCACCAAGCTTTGCGCATCGGTGGAGCGTAAGTTTCCCGTCAAGACACTGAGAGCCTGTCCGCTTTGGCGATGCCGGCTAAAGAAGCTGCCGGGTCGGCTGAGGTCTATGCCGTCAATGCTTTTGCGTTCCGGAAAATTCATGATCTGCTGGCCATCGCCATGGATGACGAAGCCCCAGGCATCCGGCGCATAGCCGACCGGCAAAAACGAATCTTGAAAGAAATTTTTACTGAGCGTCGCGACCGCCAAACCCGCAAATTCGCCGTGCGGACCGACCACTATCCGGGCGACGACAACGATCAGGTCTGGTTCTGTCTTGATGGATTGGTGTGGCGCAGACACATATAGCGTGTCGAGATTCGGCTGGTCCCGCGCCCACTTAAAATATTCTTGAGCGCTAATATTCCTACCCAGCAAGATGGGTGACGAACTCGCCGTGACAAGACCGCTGGCATCCACCACGCGATAGGATCTGACGCTCGGGTCCGCGCTTTGCAGCGCGCACAAGCGACGGGTTAACTCGCTCGGCGAGCGCACTGCGTCGGGGCCGCTCAAATAATCATGGATCACGCCTCCCAGCGTGTGATTGACAATATCCAAATTATTTTGCAAATCGTCGGCCACGATATTCGTCAAGACTTGCAGGCGGTCACGCGCATAGGCGTCGACGCGATTTTCCTCGGAAATATGTACAGCTGTAAAGACCGCGCCTATCAACGCCAACACCACAATCAGCAATAGCCACTCAAGCCGCTTGCGGCGTAAAACACGTTTGGCGAATTGACGTTTGACGGGCACGGCGCTGCATCCTTTTTCACCCACAATCACATATATATTGAAAATATATGTTTAATATACAATGCCGTAATATTTGTAATTATTCTCTAAATTCAAATAAAACAAATAGACAATACCGGAATTAAATCGCCGCGCCAACCTAGGCTGAATGCCAATATCGTGCCTAAGTGAAAAATCGCGCATGGAACGGCAGCGGCAAACTTCAAGCGTGGACCTTGACAATCGTTGCCTGCATGATGGCAACCACCTTCCACGCGCCCCCCGATAAGGCTCTGACTTCTCCTGTGCAGACAGTCAGCGACTTGCCCGAAGTCTGCACCTTGCCGATTGCCAGGAATTGTTCGCCTATCGCCGGTCGCACGAAGTTAATCTTGAACTCGACCGAGACGACATCGCTGCCGGGCGGCGCTAGGGTCAACGCAGCGTACCCACAAGCACTGTCGACAATGCTGGTGATGGCGCCGGCGTGAACATAGCCGTGCTGCTGGGAAAGTTGCGCGGAAAACGGCAAGGCGATGTGCACCTCACCCTGCGCGACCGAGACGAGCTGCGCGCCGAGCGTCGCCATCAAGCCTTGCGAATTGAAACTGGCTGCGATGCGTTCTTGCATGTTATTCATGGAGAAGTGACCTGTTGATGGGATCGATCATAGTACCTTGAGTAAAGTGTTGTAGAAAATAGCGCCGCGGGTAATACATCAAATCGCATGCCGAACTGATATACGCAACAACTCCGTGACAGCCCCTCAATTATTGCGCTATATCAAGTGTTATTGAGATTGATGAAACATCCATTCGATAGGCCAGTACACTAAAGATAATTATTGACAGGTAATTTCTGTAAGGCCGAGGGGTCGAGGAGCCACGCCATGCGAAACAATATTCCCGTAACCAGTATCGAACGCCAATTGGATGACGGCAAATTCGTTGTCTCGAAAACCGATACCAAAGGCAAGATCACCTACGTCAACGTCTACTTTACTGAAATCAGCGGGTTTGCCGAAAATGAGTTAATTGGCTCGCCACATAATCTGGTCCGGCATCCAGACATGCCCCCCGAGGCGTTTGGTGATATGTGGGATACGCTAAAGGCGGGTATTCCCTGGACTGGACTGGTCAAAAACCGCTGCAAAAATGGCGACTATTATTGGGTCCGGGCGAATGTGACGCCGGTTCAGGACGGCGACACCACAGTCGGCTATATGTCGGTTCGAAGTAAGCCGACTCGCGAGCAGATCGAGGCGGCCGAACAGCTCTATCTAAAATTTAGAAACAGTAACGCTAGAGGGCTTGCGATCCATCGTGGCGCTGTCGTTCGTACCTCGTGGCTTGCGAAACTCAGCGCCATGCGCCATATGAATTTAAGTACCCGCATTGGCTTGAACCTGGGGCTTATCGGTCTGATGATACTTGGCGCAGGTGCAATCGGATTCTCCAGCCATCTTGCCGGGAATGCGCTGTACGGATTTTCCGGCATGATCGGCTTGAGTTTTGCGATGAGTCTCTATGTCTGGCACTCGCTCCACGCCAATCTGGTTGAGCCGCTTAAACTCGCCTTGCAGGCGGCTCGCGCGATTGCCGGCGGCGACCTTTGCATGACGTTCGACTATGCTAAGCAAGATGATATGGGGCAATTGCTCAAAGCCATGCAGCAAATGACGGTTAACCTGCAAGCCACCATTAGCGATGTCCACAGCAGTGTCGAAACCATCACCACCGCGACCAAGGAAATCGCTTCCGGCAATATGGATCTTTCCGACAGGACGGAGTCTGAGGCTTCAAGCCTCGCAGAGACGGCGTCAAGCATGGACGAGTTTGCATCTACCGTAAAACAGAACTCCGAAAATGCCATACAGGCCAATAAATTTGCCGATGCGGCCGCAGCTGTAGCGGTCGAGGGCGGTGCGGTGGTGGCCAAAGTGGTTGTCACGATGGACGAAATCAGCAGTTCCGCAAAAAGAATTGCCGACATCATTGGACTGATCGATTCGATAGCATTTCAAACGAATATTCTCGCGCTGAACGCCGCTGTCGAGGCGGCCCGAGCCGGCGATCAGGGAAGGGGCTTTGCGGTGGTGGCGACCGAGGTGCGTAATCTGGCTCAGCGCTCGGCCGGGGCTGCCAAAGAAATCAAAGGACTGATCGACGAATCGGTTCATAAAGTGAATCTCGGCAGTGAGCTGGTGCATCAAGCCGGCAAAACCATGGAACAGGTTGTCACCTCGGTGCTGCGCGTGACCACCATCATGGGCGAGATTGCCCGAGCCTCGAATGAACAAAATTCCGGGATCGATCAAGTCAATCGCGCCGTCGCCGATATGGATGCAGCAACCCAGCAAAATGCTGCTTTGGTCGAACAGGCGGCCGCTGCATCTGCCAGTCTGGAAGAGCAAACTGAAAAATTACTGCAAACGGTTTCGGTGTTCAGGCTGAATCGCAACACCGGGATTAGAGGCGCCTCCGCGGCCAAAATGTATAAAGCAACCCGCCTTCCCCTGGCGCAAAAAGAATTCAGAAGGGTCGCCACGCCAAAGCAGCTGAATGCAGCTTAGCTCAATGCCGAGGACGGCCGGAAGATGCGGTCGCCCCATCTGTTGCCAAGCGTCTGTGGAATGTGTGATTGCCGTCTCGCGCCTAGGTCTGCATTGCGCGCCGCTATAGTTCCACCGGCGCAATGTGTTGCAATAGTTGCGTACATAGCTCGGTCGCTTTTGCATAATTTAATGTGCCAATGCTTTCCTCCAGCAATGCAAATTCGTCCGGCATCAGTGTGGCAAACGCGTCTTGTAAACGCGCGAACAATTCGTCCGCTTCCATATCGGCAGCAACCAGCAATTGCCGCAACTCCTCAATGCCGGTTCGCAGCGCCGCCACGTCCAGCGATGGCGATGGCGAGGGCGGTGCGGCAGGGCTCACCGGTTCCATCTGTGCGAGATACTGTTTGGCCGCCTCGACCGCCTGTCCGGCCAGCAGCCATAATTCATCCAACTCCCGCCAGTCGTCGTTTGATGCCTGCTGCTCCAACAGTCGCTCTTCTTTGATCGCCATGTCAGCCAGCCGGTTTGCGCCGACGGTCCCGGCGAGGCCCTTGATGGTGTGCAATATCCGATGTGCATCGCCGTACTGCTTGTCCTCGATGGCAGTCCGAAATACCGATTCGAAGCTGCCCATTTCTTGGATAAAGCCCTTGAGTGCCCATTGATAAATGGGGATGTTTCCGCCCCAGGCTTTCCGTCAGTAATTCACTTTACTACACTATGATGACTGCCACGAAGTCTTTCGCTCACCTGCTGGAACGTTGGAATAAGATCGGCTACCCCCCGTCGCAGCATGCATTGTAAGCCGCCCTCTACTTCACCGCGATTGCAACAGCGTAATGCGTTTCACCTATCTCGATACATTGATCGTCGAGCTCAAGCAGTTGTTCAAGCAGCTGAAAATCCTCCGCGACAATAATATTGTGCAGAATGTCATTCAGTCCAAGATGATAAATTCCACCCCCGGTCTTTTGCACCCAGGCATCAGGGAAAATCCGTAACAACTCGGGAAGGATCCGTGCGGAATCGGCGCATTCGGAGGGATCGATCATTTTAAAAGCTTGCGGGTCGGGGCGCGAGACGACATTCGACAGTAAGCGCGCTGGGTTTGCCGGATCGCGCATGTATTTTTGAGGGATCAGCTTACGCATGTCCTGGTTGATTTGCAGCAAGCGATCGGACCATTGCATTTGCGTCGGCCCGACAAAATCATCCATTAACAACACACCGCCCACTTTCAAGACACGCCGACTCCATTCAAGCGCCGCCTTCACATCGAACATATGATGCAAGGCGTTGTTCCAATAAACCAGGTCGTATAACTCCTCACCCGTTTCGCCGGTGAGACCATCCTCCATACGGAACTCCATGCGATCCGCCAGCCCTTCTTCCTGTGCCAACTGACGGCCACGCTCGATGCCGACCGACGAGAGTTCAAACAGCGTGAAATGATCCACCAAACCACACTTGAGGACCGCCCGCTCCTTGCCGGCCATGCCGCAACCGATTGACACGCCGCGTGCAAATGGCGCCTGCCCGCTGAATCTTTGCAGCGCCAGTTGGTGCAGGCCCGAAGATGTGCGCGGCAGGGATTCGCCACAGACGCGTTTATTGATACGCCGGACAATGTATTCGCTATGCCACCAGCGTGTCATCAGTTCGTTTTTCTGGCTATAACGGTTTGACCAGAAATCGCCGATATCGGCGCTGCCGCTTTGATCGATCTGATGGCTGCCATTGGGCACTAGTAGATTGATTTGTTCAAAGCCGACTTCGACATGATTCCGACCTGGCTTCAAAAAAGGCTTTAATTCAAAAACAAACTTGCGCGCTCCGGCAAAGCCCGCGGCAATCGCATCGGCGCGCAAACCATCGCATCGCACCATCGCGACCCTAGCGCCATTAATGTAGATGGAAAGATTCACAGGCTGATCTGCTAACACCGTGTTTGCCGCCCAACCGGAAATGATGTCCTGATCGACTCGATCGACATACCCCGAAAACGCCTGCTCGTTCATGGTCTATCCTTTGAAAACCCAAAATCGAAGCTGCTTTAACTATTTTATCTACGATAACATGGCGACCGGCTTTGACGACTCAGCTAAGCAAAACGTCTTGCTCGCTCCATGGCGCGCTGCAAGGTTTCGACCACGCGCGGCCCTTTACATTGAGACACGTTGAAGCGCATAAACGGCGCTGCTGTTTGCGATGCGCTGAACACGTTGCCGGGCGCAAAGATAACGTTCTCGGCGAGCGCATGACGTGCGACCTGCGCCGCGTCCAGCTGATCCGGCAGCCGTGCCCAGAGGAACATCCCGGCACGAGGTTGGGTCCACACCTCAAGCCCGGCCCGAGCAAGCCGCCCGATGGTCTCGCCCATCGCATCGGCCAGTTTCGTACGCAAGCCGTCCAGGTGCCGCCGATAGCTGCCATCCACCAACAGATGATGCACCACATTCGCGGCCACCTGTGCGCTGCCAAACGAAGTCGCAAGCTTCAGATCGATTAACGATTCAACCCATTCCTTGCGCACTACGATGTAGCCGCAACGCATCGCCGCCGATAGTGTTTTTGAAAAACTGCCTATTGAGACAACGCGCATCAGACCATCGAAGGCTGCCAGGCGCGGCGCGGCTTCGTTTTCGAAATCGGCGAAGATATCGTCTTCCACGATCAGCAGATCGTGCTCGCCAGCGAGTTTCAGCAAGCGATGAGCAACGGCCGGCGCCAAGCTTGCGCCGGTCGGGTTATGAATCGCCGCATTGGAAATATACAGGCGTGGGCGGTGCTCGATCAGGGCGCGCTCGAAGCACGCCAAATCGGGGCCGTTCGGCGTATAGGGTACGCTGACAATCGACACGCGATGTGCGCGCAAAAGCGCCTGAAAATTGAAATAGCAAGGGTCGTCAAGCAGTACCGTATCGCCAGGCTCGAGTAGGAAACGACACACCAGATCGAGCGCGTGTGTACCTCCATCGGTCAGGACAACCTGCCCTGGCTCGACGTGGATACCTTGCTGCGCAAGACGCCAGGTCAGCTGCTGGCGCAGGGCGGGCAATCCCGATGGCGTGGCGTACTCAACAACTGAGGCTTGCGTATCGCGCGCGACCGAGCGCAAGGCGCGTCGAATATTGTCCTCAGGTAACCACGCTGTGGGCAACCAGCCGCACCCCGGCTTCAGTACATTGCCGGCCGCTTCCAGCGACTGTCGCGTCAACCACAGCGGATCGACCTCGCGGTCGAGCCGTGGGCCGAGATCGGCCAGCGCCAGTGGCGGAGCATGACCGGACACAAAAAAGCCGGAGCCACGGCGCGCCACCAGAACCCCCTCCCCCGCGAGCCGATCATAGGCTTCAACCACCGTCGATTTCGACACGCCAAGCGCATCGGCCATCATCCTGATCGACGGCACGCGTGCGCCTGGAATCAGAGAACGATTAGCAATCCGTTCGTGCAACGCGCCCATCACGGCGCCGACCCGTGTGCGTGGCGTTACCTTGACATCAGCCTCAGCCATGCCCTCTCCCAGTTAACTGTACTGGTATTTTCATAGTACAGTTCTATCAAATTGTGCTGATCCGTAGCTTACACTTTTTCCTGCAGAAGCCGATCATGGCAATTTAATCGACACCAGGAAGCCGTATGCAAAAAACCACTCATGGATGGCTTAACGGCTTGTTGGGCGTACTTATCTTCAGCGGCTCGCTGCCGGCTACGCGGCTTGCCGTACAGGGCTTGGACCCAGTCTTTTTAACCTTCGCTCGTGCAACCATAGCCGGCACACTGGGCTTGATCCTGCTGGTCGCCGGCCGTCAGAGATGGCCCAAGCGCCACGACCTTATCCCGCTGCTGATGGTGGCGTTCGGCGTGGTGCTCGGCTTCCCTCTGCTGACCGCGCTCGCGCTGCGTCACGTTACGTCTGCCCATGCAGTTGTCTTTATTGGCCTATTACCGCTTTCGACCGCGATCTTCGGCGTGCTGCGCGGCGGCGAGCGTCCGCAAATGCCGTTCTGGATTTTCTCGGTATTGGGCAGTGGCGCTGTCATCGCATTTGCATTACGCAATGGTATCGGCGCCTCGCCGCTTGGCGACGCGTTGATGCTTTCGGCCATCGTGGTGTGCGGCCTGGGGTATGCCGAAGGCGCACGCCTGTCGCGTCATCTGGGTGGATGGCAGGTCATCTCCTGGGCGCTCGTATTATCCTTGCCGATTATGATGCCGCTTGCAGCGTGGACCCGGCCCGCGTCGTTTGCAGGCGTCAGCCACGGGGCACTATGGGGACTGGCTTACGTGTCGCTGTTCAGCATGTTGATCGGCTTCGTATTCTGGTATCGAGGTCTGGCGCTGGGCGGCATCACCGGCGTCGGCCAGTTGCAGCTGTTGCAACCATTTTTTGGTCTGGTTCTTGCAGCAGCGCTATTGCATGAGCAAGTGCCGCCGTCGATGGTCGCCGTTACCCTGATCGTGGTTGCCTGTGTGGCGGGCGCCAAGCACTTCTCGCGTGCATCGCCCAGCGTGTCAACTATCAGCCGGCCTATCTGAACTGCTCCTTGCGACACGTCGCGGCACTATGGAACTGTACTTTTTTATGGAGCGGGCCGCGGGTAACACCCAGGACATCAGACGCCAAGCCCGAATGAAATCGCCGCCATTAACAGATCCTTGCAGGTTGATACGACGCGAATGAGCGTCAAAATAAATTGACCACAAACACTATCGACACGGGGATACCGGCGATCCCGACGCTGCTGCGCTCTTCCGTCGTTTACGGTCCGAACGCGAGTGGGAATTCGGCGAAAGCGGCCCGCTACACGCGGTATCAGAGCGCGAAGTACATGTTCCGCTATTCATGCACCGCTCGGCAAACGCAAGCGCGATTTTCGAGATTGAGGAAGAGTCTGCAGGCACGCAGCGCTTGTTTGCGTTCGCAGCGCCGATTATCGAGGCTTTGAAAGTCGGGCGTGTGGTGGTCGCTGATGAACTCGACGGAAGCTTACACTCTCACATCACAAGATTCCTCGTGCAACTATTCCATCGTCCGACAGATGGTGGGAGCACGGCTCAATTGATAGAAGGACTGAGCACTGTGGCAATTGACAATCATCCTCGCATCCCCCCTGTGTCAGACTAGTTGTCGCCTCTGAATTTTCTTAAATTAAAGAAGTCAGAGGTGCATGTTGAAGCAAAAGCAAACGTATTCAGTCGA
>Ga0302178_10000502_pt1 | contig 35242 bp, 30 predicted proteins | sample I_Palsa_E1_3_FD_198790 | JGI IMG/M metagenome (GOLD analysis project Ga0302178, IMG submission 198790) | Peat permafrost microbial communities from Stordalen Mire near Abisko, Sweden - I_Palsa_E1_3 | ecosystem: Environmental > Terrestrial > Soil > Palsa > Peat permafrost | place: Sweden... | reverse complement strand
AAGCACTTCTACGACGCGCGCGGGGCCGAGCTGTTCGACCAGATTTGCGAGCTGCCGGAGTACTACCCGACGCGCGCCGAGCGCGCGATCCTCGAGCAGACCGCGACCGAGCTAGCGGCGTTGACGGGCGCGGTGGAGCTCGTCGAGCTCGGCTCGGGCACAGCCGCGAAGACACGCGTGCTATTGGACGCGCTGTACGCCGCCGGGACGCTGCAGCGCTACGTGCCGGTGGACGTGACCGAGAGCATGGTGCGCGACTGCGCGGAGACGCTCACCGAGGAGTACCCCGGCCTGCGCGTGCACGGCGTGATCGGCGACTTCGAGCGCCACCTCGACGGCGTCCCCGAGGCGATCGGGCCGCGAATCGTCGCGTTCCTCGGCGGCACCGTCGGCAACTTCCAGCCCGGCAGCCGCCGTCGCTTCCTGCGCTCGATCGGTCGCCTGCTCGGCCCGGAGGATTATCTGCTGATGGGGACCGATCTGGTCAAGGACCCCGGCGTCCTGGAGGCCGCCTACGACGACGCGGAGGGCGTCACGGCCGAATTCAACCGCAACGTGCTCAGTGTGCTCAACCGCGAGCTCGACGCCGACTTCGACCCCGAGGACTTCGATCACATCGCCCTGTTCGACTCAGAGCACGAGTGGATCGAGATGCGCCTGCGCTCACGCCGCGAGCACACGACGCTCGTGCGCGCGCTGGACCTGCCCGTGCACTTTGACGCCGGCGAGGAAGTGCGCACGGAGATCAGCGCGAAGTTCACCCCCGAGCGGCTGGAGGGCGACCTGTCGGCCGCGGGCCTCGAGCTCGTGCGCTGGCTGACCGACCCCGACGAGCTGTTCGCGCTCACGCTGTCCCGCGTCGTGCAATAGGCTCCGCGGCCGTGCAGATCGCGTCGAGTTCAGCAATCGTCGTTGGCGGGGCTTCCGGGCTCGGCGAGGCGACCGTGCACGATCTGCACAAGCGAGGCGCCATCGTGACGATCGCGGACGTAAACGCCGAGAAGGGCCAGGCGCTTGCCTCTGAGCTCGGGCTGGAGTTCGTCACCTGCGACGTGCGCGAGGAGAGCCAGGTCGAGGCCGCCGTCCAGCAGGCCGCGAACACCGGCGATGGTGGCCTGCGAATCGCCGTGTGCTGCGCGGGGACCGGCTGGGCGCAGAAGCTCGCCGGCTCTAAGGGGCCGCACCCGCTGATGCCATTCGAGACGATCCTCCAGATCAACCTGATCGGGACCTTCAACGTGCTCCGCTACGCCGCCACGGCGATGATCGCGAACGAGCCCGCCGAGGACAACGAACGGGGCGTGTGTGTCACCACGGCCTCGATCGCCGCCTACGATGGCCAGGTCGGCCAGATCGCCTACTCCGCCTCGAAGGGCGGCGTCGTCGGCATGACGCTCCCCGCCGCGCGCGACCTCTCGCAGTACGGGATCCGCGTCAACACGATCGCCCCAGGCCTGTTCGACACCCCTCTGCTCGCCGCGCTGCCCGAGGAAGCCCGCCAGAAGCTCGGCGCGGGCGTCCCCTTCCCCCAGCGCCTCGGCCAACCGCCCGAGTACGCGCAGTTGGCCTGTCAGATCGTCGAGAACCGGATGCTCAACGGCGAGACGATCCGGCTCGACGGCGCGCTGCGAATGCCGCCTCGCTAGCGCGCCGTCAGCCGCCCGGTGCTACTTGAGACGTTCCACCAACATCGCCATGCCCATGCCGCCGGCGACGCACATCGACTCGATGCCGTAGGTCCCGTCTAGCGTCTCGAGGTCGTTCAGCAGCGTCGTCATGATCCGCGCGCCGGTCATCCCGAAGGGGTGGCCGAGGGCAATTGCCCCGCCGAACGGGTTGAGCTTCTCGTCGGGGATCCCGAGCGTCTCTTTACAGGGGACGATCTGCGCGGCGAACGCCTCGTTGATCTCGACGACGTCGATGTCTGACATCGACATGCCTGTGTTCTTGAGCAGCGCCTCGATCGCCGGAATCGGGCCGAGGCCCATCACCTCGGGGCGGATCGCCACGACTGTCGAGGCGATGATCCGCGCGCGGGGCGTAAAACCCGCGGACTGGGCCTTCTCATCGCTCATCACGAGCAGTGCCGCGGCGCCGTCATTGAGCGGACAGGCGTTGCCCGCCGTCACCGAGCCGTCCTCCTTGAACACCGGCCGCAGCGAGGCGAGCTTCTCGAGCGTCGTGCCGGCGCGGGGGCCGTCGTCCTTGGAGACGACCGTCTCGGGCACGTCGATCTCGTTGCCCTCCTTATCGACATCTTTGTGCGCGGGCACGGTCACCGGGACGATCTCCTTGTCGAAGTGCCCCGATTCCTGCGCGGCCACCGCGCGTGTCTGGGAAACAAGTGCCCATTCGTCCTGGGACTCGCGGCTGACTTTGCGCTCGTCGGCGACATTCTCCGCGGTCATGCCCATCGAGATGTACGCGTTGTACAGCGAGCCCTCCGAGCCGTCGAGCTTTTTGTGGAACTCGAACGGCGCGCCCTGCCCGGCGCGCGAGACGGCCTCGACGCCGGCGGCGATGTACGTGTCGCCCTCGCCCACCTTGATTGCGTGGAAGGCCATCCGCGTCGTCTGCAACGAGGACGCACAGAAGCGATTGACCGTACAGCCCGGCACGTGGTAGTCGATGCCCGCCAGTAGCGACGCGAGGCGCCCGATGTTGTAGCCGGCCTCGCCCTCGCCGTAGCCGCAGCCCATCATCACGTCGCCGATCGTGCTCTGATCGAGCTGCGGGTTGCGCTCGATCAGCGCCTTCAGCGGGATCGCCGCCAGGTCGTCGGCGCGGACTGTCTTCAACGAGCCCTTTACCGCGCGTCCGATGGGCGTGCGAATGGCGTCGACGATCACTGCTTCGGGCATCTGTTGCTCTTCTCCTTAGTTGTTTGCCGGGAGCACCGGGCGGCAAATCCTACGGGATCGTCTATAAATCCAGCCGGCTTACGCCCAGCTCGTCGAAGCCGACGTGATGAGCAAGCTCATGACGGACCGTGCGCACGACCTGCTCGCGCAACTCCTCCGCGTCGTGGCCGAAGTCGCGGCGCAGGGTGTCGCGGAAGATCACGATCCGGTCGTGGGTGTCGTCGCGGCGGGTCTGACCGCCCTGGTAGAGGCCGTAGGCGCCGCGACGCCGACCGCCGTCGGAGATCACGACGGCGACGTGCGCGAGCGCATTGCGCAGCAGATCCGGTAGGTCGTCCAAAGCGTCGCGGACGAGCTCCTCGAAATCCTCGTCGTTCAAAGGATCGAGCTCCATGAACTCGTTTTCATCGGGGTCGACCGCGAGCCCTTCGCGGGCGAGCTCCTCCGAGCGGTTGACGAGCGCTTCGAACTCGGCCTCGGACTCGGGTTCACGCCAATCGGCCATTCGCACCGCGATAAACGCGATGGCGCCCATCAGCGCCGCGATCACGAACACGCCTAGCGCGACGTCCTCCACCGCCTTCACGGCGCCGATCGTACTGAAGCCCTGGCCGACAACGATCACGACCAGGCCCAGCGACATCGCGATCAGCGCGGCCACGCCCACGCGCCTGAGCTGAGAAGAGGCTGCGGAGGGCTTGGACGCGCGCATCGCGGGGCCGTTTATTTCAGCGTGCGAGCGATCACGACCCGCTGAATCTCGTTCGTGCCCTCGTAGATCTGGGTGATCTTCGCGTCTCGCATCATGCGCTCCACTGGGTACTCCTTCACATAACCGTAGCCGCCCAGCACCTGCACCGCCTCCACGGTAACGGCCATCGCCGTGTCGGAAGTGAAGACCTTGGCCATCGAGGAATACTTCGCGCTCTCGGGGTGGCCCTGATCGGCCATCGCGCACGCCTTGTAGAGCAGCTCCCGAGCCGCAGCCGTGCGGATTTCCATGTCGGCGAGCTTGAACTGGATCCCCTGAAATTCATTGATCGCCTGCCCGAACTGGCGGCGCTCGCGGGCGTAGGCGACCGCGTAGTCGGTTGCGCCCTGGGCGATCCCCACCGCCTGCGCGGCGGCGCCGAGGCGCGTGCGCTCGAGCGTCCCCAGCGCGACCCGCAGGCCGCGGCCAACCTCGCCGATCACGTTCTGGAGGGGCACGCGCACGTCCTCGAAGATCGGCTGGCCGGTCGGCGAGGCGCGGATCCCAAGCTTGTGCTCGAGCTTGCCGACGCTGAACCCGGGCCGGTCGGCCTCGACCACGAACGCGGTGATTCGTTTGGACTCGCGGTTGGTGACGGCGAAGGTGATGTAGAAGTCGGCGACACCGAGGTTTGAGATCCAGTTCTTCGTGCCGTTGATCACCCATTCATCGCCGTCCAGCACAGCGGTTGTTTTCATCCCCGCTGGGTCCGAGCCGGCCTCGGGCTCTGACAGCGCGAACGCGGGCGACCACTCGCCCGAGGCGCACTTCGGCAGGAAGCGCTCCTTCAACTCATCGGAGCCGAACAGCTGGATCGGCAGCGTGCCGAGCTCCTGCACCATCAGGATCAGCGCGCAGGAGGCGTCGACCTTGGCGATCTCCTCGACTGCCATGTTCAGCATCAGCGTGCCGGTGCCGGTACCCCCGTACTCGCTCGGAAACGGCAGCCCGAGAATGTCCTGCTCGGCCAGGATCTTGCGAATATCCCACGGGTACTCCGCCTGCTCGTCGATCTCGGCCGAGCGCGGCGCGATCTTCTCGCGCGCGATCTGGCCGATCGTCGCACAGAAGTCGAGGTTCTCCTGGGGGATCGTGTAGGTGTCGCTGACGGCCTGCATTGCTCTTGATCCTAGCTACGCTCAGTTAGCGATGCCTACGAGTACCAACCCAGACCAGATCGACATCGATCCCGCACGGGTCGCCGACTGGATTGGGGAGGACTTGCCCCCGCAGGTGATCGATGTGCGCGAGCAATACGAGCGCGAGGCCGGCCACATCGCGGGCACGCGCCACATCGAGCTGAACAACCTCACAGCCCAAGCTGCAACCGTGGACCGCGAGCGGCCCGTGATCTTCTACTGCCGCGTGGGTGGGCGCTCGACGATGGCCGCCCAGGCATTCAGGGCTTCGGGCTACGAGGCCTACTCGATGGAGGGCGGCCTGCGACGATGGGCCGATGAGGACCGGCCGCTGGCGCCCGAGGGCGGCAGCGTGGCCGACCACTGAGACCCGCCGAGAACGACCGAGGAAGAGAGACAATGGAGGCAGCCGAGTACCCAAAGGTGAGAAAGGGCGAGGGCTACGCCGTCGCCAACCTCGACGACCTGGGCGAGGGCCCCGGCTTTCGCAAGGTTCGCAAGAGCCTGGACGTGACCGCGTTTGGCGTGAATGCGATCGTGCTGCCCCCCGGCATCGAAACCGGCTTTCACTATCACGATGAGCAGGAGGAGCTGTACTTCCTACACAGCGGCACGATCGAGATGGAGTTCGGCGACGGCACCGTCGAGCGCCTGGACGCGGGCGGCCTCGCGCGCGTCAACGCGGCCACCGTGCGCAAGCTTCGCAACGTCGGCGACGTGGAGGCCGTCTACCTGTGCGCCGGCGGCAAGGACGGCTACGTTGGCCGCGACGGCCGCGTGCGCGAGGGCGAGGAGCAGCGCGTCAAAGCGGTTCACGAGCTCTCCGCGAAGCAGCCGAAGTGAGCCACCACAGCGCCCCGACCGCCTGACGGAGTGCCCGAGGACCTGCGCATAACGGAGCGGCTGACGATCCCCTACGCGGAGATCGTGCTGCGCACGAGCCGCTCCTCCGGCCCCGGCGGCCAGCACGCCAACGTGACCGCCTCGCGCGTGGAAGCAAGCTTCGATGTGCTCGCCTCGGAGACGCTGAGCGAGTCACAACGCGCGCGCTTGATCGCTCGCGCCGGTGAGCGGGTGACGGCGGTGGCCCAGGACGAGCGCTCCCAGTCGCGCAACCGCGAGCTGGCCCTCAAACGTCTGGCCGAGCGCCTGGCGAGCGCCCTGATAGTGCCGCGCAAACGGCGCCCGACGCGCCCGACAAAAGCCTCCCGCGAGCGCCGCCTGCAAGCCAAGCGCCGTGACGCCACGCGCAAGCGGGAGCGCCGGCCGCCCGACGAAGCCTAAAGCGAGCGCCACACTTCACCAATCAGCCAAGCAGGTCGGATTTTTCATTCCGTCCGGGTCCCGGACGGAATGAAAACGTCCCGATCCTGCTCTAGTTCAGCAGCTCCTTGACATAGCGCTGATGCAGGCGGCCCAACGAGGTCTTTTCGGGGTGGAAGCGGATCTTGTTCCAAAGGATCCCCGATGCCGGCGCCCAGGCGATGATCAGGTAGACGCCGAGCACGAGCGCCGTCGTGCGCAGCCGGCGCGAGCCCGACAGCGCCGCCAGTGGCAACAGCCACAGCACGTACCAGGGCAGCACCCAGCCGAGCGTCAACAGCAGAGCAACCGTCACCCAGCCGCTGGCCGTAATCGCGTCCTTACGGCGCCAGGCGAGCACGCAGCAGCCCAGCACCACAAGGATCAGCACGCCGCTCAGCACCACGCGCAGTTTTTCGGTCTCGCCGCCTGAGCCGAGCGCCAGGCCGAGCAGGTTCGGCGCGCTCAGGCTGGTCACAAGTTTGCTCTGGGTGCTGAGGTCGGGCACGTGTAGACCGAAGGCGATCAAGCTCGCCACGGCAACCGCCACGCCCGCCGCGGCCATGCCGAGCACGATCTGCACGACTGCTCGCGGCGCCCGCAGCAGCGCCGCCAGCACCACGGGGATCAGAATCGCCCCCGAGGCCTTGATCGCCGCCGCGGCCACGAACGCCATGCCCGCCCCGATCTCAAGGGGCGCGAGCGGCCAGAGCCAGCCGAGCACGCTCCCGCGCCATCCAGCCCGATCCTCGAACCGCCCCACCTGCGGATCCACCGCCGTCTGCTCATCTCCCGCCACCCATGCCCCGGAGCGCAGCAGCAGGTAGAAGCCGAGCACGATGCAGAACACCATCAGGAAGTCGTTGTGGTCGCCCCCCAGACCCCAGACGAGCACGATCGGGTTCAGTCCGACGAGCACGATCGCCGCGATCGGGTCGCGGCCCAACAGGCGCGCGCACTTCCATACGAGGAAGATCGTGCCAAGGCTGACCACGGCGAGGATCGCCTTGATCGCCCAGAACGACGCGGCCACGCCGAGCGAGACCAGCGCGAAGGTCATCATCGTGAATAGCGGGCCGTAGGGGCTCAGCAGCTGATGCCAGTTCGACAGGTAGTAGCTCGGGTCGCCGTGCGGCTCGAGGATCGGGATCGTCGTGTACGGGTTCAGGTGGTGCACGACCTCCATGCGCCCGTAGTTGACGTAGTTGAACACGTCGGTCAGCGCCAGCGGGGGCGCCAGGAAGAAACAGGCGTGCACCGCCAGCACGGCGCCGATCGCCCAGCGCGCGTGCAGCATCGGCACGTACTTCAAGGCGAGCAGGTAGCTCGCATACATCGCCACAAGCGCCCCCGTGAACAGGTACTTCAGCTTCGTCGGACTGCGCGTCAGCCCCGGGAGCAGCCCGCCCAGCGGGCCGGCCATCCAGTGCGGAAAGAAACCCGTGTGTGTCGTGGCTGAAAGCAGGCTCGGGCGGTCCGCCGCGCACACCACGAGCAGTGCCCCGCAGAGCACGATCGCCAGTAGTGCACACACTCCGATCGCCGTTGCGCGGCTGCCTGCGCGCGTCGATGCGCTTATGCGCTGCCGCTGTTGTGCCTTAACTGCGAGAGCCCGCGTCTCAGCGGGCCCTCGGAAAGTCGCATTCATGCTCGCGAGGTCCAAACCTCGCTAACAGAAACTAGATCGACTGGACGTTAACGGCCTTGGGGCCCTTGTCGCCCTGCTCCGGGTCATACGAGACCTTCGAGCCCTCCTGCAACGAACGGTAACCCTCACCGTTGATGCCGGTGTGATGGACAAACAGGTCCTTGTCGCCGTCATCGGGGGTGATGAAACCGAACCCCTTATCGTCGCTGAACCACTTTACTGTGCCAGTAGGCATGTGGGTACTCCTCCACGTTATGTTCGTGCTGCGACGCGGAGGATGCTTTTGAGCTTCGACCTGCGAGCGCTTGCACTGCTTTCGCCGGTCTTATGCGCCGGCCAGACGAGACGACCGTAGCAGGTCCCCCGTCGCCTGTGTTGCCGACTTGCTATATCTCGGTCGCCATCGCTTCCGAGCCGCTCACCCTGAAACGCCTGCTCCCGGCCGGCGCACCGGCCACCACCGATGAGATCGTGGCAGGCTTCGAGCTGGACAGATTGGCCAACTCTGGCCCAACGAACCGCCCCTATGTGGTGCTGAACATGGTGAGCACCGTGGATGGCCACGCGACGCTCCGTGGGCGTTCGGGGCCGCTCTCGAGCCCCGCCGATCGGGAGCTGTTCCATGGGCTGCGCATGGCCGTCGACGCGGTAATGGCCGGCGCGGGCACCGTGCGCATGGAGCGCTACGGCAGGATCATCTCCGACGCATCCCGCCGCCGGAGTAGGGCCGAGCAGGGCCTCAGTGAAGAGCCGCTCGCCTGCATCGTCTCCGGGCGCCTGGCGCTCGAGGGCGACATCCCCCTGCTCGCCGATCCCGCGGCGAAGGTGGCGATCCTGACCTCCTCGGCCGCCAGCCTTCCCGCGAGCGCCGCCGAGATCCACTACATACGGGCTGAGCGCGACGGACTGCTCGACATACCCGCGGCTCTGGCTGAGCTGCGCGAGTGCTTCGGTGTGCGAACGCTGCTGTGCGAGGGCGGGCCGCACCTGAACATGCAGCTACTCGGCGCGGGCCTTGTGGACGAGCTGTTTCTCTCCCTCTCCCCCCAGCTGACGGGCGGCGACCTTGACGGAAACCCCGCCCACCCCGAGGCTTTGCGGATCCTCGCCGGGCCCGAGCTCGAGCCCCCGGCCCAGCTGGAGCTGTTGAGCGTGCTCGAGCATGACTCCAGCCTGTTCCTGCGCTATGGCGTCCGGGGCCGCCCCGATGGCGACGTTGCGCCCCCGCGCGCGAGCGGCCCACGGGACGAATGAGGCATTACGGCGTGCGGGGCCGCCGGGCGAGCTCCGGCCTGTTGCTCACCGAGGCCGCCCCCTGCGCGATGACGGCGACATTCAGAACCACGCTGTTGGGCACCATCACCGAGTCCTCGTCCGTTGCGAAGGTCGTATAGAGCAGCCCCAGCGAGCTGACCGTCCCCTCGATCTGGCCCGCCAGCGGACCGCCCTGCAGGCGCACCCGGTCGCCTACTTTGAATGGGCTCGCGCTAAGCAAGACCGTGCCCGCGATCACATTGCCGAGCGTCTGCTGTGCCGCCAGCCCTAGGATCACCGCGGTGAAAGCGCCGCCGACGAGCAGCGTGCGCGCTTCGACGCCCGCCACGTCCAGCGCCACCAGCAGCGCGAGCCCGACCGTCGCCAGGCGAATCAGGAACCCCACCGGTCCCGCCGTGGCGGGGTCCAGGCGCCTGAATAGCGCCGGTCCCAGGGCGCGGCCGAAGTCCCTGGCGATCGCCCAGCCGAGGAACAGCAGCACGATCACCGTGATGATGTGTGCCACCGTGTTCACTTCGGGCGCGCTGCCGCGCGTATCGACCCCAAGCAGGCTCTTGCGGTTGTTGTATATGACCACCACCGCGATGAACAGGCCGGCGAGCACGACCGCCTCCAGGCGCGCGCGTTTGACTGCGCGCGGGCTGACCTGATGCAGCAAGCCGACATCGCTCCACGCCTGGCTGCGGGTCTCGAACATCTTCGGGGGTGTCTTAGGTACGGGCATCGCGCTCCATGATGGTGGCAGGAGACGTGATGGCTACCCACCGCTGGACGGCCACATGCAGCGAGCGCACCGGGCACTCTGCAACGGGGACCGCCGGTAGGACCTACGCCAGCGTGTACACCAACATGAACGCGCCGAACGCGAGGCAGTACACGGCGAACGGGATCAGCGTTTTGGTTTTGAAGTAGTTGACGAGGAAGCGCACGGTGAAGAACGCCGTCACTCCCGCCGCCACGCAGGCCACGAGCGCCTGGCCGCGCACGCCGTCGCCGTGATGCCCGAGCAGTTCGGGCAGCTTCACCAGCCCGGCCGCGAGGATCACCGGCGTCGCCAGCAGGAACGCAAAGCGGGCCGAGTCGCTGTGATCCAGGCCGCGCGCCAACCCCGCCCCCATCGTCACGCCGTCGCGGCTGATCCCGGCAATCAGCGCGGTCGACTGGGCCGCGCCGATCACGAATGCCTCGCGGTACTCCATCGTCTCGAGCTCGCGGCCGCCGTCGGGCTTAGCGCCCTCCCTAGCGGCGAGTTCGCGCACCTGCGCGCGACGGCGAAAGCGCTCTGCCGCGAACAGCACGAGCCCGTTCACCATCAGGAACGCCGCGGCGACTTCGGGCTTTGCCGTCAACGTGCGCAGCGGATGCTCGAGCGCAAGCCCGATGATCCCCGCGGGAATGCTCGCCACGATCAGCAACCAGGCCAATCGCTCGGTATCTGTCTCGGCTTTGCGTGTGCTCATCGTGTGGAAGAACGCGCGCACGATCTCCGCCCAGTCGCGCCGGTAATAGACCAGCAGCCCCAGCGCGCTGCCCACGTGCAGCATCACGATGAACGCGAGCCAGAACGATTCCGACTCGGACTGCGCCTTCACGAGCCCGTTCCACCCAAACAGCGTCGGGAACAGCACCGTGTGCCCGAGGCTCGAGATCGGAAACAGCTCCGTCACGCCTTGCAGGAAGCCGAGCACGATCGCCTGGAAGTAGGTGATCGCCGAGGCCAGTGGGATCGCTATGAGGCTCGCCATGAGCGCGACAGCTTACGCATCTTCAGCTGGCTGCCGCTACCACTAAGGCCCCCGTCACGCGTGCCAGATCGTCCTCGGCGATGACGTAGGGCGGCATTGTGTAGATCAGGTCGCGGAACGGCCGCAGCCATACGCCGTGCTTGACAGCCAGAGCAGTCAACGCTGCGACGTCCACCTTCTCACGCATCTGCACCACACCGATCGCACCGAGCACGCGCACGTCCGCCACCCCCGGCAACTCCTCAGCAGGTTCCAGCCCGGCGCGCAGACCGTCTTCAATCATCGCCACGCGCTCGCGCCAATTCCCATCGGCAAGCAGGTCTAGCGAGGCCAACGCAACAGAGCATGCGAGGGGATTCGCCATGAAAGTCGGCCCATGCATCAGTCCGCCACCCTCACCCGATGAGACCGCGTCGGATACTGCCCGCGTGCAGAGCGTCGCCGCGAGCGTGAGATAGCCACCGGTCAAAGCCTTGCCCACGCACATCACGTCGGGCAACACTCCGGCGTGCTCGCAGGCGAACAGCGCACCGCTGCGTCCGAAGCCCGTGGCGATCTCGTCGAGCACCAGCAACAGTCCGTGCTCGTCGCACAGACGCCGCAGCAGCGCGACGCACTCCGGAGCGTGGAACCGCATTCCCCCTGCTCCCTGTACGACGGGCTCGACGATCACCGCCGCCAGCTCGTGGGAATGCCGCGCGAGGAGCTCGCTGACGTGCTCTGCCCAGGCATCGTCGATACCCGCGTCAAATCCATCTGGGGGGCGATCGGCGAACACGTGCTCTGCAAGCACGCCTGTGAACAGGCTGTGCATGCCGCTGACCGGGTCGCAGACCGCCATCGCGCCGAACGTGTCGCCGTGGTAGCCGCCGCGCACGGTCAGCAGCCGCCGACGCTCGGGATGGCCCTTCGCCCGTTGGAATTGCAGGCACAGCTTGATCGCGACCTCGACCGATACTGAGCCGGAATCGGCGAAGAACACTTGCTCTAGCCCGTCGGGAGCGATCTCTACCAGGCGCTCCGCCAAGAGCACCGCCGGCTCGTGGGTAAGCCCTCCGAACATCACGTGCGCCATTCGCCCGAGCTGCTCTTGCACAGCAGCGTCTAGCGCAGGATGGCGGTAACCGTGGATCGCACACCACCACGAGGACATACCGTCAATCAGCTCGCGTCCGTCCGCGAGCTTCAGACGCACCCCCTCGGCCGAGACGACCGGCAGCGGCGCCTGCGCGCCGGGCAGCGCACCGTAGGGATGCCAGACATGCTCGCCATCGAACGCGAGCAGTGCGTCCCAGTCGGTCAGGTCAGTCCTCGTACAGGACGAAGTCGCGCTTACGGGCTCCGCAGACTGGGCAGAACCACGTGTCCGGAATGTCCTCGAAAGCCGTTCCCGTGGGTATGCCCCCGTCCGGGTCGCCCTCCTCGGGGTCATAGATGTATCCGCAGGACTCGCAGATCCAGCGCTGGAGGGTCGTGGTCGTCATGGGCGCAAGGCCTCGGTCGTCATCGGCGAAAGATTACCGGCCGTCCGCCACGACGGTAGAGTCAGCAGATGAGCACACGCGACGAAGGGCTCCCGGCTAAGGGCGAGGAGTACAACGGGTGGGCGAGCACCCAAACCCCCACGCCGGCACGTCAGGCGGCGACCGTGATCCTGCTGCGCGGCGGCGCGCGGACGCTCGAAGTGCTGCTGGTCAAGCGCACGCCCGCCGCGCGGTTCATGGGGGGCGTGTGGGTGTTCCCGGGAGGCGCCGTCGATACAGGAGAGGGGGAGGGCGACGGCGCCCACCGAGCGGCGGCGATCCGCGAGCTACGCGAGGAGGCTGCGATCGTGCTCGATAATCCCGACGCGCTGGTGAAGTTCTCGCGCTGGATCACGCCGGCCGAGGTCCGCACGCGCTTTGACACCCACTTCTTCCTCGCGCCTCTCCCCGCAGGACAGGAGCCCCGGGTGGACGGTGAGGAGTGCGTCGATCTGGGTTGGTTCACGCCCGAGACGGCGCTCGAGGCACACCGCAACGAGCAGATCCTGCTCGTGTTCCCAACGATCAAGCACCTCGAACAGCTCGCCGCGTTTCTTTCTGCCGAGGCGCTGCTAGACCACGCCCGCGGTCGCGAGGTGCAGCCGATCCAGCCGCGAGTCGTGGTCGAGGGCGAGATTGCCCGGGTGCTCCTTCCCGGCGAGCCCGGCTACGACGATCCGCGGGCTGGTCTCGCAATGCGCTGATGGAAATTGTCCGAGATGCCCGCAAATTGCGTCTTTTCTCGTGCGGGGAGCGCCGGTGACCGTGTGTCCAGTGAGGATCTCGACTAGAAAGGAAGGATGCCCGCCGCGGCACGCTCACCGAAACGCTCTGGTCTGACGGTCGCCGTCACCGGGCCTACGGGCGAGATCGGGCGGGCTGTTCTCGGAGCGCTCGAGCGCTCCTCCAGTGTGAGGCATGTACTGGGGATGGCGCGGCGACCGTTTGACCCGGCAGCGCATGGCTGGAAGAAGGTCTCCTATCGGCAGGGCGATGTCCTGGACCCGGCCGCCGTGGCCGCGCTGGTGGCAGATGCGGACGTGGTCGTACACCTCGCGTTCCTGATCATGGGTGGCCCGCGAGAGACCCGCGCGGTGAACCTGGAGGGCTCTCGCAACGTCTTTCAGGCAGCTGTCTCCGCCGGGGCCAAACGGTTGGTCTATGCCTCGTCTGTCGCCGCATATGGATTCCACAGCAATAATCCCCAGCCGCTGACCGAGGAGGTGCCCGCACGCGGCACCAAGGCCCACTACTACTCAGCCCAGAAGGCCGAGGTCGAGGCAATGCTGGGAGAGGTGCTGAGCGGCGCCGCAACCGCCCCCTATGTGTTGCGGCCGTGCATTGTCGCCGGCCCGGACGCGCCGCTCTTGATCGACAGCCTGCCCTACACCCAGATCTCCGAGCGGCTGCCCGGGCCTGTCCTGCGCCTGCTCGATGGCGTGCCGATCCTCAGGCCGGTGCTGCCCGATCCCGGCGTGCCCTTTCAGCTCGTCCATCACGACGACCTCGCCAGCGCGATGTGCGCCGCGGTGCTCGGCCGTGGCAAGCCTGGCATCTACAATCTCGCAGGTTCGGGCGAGCTGACGGTGAAAGACCTCGCGCGCGAGCTCGGCTGGTACTCGATTCCCGTGCCCGAGCTCGCGGTTGACGCGGTGGCCGAGATGGTCGGGCGACTGGGCTTCCTGCCCGCCCAGGCCCAGTGGGTCGCGGCTTTCCGCGAGCCGGTGATTATGGATGTCGCCAAGGCCCGGCGCGAGCTGAAATGGCGCCCGAAACACGATGCGCTGCAGACATTGCGCGAGACGATCGCCGCCGAGCGGCTCGATCGCTTCGTGCGCTGAACAAGCCTCGCTAGGACGTCACTGAGCAAGCGAGGCACGGACGCACCAACCAAAGGTTGCCCTATGAGCGAGGGAGGACACCGCCTCGCGCCGCTGGCCGATCGGCGAGAGCATCTCGGTCGCCGATCGGTGGTGTCCTAGCCCTGCTGGGCCTCGATCACGTGCGTGACGGCGTTGATCAGCGCCAGGTGCGTAAACGCCTGCGGATAGTTGCCGAGATGGCGCCCCGAGGACGCCTCGAGCTCCTCGCCGTACAGACCCAGGTGCGAGGAGTAGGAGAGCAGTCGCTCGCAGAGGTGCTCGGCCTCACGCCGCTCGCCAATCTCCGAGAGCGCGGAGACCAGCCAGAACGAGCAGATCAGGAACGTCCCCTCCGCCCCGCTCAGGCCGTCGTCGGTCTCGTCGGTGCGATAGCGCAGGACGAGGCCCTGCTCGGTCAGCTCCTCGCGGATCGCATTGACGGTGGCGCACACGCGCTCGTCGTCAGGGGGCAGAAAACGAAGTAGCGGAATCAACAGGGTGGAGGCGTCGAGCGCGTCGGTGTCGTAATGCTGGCGGAACACCCCGCGCTTGTCCACGCCGCGCTGCAGGATGTCCTCGCGGATTTCGCCGGCCACCGCCTGCCATTTTTCAGCCTGTTCCTCCTCGCCCCGGCGTTCGGCCAGCCGTGCCCCGCGATCCATCGCCACCCAGCACATCAGCTTTGACGAAACGTAGTGACGAGGCTCTCCGCGCGCCTCCCAGATGCCCTGATCGGGCTCCTGCCAGACCTTTGCGGCGCATTGCACTTGATCGGTGAGCACCGGCCACAGGCGCTCGGGGATGTGGTCGCGCTTCTTGGAGTGCAGGTACACCGAGTCGAGCACCGCGCCGAACACGTCGTTCTGGTGCTGGTTGTACGCGCCGTTGCCGACCCGCACCGGGCGCGCGCCTTCGTAGCCCTTGAGGTGCTCGAGCACCGACTCCTCCAGGTCCCGGGTCCCCGTGATCCCGTACATGATTTGCAGCGAGCCGTCCTCGTTGCGCTCGAGGTCCGCCACGTACTGGATGAAGTCGTCGGCCTCCCAGTCCAACCCGAGCGCATGCAGGCCCCACAGCGTGAACGAGGCGTCGCGCATCCAGCAGTAGCGGTAGTCCCAGTTGCGTTCCCCGTGCGGCGTCTCCGGCAGCGAGGTGGTCGGCGCCGCCACGAGCGCGCCGGTGGGCATGAACGTGAGGCCCTTCAGCGCCAGCGCCGAGCGCTCGAGGTGATAGCGCCAGGGATGGTCGGGGTAGGTGCCGTCGGCCAGCCAGCTGCGCCAGAAGTGGCTCGTACGGTTCAGGTACTCCTCGGCCTGTTCGGCCGTGCGGGGCCCGCCGAGGCCCTCGGTCCAGGAGATCGCGCAGAAGCGCCGCTCGCCTTCCACCATCGTGTGACGCGCGTGCACGCGGTTGCCCTCGATCCCCATGCGCACGTCGCTGTACAGGCGAAACTCCGTACGCCCGTCGCTGGCGTCGAACGCATACCCGCCCTCGGAGCCGGTGTCCACCACGCTCCACTTCGCCGGCGTCGAGCCGTACTGGAGCATCGGCTCGCACATCATCTCCAGCTGCACCTCGCCCTGGATGCATTCGATCACCCGCACGAGCAGATGGTCGGCGTCGAAGTCGGTTGGCGCCCGCGTATGGCTGGAGCCCTCCTTGTTGTCGTGCCATTCACCGATCGTCAGCCCGTCCACCACGCGCAGCCATCCCTGGGGGGTCATCCACGTCGTCTCGATCAGGTTCGTGCCGGGGATGTAGCGCCGGCCCGCGGGCACATACACGTCGTAAGGACCCACGCGCCAGCTCCCGGCGCCACGGTCGAGCATCGCGGCGAACACGCTCGGCGAGTCGAAGTGAGGCACACACATCCACTCGATCGAACCGTCCGAGGCGACCAGCGCGCCGGTGTGGCAGTCCGACAGAAAGCCGTAGTCGGCGATCGGCGGAAACGGGGAGCTCGGTGAGAACGACGCGCTGGATCTCTCTGTGGAGGATTTCCGCGCTGCCGGCGGCGCAACCTCGACCCCCTTTGTCTGGCCGACCTTCGATGCGGGGCTGTTCGAAGTCGCCGAGCGCGGAGGCATGTTCATCGAACCGTAGCGTGAGCGCACGTCGGGTCGGTATCGCTCACCTCCAGGGAAGCTCCACATCGGAAGGCAGGCGAGCCTCGTCATCGAGCTTGTCGAGATGGGCGCGCAACGAAACAGCGGCGATAGGACGCAGCTCGGCGGGCACATCCCACCACGCGGCGTCGAGCAGCTCCGGCGTGGAGCGGCGACCTGCGGCGAGCGCCGCCAGCAGCAGCCGCTCGCGCTCGAGACGGTGCTCGATGTACCGATCTAGCTTCGCGCGGGGATCCCAGATCGGGGGTCCGTGACCTGGACACAGGACGTCCAGGTCACGCTCGCGCAGCCTTTGCAGGCCGCCGAGGTAGCCGACGAGCGCACCGGGATCGGGGGCTATGAACACGCTGCCCTCGCCGAGCACCGCGTCGCCGGTGAAACACGCCCGGCCGCAGGTCAGCGCGAAGTGATCGGGTGCGTGTCCGGGTGTGGAGAGGGCCTCAAAAGGCCCGAAGCGAGTCCCGTCGAGAAGCTTTACATCGACCTCCCCCCGCCCGGCGGCCAACGGGGCCGATCGCCGCTCACGCAATGCGCCGACCCCCTCGGAATGATCTGCGTGATCGTGAGTGAGCGCGATGCCGCCGAGACCGCCGCGAGCGTCGACCAACGCCACAAGGCGATTCAGGTGCTCCTTCGACGCGGGGCCGGGATCGACCACATACGCGGGGTCGCGGCCAACGATCCACGTGTTGGTGCCCGACAGCGTCAGCGGGCCGGGGTTCTCCGCGCGCAGGCGCACGATGCCGTGCGCGGCGAGCCGGCGGGCTTCACGTTCTAAGCTGGGCGGCACTCCATGAGTCTCGCAGCCCTCCCTCAGATCGCAAACGACCTTCGCGCGGGTTGAGAATGCCGTTCGCCCGGCCTGAGTCACTGCGCCGCGAGCTGGCGCAGGCGCTGCCGGACCGTCCGTTCGCGCTGCGCTTTTGGGACGGCTCCGAGCTCGCGCCGACAACGCTCGGCGGACCTGTCTTCACAGTGTGCTCCCCGGCCGCGGTCGCCCACCTGCTGCGTGCCCCGGGCCAGCTCGGGCTGGGGCGCGCCTACGCCGCGGGCGAGCTCGAAGCGGACGACCTCGACCGCGTGATCGGGCTGCTCGACACGTTCAAGGCGCCGACGATCGACACGAAGACACGGCTGCGGCTGACGCTGGCCGCCGTACGCGCCTGCGGGCTGAGGCGGCCACCGCCGATCCCCGCCAGCGAGCTGCGCCCGCGCGGGCGGCGCCACAGCCGCGAGCGCGATGCTCGCGCGGTGCGCCACCACTACGACGTCTCCAACGAATTCTTCGCGTTGTTCCTCGACGAGACGATGACCTACAGCTGCGCGCTGTTCTCACGCGAGCTGGACTCGCTCGAAGGCTCGTGGGGAACGCATCCGCGCCCGGAGCGGAGCCGCCCGACGCTCGAGCAGGCGCAGGCGGCCAAGCGCGAGCTGATCTGCCGCAAGCTCGCGTTGCGGGAGGACGAGCGCGTGCTCGACGTCGGCTGCGGATGGGGCAGCTTCGTGATCCACGCGGCCGCCAATCACGGCGTCCGAGCGGTCGGCATCACCCTTTCCCCCGCCCAGGCCGAGCTTGCGCGCACGCGCGTGGCTGAGGCGGGCCTCGAGGATCGCGTGGAGATCCGCGTCGCGGACTACCGCGATCTCGGCGCGGCGGGCAAGCACTACGACGCGATCGCCTCGATCGGCATGGTCGAGCACGTCGGCGCCAATCAGATCGACCTCTACGCCACCCAGCTCGCCGGCCTGCTGGCTCCCGGCGGCAGGCTGCTCAACCACGGCATTGCCCGTCTGCGCCACGGCGAGGCCGAGGCGGGGCCGTTCTCCGAGCGCTACGTGTTCCCGGACGCGGCGCCTTTGCACGTCTCGCGCGTGACGCTCGCGCTCGAGCGCGCCGGGATCGAGCCCCTGCACGTCGAGGGCCTGCGCGAGGACTACGCCGAGACGCTAAGCCACTGGATCGAGCGCTTAGACGCCAATCGCGCGCGCGCCGAGGAGCTGGCCGGCACCGAGCGCGTGCGCGTGTGGCGGCTCTACCTGCGCGCGGCGCGCAACGGCTTCAGGACGGGCTTTACCTCGATCTTCCAAATATTGGGCCGGCGCTCCTAGCGGCGCCCTGCGCGCGCGGCGCCGCTTCTGCCGGAGCCACCGGCACCGGATCCGCTGCGTGCGGAGCCGGTCCGCGGCGAGCCGGACCCGTTGCGCGCGGACCCAGACGGGCCGCGGCCACGGTTGCGCGAGGATCGCGTGCGCTGCTGGGAGCCACCGGAGCGCTGGCCGGTGGCGTCGCTCGGCAGGCCACCCTGCTCGAGCTCGCGGTGCAGACCGAGGTCGCGGACCATGCTCACCATTTCGCGCGCCTGGTCGTGGACGACGAACGTGACGCCGGTGCCGCTCGCGCCCGCGCGGGCGGTGCGCCCGATGCGGTGGACGTAGTCCTCGCGTGAACCGGGGATGTCGAAGTTGATCACGTGCGTGATCCCCGCCACATCGATGCCGCGTGCGGCCACGTCGGTGGCCACCAGCGTGTCGATGGCGCCTGACTCGAAGCGGGCGAGCGCCTTCTCGCGCTGGGCCTGGGACTTATCGCCATGCATTGCGACCGCCTGCACGTTGCTCTGAGCCAGACGTTTCACGAGCCGGTCGGCGCCGCGCTTGGTGCGCACGAACACGAGCGTCAGCCCGCGCTCGGAGTCGTTCAGCTCGGACACGAGCCGCGCGACCTTGCCCTCGTGGGAGACCGACACGAAGCGGTGCTCGACGTCTCCCTTGCGCTCCTCGGAGTGAGCGTGCTCGTGACGGCGCGGATTGGAGGTGTAGGCCTTGGCGAGGTTGCCCACCTCGCCCTGGAGCGTGGCACTGAACAGCAGCGTCTGGCGCTCGCGCGCGCACATCTTCACGATCCGGTCGACAACGGGCTTGAAGCCCATGTCGAGCATCCGGTCAGCCTCGTCGAGCACGAGCAGCTTGACGCGGTCGAGCGATACGTCGCGCCGATCGATCAGGTCAAGCAGCCGGCCCGGCGTGGCGACGAGGATGTGGGCGCGAGCGGCGAGGCGCGCCTGCTTTACGATTCCGGCGCCGCCATACACGGCCGCGATCGACAGCGCGCGGGAGTGCGCGATCTCGCGCAGATCGTCGACGATCTGCGCTGCCAGCTCGCGCGTTGGCGCCAGCACGAGCGCCGAGGGGCGCACGTTGGTGCCGTGCAGGCGTTCGATCATCGGGATACCGAATGCGAGCGTCTTGCCCGACCCGGTGGGGGACTGGGCCAGCACGTCGTGACCGGCGAGCACGTCGGGAAGAACCATCTTCTGGACGGCGAACGGCTGGGTGATCTCGCGCTTGGCGAGCTCACTTGCGACGACCTCGGACACGCCGAGGTCGGCGAACGTTTGATGCTCCATGTTGGTGTTGCTCCTTCTGGCGACCACCTGGTCGCCGCGTTAGATGGAGATTCGACTGACCCCATCCGCGCAACGAAAAAGCGCCAACAAAGACAAAGAACCTCGCGGACGACGTCGCCGCCCGGTGTGAGGACCGTAGCAGGGACCGAGACGGCCTACTGCAGATTCGCCATCACGTGCTTCACAACCGTGTAGTCCTCCAGCGAATACACGCTCAGATCCTTGCCGTACCCGGACTCCTTGAATCCGCCGTGCGGCATCTCCGAGACCAGCGGAATGTGGTCGTTGATCCAGACGCAGCCGAAGCGCAACGCCTTTGACACGCGCAGCGCACGACCCACGTCGCGCGTCCAGACCGAGGAGGCCAGCCCGTAGCGGGTCGCGTTGGCCCACTCGATCGCCTGCGCCTCGTCGGAGAACTGCTGCACGGTGATCACCGGGCCGAAGATCTCGCGCTGGATCAGCTCGTCGCCTTGATGCAAACCCGCCACGACCGTCGGCTCCATGAAGAAGCCCGCCCGCTCGGGCGCGTTGCCGCCGGTGACGATCTCAGCGTGACCGGGCCTGCGCTCCAGAAAGCCGGCCACGCGTTCCTGCTGTTTGGCCGAGTTGACCGGCCCGAGAGTGGTATCGGGCGCGAGCGTATCCCCGATCACGAGACCCTGAGCCTGCGCGGCGAGACCCGTGACCACGTCGTCGTAGACTTTCGCCCCGGCGAGCACGCGCGTGGCCGCGGTGCAGTCCTGGCCGGCGTTGTAATAGCCGGTGCCCGCAATCGTTTCCAGCGCGCTCTCCAGGCTCACGTCGTCGAACACCACAACCGGCGCCTTGCCACCGAGCTCCAGGTGCACGCGCTTGAGCGTGTCAGCGGCAGTGCGCGCGAAGTGCTTGCCCGTCTCGACCGAGCCCGTCAACGCGAGCATGTCGACGTCGGGGTGGCCGATCAGCGCCTCGCCCGTCGGCCGGCCGGGGCCCATCACGACGTTCAGGACGCCTGGCGGGAGCACGTCCGCCGCCAGCTCGGCGAAGCGCACGGTCGTGATCGGCGTCGTCTCAGCCGGCTTCAACACGACCGTGTTGCCCGCCGCCAGCGCCGGGGCGAATTTCCAGATCGCCATCATCAGTGGGTAGTTCCACGGGGTTACCTGCCCGATCACACCAACCGCCTCGCGACGCGTGAAGGAGGTGTAGCCCTCCATGTACTCGCCCGCCGCCCTGCCCTCCAGCACACGCGCCGCGCCGGCGAAGAAGCGCAGGTTGTCAGCCATCACGGGCAGCTCGTCGTCGGTGACCGCTGTCAGTGGCTTGCCGGCGTTCAGCGCCTCCAGCCGCGCGAGCTCCTCGGCGTGCTCGTCCACGAGGTCGGCGAGCGCGAGTAGCGCCCGCGAGCGCTGGGCAGGCGTCGTCTGCGACCAGCCGGCAAATGCTCGCCGCGCGGCCTTCACCGCGCGGTCGACGTCCTCGGCGCTCGACCGCGGCGCCCGCGCCAGCTCCTCACCGGTGGCGGGATTCAGGACGGGTTCGTCGCCATCCCCCTGCGAGGGCACCCGCTCGCCGTCGATGAAGTTCTGCAGTGTGTCGGTCGTCGTCGCCATCTCAGTCCCTTCCCGTTCAGTTCAGTTCGTCAGACGCCGAGCGCTTCCGCGACGGCCCCATAGGTGATCTCGCCCGCGCGCACGTTCAGCCCCTTCGCCAGACCCGGGTCGCGCTCCAGGGCACCGTCGACCCCGTACTCGGCGAGCTCCAACACATATGGCAACGTCGCGTTCGTTAGCGCGTACGTCGAGGTGATCGGCACGGCGCCGGGCATGTTCGTGACGCAGTAGTGAGTGATCCCGTCGACCTCGAACGTCGGGTCGGAATGGGTTGTCGGACGCGAAGTCTCAAAGCACCCGCCCTGGTCGATCGACACGTCGACAAGCACCGCGTGGCGCTTCATCAGCGAGAGCTGCTCGCGCGTGACCACGCGCGGCGCGCGGCCACCGTGCACGAGGACGGAGCCGATTACGAGATCGGCCCGCGGCAGCATCTCCTCGATCGCGAGCGTCGATGAGTAAACCGTCGAGGCGCGCCCGCCAAACGCGACTTCCAGCTCGCGCAGGCGATCGATCGAGCGGTCGAACACGAACACGTCGGCCTGCATTCCGATCGCGATAAACGCGGCGTTCATCCCGACGACGCCGCCGCCGATCACGAGCACCGTCGCGGCCGCGACCCCCGGCACTCCACCCAGCAGGATGCCGCGGCCCCCCAAAGGCTTCTCGAGCATAAATGCGCCCGCCTGCGTGGCGATCTTGCCCGCGACCTCGCTCATAGGCGCCAGTAGCGGCAGGCGACCCTCTGCGTCTTCGACCGTCTCGTAGGCGATGCACGTAGCGCCGGACTCCCGCAGGCCGTGCGCGAGCTCCGGCTCGGCCGCCAGGTGCAGGTAGGTGAACAGCGTCTGACCCTCCCGCAACAGCCCCACCTCGGCGGCCTGGGGCTCCTTGACCTTGAGCACGAGCTCAGCCTCTGCGAACACGGTTTCGGCGTCGGGCACGATTCGCGCTCCCTGGGCCGTGAAGTGAGCGTCATCGAACGCACTGCCCAACCCCGCGCCCGCCTGAACCAGCACCTCGTGTCCGCGGGAGCTGAGCTCGCGCACACCCGCGGGAGTGATAGCCACCCGGTACTCGTCGACCTTCACCTCGGTCGGGACACCGATCCTCATCGTGCCAACTCCCTTCCTCGTAGGGCCAGCCAGAACTCGATCCGATCGCGCGCCTGGGAAAAATCGCGGCCGGTCAACTGCTCGACGCGGCGGATGCGATAGCGCAACGTGTGACGGTGACAATAAAGCGCATTTGCGGCCTTCTCCCAGTGCCCGTTGTGCTCGATGAACACGTCGAGCGAGCGCAGCAGCTCGTCACCGTACTCGCCCTCGCCCTGCTCGACCGGGCCGAGCACGCCGCGGCAGTAGGAGATCAGCGCGTCATCGTCCTGCAGCGACAGAAGCAGCTGAAAAGCGCCGAGGTCCTCGTACGAGGCGACCTCAGGCGCGTCGCCACCTCGCGGAGCATCCCCATTTTGCAGCCGCACGGCCTCCAGCGCGCAGCGCGCCTCGTGGAAGCTCAGCCGCAGCGAGTGCGTCGGCGCGGCACGGCTCGCGGCGGCCGCAACCGTGCCGAAGCGCTCGGCCAGCTCGCCCCGCAGCTTGCGCGCCAGCTCGATCGGACTCCGCCCGTCCCCTAGCCCGTCGGCGTCGATCACCGTGCACAACAGGCCGGCGCGAATGGCCACGAGATTGTGCACGCCCTCGCGCTCCAGGATCCGTTCCAGCAGCGCCGCCGCGGCGGTCGGGTCCGGCGTCGAGAAGGCCAGTACGGCGACCTGCTCGCCGATCCCGAACGGGCGCAGCCGCGCCTGCAGCTCCTCGGGGTAGAGATGCCCGGTAAGCGCCTCGGCCAGCACATCGCCGACCATGTTGCGCTGCAGCATTTCGTAGCGCTCGTTCACGAGCTGCGCGAACGCCCGCTCGGTGATCGCGATGAACGGCAGCTCGTAGGGGACCTCAAACAGCGGGAACGCGCGCTTACGGGCGGCGGTCACGAGTGCCACCGGCAATTTCCTGTGCGTGAAGCCCGTGCCGAAGCCGAGGCCAGCGATCTCATGGTCGGCGAGGCGCTCGATTAGCTCGCGCTGGGCTTTCGGGCCGTCCAGCTGGATGCCCGTCGTCAGCAGCAGCTCGCCCCCTTTCAGCCACGGCGTCGGGTCGGTCAGCTCGGTGCTGTGCACCCAGCGCACGTGCGCCTGGGCGGACTGGAGCCCGGAGACGAGCGTCAGCCCGAGCTCCGCGATCAGGCTCTCGACCGTGAGCTCCATCTACCGATCAGCTCCGTCTCCCCATCCGCTCGCCGTCAACCCCAGCACATCCATCAACTCCATCTCCCGATCCGCTCCCCCGCCTCGCTCAGCACAGGGCGCAGGATTGACTCGATCTCCGCGAACTGCTCCTCGCCGGCGATCAAGGGCGGCGAAAGTTGCACGACGGGATCGCCGCGATCATCGGTGCGGCAGATCAGCCCGCGCGAGTAAAGCTCACCGGAGAGGTAGCCGCGCAACAGCTGCTCTGACTCCTCGTGGTTGAACGTCTGCTTCGTTGCCTTGTCCTTCACCAGCTCGATCGCGTGGAAGTAGCCGGCGCCGCGCACGTCGCCGACGATCGGCAGATCGCGCAGCCCCTCCAGCATCTCCCGGAAGCGACCCTCGTTCTGGCGCACATGCCCGCACAGGTCCTCGCGCTCCATCACGTCGATGTTCGCCAGCGCCACCGCGCACGCCATCGGGTGGCCGCCGAAGGTGAAGCCGTGGGTGAAGGTCTCGGTCCCGTGCAGGAAGGGCTCGGCGATGTGGTCTCCAGCGAGTACCGCGCCCAGCGGCGCATAGGCTGAGGTGAGGCCCTTCGCCATCGTGATCATGTCCGGCTGGTAGTCGAACCGTTCACACCCGAACCAGTGTCCGAGGCGACCCCACGCGCAGATCACCTCGTCGGAGATCAACAGCACCCCGTGGCGATCGCAGATCTCGCGCACCCGCTGGAAATAACCCTCTTGGGGCACGAAGCATCCGCCGCTGTTCTGCACCGGCTCGAGGATCACCGCCGCCACCGTGGCGGGACCCTCGAACATGATCGCCTCCTCGATCGTGTCAGCCGCCCACAGCGGATCGCGATCCTCGCTCCAGCGATATGAGTTCGTGTTGGGTACGTGGTGCCCGCCGGGTGTGAGCGGCTCAAACGGTGTGCGCAGAGCCGGCACACCGGTCGCCGTCAGCGCTCCCATCGAGGTCCCGTGGTAGGCAAGCTGGCGCGAGATCAGCTTGGTGCGGGTCGGCTCGCCCTTGGCGGCGTGGTAGGCCTTCGCGAGCTTCCACGCCGACTCGACCGCCTCCGATCCTCCCGAAGTGAAGAACACGCGATTCAGGTCCCCCGGCGCGAGCTGCGCGATACGCGTGGCGAGCTCGATCGAGCGCGGGTGGGCGTAGCTCCAGTTCGTGTAGAAGCCGAGCTCCTCGGCCTGCTTCGCGGCGGCCTGTCCCAGCTCGGCGCGGCCGTGGCCGATGTTCACGCAGTACAGCGCCGACAGCCCATCGAGGTAGCGCTTGCCGTGCTCGTCGTACACGTAGCACCCATCGCCGCGCACAATCACCGGCACGTCGTGGTCCGCGTAGACGCCCATCCGCGTGAAGTGCATCCACAGGTGGCGCTTGGCCAGCTCTTGAAGATCGCTAGACATCGAGGACAACGCTACTCCGCCGAGATGTACCACTCAATGCGCCGCACGGTAAATGAAACATTGAGGTCATTGTACGAAATGGACAACAGGACTTCTGTGTTTTGGGGATTGCGCCCCTTGTCCGCCGCCGGTGTAGGACGTAACTTCTGTCACGACCCCCAGAGAGGAGCAGGAGATGGCCACCGTCAGCGCAGCCGCACCGGGCGCCCCCCAGCAAGAGGGCGTGATGGACAAGGGGCTGAAGAAAAACGCGATCGGCTACATCTCGAACATCGTGATCGGGGTGGCCTCAACCGCGCCCGCGTACTCACTCGCCGCGACTCTGGGCTTCATCCTTGCGGTCAAGGGGGTCGGCGTGCACGCGCCCGCGGTGATGCTCGTGGCGTTCATCCCAATGCTGCTCGTCGCCTCGGCCTACAAATACTTCAACCGCGCGGACCCCGACGCTGGCACGACGTTCGCCTGGGTCACGCGCGCTTTCGGTCCGATGACAGGTTGGATGAACGGCTGGGCGATCTTCCTCTCGGACGTGATCGTGATGGCCTCGCTGGCGGCGATCGCGGCGATCTACACGTTCAAGCTCTTCGGCTTCACCGAACTCGGTGAATCCAAAGCGGCGATCATCGTCGCCGCAGTCCTGTGGATCGCTTTGATGACCTGGATCTGCTACCGCGGCATCGAGCTCTCGGCACGCATCCAGCAATTCTTGCTCAGCGCCGAGGTCTTCATCCTCGGGCTGTTCTCGGTGGTGGCCTTCGTCAAGGTCTACGGCAGCCATCCCCCAGCCGGCTCGATCAAGCCGTCACTGTCGTGGATCAATCCATTCGCGATGAACTTCTCCGACCTGGTCGTCGCGCTGCTGCTCGCGGTCTTCATCTATTGGGGCTGGGATTCCGGCGTCGCCGTCAACGAGGAGTCCGAAGACCCGGCCGAGGGCCCGGGCAAGGCCGCGGTCGTCTCGACGATCCTGCTCGTGCTGATCTACGTCGTCGTCACGGCAGCCGCCCAGTCCTTCCACGGGACAGGATTCCTGACCAACGAAGCTAACCAGGAAGACGTCCTCAACGCCCTCGGGACGGGTGTGCTTGGCGGCACACTCGACAAGCTTCTAATCATCGCGGTGCTCACCTCGGCGTCGGCCTCGACGCAGACGACGATCCTGCCGACGGCCCGTACGACGCTCTCCATGGCGCACTGGAAAGCCGTCACCAACCTGCTCTCCCGCGTCCACAAGCGCTACCTGACCCCGACCGTCTCGACGCTTGGCTTCGGCCTGCTCTCGATCGTCGTCACGGTCGTCCTGCTGCTGCTCTCCTCGAGCGTGCTCGAAGACTCGCTCACGGCGATCGGCTTTCCGATCTGCTTCTACTACGGCTTCACGGGCGTCGCCTGCGGGTTCTACTACCGCCACGACCTGCTGAAAAGTGCGCGCCACTTCCTGCTGCTCGGACTCGGTCCGATGATCGGGGGGCTGATCCTGTTCGGGATCGGGGTCAAGGCGGCGTTCTATTACGGGCACGCGGAAAACGTCGGATCGAAGCCTATCCTCGGCATCACGCTGCCGCTGTGGATGGGCATCGGCGGCATGGTTCTCGGCGCGATCATCATGGTTGTCTCGCGGCCCTACTTCAAAGAGTTCTTCTCGCGCAAGACCGAAACCGCGCCCCCAGGCGTGCTCGACCAGCCCCCGCCGACCGAGCCGACACCGGCACGCGTGGACTTCTAACCCAACTCCATCTGCCCGTGCGGTGAGCCGTACTCCGCCAGCAACTCGAGGAATGGCTTTGGTGGGAAGGCCTCTGGACCGAGCACGCCGACACCCCGCCACTCCCCCCGGTCCAACAGCTCCAACGCGACGACCGGGTTGATCGCCGTCTGCCAGACCACGGCCTGATTGCCGTACTCGCGCATCGTCACCTCATTGTCGACCACGTGGTACAGGTAGGTCGAGCGCGGCTGGGAGTCCTTGCCGAGACCCGTCACCCACGTCCCCGCGCAGGTGCGCCCCGACATCCGCTCGCCGAGTGTCGCCGGATCCGGCAGTGCGGCGGCGACAACGTCACGCGGGGACACCGGCACGCCGCGTACGGACACCGGCTCGGTGGAGTCCAGACCCAGTTTGTGGAGCGTGGAGAGCACGTCGATGAACTCCTCGCCGAGCCCATACTTGAACGTGACGCGCTCGCACTCGACCCAGCGCGGGATCAGCACGACCTCCTCGTGCTCGACGTTCACGCACTCGACCGCGCCGATCCCCTCGGGGAACTCGAACACCTCAGGCTCGGAGAACGGCGGCGTCGTGTAGAAGCCGCGCCCCCGCTCCCAGACAAGCGGCGGGTTCAAACACTCCTCGATCGTCGTCCAGATCGAGAACGTCGGCGCGAAGTCATAGCCCTCGACGACGAGGTCGGCGCCGTCGCGCACGCCGGCTTCCTCGATCTTCGAGAACAGCTCGTTGGCGGCGTAGCGGGCGAAGATGTCCGACAGGCCAGGCTCGACGCCGATCCCGACGAGCGCGAGCAGGTCCGCCTGCTCCCACGCCTCGTTGCGCGCGAGCTGGTACTCCCCGAGCATCGTCCCCGGCAGCTCATACGGGCGTTCCGGATGCGGACGGGAGAGCGTCATCGCCATGTCCAGGTAGGTGACCCGCGCCCGCAGCGCGGCGTCGAAGATCGGCTCGTTGAAGCGCGGGTCGCAGGCGTTCAGCACGGCGTCAGGCCGCACGCGGTCGATCAGCTCGACCAGCTCCGCCTCGCTCGAGGCGTCGACGCGCTCGGCGCTGAAGCGATCGGGCTCGCCCAGCCGCTGCGCCACCGCCCGCGCACGCTCGAGCGCGACGTCGGCCAACACGACGTGCGTGAACGCCGCACGCCGCTGCGCGATCGCCGCAAACGCCGCCCCAACGCCTCCAGACCCCACCACCAAGACTCGCATTGCACCAGTGTGACGCAGATCCACATCCCGGAACGGCCTAAGAAGACGCCGGCGATACTCCGCAGAGGACATATCCCTGACCGCGCCTGACAGCGGACGGCTCCCGTATGCTGCGCCGATCGGCGCGGTTTCGAACACGAGCAGATGAGCACCGGCCTCCCCAGCCCTCCGCGCACGCCACCCGGATCGCCCCAGCCAGCGGGCACCGGCGCGGCGTCGCGCGAGCACGGCAGCGGGCCATCGTCCGCCACCCCGCGAACGCGCTGGGCCGCTTCCCCCACGATTGGACGCGCGGAGATCCTCTGGGTGATCCTCGCCGGAGTCCTGCTCGCGGTGGTGACGAGCTGGCCGCTCGTGCTGCACCTGCCGAGCCGGATCGCGCCGGACCTCGGCGACCCGGTCCGCACAGCCTGGCAGATCGCCTGGGTCGGGCACGCGATGCTCCACGACCCGCTGCACCTGTTCGACTCCAACGCCTTCTACCCCCACCCCCTGAGCCTCGCCTTCTCCGATTCGCTGCTCGGCTACGGCCCCACCGCTTTCTTCGGCTCGGGCACCGTGGCCGCGCTGGTCCGCTACAACCTCCTGTTCCTGTGGATATGGTCACTCTGCTTCGTCGGGGCCTACCTGCTCGCCCGCGAGCTGGGACTGCGCTGGATCGGCGCCGCCGTCACCGCCGCCGCCTTCGCCTACGCGGACTACCGCGTGACCGAGGCCGGTCATTTTCAGGTGATCTCCTCCGGTGGTCTCGCGCTGGGGATGTTCCTTCTCCTGCGCGGTTACCGCCGCGACTCGCGCAAGCTCGTGCTCGCCGGCTGGCTCGTCTCCGCCTGGCAGGTCTCACTCGGCTTCACGCTCGGCCTGCAATACACCTATCTGCTGCTCCTACTCGCCCTGCTCGTGCTCGTGCACTGGTGGTTCGGGCGCCTGACCCCGGGCCCGGCATGGCAAAGCCCTGGGCGGCGCGTCGCCGGCGGCTCCGCGGGCGCGTCGCCGCCAGGCACGACCCCCGCCTCGTCACCGGACGAACCGTCCGCAAACGGGGCCGCTACCACGCCGACGGCCCGGCACTCCACCCGCGGCCCGCTGATACCGCGCCGGCTGCTGGCGGTGACGTTGATCGGCGTCGCGGTGCTCGGCGCCGTCGCGGTCTACCAAGCGCGGCCCTACCTCAAGGTCGCCGCGGAGTACCCGACGGCGAAGCGCACGATCAAGGAAGTCGAAACGTACTCCGCCGGCCCTGCGGCCTGGTTCGCCGCCTCCTCCGAGAACCGCGTCTGGGGCAGCATCACCTCGGGCGCGCGCGCGAAAGTACATTCCAAGAACGAGAGTGTCTTCTTCCCCGGCGGCCTCGTGCTCGTGCTGGCGTTGATCGGCCTGGTCGGCGGCTCGATCTACACGCGCCGATTACGCCTCGCGCTCGCCTTCGGAATCCTCACCTGCTCGATCCTCGCGCTCGGCTTCGGTTTGACGGGCGCCGGCTACCCATACCGCCTGCTGTTCGACTACGCCCCCGGCTGGGACGGCGTGCGCGTGCCGGGCCGGATCTTCACGCTGGCAACGCTGTTCTACGCGTTGCTCGCGGGCGCGGGCGCGCAACTGCTGGCAACAATCGCGGGCGCCTGGGGAGCCAGACACTCCGTGCGCGCGCTGCCCGGGATCGTCGGCTTGGTGCTCGTGATCGGGCTCGTCGGGGAAGGCGCCGGGCACCTCGGGCACCCCATCGTGCCGCAGCCGGCAAAGGCCGAGATCGGCCTGCCCGGGCCGGTGCTGGACCTGCCCACCGACGGAGCGCTCGACCGTATCTGGCAGTACTTCTCGACGAATGGCTTCTACAAGATCCCGATCGGCGAGAGCACCTTCGACATCCCCGCCGTCGATGACCTGCGCGGCGGCATGAACGGCTTCCCGGACAGGGCGAGCATCGAGAAGCTGCGCTATTACGGGATCAAGACGGTCGTGCTGCACACCGTGATCCCGAAGGGTCTGCCACCCGAGCAGGGCTGGGTGTTCGCCGAGCCGCCGGACCCGGCGGCCGCCGCGAAGAAGCCGGTCGCGGGGCTGGGCATCACCAAGCGGCAGGTGGGCTCGGTCGTGATCTACGAGATCGGCCCAGGGCCGAGCGCGCTGCACGGATCGGATTGATGATCACCAAGAAACGCCTCGCGCTGGCGGCGATCCTGCTCGTCGGGGTGGCCAACGCGACGATGATCCAGAGCTTCTCCTGGAATCAGACCTCCCACTACGACCTGACCCGCGCGCTGAACAACGACCAGACGACGATCGACGCCTACGCCTCGAACACCGGCGACAAGGTCGAATACAAGGGCCACACCTACTCCGCGCGCGCGCCCGGCCTGGCACTGTTCGTGCTGCCCTTCTACAACGCGCTCAACCTGGTGGGAGCCGAATCGTGGACGGACTCGCATGTGGCGCCGCCGGATCACCCGGGCGACGAGATGATCTACCTGATCGGCCTGTGGGGCAACGTGCTGCCGGGGCTGCTGCTACTGGTGCTCGTGTGGCGCATAGCCGAGCGCTTCCAGCCCGGCTACGGCGCCGCGACGGCGGTGATACTCGGCCTGGGCACGATCGTACTGCCGTTCTCGCAGATGCTGTTCAGCCACGTGTTCACCACGTTCCTCAGCTTCGCCGCCTTCTGGCTGATGCTGCGCGAGCGCGAGGGGCCGCCCAGCCCGATGCTGCTGGGGCTCGCCGGCTTGGCGATGGGCTACGCGTTCTCCTCGGAGTACCCGACGTTCTTCGCCGCGATCGTGCTCGGCGGGTTCCTGCTCTCGCGCAAGGACTCGCTCAACCCGCTCGGGGTCCTGCGGCGCGGCGGCGCATACGTGGCCGGCGGCCTGGTGGGCATCGTCCCGCTGCTGCTCTACAACCACTACGCGTTCAACTCATGGACGCACCTGGCCTACTCCGACGTGCCCCGCCAGCAGAAAGGCTTCTTCGGGATCGGCGCGCCGAGCCTGCGGGTGCTCTCCACGCTGCTGCTGGACTCACGCGGCCTACTGACGCTCTCCCCCGTGCTGCTGATGGGCGCGATCGGCACGGTGATGCTCTACCGGCGCGGCAGGCGCGCCGAGGCGCTCACGATCGGCGGCATCTGCCTTTGCTTCCTGGGCTACAACTCGGGCTACTACCTGCCCTTCGGCGGCGGCTCCGTGGGCCCGCGCTTCCTCGACACGATGCTGCCGTTCTTAGCCTTCCCGATCGCGCTGACGCTCAAGCGCTTCCCCGGCCCGACGATTGCGCTTGCGGCGATCTCGATCACGACGATGACGATCGCCACCGTCACACACCCTTTGGTCGGCTATGAGAACGAGACCGTCACCTGGATGCGCTACCTGTCCAAAGGCCTGTTCCAGCCGACGATCGCCTCCGCCTACGGCCTGGGACGTGGCTGGGGCGGGATCTGGCCGTTCTTCCTCTTCGCCGGCGCGGCGGTGCTGGCGGCGGTGTGGGCGACGCCGCGGCTGCGGCTCTCGACGGCGACGTTGGGGTGGGGCCTGGTAGCGGTCGTCGGCTGGGCGCTGTTCGCGGCGCTCGCGCCGACCGTGCTCGGGATCGACCACGCCGGCCTGCAAAGCATCTATAAAGCCGGCGACCACACCGCCTTCAACCTGACCCTGCACTCGGGCAGCAGATACCCGCTGAAGACGCTCGCCCTGGTCGCCGCGGTCGCGGGTCTGCTCGCGCTGGTGGTTGCGTGGGTGTGCAGCGAGTGGGGCCGCTACGCCCCCGGCTCCTCCGCGCCCGCGGCGTCCTCGTCGACCGCTTCCCCGGCGGCCTCCCCGGCACGGTGACGGCTGTGATCGCCTGTCGGTCGATCGCACAGGCCGCTTCCGGAGCTTGCGCCGCGAGAGTGTCAGCGACGCAGAATCGGCTCGAGCCGCTTGAACACGTCGAAGTAGTGCACGGGCGCGACCCGCGTGAGCAGCGAGATGAAGGCGGCGTCCGGCCCGATCAGGATGCGATCGCTCCCGCGCTGGATGCCGGCGTGGATCGTCTCGGCGGCGCGCTCGGGCGAGGTGCGTGCAAGCGCGGCGAAGTCCTTGACGAACGCGTCCTTGTCGGTTCCGCCCTGGTCGTCGACGTGGAAGCGGGCGTTCTCGACGATCTTCGTCGCGATGCCGCCGGGATGCACGGCGATCGCGCGCACGCCGGTCCCGCGCAGCTCGTGACGCAGCGACTCGGTGTAGCCACGCACGGCGAACTTCGATGCGCAGTAGGCGCTCTGCGTGGGGTAGCCGATCAGGCCGAACACGCTCGACGTGTTGACGATCGCGCCGGTGCCCTCCTCGATCAGGATCGGCAGGTAGGCCCGAGTGCCGTGGACGACGCCCCAGAAGTTGACGTCGATGACCCACTCATCGTCCTCGGGAGAGGCGGCCGCGGCGGTCTGCGCGACCGTCACGCCGGCGTTGTTGAAGACCAGCCCGATCGGCGCCGGCGCCCACTCGCGCACCTGGGCCGCAAAGGCCATCTGCCCCTGGCGGTCGCGCACGTCGAGCTTCTGAGACAGTACGGGACCGATGATGGTGGCCGCCGTCTCGGCGAGACCGTCCTCGTCCCAGTCGCAGATCGCCACCGGTGAGCCGTGGGCGCCGAGACGCTGGGCCAGCGCCCGGCCGATTCCCGAGCCGGCACCGGTGATCACCGCCGTGCGGCCGTCGAGGTTGGGATGGCGGCGACGCGCCATCGACTACGCTTCCACGACGAGCGACAGCTTGACACCCGGAGGCATACTCGGGGAATATACCGGCATGAAAGGTCTTTGATGTCCTTCGAACACTTTGACGTGCTGATCGTCGGAGGGGGCCTGTCCGGCATCGGCGCCGGCTACCACCTGCAGGCCAACTGCCCGGAGAAGACCTACGCGATCCTCGAGGCGCGGGACCGCATTGGCGGGACGTGGGACCTGTTCAAATACCCCGGGATCCGCTCGGACTCCGACATGTACACGCTCGGCTACTCCTTCAAGCCGTGGACGCAGGCGAAGGCGATCGCCGACGGGCCGTCGATCCTCGACTACGTCCACGAGACAGCGAGCGAGCACGGCATCGAGGAGAAGATCCGCTTTCACCACCGCGTCGTGCGCGCCGAGTGGTCCACCGCCGATGCTCGATGGACGGTGCAGGCGCGGCGCAGCGACACGGAAGAGACCGTGCACCTGACTTGCGGCTTCCTGCTGATGTGTAGCGGCTACTACCGCTACGACGAGGGCTACACGCCGGACTTCCAGGGCACCGAGCGCTTCGCCGGGCAGATCGTGCATCCACAGCAGTGGACCGATGACATCGACTATGCCGGCAAGCAGGTCGTGGTGATCGGCAGCGGCGCGACCGCCGTCACGCTCGTCCCCTCGATGGCCCAGACGGCGGCGCATGTCACGATGCTGCAGCGCTCGCCGAGCTACGTCGTGGCGTTGCCGGCGCAGGACGCGATCGCCGATGCGCTGCGCCGCAGGCTCCCGGCGCGCGTGGCCTATTCGATCGTGCGCTGGAAGAACGTGCTGCGCACGATGTTCAGTTTCCAGCTCAGCCGTCGCCGGCCGGGAGCGATGAAGGCGCTGCTGCGCAAAGGCCTGGTGAAACAGCTTCCCCCCGGCTACGACATCGACACGCATTTCAAGCCCCAGTACAACCCGTGGGATCAGCGCATGTGCCTCGTTCCCGACGGCGACCTGTTCAAAGCGATCAGCGACGGATCCGCGTCGATCATCACCGACCGCATCGACACGTTCACCGAGCAGGGCCTGCGGCTCGAGTCCGGAGCCGAGCTGCAGGCCGATCTGATCGTCACCGCCACCGGCCTGAACATGCTCGCCTTGGGCGGGATGGAGATCGCCGTCGACGGCCGCGAGGTCGAGCTGTCTGAGACGATGAGCTACAAGGGCATGATGCTCAGCGGCGTGCCCAACATGGCGCTGGTGATCGGCTACACCAACGCCTCGTGGACGCTCAAGTGCGACCTGACCTGCGAATACGTATGCCGGCTGATCAAGCACATGGACGAGCACGGATACAGTCAGTGCGTGCCCGAGAACCGAGACCCGTCGGTCGCCGCGCTCCCGTTCATCGACTTCTCCTCGGGCTACGTGCAGCGCGCGATCGACAAATTCCCCAGACAGGGGTCCAAGGCACCCTGGCGGCTCTATCAGAACTATGCGCTTGACATCCTGAGCCTGAAATACGGCAATGTCGAAGACGACGCGATGCAGTTCTCCAAGGCCGCGTCGCCGTCAGTCGATGCTCCCGAGCTGATCACCGCCTAACTCAACCGAGCGCTCCTACTCAGCGTCATCTGCGCGGGCCGGCTACTCCACCTCATCTGACTCTCCGGGCGCCGTGGACTCCTCCCCGCCTGGCTCACCGCGCAGCGCCGGGTCGGCGATGATGCGAATGTCCACGCCCGGCAGCCCACGCAACAGACGCATCGGCAGCGCGCGGTCGGAGGATGCAGCGCCGAAGCGACGCAGCCCCTTCGGCAACGAGGGCGTCCCGAGCAAAACGTAGGTGCTCCCCAGCGAGCGCGCCAGGCGGATCGCCACGGCGGCGATGTCGTCGCCCTCCTCGACGTGAAGCCGCGCCCCGAGCATCGCGCACAGCCGCCGCAGCGCCTCCAGCCGCTTGCGGTCATCCTCGCTGGGCGCTCGCCCGGAGGGACGCACGACGAGCACGTCGAGCTCCCCGTCCAACCGCTGGGCCGAGCGCCACGCCCGGCGTACCACCCGCTCCGAGTGCGGCTCGAGCGTCGCCAGCGCGAGCAGCCGTTCGGCGATCGCCTGAGGCCCCGCCTCCGGCTTGGCGGGCAGCCCTTCATCGTCGCGCCGCAGCGCCGAGACGGGCCGCTCGAGAGCCGGCGCGCGCACGAGCCGCTTGACCTCGACGTCCTCCGCCACCTGGCGCAGCGCCGTCTCGCGCAGCGCGGCGAGGTTCTCGATCTTGAAGAAGTTGTTCAGCGCCGCCTGCACGCGCTCGGGCCGGTAGACCTTGCCCGCTTTCAACCGTGCGATCAGCGCCTCCGGAGTGAGGTCGATCAGCACCACCTCATCGGCCATCGACAGCACCTCGTCGGGGATCGTCTCGCGCGTGATCGACCCGGTCAGCTGGGTCACCTGGTCGTTGAGGCTCTCCAAGTGCTGCACGTTGACGGTCGAGAACACGTCGATCCCCGCCTCCAGCACATCCCGCACATCCTCATACCGCTTCTCGTGCTCAACCCCGGGCGCGTTCGTGTGCGCGAGCTCGTCGATCAAGCACAGCTCGGGTTTCCGAGCGAGCACAGCCGGCAAATCCATCTCCTCCAGCGGCGTTCCCCGATAGACGACGCTCCTGCGAGGAACTACCTCCAGTCCCTCAGCCTGCGCGACGGTCTCCGC
>Ga0302178_10000500_pt1 | contig 35302 bp, 18 predicted proteins | sample I_Palsa_E1_3_FD_198790 | JGI IMG/M metagenome (GOLD analysis project Ga0302178, IMG submission 198790) | Peat permafrost microbial communities from Stordalen Mire near Abisko, Sweden - I_Palsa_E1_3 | ecosystem: Environmental > Terrestrial > Soil > Palsa > Peat permafrost | place: Sweden... | reverse complement strand
ACCTCCACAGTGTTGCCACCGCTAGGACCTGAACCTAGTGCGTCTACCAATTTCGCCACCTGGGCAGGTGTCTGTACAGCAGAGACCGCTATTATAGCGACAGATTCAAGCGTGTCAAGCATTTCGAGAAAGCCGCCAGGCCCGGGCTGATTGTGCCCCCGAAGGCCTGTTGACACGGCGCGTGGCGCGCAATACGGGTGTTAGAATGCCTCGCAGTAGTTCGTTGGCACGGTGCACAAGCCCGTCAGACTCAGCCTTGAACGAGCCAGACCCGAGCAGTTAATCGCAGGTGCAACAGAGCCGCGTCATTACGCCGACCGACGTCCATGCAACGAGAAAAAATCATCGACAAGCCCTTGAGCAAATATCCGTACCCGATTCCGAGCCGCGAAGAAATCCTCGGCGTGCTACGCACGAGTGAAGCGCCGCTTGCAGCGAACGACATCGCCGAAGCATTGTCGATCAAGCGCCAGGAGCGCGAAGGATTTTTCAAGCGCCTGGCGGCGATGGAGCGCGATGGCCAGATCCGGCTCGATCAGCGCAATCATTACCAGCTTACGCATCCCTCCAATTTTGTCGGTGGCCGCGTGCAGGGCCACCGCGACGGCTACGGTTTTCTCGTGCGTGACGACGGCCAGGACGATCTGTTCCTCCCCACCGGCGAGATGCAAAAGGTCATGCACAACGACCGCGTACTCGCGCGGATCGTGGGCTATGACCGGCGCGGCCGGCCCGAAGGGCATATCGTCGAGGTCACGGACCGCGCCAACAAGCGCGTGATCGGGCGTCTCCTCAACGAAAACGGCGCGCTGATCGTCGCCCCCGAAGACAAGCGCATTGGCCACGACATCCTGATCACGCAGAACACCAAGAAGGCCAAGGTCGGCCAGGTGGTGGTGGTCGAACTGACGGACTTCCCGAGCCGCCATTCACAGCCGCTCGGCCGCGTGGTTGAAGTGCTGGGCGATATTGACGACCCCGGCATGGAAATCGAAATCGCCGTGCGCAAGTATGGCGTGCCGCACGAGTTCAGCCAGGCTGCGCTCGATGACGCCGCCAAACTGCCCGACGAAGTGCGTCCCGTCGACATCCGCCATCGCATCGATCTGCGCGATGTGCCGCTCGTCACGATCGACGGCGAAGATGCCCGCGACTTCGACGACGCGGTCTACTGCGAACCGGTTGCGGTCGGCAAGGGCGAGGGCTTCCGGCTGATCGTCGCCATCGCCGACGTCTCACACTACGTGCATCCGAAGAGCGGCCTCGACGTCGATGCGATCGAGCGCAGCACCTCGGTCTATTTTCCGCGCCGCGTGATTCCGATGTTGCCGGAGAAGCTCTCGAACGGCCTGTGCTCGTTGAACCCGCACGTCGACCGTTGCGTGCTGGTGTGCGACATGGTGATCACCGCCCGCGGCGAGATCAAGGCGTATCAGTTCTATCCAGGCGTGATGCACTCGTCGGCGCGTTTGACGTATACCGAAGTCGCCGCGGTGCTGAAGAACACCAAGGGCCCCGAAGCGACTCGCCGCGCGGCCTTGCTGCCGCAGCTGCAAAATCTGTACGGCGTGTACAAGTCATTGTTCGCCGCTCGGCAAAAGCGCGGTGCAATCGACTTCGACACGACCGAGACCTACATCGTCTGCAATGCGCAGGGCAAGATCGAGCAGATCATTCCGCGCACCCGCAACGACGCGCACAAACTGATTGAAGAATGCATGTTGGCTGCCAACGTCTGCGCGGCCGACTTCATGAAGCGCAACAAGCATCCGGGCCTGTACCGTGTGCACGCCGGACCGACGACTGAGAAGCTCGAGAACCTGCGCACCTTCCTGCGCGGCATGGGCCTGACGCTGGGCGGCGGCGACTCGCCGCATGCGAGCGACTACGCTGCGCTAATGGCGCACATCCGCGACCGGCCCGATGCACAGATGCTGCAGACCATGTTGCTGCGCTCGATGCAACAGGCGGTCTACAGCCCTGAGAACATCGGCCACTTCGGCCTCGCGTACGAAGCCTATGCGCACTTCACGAGCCCGATTCGCCGCTATCCCGACCTGCTGACCCACCGCGCGATCTACGCGATCCTGCAGGGCCGCAAATACACGCCGGAAGCGCCGCATGGCGTTGATCTCAATACGGCGCTGTCGCCGCGTGCCCGCGCCATGCAGCAGGCCGACGACGAGAAGCGTGGCCGCACGCGTTCGAACAACGTGGCGATCTGGGAAGAGCTCGGTCTGCACTGTTCGGCCAACGAGCGCCGTGCGGACGAAGCCTCGCGCGACGTCGTAGCCTGGCTGAAGTGCTACTTCATGCGCGACAAGCTGGGTGAAGAGTATGGCGGCATGGTGAGCGGCGTGACGTCGTTCGGCATCTTCGTGCAACTCGACGCGCTCTTTATTGAAGGCCTCGTGCACGTCACCGAACTCGGCTCCGATTACTTCCAGTACGACGAAATCAAGAACGAGTTGCGCGGCGAACGCACGGGTATCCGCTACCGTCTGTCGGACCGTGTGCGCGTGCAGGTGAGCCGCGTCGATCTGGATGCTCGCAAGATCGATTTCCGGCTGGTGCGCGATACGCCGATCAAGTCGCCGGGCTCGCGTCCTGCGCTCGCCGACAAGGCCATAGCCGAAACCACCGGCGCGCGTGTACGTTCGCTGTCGCCGGGAGAAGGTGGCGCGGCGGGTGCGGGTGCGCGCCGCAAGAAGGCGGCACCGGCGCCGACGCTCGCCGTCAAGGAAGCCCGCGCGGCGCGCGGTGCGGCCAAGAAGCACGGCGCCTCGGCTAAGTCCACTTCTTCGTCGAAGGCACAGACGCGCAAGAAACGCTGAGCTCGCGCCGCCGCCGCAAGTCATCGCGCTTGCGGCGGCGGTCACACTGCAGCGGGCTCACCGCGCGCAACGGGTACATGTCCATGTGCCGGTTGCGCGCGGTCTGCATTTGGTTTGTATTTATCCCAGTAGCGCATCCGCGTCGCGGAGTGCTCAATCAAAGGTTGTTTCAGTCATGTCACGTCTCAAGGTTCTATACGGTTTCCACGCAGTGACCGCACGTCTGCGCCACGATGCTGCGACGGTCGAAGAGGTCTATTACGACGCGACACGCAAAGATCGCCGCATGACAGATTTCCTGCATACGGCGAAGGAAGCGGGCGTGCGTCTGATTGCAGCCGACGAAACACGTCTGTGGGGCCTCGCACACACCGAGCGGCATCAGGGCGTGGTCGCGCGCGCAGGCGACCTGCCGCTCGCGCAGAATCTCGCGGAGCTGCTGGATGGCATCAACGGTGCGCCGCTGATTCTGGTGCTCGACGGCGTGACGGATCCGCACAATCTCGGCGCCTGTCTGCGGGTCGCGGATGCGGCCGGTGCTCATGCCGTGATCGCGCCGCGCGATCGGGCGGTCGGCCTGAATGCCACCGCCGCAAAAGTGGCAAGCGGGGCGGCCGATACGGTGCCGTACATCACGGTCACGAATCTGGCGCGCGCGCTGCGCGAGTTGAAGGATGCCGGCGTCTGGGTGGTCGGGACGGCTGACGAGGCCACCGCAAGCGTTTACGAAACGAAGCTCGAGGGTCCGGTCGCGCTCGTGATGGGCGCGGAAGGCGAGGGCATGCGCCGCCTCACGCGTGACACGTGCGATATCGTGATGAAGATTCCGATGGCGGGCAGCGTCGAAAGTCTGAACGTCTCCGTGGCGAGCGGCGTTTGCCTGTACGAAGCGGTGCGGCAGCGTTCGGTGAAGGTCAAAGCCTGACATTAGTCATCCGGGTTGCGGCGCGGGCGACCGGGGACGGTTGGTTGCCGCGTCGCGCCGACGGTTCCGGCACTTTCCCGCTTATTGCCGCGCGCTCAGCCGGCTTTTCCTAAGCCGCTTGCCGGATAAACGCGGGTGGCGCATGCTACTCCGGTAAACTTCCGTTTTCTCCGCCTCTCTGCAACTTCCATGACTCAAGACGAACTCAAGCAACTGGTCGGGCAGGCCGCCGCCGATTATGTCAACGCGAACGTGCCCGAAGGCGCCGTCATCGGCGTCGGCACTGGTTCGACCGCCAACTGCTTCATCGATGCGTTGGCCGCCACGAAACACCGCTATCGCGGAGCCGTGTCCAGCTCGCTCGCCACCACCTCCCGCTTGCAGTCGCACAGCTTCAAGGTGTTCGATCTGAACGAAATCGAATCGTTGCCGGTGTATGTCGACGGCGCGGACGAGATCGACCACAGCGGCGCCATGATCAAGGGCGGCGGCGGCGCGCTGACGCGCGAGAAGATCGTGGCGTCGGTATCGGACGTATTCGTCTGCATCGCCGATGCCAGCAAGCGCGTCGACGTGCTCGGCGGCTTTCCGCTGCCGGTGGAAGTGGTGCCGATGGCACGCACTGCAATTGGCCGCCGCGTGACCGCCTTGGGCGGGGTGCCGGTCGTTCGCGTGACGAAAGACGGCGCACCGTTCATCACGGACAACGGCAACGAGATCATCGACATCAAAGGTCTGCAGATCGCCGACCCGCGCTCGCTCGAAGCTCAGATCAATGCATGGCCGGGTGTCGTGACTGTTGGCCTGTTCGTAGAACACGGAGCGAATCTGTGTCTGCTAGGCACTGACACGGGCGTAGAGACGATTCGCTACGACCTGGGTTAAACCCGCGTGCTCGAGGCATCGCACGGCGCGAGCGCGCTGCGATGCCAGGCGGTGCCTACCGTTCCGGTTGTCGGCCCATGCTCTCCCGTAGCGTGGCCACTCCATCAATCACTTTGCGGCTCCCCCTCATTTAACATTTGAGTGCCGGGCCGCGTTCCGGCCTACTCGAACCGTCGCAGGCACTAGCGCCTGATCGACGAACACTCACTTTTTGCCGTCTCTCGCTTGCGGAGTGTGGTCCCGCGCACGCACTACCGTCTACGGTCCTTTTAAACTCGGTTTCGTGGCCTTGGACCGCGCGTCCAGAGCGACATCGTGAATGTAACGATGGCCGCCGGCTGGCTCATGCGGTCAGGCCACGCTGAGCGACTGCTTAACCGGATAATCAAAAAAATCGGGATGTGGGCCGGTGTGATTTTCCGGAGTGCGGTGCATCAATTGCGTTACGCCGTAGTTTGCCAATGCAATCTGAAATTGTTAAAAATTCGTCATCCTCAGTAAGTAAACGAATGGGAAATGGTAACTGAAGCTGATTAGGTAGATGCAGTCATGAGCGGTCGGCGCGAAGTCGCCGCAGGGGGGGGGCCGTGGCAGCGTGTCGGCGCACTCGGTCTGGCATTGACCAAGGTCTAAAGAATATCAACTTCTGAACAGGAAAATTCAAATAACATGAATGCCGATCGCCTTTCGGGCCACGTCCCCGATATCGTTGAAGCTTGGGCTGCATTGCAGAGCAACGTGTGTATCAAGCCCGTTCGCGACGAGCAGGAATACGAGGAGATGGCGCAGCTCTCGAACGCGCTGAAGAATCATCTCCAGGGCGACACAGACAATCCGCTGGCGGATCTGCTTGGCGTCGTATCTGATCTGATGGGCGTCTGGGAAGCTCGCCACGTGGTTCTGCCCGAGGCGGAACCACGGGAAGTCCTGCGTCATCTGCTGGAGACGCATGGTCTCAAGCAAAAGGACCTGGCGGACATCGCCTCCCCAACCGTGGTCAGCGACATTCTCGCTGGACGCCGTGCGATTAGCAAGAACGTTGCAAAGGCGCTGGCTGTGCGCTTTCGAACGGATGTCAGCGTCTTTTTGTGACGTCGTGCTGAAAACGGCGAGCCGCTGGTTTTAAGTAAAAGATATGTTTCATTAATATTTAACAAATTGACGTTTTGCATTACTAATTAAAACAAAAAAATACGGTAAGAACTTCGCGTATCGCTTAAGTGAGGGCGGTGCGCGATTTCCTGGCAACCGGATAGCCAGATTCATTGTTCTTTCCTGGGACGATTTTCCGTGCTGTCAATGAAACCCCATGGTTGGTGTGATGCCGCACGGAATGGTTTCGGTCGAGGACGTAGCGTATTGCTATGGAACGAAACACTGCTTGCCGGGTAAAAAATAATGCGGCACCGACAAGGAATGCGTGCGGATAGGTATGCACGCTTCCCGGTGAGAGCGCGTTGACCGGTTGAAAAGTCACGACACGCTGCCGCTCAGATTCAACAAAGTGTTGTCGACGGAATACGTCGGCGCGGGCGGTAGGGGCGTCCCGCTACTAGCGATGAAGGAGGCGAGGTTTCCGTTGCTGGTGTGTGGCCAGTCTGGCGGGAATCATGTCAGCCGTGTGCAGCGACGAGTCGGAAACGCTCGGCGCGGGAACGTTAAGGTTTGGGGTAACCGAAATGTCTGTACTAATCCATCGAGTGATCGACATCGCACTGATCGTACTGGGTGCGTTTGGTGCGTTGCATCTGAACCTGCCCCAGGTGGGCCATCCGCACGAGCTTGATCCATCGCTCGTTGCGTTTGTTGCCGCGCTGGCGCTGTCCGTGTTTCCCGCTTGCGGGACCTACCCGCCGCAACGTACCCGGTCGGTAGTCAGCCTTGCGAGCCGCACGGCGTTTGCGTGGCTCGCTGTGCAGCTCTGCGGTCTTGCGTTGCTTTATGCCCTTCATCGCCAGAACCAGCTGTCGTTGCCATGGTTTCTTTACTGGACGCTCACTACGGGCATATCGCTTCTTGGCTCGCACACGCTCCTCTTTGCAGAATTCAACCTCGCCCGGCAGGCCGGTATCCGGCTGGTACGCACCGCGACGTTCCGCGCCTCGCGCGATACGACGTCCCGCAAAAATGGTCTGGACTGCGCTGGAGCGGCGCGGCACTTCGTCAAGCGCGGCTTTGACATGATGGTCGGTGCAACTTTGATTGTCGCGCTCTCGCCCGTCCTCGCTTTGCTCGCGGTTGTGGTGATGAGCGATGGCGGTCCGGCGATGTTCGGACACGTTCGCGTCGGGCGTAACGGCAAGAAATTTCGCTGCCTGAAGTTCCGTTCGATGGTCGTGAACGCCGATCAGGTGCTCAAGGCCTTGATTGAAAGCGATCCTCAGGCACGCGCTGAGTGGGAACGCGACTTCAAACTGAAGAACGACGTGCGGGTCACGCGGATTGGCCGTTTTCTGCGCCGTACGAGTCTGGACGAGTTGCCGCAGCTGTGGAACGTGGTTCGCGGTGACATGAGTCTGGTCGGACCGCGCCCCGTCATCGATCAGGAACTGGAGCGCTACGGCGCAAACGTCATGTACTACCTGATGGCCAAACCTGGCATGACAGGCCTGTGGCAGGTCAGCGGCCGCAGTACCACGGACTACGCGACGCGCGTGTCACTGGACGTTGCTTACGTGCAGGACTGGTCGCTGCTCAGGGACGTGACCATTCTGTTCAAGACTTTCAAAGTCGTCTTCAAGGGCAGTGGCGCGTACTGACTCACGGGCCGCTGTCTTATCAAACACGACATTGGCGGGGCGGGGTGGGAACAGCGGTCGCCGGTTGTCGTCAGCAATAGCAGTAGGCAGTCCAGACGAAGGTAGTGAAAAAATTCTACATGATGGTGTGCGCGTTGCAACGGGGGCATTAGGTTGGACGCGCGACGGAAGGGAGTAGCGATGATGTCATGCAACAAGTTGAATTCGGAAAGGACCACCAACGCGCCAAAGCTGAACGTGTTGCTTGATGGGCGAGCAGCCGGCGGGCGCGATTCATTGACTCAATCTCGGGCGGCAGGCTACCGACGGCAGGTTAGGGCTGCATTCACCGGCATTCTGCTGGCGGCATGCGTGGCAGGGTGTGCGTGGTCGCCAGGCATGGCGTACAGCCCCGCATCCGGAACCGCGGGTTCAGGACAAGCGGACGTGGCCAATATCCCGAGCGTCGGTACGGTTCATGCGACGGCAGACACTCGCTCGGGGAAGGGTGCCGACGTTGCGCCGCCGGGCACGCTGGTCGAAATCACCGACGATCTGGTTGAGAAGGAGCGTGGCGAACGTTCGAAGAGCGTATCGGCCGACGTTACGCAACTGTTTGCGAAGCCAGAACCGTACACGCTCGGGCCGGGTGACATATTGAGTATCGTCGTATGGGATCACCCCGAGCTGAACATGCCGGGCGCCGCGGGGTCTTCTGGACCAGAAGCGAATGCCTCGGATTCGATGACTTCGGGCTATACGGTCGACGCGGGCGGCAGGATCCAGTACGCCTACATCGGCCCGCTCAAGGTTGAAGGTCTCACGGAAATGGACGCTCGCGATCTGCTGGCACAAAAGCTTAGCCGTTACGTGCGGGCGCCTCAGGTCACGTTGCGGATTCAGACGTATCGAAGCAAGCGGGTCTATCTGGATGGTGCAGTGCGAAACCCCGGTGTACAGGTGCTCAACGACATGCCGATGACCTTGCCCGAGGCGATCAATCGTGCCGGAGGATTTACTCCCACGGCTGACCGCTCGTCGGTCGCGATTACGCGGGGCGACAAGACCGTTGTGGTGGATATTCCCGACATGATCGCAAAGGGCGTGAATCCGGACAACATCGAGTTGCGCAGGGGCGATCTGGTGCGCGTCTTCGCGCAGACGGATACGAAAGTGTACGTGTTCGGCGAAGTGACACGTCCAGGCAGTCTGACGTTCAACAACGGCCGGATGAGTCTGAACGAAGCCTTAGGTGACGCTGGCGGCATCAGTCAAACATCGGGGGATGCCTCGCAAGTCTTTGTCGTGCGTGGGCGAGACGCGGGTAAGCCAGTGGTGTTTCATCTGAACGCAGGGTCCCCGGCTGCGATGGCAACCGCCGATGGCTTTGAGCTAAAGCCAAACGATGTTGTGTTTGTCGATGCGTCTGCACTTGTCAGGTGGAGCCGCGTGATCGGTCTACTTGTGCCAAGCACGCAGGCCGCAGCCGCTACCCGGGCCATTGGTTATTGATGAGCAAACTATCTGCACGGCTCAGCAGCAATAAATCCGGCAGCGCCATGGCGATGACAGGTGCTGCTGGAACGCTTCACAATCTGGGGAGGGCGCATGGACTATCCTGAAACGCCACTGAATACGATAAATGCTGGACATGCGCAAGGCGAACACCTTGGCAATTTTCTGGACATCCTGTACCAGAACCGTCGTTTGATCGTCATAATCACCGCCTGCTTTACTTTGTTAGGGGCGGCTTATGCGCTGCTCGCGGCGCCGGTCTATCAGGCGGATATTCTGGTCCAGGTCGTGGAGAACCCGAATACCGCCAAGGACGCTCTGAGCGACGTTCAATCCATGTTCGCCGTCAAGACTGCGGCTTCGGCTGAGATCGAAGTCCTGCGTTCGAGACTGGTGATCGCGGGGGCCGTCACCAGCGCACAACTTAACATTAGCGCGGCACCGCGGTACTTTCCCGTGATCGGCCGATGGGTCGCAGGCCACCTGAATGACCTGGATCACTCCGGCATGGGCGGCTATGCATGGGGTAGCGAGCGGATCGCCGTTTCGAAATTCGACGTGCCCGACGCGCTGCAAGGTGCGGCGTTCATTCTGACGCTGCACCCAAACGGCAACTACTCTATAAAGCACAAAGACATCGAGTTGTGGGGACGGGTCGGTGCGCTGTTGCATGCGGAAACGGACGAAGGGCCGGTCGATCTGTTCGTGGACCAGATCGTCGGAAAGCCGGGTGTCAGTTTTGATCTCGTTCGGAGTTCAGAGCTTTCCGCGATTCAGAATGTGCAGCAGGGCTTACTGATTATGGAGAAGGGTAAGGACTCGGATGTGATCGGCGTTGCTCTGGAGGGCACTGAGCCGAAGAAAATCAGCGCCATTCTTAACGCGATCGGTGCGGCGTATGTTCAGCAAAATGTCTTGCGTACACAGGAGGAGGCGCAGAAGTCGATCACGTTCCTCGATGCACAATTGCCCGTACTGAAGTCAAAACTGGAAGCCGCTGAAAGCGAGTTCAACACTTTTCGGGCGAAGAACGGGACGGTGGATCTGACCGCAGAAGCAACCGCGCTTTTACAACGGTCGGCCCAGGCGCAGAGCAAGGTCGCCGATCTTCAGCAGCAGCGGGCATTGCTGCTCGCACGGTATACAGACGAGAACCCGGCGGTGATCGCCGTCAACGACGAATTGAGCGAAGCCCAGAGGGAGGTTGGAGGTATTGCCGCCGTGACCCGGCAATTGCCGCCGATGGAGCAGAATCTGCTGCGACTGCAGAGAGAAGTGCAGGTCGACACCACTATCTACACGAACCTCCTGAACACGCGTGAACAGCTGCGGCTTCTCAAAGCGGGGAAGGTGTCGAACGTGCGACTGGTGGATACCGCTATTGTGCCGGATCGTCCGATCCGGCCGCAGCGCTCACTGGCGATTATCGGAGCCATGATGGCGGGCCTGTTCGCTAGCGTCGCACTGGTGTTGCTCAAGCGAAAGCTCTTCGATGGGATTGCCGGGATGGACGAAATTGAAGTCGGTACGGGCCTGGCAGTGTACGCGACAATTCCGCGCAGCAGGGCGCAGGAAACGCTGACGCGCAGTCTTCCAGGTAATACCGTTTCAAACCTGGTGCTGGCGCGCGCATCGTCTGGCGATGCCGCCATCGAAAGTCTGCGAAGCTTCAGAAGTGCACTTGAGTTTGCACTGGTCGACGCGCCCAACCGGATCGTCCTCCTCGCCGGGCCGACGCCTATCGTGGGAAAGTCGTTCGTCTCGGTCAATCTCGCGGCGCTGATCGGCGCATCGGGCCAGCGTGTGCTGCTGGTCGATGCTGACCTGAGAAGAGGTACGTTGCATCAATACCTTGGGGTCCCGTGTAGCCCGGGTATTACCAATATCGTCACGCGCGGCAGGACGTTCGAAGACGCCGTCCACCGGAATGTTCTGCCAGGGGTCGACTTCGTTGCCAACGGCGGATACATACACAACGCGAGCGAAATTCTCAAGCATCGAAACTTCCTGGCATTCGCACAGCAGGTGGACAGCGAATACGACGTCGTACTGATCGATGCGCCACCCATTCTGCCGGTTGCCGATTCAGGCATTGTGGCTTCGCTCGCGGGAATGGTATTCCTGATTGCGCGGCACGGCGTGACCACGGTGGAGGAGTTGCGCGAGTCGACACGGAGGTTTGAACAGATTGGCGTGCCAATCCGCGGTGTCATTTTCAATGACGCGATGTCGAGGCCGGGTCGCTACGGGAAAGCGTATGCCGCGTACGGATATTCCAGCTATAGCTCCGATTTACCTGCCCAGGATTGATTCGATAAACCGGCGGACACGCTCAGTTTCCCGGCGTGTCCGCGGGTGTGACTTCGATCAGGATGACGTGATCGGGTACGTTCACGGTAAGTTGGCGCAGGTCGCGATGGCTTGCGAACGGCGTCGAAGAAACGAGCGGATCGTACAGGTCGACACGGCTCGCCACCGCGCCGAAGTCAAGCTGGACGCTGGCTGGTGGGCTGGTGAGCGGCGTTCCCGTCGCCCGGTCCCAGATCGGCGTTTCGTTCCATAGCGCCAGCACGAAGCGACCGTCCTTTTTCTGCAGCAGCAGGCTGTTTGCCGATACCGGCATATCCGAGAGCGAATACGCGAGCGTGCCGCGAGCCGCGCCGTTTGCGCGGCGCGTCGTGCCGGCGTTCAGGATCGACGTGAGATTGCGAATCTCGTAGGCCACCGGCTTGGGGCTGTTGTCGTTGCGAAAGAGCCCGTAATGCATTTCGCCGCTCTTGTTCTGCGGATCGGGTTTTTCGTCGAGCAGTTCGTAGACATAGGTCCGCTTCACGCCCGCCGCCACCGCGTCCAGGTAGCCGTTGACAACGCCTTTGGCCTGTGTCGGCTCGTCGACGCCGATCATGTACCAGCCCGCCTGAGGCATCGAGAAGTAGCCGAATTCGGTGATGACGATCGGCAACTGGAATTTCTTGACACTATTGATGGCCGACGGTAGCCAACTGCCGCCTTGCGCGTTATAGGTGGGTTGCTGGCCGTTTTGTGGGTAGGCATGCTGATTCGCGTAATCGGCGGAACCCGCGCGCGTGTCGACTGACTTGAGGTCGTAGCCAGTGAGGTCGTAGACGGATACGCCCGCGAGTTCCGGCGTGCCTCGTACACGTGCGTAGATCTCGCGCTGCAGGGCGAGTCCGGCAGCGGTGCCCGTGAGGCCCTGATCGGAGACCGGAAAGTTGTCGATCTCATTGAAGCCTTCGATGGCCACGACACTGCCAGGCACTGCGGCATTCAACTGCGCCGCCCGCGCGATTGACTCCGCGACGTTCGAGATAATCAGGAAGTTGAATTTGACGCCGCGTTGCGCGAGATAGACGTAGCTTGAGAACGGTGCGCTGGTGCCAGGCGCTGCGTCGCGAACGTAGTGGATGCCGAGCCATGCCATATCGTCGGCGACGTTGCGCACATTGGCATAGGCGCCATCTGTATAGTTGACGTGGGTAACGACAGCGAGCGTCTGGATGAAAGCGTCGACAGGCATTGCTCGCACAGCATCGCTGGCTTGCACCGTCGATACCCATGCGAGCACGCAGATGCCTGTGGCTAGGTGTTCGGCGGCGCGCGTGCCCAACCACTTGTACGGCTTCGCCCGGCTCGCGTGTCGCGAACCGTGAGAGACCGTTGTATTGGCGAGCAGGGTAGGAGCGGTTGCTACGGGATGCTTCACGGCGGATTCCTTGCGTGGGGCGGTTGCCGGTTCCGCGCGCCTTGCGCCACGCCCGGTATCTCGATGGTTTTGCCTCCGCTGGAGGCGCATGCAGAGATCATTCTGACGTGTTGTTGCGTCCTTCGTGTGTGCGACGGCGAACGGATAGGACGTTGCCTGCAGTGCAGCTCGCGCATGCCACGGACGGCGGGTCAGCGACACCTCGCGTGAAAACTGGCGAGGCATGAGCGACGGCGAACATTCGCCGGAATGGAGAACGGCCACACTCCAAGCCATATGAATTGCATGGCGTGGCTTGTCGAATCCGGTCGTATGTTGCAGTGACTTTGCGCACGGATAACGTCTGGTCATGAGCGATGCCTTGGACCCGGTGATGAAACACGTGCATGCTCCCAACCTGATGATCAATGGCCGCTTCCTTGGCCGCCGTGCGACAGGTGTCGATCGCTTCGCGTTCGAAACCATCCGGGCGCTCGATCAATTGATCGAGCTGGGCGATCCACTCGTCGTCGGATTGCGGACCGAGATCATCGTACCCGAAGCACTGGCCAGCATGCCCAACCCGTTTCGGCACGTCAGGCTGCGGGCGAGCGGCAAAGGCGGCGGTCTGCGCTGGGAGCAACTCGCATTACCGCAGGCTGCGCACGGCCGGTTGCTGCTCAATCTCTGCAACTCTGGGCCACTGATGTACCGCCGTCAGGTCACGGTGCTGCACGACGCGGCGCCCACACGCGTGCCCGACAGCTACAGCCGGTCCTTTGTCGCCTGGTATCGTGTGATGGCGCCGCGCATTGGCCGCGTGTCGCAACGTGTGATTACCGTGTCGGAATTCTCGCGGCGCGAGCTGTGTGACGCTTACCGGATTCCGGCCGACAAGATTGGCGTCGTGTCGGAGAGCGGCGAGCACATGTTGCGCGTTCAAGAGGATGAAGGGACCGTGGCAGCCACGCTGAACGGGCGTCCTTTCGTGCTGGCGGTCGGAAGTCTCAACCGGCACAAGAACTTTCAGCTGGTGGCCGAAGCCGCGCGCCTTATCGACGATGCGCAGTTCGACATCGTGGTGGTGGGCGGGGGAGATTCGCGGGTATACGGGGCGGGCAAGGACGCCTTGCCCGGGTTCGTGAAGCACCTCGGTTACGTGAGTGATGGCGAACTGGCCGCGCTTTACCGGCGGGCAGCGTGCTTTGTCTATCCTTCGCGCTACGAGGGCTTCGGGCTGCCGCCGGTCGAGGCACTGGCACTGGGCTGTCCTGTCATCGCTTCGAGGCTGCCGGCCATCCAGGAGGCGTGCGGCGATGCCGTGCTCTACACGTCGCCGGACGATCCTGCAGAACTGGCGCGCCTGCTCGAACGGATCACCACCGACGCCACGTTGCGAGCAGGCCTGCGCGAGCGAGGCCGTGCGCGGACGGAAGAACTGACCTGGCGCGCAACCGCTGCCAGGTTGATCGAGGAGATTTCGCCGTGGCTAATGTAACGCTTGCCCCAACCCCTGCTAACGACGTACGCCGCTTTGGCCGCGTAGCACTCGTGCATGACTGGCTCGCTGCGTATGCGGGCTCGGAGAAGGTGGTTGAGCAGATCCTTCAGTTGTTCCCACAGGCCGATCTCTACAGCATCGTCGATTTTTTCCCTGAGTCGCAGCGGGACGTGCTGGGCGGCAAACGCGCCCATACTTCGTTCATTCAACATTTGCCGCGAGCGCGCAAATGGTTTCGCCACTACCTTCCGCTCATGCCGCTGGCGATCGAGCAGTTCGATCTTTCTGGCTACGATCTCGTGATTTCGTCGAACCACGCCGTAGCCAAGGGCGTATTGACCGGGCCGCATCAGGTCCACGTGAGCTACGTGCATTCACCGATTCGCTACGCGTGGGATCTGCAGCATCAATATCTGGCCGAGGCCGGCATGAAGCACGGCGTGAAGAGCTGGATCGTGCGTCTGCTGCTTCATTACATACGTATCTGGGATCAGCGCACCGCGCATGGCGTGGATGCCTTTGTCGCCAATTCAGCCTTCGTCGGCCGGCGCATTCAGAAGGCCTACGGGAGCGCGGCCACGGTGGTCTATCCACCCGTCGATGTCGAGCAGTTCGAACTCCGCACCGAGCGTGAGGACGTTTACGTGATTGCCTCACGCATGGTCCCGTACAAGCGCATACCGCTCATCGTCGAGGCCTTTGCGGCGATGCCCTCGCGGCGCCTCGTGGTGATCGGCGACGGTACGGATTTCGCGCGCGCCAAGGCATGCGCGACACCCAATGTGACGCTGCTCGGCTATCAGCCCGATGCGGTACTGGTGGACTGGATGCAGCGCGCACGCGCATTCGTCTTTGCCGCGGAAGAAGACTTCGGTATTTCGGTGGTTGAAGCGCAGGCCTGCGGTACCCCGGTCATTGCGTTTGGTCGTGGAGGCGTGCGGGAGATCGTCGTTGAATCACAGGATCCCGAGCGGGCGACGGGGCTCTTTTTCAACGAACAGAGCGTGGCTTCCATCGTCGACGCCGTGGAACGCTTCGAACAGTCCCCGCCGTTTCGCGCGGAAGTCTGCCGCCGCAATGCCCTGCGCTTTACGAGGGAGCGGTTCAAACGCGAGTTCCTGGGTGTGGTGGAGCGCGCGGTGGACGCCAACAAGGTGCCCGCCGATCCGGCGCCGGAGATTCGCCGCTGGCGCTCTGCCTGAGGCCGTACAACATTAAGGCCGTCCACGCACGAGCCTGCGGTGAACGGATTGGGGGTGAAGCAAGTGCAACTGACAATATTCGGAATCGCGGTATTCGTCATCGGACTGATAGCGCTCTATACATCGTTTCGCACTGCCGTTTATGCAATGGCGGCGTTTTCGCTGTTCGGATGCACGCTCGCGCTGGGGTTGGGCGGTGTGGGCATCATGCCGGCGCAGTTCTTTCTCGTTTTCTTTGCCCTGCGGGCGTTCAATCTTGCCGGCGGAAAAGGGATCACCGATGCGCTTTCGCTCGACAAACCGGGATTCTGGCTGCTCTGCACCTGTCTGTGGGGTGTCGTAGGCGCCATCCTGCTGCCGCGCCTGCTGCACGGCACGACCCTCGTGTTCCCGGTCGACCGCGCTGTCGTCGGGGATGTCCTGCTGCAGCCGCTCGGCCCCGTTTCCGGCAATCTGTCGCAGGCGATCTATTGCATTGGCGATGTCGTCGTGTATGCCTGCATGTATGCGTTTCTCAGATACCGCGGTGCTTACCGGGCGCTCGCGGGCGGTATTTTCCTGCTCACCTTCCTCGATGTGCTCGCGGGCTTGATCGATGTCGGCACTCACGCTGTCGGTCTGGATGTGATGTCGGTCATCAAGACTGCTCAGTACGCCGATATGAGCGGGGAAGAGTTTGGCGGAATGTTGCGCATCACCGGCACATTCAGCGAAACTTCTGCGTTTTCAAGTTTTACGCTGCCGCTTTTCGTCTTCTGCCTCAATCTTTGGGTGATCGGTTATCGTCCGAAACTGGCAGGAGTGCTTGCTGCAGCGACGGGAGCACTGTTGCTGATGTCCACTTCGGGCACGGCCTATGTCGGGTTGGGAACGTACATGGTCGTACAACTGTTCAGCCGGCCTGGTCGTGTTGCGCCTGCCGCCGTCGCGCGCAAGCAGCGCATGTGGATAATCGCCGGTTGCGCCGGCCTGCTCGGCACGATCTACGTCATACTCTTCATGCCGGCCGTGCTGACTGCGCTTTCAGATTTCTTCAACATGACAGTAGCGGGCAAGGCAAGCAGCTCGTCCGGCATTGAACGAATGAGCTGGAACACGCAAGGCGTGACCAATTTCCTCGATACCTACGGGATAGGCGTGGGACTGGGCAGCATTCGTACATCGAGCTTCCTCGTGGCGGTGCTGGCAAACCTGGGTGTTGTGGGCGTAGTCTGCTACGGGGTGTTCATTGGCAGATCGCTCCTGTCGCCAGTGTCTGCCCAATGCCCGCTTACCGAGCGGGCCGTCTGCCACGCGGCACGGCATAGCATGATCGCGACGTTGATCGTCGCTTCGACGTCCGCCGGGGTGTTCGAGCTGGGCTCGTGCTTCTACTTGTTTGCGGCCGCGGCGAGCGCACTTCCGCAGCGTGCGCCCGAACGCGTGCCTGAACGTAGGGGATGGGTTGCCCGGGGCGTTCATGAATGACTTTCGGCTTTCAATATGCGTGCATTTGCGTGGGGTAGGCAGCAGTGCTGCGTCTGCGCGATCGATATCATGGTCCTCAAAATGCCGGCTTGAATGGCTTGCTCCATTGGCAATGTCGGGACGATCGAGTCCGGTAAAAGACGGGCCGCGGTTTTCCGGTTTCCAGAAAAGTATGCATTGGCCGACGAGGTGAATTTTGGATCCGATTGTCTGTTCGGGAGTAACCATGTCCAGGGAAACGAGCCTGCCATCGCCCGCAAGGGAAGCAAAGGTCTGCGTGATCTTCCCCACACGCGGCCGCGCCGAATTGATTGAACGTGTCGTCGGCTTCGTCGATTCGCAGACTGTCAAGCCGGATCTGATCATCGTCTCGTGTGTATCGGATGACGACGTCGGCGGGCTCGTAAGTCGACCCGGCATGCTCGTGATCAAGGGCAAGCCCGGCAGTTCCTCGCAACGTAACCATGCCTTGAACCACGTACCGGATGACTTCGACGTCGTGATCATCCTGGACGATGATTTCCTGATGCATGGCACATGGATCGCGGAAGTGCTCAAGGCTCTGGATAGCGATCCCTCTATAGCCTGTGTCACGGGAACGGTACTCGCCGACGGCATCCATGGGCCGGGTTATTCGTTTGAAGAAGGACAGGCGATCCTGGCAAGGGCGAGAGACGTTCCGAAAAGCTTGCGTGTCGCTCCGACGGGTGGCCCCTACGGGTGCAACATGGCGTTTCGAGCTCGCAGCATTGCCGGACTCCGATTTGATGAGCGACTCGTTCTTTATGGCTGGCAGGAGGACCGCGACTTTGGAGGCCAGATCTGGAATCGCGGCGATCGTGTCGTTCGGATCAACACGGCACTCGGCGTGCACCTGGGGGTCAAGCGTGGCAGGGTGTCCGGCCGCAAGCTCGGCTATTCGCAGGTCATCAATCCACTCTATCTGGTGAGCAAGAAGACCATGCCCTGGCGCGATGCGCTCGATCATGTTCTGCGCAATGTCGCGAGCAATGTGGTGCGAAGCGTTGCGCCGGAACCTTGGATCGACCGCCGGGGGCGGCTGGGTGGAAATCTGATCGGCCTATGGGACTTTGTGCGAGGCAGGCTGACACCGGAACGTGCAGCAAAATTATGAAAATCGCGTTCAACGGCAAGTTCTTTGGGGCAGGGCCGACGGGTGTGCACAAGGTTGCCGAGCAACTCATTGCCGCGACCGATGCCTTGATTGCGGAGCAGTCCGGTCCTGGCGCCGACTATGCGCTTGACATCAGAAGTAGTGTCACGGTCCCGTCTTACCGCAAGATTATGTGCGTTGAGGAGAATCCGCTGGTTCGCCGGATGCACAGAATAGCGTGGGAGCAAGCCTATCTGCCCTTCGCTCGCAGAAAGGACTTCATTCTCAATCTTTGCAATCTCGGGCCACTGTTTCATCGCGATTCAGCGACGCTGATACACGATGCCCAAGTGTATTCCGCACCAGAATCTTATTCTCGGTCTTTTCGGCTGTGGTACAAGTTTCTGTTCTTTTTTATCGGCAGACGGCACAAGCTCATCGTCACCGTGTCGGAGTTCTCCAGGAGAGAGCTCATAAGCTATGGCGTTGCCAGTGCCGACAAGATCGTGGTCGTACACAATGGCTGCGATCATGTTTTGCAGATACGGCCTGATGAGGGGCAGCTTGCAGCGTTGAACCTCACACCGAGGCGCTATGTCCTCGCGCTCTCCAACACGCAAAAGCACAAGAACATCGCCATCCTCCTCAGGGCTTTCGCGAAGCCTGAACTGAAGGACGTTGCGCTCGTGCTGTTCGGCGGCGCGAAGAAAGCCGATTTCGAGAACCTCGGGCATGTCGTGCCGCCCAATGTGCGATTTGCTGGCCGGGTCACCGATCCGGAGCTCGTGGGGTTGATGGTCAACGCCGGAGCACTTGCCTTCCCATCGCTGACCGAAGGGTTTGGTTTGCCGCCCCTGGAGGCGATGGCGCTTGGCTGTCCGGTGGTGGCTGCACCGTTTGGCGCTCTTCCGGAGGTCTGCGGCGAGGCCGCGCTTTACGCGGACCCCCTCGACCCGGACGCGTGGAGCCTGACGATTCGAACCGTGCTCAACGATGAAGCGGTGCGTCAATCTCTGGTATCGGCTGGGCATCGGCAGGCTGGCATCTTCACTTGGAAACAGGCGGCACGAAACCTGTTCGAGGCCGTAAAAGCCGTCACTCCCACTTACCCGGAATAGAGTCTGCGATCGGGTGGGCACAATGTGTGCACGTCCGCGCCGGCACGCTGGCTCGCGGATCGGTTTTGAGGGGCAATGCAATGAAGAAGTTGGATTCGGTTCAGGTTCTTCGCGCAGTCGCGGCGTTGCTGGTGGTGTTCTGCCACGCGGCGAGCGAGGTGGGCGGCCATGGCGCATCCGCATCGCAACTGTGGCCGCTCATCAACACGAAAGGGCTGTTCGGCGTCGATATTTTCTTCGTCGTCAGCGGCTTCGTGATGATGTATATCATTTCAGGGCAACGCTCTGGGCGCGCGAGCGCCACCTGGTTCATCAGCGATCGCATTCTGCGCGTTGTGCCGCTCTACTGGATGGCGACGCTGCTCTCGGTCGCCATCGGTCTTGCGCTACCGGCACTCAAGCACAAGAACTTCTATGGGGTGTCGTACGTCCTGCGCTCGCTGTTCTTCGTGCCGTCCAGCAACCCCATGACGGGTGCGCCAGAACCAGTGCTGGGGCTTGGCTGGACGCTGAACTTCGAGATGTTCTTCTACGTCGTCATTTCGCTGGTGCTGCTGCTCGGTATCCGGCGCGTTTACCTCGCGGTAGTGGCGATATTCGTGACGCTCGTCGCGCTCGGTCTCTGGCTGAATCCCGAATACCTCATCCTGAAAGGCTGGACCCATACGATCATTCTCGAGTTCGTGTTCGGCGTGCTGTTCGCACAGTTGCGGCTCTCGGGCTTCCGGATTGGCGTCCCCACGCAGATCGCGCTGATCGTGGCGGGGGTGGCCGGCTGGCTGCTGGTGGGACCGCCGGCGGACGGCGTATTCGACATGCGCGGCCTCGTGTGGGGACCGCCTGCCGCCGCGATATTTGCTGGCGTCGTCATGGGCCGTCACGAGATCGCCTATCCGAAGCTGCTTCTGTCGATTGGCGACGCGTCGTATAGCCTGTATCTCACGCATCTCTTCATCATGCGCGCCTCGTCGCTATTGGTGAATCATCTGCCTGTGGGGCCGGTGCTGCGCGTCGTGCTGTTTTTCGCCGTATTCGTACCGAGCGCGCTGTGCTTTGCCATGCTGTCCTACCGCAAGTTCGAAATGCCGACCATGCGCTTCGGCCGCCGGTTGCTGCGGGCGCGGCTCAATAAGGCGAGTCTTGCCGAGAGCGTTTCGGCTGGAACCCAAGGTGCGGGCACCTGAGAGGGGCCGGCGCACGAGGCGGCGCCAGCCGGGCTTGCCCATGCCGTACTCGTGCGCCTTCGGGCATCCAGGGGCAAAGCTCCTGACAGCCGCTCCCGGTGGCTGATTTCGATTCCGTCGAATATTCCCTTGAATACCCCGCTTTGTCGCAGCGATCGGCTACCGCGATCGCCGCGTGCTCGCGTGCGCCCGCGGGGTGCGAATGCGCGTTAATGGCGTTCGCCTCGCAGGAGCAAGGCAAGCTGTTTCGCTCCTTTCACCTGGCGGCTGTTCAAGCCAGCTTCGCTGCGCCCAGCTCGCCCCGAGCGATCTTAGCTGCTCGCTCCACGGAGAATTGCGGCCACACCGATCCGCTGACGGACTGTTTGGCGTTCGCAGGGTTGTGGGCGGACGACGCGGTCTCCCGTTCCTCAAGCAAGGAAGGTCACGCTTCTTCGCGGGGGCGCAGGGGGAGAACGGTATCGCGGGTCGCAAAGATCTCACTGATCAGACCGGCCCGGATCATGTAGACGACCAGGACTGTCAGCAGCGTCAGTTCTCCCAACAGCCGTGCGCCCACCATCCCCATCGCCCCCCAATGGCTGGCGAGCGGAATGGCAACGAGGATATTGACGACCGCGCTCGCCACGCCAGCGCGGGCGAGCAGGCCGTCGCGATGGCGGGGAATCAGGAAATAGAGGCCGAGTACCTGGTTCATGAGACTCAACGGCAAGACCAGCACGAATACCTTCAGCACATCGATGGCGTGCTGAAAACCTTTGCCGAACACGAGCGGCACTAGCCAGTCGGCGAGGAGCATCGTGCAGGCGACTGCCGCGATTGAACCACAAATGAAGAAGGCCGATATCCGGTGGGCGAGCCGGTTGGCTTTTGCGGGGTCGACGCCGACCAGATACGTGACCTTCGGAACGAGAACCTGGGCGGCGGGCCCCATCAGGCTGAGCCCGAGGGCGATGAGGCGTTCGGCCACGCCGAATGCGCTAACCTCGGACGCGGGCGCGAGTACGGACAGGATGTAGGTCGAGGCGGTGATCAACAGAACGGACGTGCCGGTGTAGATGAAAAGGACCTTTGAGCGGTGGATCAAGTCGATGCCGGCCCGAATCGAGGAAAACCACCCGGCAAACTCTCGCCTGATCGATCCATAGGCAAGAGCCGATTGCGTGATGCTTGAAATCAGCAGTAGAGGGAACACTCGCGAGAGATCGGATGGGCGATGAACGAACAGGAAGATGAGGCCGAGCGAGGTGGCAAATCCGACGATTTCGATCACGATGCATCGTGTGGCTCGTCCCGTGCTCGTGAAATACCAGCCCAGGTTGAATGCAGCGAGCAGGCCAAGCAGCACCGTGGTGAAGCCGAGCATGGGGTGTGCCGAAAGCGCGGGCGAAAGCGCGACGGCCCCGAATCCGAGAATCGCGGTGGGGATGGACAGTAGCACCCGGCCCGTCATCTGGCTTGAGAGGATCGCCGCGCGTTCGGCGCTGTCTCTCGAGTGGACCGTATCGCGGCCGCCGACGGTTGGGAATCCGAAGTTCACGAATCGCCAGATCGTATTCGACAGCGACATGCCCGCCAGTACGATACCGTAGCCGGCCGGCCCCAGCGTTCTGCCGTAGAACGGCAGGAGCATGAGCGGATAGACGTAACGCAGCACATAGCCGACGTATACCGCTATCAACTCCGCCTTGGCCCGCGAGGGTTTCACCGTATCCATGATTTCACCGTGTAGCCGAACCTGATGGTTGTCTGCACGAGTCGGTGCGAGTGCGGAAATGCGCGTACCACGGCTCCGCTTGGCCAAAGCGACTTCTTCGCGACGAAAAGCCGCGTCCATGCATTGCCTCGATCGCAGTTCCGGCCGGTGATCGAGACCGTCTCGTCGCGCCCGAAATCGACCGCCCGGTCGCGTCCCGAGAGCCGGTTGACCAGTTCCGGGTCCGGAAACATGATCACGCGCTCCAGGCTTTTTGCCGCCAGTTCGAATGCGGCAAGCGACGCATCGGCAGTGGGCCGCTTCGCGCTCTGGGCAACATATTGGGCAACTTCCTCGAACTTCGGATGCGGCATGCGCACCAGCTTCTGTTGCCAGTTTTCGGTTTCGAGGTTGGAGACGACGCTGCCGTCGGTGCGCCTGTCGAAGCGGCGCACGCTTTCGAGATCGGGCTCGACCAGGCTTTCGATGAGATGCCAGAACGCGAGGATCGACGAGATGGAGTCGCCGGGCTTGTATCCATTACGCTCCGTCAACAGCCCGGTTACGAACGGAAAGTGCTCCCGCCCAAGGTGCTTATAGTCGCTGCGTGCGAGCTGGACGCAGTGGCCGCCGTGTGCGAGATTGCCTTGCATGAGCATCTTGAAAGTGGTGCCATAGAGACCGGTATCGCACAACACGACACCGTTTTTTCCTGCAGTGAGGGATTGCCACACTTCGCGGAAGCGTCTGGCCTGCTCGACGATCTGTTCGTACAACTGCGCTTCGCGTCCGCTGCGCAAGGCTTCGACGAATGCCGGCACGGTTGGATAGTCGCCTTCCGGTGCGGTATCGGCGCCACTCAGCGCGCGTGCGAGCGCCGCCACGTCGCGCATATGGAAGGCATAGTCAAGTTCGCCGACCACGTCGCCGCCTCCGTACACGAGCGCGTCTCTCGCCGCGACGAGCCGCGAGATCATCAGAGGTTTGACGCTGATATCGCCGCGCACGGGAAACTGCCCGGCATAGAGCTTGTAGAGCTTCTCGAGCCCCAGTCCGCCGCGCGCGCAGAAGAGTGCGACCACGGGACCTTCGATGGCCGCGGTCTGTTCGAGGTAGATGTGCAGTCTGCGGCAGTATTCCGCAAACACAGGGCCCAGGATGTCGCGGCCGAGGTCGTCGCCCACGGTGCCTGAGCCGCCGACAGTCGCGCGTTTTTGCGCCTGGCGGTGCTGCCAGTGGTGCCACTGCAACCGGCCGCGCGCAAGAACGGCGTCGGTGCGGCGCATGACGACGTGCAGACGGGAACGTGGGCGGAGGATTGAGGTCATTCCGCAGCGGCGCGGCATGTCCCGGTCCGCGACGAGATCGTCGCCGAGGTGCGCCATTTTCGATAACGGAACCCCGGCTGCGTCGGATACCGCAGCGAAGATCGTTCCATCGCGTTTCGTGAGTTGCAGGTCGGCGCTCGTATGGACTTCATCCCATTGAAGCCCAGGCGGACAGACTGCGGTAATCAGTTGCCGCAGCGCGTCAGCGGACAAGGACGTATCGCTCACCACGCGCAGCGAAACACCGTTTGCCTGGAGCTGTTCGAGCGCGCGTATCAATGGCAGGTTAGGCACGAGGCATTCGCGTTCCACCGCGAGTTCGCACGCGATCCATTCGGGCACGTAGGCGGTGTCGATATGGACGAGCTCGAGCAGGCTGGAGGCGATGCTCTCGAGCCGGACTTCACCCCGCGCGGCGACGTTGCGGGCGCGGTAAGCGAGTTGCTCGATCTGGCGCCGGCGCTGCGCGAGCGCATAAGGGGCGAGCTCGGTCGGACGCAGCTCGAGACGTTCGCAGAACAGCTTCGCCGCTTTCAACAGGCGATGCTCCAGCGATACGGGTTTGCGAAGGAGCAGCGTATCGAAGGCATCGACACAAAGCAGGGCACATTGCGCTTCTTGCAGCAAGCGGGGGAGAGACTTCACGAAGGTCATCCTCTCAGCAATCGGGTGTTCGATTCATCGGCTCTATGTGCGGCCTTTCCTTCGCGGCGCAGGGCTCTACATGTCGGTCCAGGTCGATGTGTGGCGGGTTGCGCGCTCACATGACTCTGCTGCTCATTGTGAACAATGAGCGATGACATGTTTGTGCGAGGGCGTACGCAGAACAGGGTATCGGCCGGCCGTGGAGTGAATCCCTGCAATCACAAGGCCGATTGCGCGCTTACATTAAAGCTCGGTTCCAGAAAGCCGGTGACCTCGGCATCCGTGATCGGTTTGAGATGCAATCCGAAGGCGGTGTTCAGGGAAGCGACAAGGTGCTGCGCCCAAAGCGTATTCCAGACTACGCCGGCGTGACCGTCGGAAAGGCCGGCGTTGTGCGGATCGTCGCCGGATGTATTGGTGATTGCCCAGCCAGGTGACAGATGCACCGTCTTGTATCGCGGACGACCCTGGTCGTCACGGGCGCCCCACAGGCTCTTGAACCAGGCGCGATCGTCGAGAAAGTAGACATGGCGATCCGCCGCGGCCAGCTTGCGCAGGCCATTGTCGAAGCGGTCCATGCCTGCGTAGATATTGGCTATCTGGCTGGCCGATTGCCAACTGTCGAAGTGGTCCGACCCATCCACATCGGTGAGCAGTCCCACAAGCACAACGTTGGTATCCGGGTGCCGCTTGCGGATCAGGGCGACTGTCTTGCCGATTGCCGCGATACAGGCGTTGATCGAGGCCGTGGGACCCGGCGCGTTCGGATCACGGGCGAGCTTGTTAAGGACGTCGTACCCACCGACATCGTTGACACCAATCCGGATCAGCACGATGCCGCCTCGCCAGGCTTGCGGTTCTGTGTCCATCATTGCGACGAGGCGGATTGCCTCGCGCAACGGATGGCCCATCAATTGATTGCAGGTAGCGCCGCTGACGGCAAAATTGTAGCGATAGTCGTCTTTGGGAGGCGTCCGGGCGGGAAAACCAAGAGCTTCGTCGAAATAGGCGCGGTACTTGCCGGTTCCCCAGGCCCCCCATTGGCCGAGGTCGATCTGGTCGCCCCGCAGCCGGGCCAGGACCTCGGTCCACTGCCAGGTCGTCGCGCGCCAGGGGCCTCCTCGCAGGCTCGGATCCCCTAACAGTAGCGTGTCATGGTAGGACTGGCTGTCGGAATCCCCGAGCACTGCCAATCGTATCCTGCCGGAAGGCAACGCCGACTCGGCAGCGACGGCGGTGGGCAGGCGACGGAACAGGTAAGGCACGGCCAGCCTGACAGAAATCAGGCCGGCTAGGGTCACACCACAGCAAAACGCGACCAGTAACACTCTACGCAAACGGGACATAGCCCAACCGCCTTATCCAATCAGGTCCGAAATGTACAGCGTGCATCTCTGATCTACGCCTCGGCGGGGCTCAGGATTGCCGTCGAAGCCTCCTGCTCGCCAACACTGGCTGCAACGCTGCCGGCCTCGATTTCGGCCAGCCGCCGGATTAGTTGCTGGCCGATGACAGCAGCGCCGGCCGGACGGAAGATCTGATCGTGCATGCCCGGAATCTCGGTGACGACCTGTTTGCCCGTTACCGCCGGTTGCCATCCCAGGTCCCAGGCGAACAGGCGTCCGTTGAGCACCTGGCCACTGCGGAAGATCTGAACGTCGCCATCATAGGGCGCCGGCCGGTACCGCGCCTGCTGAGCCAGCAGATATTCGATGTACCAGCGATTCTCGGAAACCGTATGCTCGGAAGCATCGCCCGTGATCAGGCCGAGCTTGAGAGCAAGGTCTACAATGCCGAGCCGGCGCACGATCCGATACTGCTTGAGGAAGGAGACCATCGAGGTCTCGCCGCGCATGGCCTTGCGGAAGTCGCGCGGGATGTTGTCCGCACGCACCTGCATCTTGCGCAACTGCTTGTCGTACCAGGGCATCGACTCGCGATAACCGGGGCACCAGGAATCGTTGAGGATGACGAGCTCCACCGTTTCGCCCTCGCGCCGTAGCTGATGGGCCGCCTCCAGCGCCATCGCGCCCAGCACGCAGTGCCCCATCAGGATATAGGGGCCGCTTGGCCGCGCGAGCCTGATCAGCCGCACGGCGTCCGCGGCGATGTCCTGGAAAGCACGCTGCGGGAACTCGCGCGGGGGTCCTTCCGGCACCATAGGAATGTCGATGAGAGGCCGATCGGAGCCGATCTGCTGAGCCAGTCCGAACAGCACCGCCACGTTGTTGAGCGCAATGATGGGCGTACCCGGCGCATTCTCGTTGTATCGCACGATATTGCGCGCTTTCGCCTCCAGTTCGGCTTGGCTCATGAAACCGCTGGCACCGACGCCTCCCGCGAGTTTTGCCGTCTCTCTTGCGGGAGCGGGCGCCGGCGGCCGTTCCGCCACGATTTCAACGGTTTCCAGCATCTCGCGCCACTTTGCCAGATGCCGGTCGATCGTCTCGACGTCGTAGAGGTCCGTGTCGCCTTCACAGGAGATGCGCCAGCCTTGCGGGCGCCGCACCATAAAGAAGTTGAGGTCGTAGAGTGCGCCCGCGTTGAAGGAGGGCGATGTCGTCGCCGCGAAATCCTGCCGGCGAACCTCATCGCCGCCGCCGACGAAGCTTTGCTGCAGGGCGAAATTGACCGAGCATAGCGGCGGGCGATCTACATCGGATACCTCGCCCGCCATCTCCATCATCTCTTCGAACGGCAAGTGGAGATGTTCGATGGCGTCGCTGAGCTTGGCACCACACTGCGCGATGACGGCAGCGACGGTGCTGTTTCGAGCAACGTCGAGGCGAAGGATCACCGTGTTGATCAGCGGTCCGACCACCCCCTCGAGTTCCTGCTGATCCCGCACCGACATCTGGGTGCCCATGGCTACCCGGGTCTGGCCAGTCGCCGCTTGCAGCGCCATCGCGAGGCCGGCAGCCGCAACGCTGAACAGGGTCACGCCTTGGGCCTTGGCGGCCGCGATCAGGCGGTCGCTAAGCGCGCCGGGCAACAGCATGGAGCGGATGACGCCCTGGAAGCGCCGCTCCTGAGGCCGGGCACGATCGCCAGGGACGTCGAAGCGGCTGAAATCCTGAAGCTCCTGGCGCCAATGGGTGCGAGCGCGATCGAGCGCACCGCTGGCATGGAACTCTTCTTTCCACAGCGCGTAGTCGCCATGATGAAGGTCGACATCGGCGAATTCTGGATCGTGGCCGGCATGTAAGGCGGCAAGTCCTTCCACGAGTTCGCGCACGAGGATCGCGAAGGACCAGCCATCCATGACAAGCGAATGGAAGGTCAGTTGCAATTCACCCTGCGTGGTCGACCTGGGCAACCACACGGCCCGGAAGAAGGAGGGGGACGACAATTCGAAGGGCGTGCGGGCCTGTTGTCCACCGACACGCTCGGCCTCGGCGAGGCCGGCCTTTTCCTCCAGCGCGGTGAGATCGACCACTTCCAGCCGGAACGGAGCATGGCTCCAGACCTGTTGGCGCAGCCCCGCACCCGTCATCACGAAGCCGGTCCGCAATATCTCGTGTCGCGCTACCAGTTCGCAGAGCACCTGTTCGATGCTTGCGGCATCCAGCGGACCCGACAATTGCAGCCGGAAGGCGATGTTGAGTGCGGAGGCCTTCGGCGACGCCTTCTGCTCATGCCAGAACCGCACCTGGCAGGCGGTCGCCGGAAACAGGGCGCAGCCGGCTTCGCTCTCGTGAGCGGGGGCGATGTTCAAGGCTGTGGTGTTCATCGTTCAGACCCTCTCCGCGACTCTGCGCTTGAAGTTGAGGATCGATGGCCTCGCCACGGCATTGACCTCGATCAGCTCGTTCGCCTGCGTGCCGTCAAGACTCGCCGCCAATTCGGCGATCGTGACGTTCTTCATAAGTTGACGGGCATCCACGACCAGTCCGCGCTCGTTCATTCGTGCGACGATGCGGAACAGCTGGAGGCTGTCTGCACCGAGGCTGAAGAACTGCTGGTCGATGCCGACCTGCTGCAGGCCGAGCACATCCCCCCAGATTGCAGCGAGGGTGGCCTCAGTCGGCGACATGACCGCCGGTTCGATCGCCGTCGCCGCTGGCTCGATCGTGATGGCTGCAGGTTCGATCGGCATGGCGGTCTGCGGAACCGCCTTGAGCGCAGCATGCGGTTGGCGCACAGGTGTGGCCACCATGTCCGCTGTCGGCACGGGCAGCGCTTTGCGGTCGAGCTTGCCATTGCTGGTCTGCGGCAGCGCGTCGAGCGTCATCCACAGGGTCGGCACCATATGGGTCGGCAATTGCCCGGCAACATGCGCCGCGACCGCGCCCTGGTCGGTCTTGTCGACGGCAGCTTCGACGATGTAGCCCACGAGGCGAGGACTGCCGCTGACGGTATGCAGGGCGACCGCGGCTGCGGCAACGCCGGGCACCTTACGCAAGGCAGCCTCGATATCCTCGATCTCGATGCGGAAGCCACGCAGTTTGATCTGCTGGTCGCGACGGCCGAGGTGTAACAGCGAGCCATCGGCAAGCCGCCTCGCAAGATCGCCGGTGCGGTAGAGCCGGCGTGGCGCAGCGCCCTCGATGGCCACTGACCTGAAGGCGGCGGTGGTGAGGTCGGGACGGTTGAAATAGCCCTTTGCGAGGCCTTCACCGCCAATCCACAGTTCGCCGCTGACGCCTTCCGGCGCCAGATGCAGGTCGTCGGTCAGCACATGCAGATCCGTATTGGCGAGCGGGGCGCCGATGACCACAGGCCCGTTCGCAACCACACGCGAGGCAGAAGACCAGATCGTTGTCTCAGTCGGGCCATACAGGTTCCACACCTGAGCACCGGTCGCCAGCAGGTCGTCGGCGAGATCGCGCGGCAACGGCTCACCGCCGCAAAGGATCTTGAAGCCCTTCGGTGCGTTGAAGCCTGCCTCGAGCACCATGCGCCAGAGCGACGGCGTCGCCTGCAGAACGGTGGCGGCCTCCTCCTTCAGCCGGGTCACCAGCTCGTAGCCGGTGCGCACCTCTTCATGGCCTGCGATGAAAGTCTGCCCACCGACGATGAGCGGCAGGAACAGCTCGAGACCGGAAATATCGAAGGAGAACGTGGTGACCGCGACAATACGGTCCCGGGCCGTAAAGCCCGGCGCTTGCGCCATCGACAGCAGGAAGTTGCTCAGTGCGCGATGGCCAATTTCCACGCCCTTTGGTTGGCCCGTCGAGCCCGACGTGAAGATCACGTAAGCGGAATCGGCATCCGACACGATGGGCAAACTCACGTCCTCGTCGTCGCTTTCATCCAGTAGCGCCTCCAGCTCCAGCACTCGATGGGTACCCGATTCCAGCAGCATCCGGCTTGCACCATCGCTGAGGATGGCGGCGAGATCGGCACCGTCGAGGATCTGGCGCAGGCGCGCAGGCGGCATCGTCATGTCGAGGGGCACATAGGCGCAACCGGCCCGCCACACGCCAATCATGGCGGCCACGGTCATCGCAGTCCGGTCCATCGCGATGGCGACGCGTCCGTGCGGCGCGACACCCGCCGCTACGAGCCTGCGGGCGATCTGGCTGGCGCGTGCATCGAGTTCGCGATAGGCCAGGCTCTCCGTTTCGTCCGACACGGCCGTCGTGTCGGGGGTTTTGCGGGTCTGCGTGGCGATCATCGCCGGGACGGTCTGCGAGAGATCGTAGTCACGCTGGGAGGCATTCAGCTCGTCGCGAAGGTGGTGAATCTCGGTTTCGTTCAGCAGGGGCAGTGCCGCGACCGGCGTTTCGGCATCGCGAGCGATCGCCGCAAGCAAGGTCTCGTAGTAGCCGAGCCAACGGTCGACCGTCGCCTCGTCATAGACGTCGGTGTTGAAGTCGCAATCCAGACGAAGACCCTGCGGCGATTCGATCACGTTCAGGAACAGATCGAAGTTGCTGTAGGCCTTTGCGTTCGGCGTAAAGCGCGTGGCCACGCCGGCCATGTCGAGCTGTTCGTCGACCTTCTCCAGATTGAACTGCAGCTCAGTCAGCGGAAGCCGATTGAAATCACGCTTGATACCGAGATCGCGCACCAGCGCGCCATAGGTGTAGTTCTGCCGGTCACCCGCGTCGAAGACGTGATCACGCACCGCCTTCATGTGCGCGGCGAAAGGCTTGTCGCGATCGAACCTGACGCGCAACGGCAGGAAATTGACGCAGTGTCCGACCAGAAGCGCCTCGCCGGCTTGCGACTGGCCAGCCATCGGTGCCGCGATAACGACATCGTCATTGCCGGACAGACGGCCAAACAGCACCTGGGCGGCGCCGAACAGGGTGGCAAACAGCGAGCAGCCCTGCTTCGACGAAGCGGTCTTTACCTGCTTGAGAAGAGCGGCACCCAGCTGGCGTGTCGTCGAGGCGCCGAGGAAGCTCTTGATCTCCGGGCGCGGGCGGTCGCCCGGCAAATCGAGTTGCGGCGCGGGGTCGCGATGGAGGTTCAGCCAGAAGTCGCGCGTCTCCTTGTCGACACCGGCCTCATCCTGCGCCTTGGCGAAGGCGAGAAAGCTCTGCACCTCGTCGAGCTCGGGTTCCTTGCCCGAAATCCCGGCCGCGTAGAGGGCTCCCAGATCGCGCAGGACGATGTTGATCGACCATCCGTCGCAGACGATGTGATGGGCGGTAAACACGAAGGCCCACTTCTGCGTTTCCAGACGCACCAGCGCGGCACTCACCAGCGGAGCGCGGGTGAGATCGAAGACCTCACGCGCTTCCGCATCGATGAAGGCCTTGAGTTCTTCGGCCGCATTGGGGTGGCCGGAAAGGTCGATCTTTTCCAGCGGAACGGTCGTCGCGGCATCCGCGAACATCTTGTCGCCGACGCGCGAGAAGTGAGCGCGCAACGCATCGTGGCGGGCAATCGTCGCCGCAAAGGCGCGTTCGAAAGCGGCCTCATTCAAGTGGCCCGTCAGTTCGAGCGTGAAGGACTCATTGAAGGCGAGTGATGCTTCGTTGCCCAGCTGAGCCGACATCCAGATTTCTTTCTGAGGCTCGGTGAGCGGAGACTCCACGAGTTGCGGTGCGGCCGGCGGCGTGAAAGCGGGGGCCTCCTTCGTGCTGCCGAGAATGCCCACGCTTTGCAGTGCGTGAATGCTTTCGACGAAAGCATCGCCGATCTTGCGGATGTCCTCATCCGAATGGCTGGTCGTCAGGAAGCAAGGGAAGCCTTCCATGATGTGAATGCCGAGGTAGCGCATGTAGGCATAGAACAGACTGCCCAGGCGGTCTTCACCTGCAAAGCTGATATAGAACCAGCTCGAGAAGGTTTCCGCCCGCGTGGCGATGCCGACTTTTTCCAGATGCGTATTGATACGCTGTACGAGGCCGTCCATACGGGCGCCGAGCGATTCCTGCAGCGCCGGGCCGGCCTCCTTGAGGTGCAGGAGGACCGCTTTCATCGCCGCCAACACCACAGGATGGCGCACGAAAGTGCCGGCGAAGAAGGTCGGCGGGACTTCGGGAACCGACGCGTCGCCGAATTGCCACTGGCCGCCATCGAGCGCATCCATGTACTGTGCGCTGCCGGCGAGCACGCCGACGGGCAGGCCGCCGCCGACCACCTTGCCGTAGGTCGCCATGTCACCCTTGATACCCCAATAGCCTTGCATGCCGGCCGGATGGACGCGAAAGCCCGTCACGACCTCGTCGACGATAAGGGCGGACTCGTTGGCTGCGGTGACCTCGCGCAATTGCTGCACGAATTCCTTCGGTCGCAGATTCGGATGGCGCGACTGCACAGGCTCGATCAGGACAGCGGCGATATCGTCGATGTTGGCTTTGATCCACTCGAGGCTTTCGGATCTGGCGTAGGGCAGCACGACCATGTTGCCGACGGAGCTCTGCGGGATGCCGGGCGCGAGCGGGAACGCACGCGGCACGCCCGCCTCGCTGCCCGGCTTGACGAGGACTTCGTCGAACTGGCCATGATAGTCGCCGTCGAAGCAGACGACCTTATCCTTGCCCGTCACGGTGCGCGCGAGGCGCATCGCTGCCATCACGGCTTCCGAACCGGTATTGCAGAAAGTGACGCGCTCATGCCCGGTCATCTCGGCGAACATCTGGGCGACCTCGCCCGCAAGCGGGGACTGCGGTCCGATGGCAAAGCCTTCCGCCATCTGCGCGTTGACTGCCTCCACGACGAAATCCGGCGTATGGCCAAACGCGGTCTGGCCGTAGCCATTGACTACGTCGATATATTCATTGCCGTCGACATCCCAGATCTTCGAACCTTTGGAGCGCTGGGCGACGATAGGATAGACAAGCTCCTTCCATTCCTCGCGGAAGCCGCTGGCGGTACGCGGATCGGCCAGCACAGCCCGATAGGACTGCGTACGAGCCTTGGAGGTGGCCGTTTTCGCCGAGTAACGAGCCGACAGATCCGCGATGAATGCCGTCTGGACATCGGTGATCTGCGCCGAACTCGTTGCGCCGGGCTTGTACGCGGTAAAGCGCGTCGGCCGGTTTTCTTCGAACTTGATCTCGGGGCCGGTGAGCCGCGCGGGAGCCGCGGCCGGCGCGAGCGCGGCGGTCGGAGCAGGGGCCTGGATTGCCGCTGCAGGCTGCTGGACCGCCAGCGGCGCGCCGCCTTGGAGCACCTCGAGCTGACGCGACATCAGCGACTGCATCGCAGCGAGCTGGTCGCGGAACACCGATTGGATGTCGCCCGTGGCCGGTGCAGCGGCCATGTTGAGAGCGGCCGGCCCGGCCACGATGGAAGCGGCCGGTGCCGCAACGGCGAGCGGCGCGGCCTCGGCAGCGGCCGGTACGAGCTGCGGTTCCGGATCGGGCGGCAAAGCGCCATCGAGGAACTGCGCCAGGGTGGGCAGCGTCGGATAGTCGCTCATGATCTGGCGGAAGCTGATCGTGACGTCGTAGCGGCGGCGCAGCTGCCGGGAGACTTGTCCCATGAACAGAGAGTCGTAACCGAGATCCCAGAAGGTCACGTCCGGATTGGATGTATCCGGCGCCTCGCCGGACATCTCGGTGAGAAGTGACGCCAGTTCGGCAATGAGGCGCGGCTTACGGTCGATTTGGACGGCTTGGGTCATGGCGGTCTGAGCAATGTTGGTAGTGGCGTCTGACGAGGCTGGAGCGGCAATTACCGCGGCGGCCGTGGTCGGGTGGCTTGAAGAAGCAGTTGCAGGGGCGTCAATCCAATGCCGTTCCGGTTCGAACGGATAGGTTGGTAGAGAAACTCGGCGGGCGGTTCCGGCCTGGACGGTTTTCCAGTTCGGCGTGACCCCATTCAGCCACAGCCGCGCGGTCGTCTCGGCGAGGATGGAAAGCTCCCGGTCGCGCATGGCGAAATCAGGCAGGGAGGCAAGCGCGCCCACATGCCGATCTTTGGGCAATCCCTGCATGACAAAGGTGGAGAGTGTCCGGCCGGGGCCCACTTCGAGGAACAGAGGCCTGCCCTCTGCCGTCACCGTGGTCAGAGCGTCACTGAAGCGCACGACGTTACGGCAATGACTGGCCCAGTAATGTCCCTGCACCGGCTGATCCATCGCCGCCCACTGCCCGGTGACTGAGGACACGTACGGGATCTTCGGTCTTGCGAAAGAAAGGGTGTCCGCCAGCTTGGCAAGGTCTTCCACAACGCCGGACATCATGCGCGAGTGGAAGGCATGCGAGGTATGCAGGCGTCGATGCTCGACATCGGTCGCCTTCAGCGTGGCCTCGAAAGCCTCGATGGCCGCGAAGGGGCCTGCCACGACGCTGAGCGACGGCGCATTGACGGCGGCCAGGTCGACATCGTCGGGCAGAATGGGCCCGAGATCGGCCTCCGACAGACGTACGACCAGCATCGCACCCGGCTCGGCCGATTGCATGAGCGCACCACGCCGGGCGATCAGGTACAGCGCATCCTCGAAGGCGATCGCCTCGGCCACGCAGGCTGCGACCAGTTCGCCGATGCTATGGCCGACCATGGCCGTTGGCTTGATGCCGCGCGATATCCACAGTTGGGCCAGCGCATATTCGACCAGGAACAGGGCCGGCTGCGCGTAGATCGTCGAACGGATGGGGTGCGGGGTATCGTCGCCTTGCGGGGCCTCGCTGAACAGCAGGGTCCGGATATCCAGCCTGAGATGAGGCGCCAGCACCTCGGCGCCCTTGTCGATCCACTCGCGATAGACGGGCTCGGTGCGATAGAGCGCTTCGCCCATGCCCGGATACTGGGCGCCCTGGCCGGGAAACATGAAGATGACCGGAGGTGCGGCCTGAGGGCCCTGTGCTTCGATTGCCCCCTTCTGCAGCCTGGCCTGGGCCTGATCAAGGCTGTCGGCAATGACGACGGCGCGGTGCGTGAAGTCACGGCGACCCGTTTGCAGCGTCGCGGCCACGTCGGCGAGCGAGAGGCCGGGATTAGCCACCAGATGCGTGGCGAGATTGGCCTTCGCGCGTTCGAGCGCTGCTGCGCTCCTTGCCGAGAGCGGCAAAATTTGTAGCCCCTCTTGCGGGCCTTCTTGCTGCCCGCGTGCGGCGTCGACGCGGCAGGGCGCTTCCTCCAACACCACGTGGACATTGGTACCGCCGACGCCGAAGGAACTCACGCCGGCGCGACGCGGCGCCGGGCCATCAGCCCAGGGCGTGGCAGCCTCGTTGAAGAAGAAGGGGCTGTTAGCCGAGTCGATGCCCGGGTTAGGCGAACGGAAATGCAGGAGCGGCGGCAAGACACGGTCGCGCAGGGCGAGGGACGCCGCGATGAAGCCAGTCACGCCGGCGGCCGCGTCGAGGTGTCCGACATTGGCCTTAGCCGAGCCGAGGGCACAGAACTGGCCGCCCTCGACGCCGCCCAGGCGGAACGCCTGCACCAGGCCGGCGAATTCAATGGGATCGCCAAGCGGCGTCGCCGTACCATGGGCTTCGACATAGCCAATGGAGGCCGGATCGATGCCGGCCTCGGCGTGTGCAATGGCAATGGCGCGGGCCTGCGCATCGACGCTAGGAGCCGTGAAACCGACCTTGTCGGAACCGTCGTTGTTGATGCCGACACCACGGATCACGGCATAGATCGAATCCTCGTCAGCGATGGCGTCCTCGAGACGTTTCAGCAAGACAACGCCGGCGCCGCTGCCGAACACCGTGCCGCTGGCCCCGGCGTCAAACGGGCGGCAAACCCCATCGGGCGCACCCATCCCGCCTTCCTCATAGAAGTAGCCGCGCTTCTGCGGGAAGGTGACCGACACACCGCCGGCCAATGCCATGTCACAACGCCCCGACCGAAGGTTCTCGACCGCCAGGCCAATCGCGGTCATCGAGGTCGAGCATGCCGTCTGAACCGATATGGCCGGCCCCGTGAGGCCGAGCTTGTAAGCGGTGCGGGTGGCGACGAAATCACCGGCCCCGACCAGCTTTTGATACTCGCCGATCTGAAACTGGCTCGTGAACTCGTCGATGACGCCACGATCAGTCAGGACATGCTTGAGGAAGTACGTATTCATCGAGGTGCCGGCGAACACTCCGACGGCG
>Ga0302178_10000496_pt1 | contig 35530 bp, 32 predicted proteins | sample I_Palsa_E1_3_FD_198790 | JGI IMG/M metagenome (GOLD analysis project Ga0302178, IMG submission 198790) | Peat permafrost microbial communities from Stordalen Mire near Abisko, Sweden - I_Palsa_E1_3 | ecosystem: Environmental > Terrestrial > Soil > Palsa > Peat permafrost | place: Sweden... | reverse complement strand
CCACAGGCGAGCTTCCTCGCCGTCCGGCACCTCGTCCAACCGTCGCCAGGCGACGAGAAAGGTCCTCGCCTTCTGGCACGACGCATACAACGCCTCAAAGCGCGCCTGGTCCGAAAGTCCGCGAGATATCGAATCAGGGCCCATGCTTAAGTCATGTCCGCCCGCTCTCAATCATTTCATCAGCGCTATCGCGCAGAGGATCGCTCACCGAGACACCGGGGGCTGGGCTCGCTCAGCAGCGAGCGTGCCGCTCGGGCCAAAGCAGCAGTGAGCGAGCCTGATGGCGGGTTGATTGTCCGTCGGCTGCCGGTTGACGTGGTCCGGTTGCCTGCATAGGATCGGCGGCGATGAGGGTCAGGGGGCTGATCGCGGTCATGCTTGTCACCGTCACGGCGGCGGCCGCCGTCTCGGCCGCATCGGCGAGCGCTCGGGTAGTGATGGGATGCGATCGCGTCACCACCGGGCTGCTCGTGAACACCAAGGCGCATCCGCATTCGTGCGGCAACCAGGCGCTCGGCGGGTCGACGGCCGGCATCACCGGAGTCCGCTGGCGTCATTGGGGCCGCGGAGTCGCCAGCGGCCGCGGCCAGATGATCGACGGGCTCGGATTCGGCTACCCGGCCCGGTTCTGGGTGTTCGGCCGTTCCTACCGCGACGGAGTCACGTTCTACTCACGGATGCGTGTGATCTCCCAGGGGGAGAACCGCGGCGGCGCGTGGCGGCCAGGAATCAACCGGATCGTCAACGTCACCCCGTACGGACTGTCGACTGCCATCGCGGTGCAGGCGTCCGCGGTCCGAGCGTTCGCGAAGTAACGGCCACGCTGTCGTTCCCGCGCCGGGCGAGGGACGCCTGGAGCGACGTTACAGAAGCGAAAGGATCCCCTGGCGGCGGCCGAAACGATCTCTCGAGATCGCTCGCCACAAACCGTGCCCGCGTGCTCTGCTCGCCGCGAGAGCAGGACTGACGTTGACCCGAGGCGGTCTGCTCGCTCGTCAACGGGACAATCATCTGATCCCTACGCCGATGAGCGGGCGATCTGGACTGAGAGTGCTGACGGGTGAAGGTTCAGTCGTCCTGAGTCCGATCGCCGCCCGGCAGCAGGGCTCGCAGCGCATCGATCGTGTCGGCCTGTGCCGGTTCCTTGTCGGGGCGGTAGCGCTTGACCCGGGCGAAGCGCAGCGCCAGCCCGCCTCGGTAACGGATTGAGGACTGGACGCCGTCGATCGCGATCTCGATCACAAGCTCAGGCGCGACCAGCACGGCGATCCCTTCCCGGCCGGTCTCGCGCGTCAGCAGCGCCTCGGTCTGCCAGGCCAGCAGCTCGTCGGTCAGACCTTTGAACGTCTTGCCCACCATCACGAAGGCACCGGTGTCCGGGTCGCGCGCGCCGAGATGCAGGTTGGACAGTCGCCCTTGGCGGCGGCCGTGTCCCCACTCGGCGCCGAGCACGACGAGGTCATAGGTGCGGACCGGTTTGACCTTGCGCCACGCCGCGCCCCGTCGCCCAGCGGCGTACGTTGAGTCGACGTCTTTGATCACGACCCCCTCGTGACCGGCCGCCAACGCGTCCTGGAGCACCTGCTCGGCGACCGCGACATCGTCGGTGACGACCGCGGGCACCATCAGCTCCGGCGCGATCTGGCGCAGCCGTGTGCTGCGTTCATGCTGGGGTGAGTCGAGCAGATCGACCCCGTCGACGTGCAGGATGTCGAACAGGAAGGTCACCACTCCCTCCGGCGGGGCGTCGGTGTCGACCTGAGACATCGTCTCCTGAAAGCTCGCCGGACCGTCGGCGCCGATCCACAGCGCCTCGCCGTCGAGCACGACCTCGTCCACCGGCAGTGATCGCGCCGCCGCGACGATCCCGGGCAGACGCGCGGTCAGGTCGTTGAGATTGCGTGAGAAGACGCGGACCTCGTCGCCGCGACGGTGGATCTGCACTCGCAGGCCGTCCAGCTTGTGCTCGATCGACGCGCAGCGAAACGCGCTCACCGCCTCAGCCACGCTCGCACCCGGAGAGGCGAGCATCGGCAACACCGGACGCATCACCTCCAGACCGACCGCGAGCAGCCCGGCCTCGCCCTCGGTGACCGCGATCTCCGCGGTGCGGCTCAGATCCCCGGACAGCATCAGCGCCCGGCGGGTTACGGCCGTGCTCACGCCCGCGGCACGAGCGACCGCGTCGCCCATCACCCCGACCAGGGCACCCTGGCGCAGCTCGCCCGTCAGCAGCGCCGTCAGAAACGACCTCTCGGCTGCGGTCGCCCTTGCCATCAGATCGGCAAGCAGCGCGCGGCGGTGGCCCGCCGAGCCCGGACCGGTCGCAACGGCGACCGCGGTGATGGCGTCGTCGACTTCGGCCAACGTCAACGTGGCCTGGTCGGCCGATGTGCGCCTGAGATCACGCACCGTCGCCCAGCCGACCCCGATGCGTCCCTGGCGCGGCTCGCCAGACAGCAACCCGACGCAGATCGCCGCCTCGGCGGGCGAGACCTGCGACAGCAGCGTGGCCAGGATCGCGGTTTTCTCCGACCGTTTGCGTGTGGCAGCGACCGCGTCGGATGCGTCAACAACGATCGCGAACGGGACTCCCATGCGCATCGAGATTAGGCTCCGCGCCTCACCCAAATCCGAGTCGAATCGGACCGTCGTCCTCGCCTGCGCCGACCGCCGGCGCCGCGAAGCCGCCCGTGGCGGTTCTCGATCCACGAGTTTACCGGCCGCATCAGCGGTCCTCCAGGCTGGCGTTCTGACGTCTGCTCAGAGCCGAACGAGATCGGAACCGGCAGCGGTGGCCGCGTGGCTCAATGCGACGAAGCACACGGTGATCACCGTTGCGCCAGGGGGAACGCAACGTCGCAGACGAGGTCGTCGTCGTTGATGCTGTCGGGATCGGCAAGGTAGACCTCTCGACACGAGAGCCGGCGACCAGTTCGGTTCTTGACTTCAGGTGAGCAGCCGACCGCGTCGTAGGCGCCGAGGATCGCTGGGTAGGCCCACTGGGCTTTGGTGATGGTGGTGTAGGCCTCGCCGTGAGCCGGCTCGGTGCGGATCCCGATCACGTCCGTCGGCTGGGTGTCCGCCGGGCAGCCCATGACCGCCTCTAACGGGCCATCACTGTCTGCGTCGACGATGCCGTGAAAGATCAGCGCGAACGGTGCGCCCGGCTCAGAGCTCCCCAGGTGCTGGGCAAAGACGGTCCTGGCCTCTCGGGCAAATTCGTCGGTTTCGCTCGCGTTCAATCGTCGTTGGATCGACATGACGCGACAGGCTGGGACATGGCGGGTTTTGATCGAGAACATCGGGTCCGCTCCCTCTGAGATGGTTGCTTGGATGTGGCCGAGCAGCAGCTTGCGAGTGGCGTGGCGGCGCTCGGCGCCATCGACCATCAGCGTGATTCGGGTGATCGCCCGGCTGCGATCCTGGTCGAGGTCCTCCAACACGAGACGGACGTCGGTGAGGCTCAGCTCTGCGCCGCGCAACATCGCGATCAGTTGTCCGGTGCGGATCTGGTCGATGCGGTAGCGCCGGTATCGGTTGCCCTCTTGGACGACCGCGGGGTGCAGCAGGCCGATCCGGTCGTAGATCCGAAGCGCCTTGGTGCTCAGACGAGTGCTTCGCGCGAACTCGCCGATCGACATGAGTCCGTCGGGACACCTGTCATCCACCCGACCATCTTCGTGGTTGCCCCAGGGGCAAGGTCAAGCCCGCTGTTGCGGAGCGGCCGAGAGTGCCGGATGTTCGTCGTGATCCGCGCAGCGGGCTGGCTCACTCGAGATCCGCTTCTCCGTGTCCGCGGCAGCCGATCGGAGGGGCGTCTTGTCGGTCGACGATCGGGCGGGCGCGGAGGCTCACCGGCGATCGCCTGGTCGGCGGGCATGCCTGCGACTGCGGGAATAGGCATCAGCGTTCCCTTCATAAGGCCCACGGCACGAAGCAACTAGGACCGGCGAGGCCGCCAAGCAGTGTCCGCAGCCGCTGCGGTCCTGACCGAAGCGGGGATCGTCGATGATCGACGCCGTCGGACTCGGTCCCGGCCAGGGTTGGTCGTTTTTGCCGATGGGAGGACCAAAAGAGACCAATCCTGGATCCGCACCCGGCGGTCGAGCGGTTGTCAGCAGCTGGTCGAAGTCGAGGTCGGCGTCCGTCCAGGCCCCCCTGGGGTCGGCGCTGCTGATCAGCACCGCCGACTTCGACCCTGCTGCTCGGAAACCGCCGCCAAACATGGCCCGCGCCGTGGACTCAACGATCTAGTGGCGACCGGAACTACAAAGTACATGAGACGAACGAGATTAGTACACGCCGTTTACTTCTCTGGAGTATGCTTGACCTATGAGTTCGCTCAACCCATCTCAGGCCACCGCCCGACGATCAAGCCGACTGACGGATCTCGGCATCGTGGACGCTCTTGTCCAGACCTCATTCCTGGTTCAGGAGATGCTCGATGACATCGCCGCCGAGCACGAGCTCTCGATCATCCAGGCGCGCCTGCTCGGCGTCCTGCGCGACCGCGAGCCGCGCATGGCGCACCTCGCTCAGCTGCTCGGCCTGTCAAAACAGAGCACGACCGGCCTCGTGAACCGCGCCGAGCGCCGCGGCTTGGTCCGCCGGGTCTCGATTCCGGTCGGTGACGAGCGCGCCGTTCATGTGTCCCTCACAGACGAAGGGCGTCGAATTGCCGAGCTGTTGGCCGCTCAGGTTTCCATGCGCGTCGCCACCGTCGCGGCAGATCTTCCCGAAACCAACCGCTCCCGCCTATCGATGCTGCTCAGCCAACTGGTCCTCCGCGACGCCGATCAGCACGGCACCGACCTCGACCCCCAGCCAATGAGGCCAACACGATGACCGGAGTTCACCCACCCCAGGATCGTCAAGGGAAGTTCGCCGAACGGGTCGCCGTGATCATCGGCAGCACCCGCCCCACGCGAATCTGCCCAGGCATCGCCGCCTGGACCCAGCAGGTGCTCGACGAGGGAAGCCTGGTGCACTACCGCCTGATCGACCTTGCCGAGATCGACCTCCCACTGCTCGATGAACCACTCAAGGCCGCGCAGCAGGACTACAAGCACCCGCACACGAAGTCCTGGAGCGAGCTGATCAGTAGCTTCGCCGGGTTCGTGTTCGTGCTGCCGCAATACAACTGGGGGTACCCAGCACCGCTCAAGAATGCGCTCGACTACCTCTACTACGAATGGCACGACAAACCCGCCACCTCGGTCACCTCGCTGGCCTCAAAGATCTCCTCGAGGAAGAACGTGAAGGCGTTCCAGGAGCGACGGTCGGCGCGAGCGTTGTAGGCCAGATCCGGCCGGCCGAGCTTGTCGACGTCCGGGCTCGTGAACGCGTGCTTGGTGGCACCATAGGAAGCGACCTCCCAGTCCACGCCGGCTGCCGTCAAACCGGCTTGCAGGGCGCCGACCGCATCCGGGCTCGCCATCGGGTCGTCCGCTCCGGTCAGGACGAGGATCTTCGCGGCGGCGGCGCCAGGTGTCCACTCGGTGGAGATCCTGTCAAGGCCCCCATGGAAGCTGACCACGCCCTTGACATCCCCGCCCACGCGCGCGTACTCCAGCCCCGAAGAGCCGCCGAAGCAGTAGCCAAAGGCGGCGACGTTATCGGCGTCGACCTCCGGCTGTGCCAGCAGCTCTTGATGTGCCGCACGGATCCGCCCCATCCAGGTCTCTTGGTCACCCACCAGGCCGCCGATCAGCTGCCCAATCTCATCCGGGCCCTGCGGTATCCGGCGCTCGCCCCAGAGGTCTGCCAGCAGCACTGAGTAGCCCAGCGCCGCAGCGCGGCGCGCCGCGTCCTCCATCGCGGGGCTGACACCCGTGGCGTCGTGCAGGAGGATCAGGCCGGGCTTCTTGGTCTCCGGCTCAGCGACGAAGTACCCGATCAGACGAGTATCGTTGTATGTGTATTCAAGGTCTCGGGTGGCTAGCTCCGTCACGCTGTCCTACCTCTCTTCGGTGTTTGACTGGAAAGCACGTGCTAGCACAGCACCGTCGTCGCTGGGCAGCAGTGGACCTCTGGATTCGCCCGCCTGGAGGTGTTCGGGTGGCGACCGAGCACGCGTGGCGGGCCATCTCGACCGGGCTGCGGTCTGACCGCGTGCGCCACCACCTCAACTATCGCGCCGCCGACCATGTCGTACTCGAATTTCCCTACGGGCGCCCCTGACTGAGCAGCGAAAGCCAGCGCCCGGGCACCACCTCGACGTATCTACAGGGCATCGAGATCATCGACGCCGTTCGCTCGCGACGGCAACCGACGATAACCGCCACCGCCAGGTCTGACCCCGTAACGGCCGGGGTTAGCGCGCGGCCGCCAGCCCGGTGCTGGCGGCCGTATCGCCGGTGAGACCGCTTCTGCATTGCTCCGCCGCATTCGTGAGTCGGCGGCCGCGCTCTCGTGGCCGCCGCCGCGAACATGCGGCCTCGTCGCCTGGGAGGAGTTCGATGGCCGCTTGGGGCTGCTTCCTCAGGCGCGTCGGGACTTGCGGACCAGCGCGGTGACCCGAGAGTGAACGCGCTTACGGCCAGAAAACGCCCGACAATCTGGATCCCGAGATCCGCTCGATCGAGAAAAACGAACACCAGTGCGAAGCCGACGAGCATCACCAGGTACGTGACCGAACGGCGACCAAGGGGAGGTCTTCGCCGCATACGAGCGATCGGGAGTTAGCGCAAGTCGACCGTTCGAGTCCAAGCAGCGGCGTCAAGCTCGAAGCGTTCAGCCACCAGGCACGTCTCACCTCGCGGTAGGCGCGGGTGGTGGCGGCGGCAGCCCGGCCGGACCCTTGAAGGCGAAGACCTGGTTGGTGCCCGGAAGGAGCAGCAGGCCATCGCCGACCGACGGCGTCGGGAAGTGGTTTGCAAACGCGCCGAAGGGGATCGAGACGACCTCCCTACCATTGGCCGGGTTGAGGCCGTGCACCGCGTCGTCGCCTCCAATCGTCCAGACCAGTCCGTCTGCGATGATCGGTGCGCCGGCGGCGCCGTCGTTATCGGTCCATAGCGGTTTCAGATGCGGTGCCTTCGTCAAGACCTTGATCGCCGTCACACCGTTCGGGCAGGGTATGTAGACGATCGAGCCCTTCACCGCGTGTCCGCCGTCGGGGTCGCCGCTGCACACCGAAAGCGACGCGACCTCGCCGTCTTCACCGCCGAGATGTCCTTGACGCAGCAGATAGGCGATGTCCGTCTTGCCGACCTGGAGCACGAAACCATCCACGAGCACAGGGTCTCCGGTCCCGAGGTCGAGATCGTCGGCGCTGAGCTTCTGCCAGTCCTTGGGGTAAAAGATCGACTTGAGATGCATCGTCGGCGACAGCTCGAGCACCGCGTCGCTGTCGTCGTACGGCTGGCCGGCGCCGAGGTCATAGCCGTCGGCGCTCGCGACGTAGACGTTCCCGTGGGGGTCGACGACCGGAGCGCTGCCGCCCATCCACACCGCCCCCCGATCTCGGCCGCTGCCGATCTGGAAGTAGTGGAGCGATCCTCCCTGCTCTGGGATCGAGACGACGTAACCGTGGGCAGGACCGTTGGGGCCGGGACAGTCGCCGGTGTTCTGACCGTAGGCGATGACCACGAGACCGTGGTCGAGCGCCAGTCCTGGCCGCTGCAGCTGCGCAAGCTGGTCCTCGCCGGCGTTCGGCATCGCCCGCTCATCCAGCTCAACCTTGCCGGTGAACAGGTTCAGCCCGAATAGACGGTGTGACGCTTCCACACCACCAGAAGCAGACGGGCCGCTTACCAGGGTGTCCGCGTCGACGAAGATCTCGTCGCGCTTCAGGTCGATCACAGGGGTGCCAGTGATGCCGACCTCGGGCGAGATGTCGCCGCACGGCAGGTCCCTGGATGGCATGGGCTTCGCCAGGTGGCGTGACCACAAGATGCGCCCGCTGTCTGCGGCCATCGCGTAGACGGTGTCGTTCTCGGTCGCCGCGATGACGCGGCCGTCGGCGACGAGCGGCTCGCCATACAGCTGCCCGTCGAGGGTCGGCGAGGTCCAGGCCCGGCGCGAAGGCCGCAGCCTGGTCTGCCCCGCCTCGACCCCGGTCGCTTCAGCATTCCCGTGGTAGGTGGTCCAGTTAGAGCCGAAACCGGAGACGCGCGGCACAGGTGCGGCGGTTGTCGCCGCTGAGCCGGTCACGGAAGAACCACAGCCGAAGCAGCAGAGCGACGCAGCCGTCACGGCCGCCCCCACAGCGAGCGGTGCGCTCATGCGCCTCCGGACTCCTCGCCCCACAGCGGCTAGCCGAGCCGCTGTTCTCACCGCGCAACCCGAGTAACTGCCACCGTTCGTAGAGTGTACCCGGCGCAGCTTCCGCTCCCACGACTCAGCAGACAGGTGAAGCTGGTCATTCCACGCCACCGTTGTGGGCCACTTCAGCCAGTACAAGGTCTTCACCCCCGAGGGTCGTCGGCAAGCACCACGCCTGCACCTACCTGACCGGCCTCGCTGCGAACCCCGGCGTCGACTACGCCACCGCCCACAATCCGTACCGCGTCACGGCTGGTACCGGCGTCGAAGGAGGGTGCACGGTCACTAGATGTCGGAGGGGTCCGCACAGGTGCGGACCCCTCGGCCCGGGCTCTGTCTCCAGATCAGCGCCCTGTCACGACCGCTCGGCGGTGCCGAAGGCTGAGCAGGTTCCCGCATCGTCGTAGACGCCGATCGTTCCCGAAACAACACTCGACGCACCTTCGTAGGAGAAAGTGAGCTGAGCAGGATCAGCGGTCTGATCGTTGACCGGCGTCGTCGACAGCGTGCCCTTTGCGTCGACGTCGTTGGTCGCATTGGCGTTAGCGACGCCGCTCATGTTGTACGACGCGCCAGGCGTGGCCGACGTCGCCTCGACGTTCACCTTGCCGCCGGTGCAGTTCATCTGCAGCGTGAGGCCTCCGACATCGTTCAGGATCGTCTGGAACGTCGCGGTCGCATTGGTCGCGTTGATGCTCGCAAATGTGAACCCGCCGACGTTGGTGGCGGTTGTTGCATTGGTCGCGTTCGTCGCATTGGTCGCGTTTGCGACGGCGCCAGTGATCTGGCTGCCGGGGACATTCCCGGAGACGCTCGTCGCGTTGGTCGCCTTTGCGACGGCGCCAGTGATCTGGCTGCCGGGGACATTCCCGGACACGCTCGTCGCGGTGCCGGCCGTGGTCGCGTTGTCAGCCTGGGCGGCGTTCGGCACCTTCCCCAGCCGTCTGAGGTTTACCTTTTTGCCCGTGATGGTGTGGTTCTTCAGCTTCTTGCCGGTAACCGAGCCATTGACGAGCTGGCTTCCGTTGATCGTCGCGGCCGCATACGCCGTACCGCCGAGTGCTGCGAATAGCGCAACCACCGCGATCACGAATGCCGGTGAGGGCCTGCGGCTGTTGAACTTCATGAGACACCTCCGGTTGGTCATGGAATGCCCACCTCTCGAACCTCGGTCGCCTTCGTGCGTTCGACGAGCCACTGAGGCAGCTGGGCGAGCGCCGCTTGCTCGTCTTCTGCCGTGACAATCCAGTAGATCTGGTGGCCGCCGTCGGCGCACGACGCCAGGGTCTGTCGATGTCGCAGCGGGCTGTCGAATCCCGACCATGCGGCGTACGCCGTGCGACACTGCCGAGGCTCGTGGTGGTGCAAGAGGACGAACTTCGGCATAGGCCGGACGGTAAGCGGCGCTACCCGGGCCGTGCATCGGGGGATCTCCCTCATCATTTGTCACGCTGCAAACGCAGTTGACTAGCGCTCGCGAGTGTTCATAGTTATGCGGGATGGCTGTTGCGGATGGTCAGCTAGCGGGGCGAGGAGTCGAGCTCGATCGCCTCACGGCGGCGCTCCTCGGCGTGAGTGAGGGGAGTTGTGAGGCGATCGTCCTCACGGGGGAGCCGGGAATCGGAAAATCGCGCTTGATCGCCGAGACGCTGGCAAGCGCGAACGCCAGACGTCACCTGGTCTTCTCGGCTCGGGCGGAGGAGTTCGAGCGAGACCTGCCGTTCGGCATGTTCCTCGATGCGTTGGACCCGTACCTCGGATCGCTCGACTCGCGTCGGCTGCGATCTCTGACCGGTGAGGACCTCGTCGAGCTCGCGGCGGTGTTTCCAGCGCTGCGATCGAGCTCGTCCCCGGATGCTGCCGGCCACGGGGGCCGCTTCGCGTCTTACCGGGCCGTGGGGGCGCTGCTCGAGCTGCTCGCCCGGGAGCGACCAGTCGTGCTCGCGCTCGACGACTTGCACTGGGCCGATCAGGCTTCGATCGGCCTCATCGGCCACCTCCTGCGGCGACCCCCGCGGGCCGCGATTCTGGTGCTCCTGGCGGCTCGGTCCGCCCAGGCTCCCAGACGCCTGGCAGCCGAGCTGCTCTCCGCGCGGGACCGCGGGGCGTGTGAGGTGATCGAGCTCGACCCGCTGACCCGGGAGGAGGCCGAGGCGCTGCTTGGCACCCTCGACGACGCCGATCTCAAGGACGCCCTCTACGCCGAGACCGGAGGGAACCCGTTCTACCTACAGCAACTGGTGCGGTCGCCCGAGCACCTCGGTCGCGAGCCGTTCCAAACTGAGCGGCTGGCGGATGTGCCGGCCGCCGTCCGTCGCGCCATCGAGACTGAGCTTGACAGGGTGTCGAGCCGGTGCAGGAAGGTGCTCGACGCCGCCTCGATCGCGGGCGACCCCTGCTTCGCTGAGCTCGTGGCCGCGGTCGCGGAGTCAGACCGTCGCGACACGTTCAGCGCGATCGACGAGGCGATCGCCGCAGGACTGCTCCGAGGCACCGACGTGCCTGGCTATTTCACGTTTCGCCATCCGATTGTGCGCCGATCGGTGTACGAGCTGACCCCGCTGGCGTGGCGCATCGGCTGCCACGCAAGGGCAGCCGCAGCCCTGGCCGCCAGTGGAGCTTCTCCCTTAGCCTGCGCGTCTCACGTAGAGCGCTCGGCGGCGCCGGGCGATGAGGCGGCAATCGCTCTCTTGTCCCAGGCGGGTCAAGCCAGCTCGGCGCAGGCGCCCGCGAGCGCCGCCCGCTGGTTCGCGGCCGCGCTTCGGCTCCTGCCCGAGTCCGCTCCGCCAGACCGGCGTCTCGCCCAGCTCTTCCCCCTGGCGACGATGCTGATTGCCGACGGCCAGGTTGAACAGGCATCGGCGAAGCTTGCCGAGACGCTGTCGCTCATTCCCAGACAACAGCCGGTCCTGCGCGCGCGTGTGGTAACTGCGAGGGCGGTGATGGAAAGGCTGCTCGGGCGCACCGACCGGGTTCGAGCGGCGCTTGAGGCTGCCCTTGACGAGCTACCCGCGTCGGCCTCGGCCGAGCGCGCGGCGCTTACCGTAGAACTCGCCGCCGACGGCTATTTCCACGGCGATTGGGAGGGAATGGGGGAGCCGGCAAGACGCGCGTTCGCGCTAGCGCGGCGCACCGGGGACGCGAGCTTGAAGGCCGCCGCCGCCGCTGTCCTGGCGCTCGCTGAGATCAACGCGGGGCTGAGCTCCGCCGCGATCAGGCACTCCGAGCAGGCCTCGGCCCTGCTTGACGCGATCGCCGACGACGAGCTGGCGGTGCACCTTGGCGCGGCCCACTGGGTCGGCTGGAGCCGACACCACGTCGAGCGCTACGGCGACGTCGTGAGGCACTACGAGCGCGCCCTGGCGATTGCGCGTAGCCGCGATCAGAGCCACCTGCTGGTCCCCACGCTGATGGGGCTGGCAATCTCCTACACGTGGCTCGGGGACGTCGTGCGGGCCGTCGAGCAGGCCACTGCTGCGGCTGAGAACGCCGAGCTGATCGGTGCGGAGCAGATGATCGCCTTGACTTGGGGGCTGCGCGCCTGGGTCGCGGTCAGGGCCGGGCGGCTGCACGAAGCGATCGAGCTGGCGCAGGAGCCGGTGGGCCGCATGCATCCTGCGGATGATGGGGTTAGGGCTGCGCTCCCCCACCTCTGGCTGGGGGAGGCCAGGATCGAGGCAGGTGCCCCGGCGACCGGCCGGGACGAGATGTTGCTCGCTGCCGGCGGCGACGAGCTGCCATGGGTCGAGCCGTCCCACCGCAGCTACTACTTCGGCGTCCTCAGCCGGGCCGAGCTGCTGCTTGATGACGTCGTGATGGCCTCCGGGTGGGCCGAGCGCGCCCAGGCTGCGGCGGACCGGCTCGAACTGGCCGGGCCCAGGGTGTGGGCGCTGCGGTCACGCGCCGACGTTGCGCTGGCGGGCAGCGAACATGGGCAGGCGATTGCGCTCGCTCGGGGCGCGGCCACAATCGCGGGCGGTACCCATCCGCTCGAGCGGGAACGATGCCTGCTTGTCTTGGGGCGAGCGCTCGCGGCCTCGGGTAGTTATGAGGAGGCGATAGACACCCTCGAGGCGGTGCGTGAAGCCTTCGTGCGATACGGCGCCGGGCGGCTGGCCGAGACCGCTGCCCGTGAGCTGCGACGGCTCGGACGGCACGTGCCGCGCTCAGGAATTCGCGGCCGCGGCTCAGATGGGCTCGACTCACTCAGCGGCCGCGAGCTCGAGGTAGCACTGCTCGTCACCGATCGCCTCACCAACCGTGAGATCGCGCAGCGCCTAGTGCTGAGCGAGAAGACGGTCGAGCGCCACCTGGCGCACATCTTCGAAAAGCTCGATGTGAACTCGCGGGTCGCCGTGGCGCGGACGGTTGAGCGCGCCGGGCCCCACTAGATTCGGACCGGTGTAACCGGCCCTCGCTTTACCGCCGCCACCGGCCCCGACGTTCGTCAGTGCCGTCGGACCGGTTGCCCGAGTTGCACTGCGGCCTGATCGGGGCGCGCTACCGCCGTGTTACGGGCCGCGCCGCAGAGTCAGGACAACGATCAACAACCCCGAGAGCAGGTCTGAGGCTTCACTCGGAGGGAGCCCTCGGCCCTGATGATGACGGTGCGCATTACCGCGGCTCGAGGTAGCGCGCGGGGTTTCTCGTCGATGTAGAACGTCGGGACGATCGCCCAGCGCCGGAGAATCCATGCAGGCCGTCGCCACCAACAAGCGCCAGTGCCAGAGAGCCTAAGACCGCCACGCCGATGACGAAGATCGCGCTGCAACGTAGCGAGAGACCCGGCGCGTTGGCGCGAATCTGAAAGATCGTGAGGAACCCGAAAAGCGTCGCCACCAGCATGAGGCAGTAGATGTCCATGCCGTTTGGGTCTTTTCGAGCGAGCCGATGAGTGTCGATGACCCGTACTGCGGGGACGCGATTGGTGTTCATGAGAGGCGTGCCTCCGTGATCCCGGGCCTGGTGCGAAAGACCGAGCCTTTGGTGAAATGGATGGTGTCGCGGTCCTTGACCTGCGTGTCGATCTACGTGGGACGATCTGCCGGCGTTGCTTCAGGGCCAGGTCGGCGGGGGCGTGGGGCAGAAGGTGTCGCTAGCCCCAGCGCCAGCGGGAGCCACGGCGTGTAGCGGTCGGGCTCTCGGTGAATGAGCTGCACGATCAGCGACGGATACTCGTAGGAGACGTCGGAAACCTCGCCGGGAGCTGGGAAAGGAGCCTCCTCGGTAATCCCCACCAAGACGTGGTCGAGCTCGTGCTCGACCAGGCCGCTTGCATCATCGGTCGCTCGGTAGATCATTGAGCCGGCGAGGGTCAGCTCGCAGTCCAGACCCAGCTCCTCACGGGTCCGACGCCGGGCCTCCAAGACCAGATCTTGACCGGGCCGCGGGTGTCCGCAGCAGCTGTTGGACCAGCGACCACCGAAGTGATACTTGGCGGTTGCTCGTTGTTGGAGAAGCAAGCGGCCGTCGGGCTTGAACAAAAAGACGGAGAACGCGCGGTGGAGTCGCCCGGGGGCCTGGTGCGCCGCGAGCTTCTCGCAGACGCCGACGTCGCGATCGTCGCGATCGACGAGCACCACCAGGTCAGTCCCGGGCGACATCGCACTTCCTCTTAGTGGAGGGCCGGAGCCGGGGCTGCGGTTTCCGCGTACGCCTTCAGCTGGCCCATGAGGATTCCCCACAGCGTGCTGCACGTCTTCGCCATCTCGTCGGAGTCCTCGAAACCACCCTCGTGATCGAGCTCGACCTGCGTGCGGCCGTCGGTCGTGTCCGAAAGCCTAAGGGTCACGGTGCTGCCCGTGGCAGCACCAGAGCGCCTCTTCGCCCTCAACGACATCGCCCTCAAGCGCTGCCGTGTACCAACCGTTGAGTCCGTCACGGGCAGAGATCGCCTTCAAGCAGTGCGACGTACTGCACCGATCGTCGCCTACAAATGTGTCGGTCACCACGCAAACTCGACCATTCTGAGAGCAGCGAAGTATGCGTACCCCTTGCCGCGTGGCCGTGCTCCTGTCCATCGGAGCGTCTCCAGTCGAATCCGATGATCGGCTTCCCGATCGCGCTGAGGCGGCGCTCAGCGCTCAGCATCCAGGATGCGCTGGCCGAGCTCGGCGTCGGTCTCAGTCAGGTCCGCCAGCCGGGTGACCGCGGCGTAGCGGCGGAACTGCTGCTTGGTTGCCGCAACCGCCTCCTCGGGCAACGCGAGCAATCGCTGCGACCAGGCGTCGATCTCGGCGTCGAGCCCTGCGGTGGGAACTACCGCATGCAACAGCCCGGCGTCCCGGGCCTGCTGGGCCGTCAGCGATCTGCTGAGCATGACGAACTCACGCGCGCGGGCCGCGCCCATCTCACGGATGAGCAGCGGCGTGCCGCCCCACGGAAGCGGAACGCCGAGCTCGACCTCGGGGAGGCGCAGCGTCGTGTCGTCGGCGCCGATTCGGAAGTCGCACGAGACCGCCAGCACCACACCGCCGCCCAGGACGTGGCTGTGCGTGCGGGCGATCGTGACCGGGTCGGCGTCAGCGATCGCTCGGCAGGCGCGCAGACCCGTGTCACCGCGCCAGCGCCGCCGGCTGAGCGCCGCGTCGCGCGTCGTGCGACCCGGCATGTTCTTGCGGTCGGCGCCCGAGCTGAAGCATCGTCCGGCGCCCGCCAGAACGACAACTCGGATCTCGTCGGTTCCCTGAAGGTCGGTGAAGACCAAGGTGATCTCGTCCAGGATCGAGTCGTCGAGGGCGTTGAGCACCTCAGGTCGGTTGAGCCAGACTCGCAGCAGCGGGCCCTCGCGCTCGAGGATCAGATGCTGGTAGGTCATAAGTGGACGCCACTGACGATCATGCCCAGCACCCCGAGAGCGTCGAGCGGGTCCAGAACGTTGCCGGCACGATCCAGCACAACCGCAATCTAGTCGGTGTGTCCGACCTGATGGGCGGACGGGTTTTCGTTCGTGATACACGACGCCCGCTCCCGATCGCGTCCAACCCCGAACCGTGACCCGAGTGCGGGGCGAACAGTCGATCACTCCGCGCGCTGGAGTTCGACGAAACCCCGCTGGAGGACTGCGGTCCCATTCGCGGTGCGGGCGACGAAGTCGAGCACCTCACCTCCGGCCGTGCTCTGCGCGGCCCGCGGCGGGGAGGCGGCGACGGTCACGCGGTCTCCGGCATTGACTGCGGCGGTGAAACGGCAGCCGAGGCTGCGGACGGTCGTCGGGTCGCCGCCGAGCCGCCCCGCGACCAGCGTGGAGAGCGCCCGGGCGAGCGTTGCGGTGCCGTGCAGCACTGGGTGCGGGAGCCCGGCCGCATGCGCCGCGCGAGGGTCAGTGTGGATCGGGTTCCAGATGCGGGAGCACTCCGAGTAGAGGACGGCGTCGGCCTCTCCGACGCCGAAGCTGCCGACGTCGCGAAGCGTCTCCGCCGCGATGGCGGGCGGGTTCCCTGCCGCACGCGGCGTGCTCACGCGTCCCTCGCCAAGCGTCGCGCCCAGGTATAGGACGCCCTGGCGCGAGTCAACGACCGCCTCGCCGTCGCGCGTGCCGGTCGTGAAGCCGAGGCTGGCGAACACACCCGTCGAGCGCTGGTCCAACGACTCCAGCGCGACCGATGTCAGGAGCACGTCGCCGGGCCGGATCGCTCGGTGCCAAGTGATCTCATGGCTGACGTGCAGGCCCGCGCGCGCGGTCGCGACGTCGAGCCCGAGCCCGGGCGGCCCTTGCACGATCAGCGGCCACTCGAGGCAGACCGGGAAGACCGGGTGGGCGACGATGCCGCCATCCGCCAGCAGGTCGAAGAGCGGGGGGCTGAGGTCCTGGACGCCCGCCGCGTAGGCCCTTAACCAGCGCTCGTCGACGGTGTGCTCAACGCTGGTCACAGCGAGAAACCGCCGTCGCAGACGAGCACGCCCCCGGTCATGTACGTCGCGTCCTCGGAGAGGAACGCGGCCGCCGTGGCGATCTCTTCCGCCTGCCCGAACCGGTCGATCAGCAGACGTGAACGCAGCCGCTGGCGTGCCGCCGGCGAGACGTCGAGAGTCGCGTCGGACTCGACGAAGCCGGGCGCCAGCACGTTGACGCGCGTCCCTTCGCGCGCCAGCTCCTTCGCGAGTGAGCGGCCGAAGCCGAACAACCCTGCCTTCGCGCTGGCGTACGCCGTGTCGCCGGGGAATCCGGCGATCCCGACCATCGAGGAAACGATCGTGATGCTTCCCGCCGAGCTCGCGCTGACGGCGCTGACTGCCGCCCGCGCCATCCGGTAGACGCCGCGCAGGTCGATTTCGACAACCCGCCACCAGATGTCGGGATCGAGCCGGTCGATACGGCCGCCCTGCCACATCCCGGCGCTCAGAACGAGGCTGTCAATCGACCCCCAGCGCGCCAACACCTCCCCGACGACGGCCGTCCCGTCCTCCGTCTCCTGGTCGAAGGCGAGCGTCAGCGGCCGGGCACCGTGACGTGCCTCGAGCTCGTCGGCCAGCTCCTCGGCGCGTGCCGCCTGCTCGCGATAGGTGAACGCGACCCGCAGCCCGCGGGCCGCCAGCGCGACGACGATCGCGCGGCCGATCCCGCGCGAGCCGCCCGTCACGAGCGCGACCCGCCCCGCCTCCCCCGTCATCGCGGCCCCACGCCGGTCAGGCCCCCGAGCAGGATGTCGCAGAAGCGGTCAGCGATCTCCTCGGGCGTGAGCCGCCCGTCCTCTCGCATCCAAAGGTACGAGTAATTGTGCATCCCGAGCAGGCCTTTCACGAGCACCGGATCGGAGGCGGCGAACTCGCCGTCCGCGACGCCTTCGTCGATGATCCGCTGCCAGAGCGCCTGGTATCCGGCGCGCCGCTCGACGAGGGGCGTCCGGTACTCGGGGCTCATCAGGTCGACCTCGCGGAGATAGACGGTCAGCGCCGCGCGGTTGTCTGCGATGTTGCGCATCAGCGTGCGGCTGAGCTTGCGGAGCTTTTCGCTCGCGGTGAGTGGTTGGCTGGCGATGTCGAGCGAGATCTCGAGCAGCTCGTCGAGGCCGAGCATGCTGATCTCGAACAGCAGGTGTTCCTTGCTGCGTATGTGGTGGTAAAGCGCACCGCGACCCAGACCGACGGCGTCGCAGATGTCCTGGATGCTGGTCGCGTGGTAGCCACGTCGAGCGAACAGCTGTGCCGCCCCCTCGCGGATGAACTCTTTCTGGTCGCCGCCGCGGGGTCGCGCCACGCGCGGGATGCTATCCGCGGCCAGCGCAGTCACCAGCCCTGCTCCAGCAGCTCGTAGACGACCGCCTCGTCGACCGGCCGCGGCGACTCGCGAACGACCATGTCGCCAAGCGCGGCCTTGGCGACGACGTGCATTTTCTCGCGCGGGATCCCGTAGTCTGAGACCCGACGAGGGACGCCGAGCTCTCCCAGCAGTAGCTCGACGTGGTCCGCGGCCGGGCCAACCTCGGTGCTGCCCTGTGCGCGCGCCAGCACGGTCGCCATCGTCGCCTGCTCGGCGCCCGTTACCGGCTCGAGGAAGCGCATGACGTGTGGGAGCATGATGCAGGAGGTGACGCCGTGTGGGATCCCGAGCGCGCCGAGCTGATGGCCGATCGCGTGCGAGAGACCGAGCGAGACGTTGTGGACGCCGATGATCGACATCCAGGCGGCAACCTGGCAGTTGAGCGCCGCGTTGAGGTCCTCAGCGTCAGCGACCGAGCGCGGCAGGTTGGTGGCGAGCAGCTCCAGCGCGCCGTTTGCGAGAGCGGTCGTGTAGGGGTGCGCGTTGCGCGCGTACGCGGTCTCGACCGCGTGGTCGAGCGCCCGCACGCCGGTCTGCGCCCACAGCTCGCGCGGGGTGCCGGCGCACAGCTTGGGGTCGAGGAGCACCAGCTCCGGGGTCAGCTCGAGGTAGCGCGTCAGGTCCTTGGTGTCGCGTTCGTGGTCGACCGAGCCGGCGAAGCCATCCCACTCCGCCGCCGACAGCGTGGTCGGCACCGCGACGACCGGTAGCGGCGCGGCGCTCAGTGGCCGGACGCGCAACGTGCTGGGGTACTCGAACTGCACCGCGAAGCTCGCCAGCTCCTCGGTGCTCGCGATGCCCTCAGCGACACCCAGCGCCGCCAGCTTCGCCGCGTCGACCGGCGAGCCGCCCCCGATCGCGACGATCACGTCGGCTCCGACCTCGCGGGCGCACCCAATCAACTCGACGACGCGCTCGACCGGGTTGTGCGCCTCGACGCCGCTAAACACATCCACGACGCGATCGCCGAGGTCGTCGACAAGCCGGGCGAACAACGCGCTGGCACCGACCGTCCGACCGGTCACCAGCAACGCGCGGCGATAATCGGCGGCGTCCAGCTGGGGTCCGAGCTGGGCGAGCGCCCCTGCGCCCTGCACGACGCGCCGCACTCGGGGCATGTCGAACGTTCTCACGCTGTCCATCGCCGACTCCTCCTTCGGTGGTTCGGGCTCACAGCTGCAGCACCAGCTTGCCGGCGGCGCGGCCCTCGTCGAGATCAACGAGCGCCTGCCGGGCCCTCGCGAGCGGGTAGATGCGGCCGACCAGCGGCCGCACGTGACCGGCGTCCACCATCGCGCGCAGCCCGCGGTCGCTCTCGCCAGTCATGGTGTTGTCATGGCGCTGAAATGCACCCCAGCCGGCGCCGACGACGTCGACGTTGCGCAGCAGCAGGCGATTGAACGGCACGGCCGGGATCCCACCGGCCGCGAAGCCGAGCACGAGGTAACGGCCCTCGGGCCGCAGCACCCGAACGGTGTCGGCCGCAAGGTCGCCCCCGACTGGGTCGGCGACGAGATCGACGCCCTCGGGCGCCAACGCCTTGACCGCCCCCAGCCAGTCCTCGCCCGCGACCAGCACGTCCTGCGCGCCGGCCGCCCGCGCGATCCGCGCCTTCGGCTCGCTGCGGACAAGCGCGATCACGCGCGCGCCCGCCCCCTGCGCGACCTGGACCAGGGCCGACCCAAGGCCGCCGGCGGCGCCGTGGACGAGGACCGTCTCCCCCGCTCGCAGCCGGCCGCGCCGCAACAGCCCAAAATATGCGGTCTGATAGTTGAGGATGTAGGCGGCGCCCTGCGCCATGTCAAAGCCGAGCGGCAGCGGATACGTCAATGAAGCCGCGGCGACCGCCTGCGCCGCGAAGCCGCCCTTCAGCATGTAGGCGACGACAGCGTCGCCAACCGCGAGGCCGGCATCGTCCGGTGCCTGCAACACCGTGCCAGCGACCTCGACGCCGGGCGTCTCCGGCGGCGCGAGCTTCTCCTGGTACTGCCCACGGCTCATCAGCAGGTCGACAAAGCTGACGCCCGCCGCCTGGACCGCGATCAGCACCTCGCCCGCGACGGGGACGGGCGCCGGGATCTCGACCAGCTCGAGCGCGTCCGGGCCGTCGAGCGACTGCAGCTGCATCGCCCGCATCACGCCCCGCCTGTCGCGAGTCGTTCGCCGCGGATCACGATGCCGCTGGCGTCGCGATCCCACGTATCGGCGGTGACGCCGGCCGCGCGCAGCTCGGCCTTCTGGACCTTCGCGGTCGGCGTCTTGGGCAGCTCCCGAACGATCCGCACGTAGCGCGGGATCATGTAGTGGGCGCAGCGCGGCCGGAGGAACTCGACCAGCTCCGTGGGATCGAGCGCAGCGCCCGGCACGAGCGCGAGAACGACGAGGACCTCGTCCTCCGCCAGCTCGCTGCGAACCGCGACCGCCGCCGCCTCGCGGACCGCCGGGTGGGCCAGTACCTCGGTCTCGACTTCGACCGAGGAGATGTTCTCTCCCCGGCGTCGGATCGTGTCCTTCAGGCGGTCAACGAAGAAGTGATTGCCGTCGGCGTCGCGGCGGGCCGCGTCGCCGGTGTGAAACCAGCCGTTGCGCCACGCCACGGCGGTCGCCTCCGGCATCCGGTGGTACCCGTGATTGAGCGCCCACGGCAGGTCGGAGCGCACGACGATCTCACCAACCGCCCCGGTCTCGACCTCGCAGTCATGCGCGTCAACGAGCCGCACCTCGATCCCGCGCCGCACGCGGCCACAGGTCCCGGCGATCGTCGGGTTCCAGTCGGTGATGAGCGGCGTCGAGAGCTCGGTCATGTTGTAGATCGAGACGACGTCGACCCCGAAGCGCCGGCGGAAGGTCGGGAGGTCCTCGACCACCGGCACCATGAATGCCTTCCGCAGAGGGTTCTCAACGTCGTCAGGCGCGGTCGGGCGGCCCTCGACGAACATCGCCATGACGCCGAGCAGAAAGACGATCGTGGATCCGGTCTCCCGGATCTGCGGCCAGAAGCGCTCGGTGCTGAAACGTTCAACGACCGCGACCGAGCCACCATGAAGCAGCATCGCGTAGAGCAGCGAGGCGCCACCGACGTGGAACATCGGCATGTTGATCAGAAAGCGATCAGCGCCCGTGATGATCCCGCGCATCGTGCGCGGCCCAAACATCTCATGCGTCTGGACGTAGGAGGTCAGCACGCCCTTCGAAGGCCCGGTCGTTCCGGACGTGTAGAGGATCGCCTGCGTGTCCCAGGGCTCGACCGGCCGCGCCGGCGGCTCCGGCTCGGCATCGACGACGAAGCGGTCCGCGTCGATAAGGTCGAGACCTTCGAGCTGCAGCCCCAGTGGATCGGTCGCCCCGACCACCGCCACGGTCGCTAGGTCACCGATCGTCTCGCAGTCGGCGAGCCGGGCCACCAGGCGCCCGTCGGCGACTGCGAGCCGAGCGCCGGAGTTCTCGATGACGTGGCTCAGGACGTTGCCGCGATAGGCGGTGTTGATCGGGACGTAGACGGCGCCGAGATAGTTGATCGCGAACCAGAGGCGCACGACGTCAGGCCCGTTCGGGAGCCAGCACACAACCATGTCGTCCTGCGCGACGCCGTGCGCCTGCAGGCCCGCGGCGGTGCGACGTACCTGGTCGAGAAGCTCGGCGTGAGTCCAGCTGACGCCGTTCTCAAAGACGGCGAAGACCTGGTCGGGCGCCGCGGCCGCACGCCGCTGCAGGACGTCGCGCAGCACACACTCCTCGCGACTCGGAAAAGCGACGGCAGAGTCCACCGGACAACTCTCTCCTCACTGGACACCCGCTGCTCCGCGGGTCGTACCGAACGTTCGGTACACTCTCAAATGGTCGTCCCTTTGTCAAGCGGCCCGCGCGATCGGCTTGCATCGGATGCTCTGAGTGTGATGAAGGAGCCTCTTCGGTGGCACTCGGGGACCCCATATTTTGGGACACGTCCAGCCTTCTTAAGACGCGCCTTTGGGCATGAAGATTCTCTTTTGGGGTTGCTTCGGGGTCAGGATCGGTCCGGGGAATTGGGACGGGGGTCTTGGGAGAGCCCGGTCAGGCAGACCGAGGTCCGGCGGATCTCGTTCCGTCGGCGAACACTCAGTTGGTCAGCCGCTGGGTTGGTCGCGTGGAGTTTCCCGGGTGTCCTCGAGCGCCTCGACCATCTGGGTGTCGATTTCGCGTAGCTGATCTCGGTAGGGGCTCATGGTCGCGTCGATGTCCTTGAGCTGCCATTGCTCGTCGACCCGCGGCCTCTGTCCTTGACAATGATTGAGGGTCAGGCAGTGTTCGATCAGCTGCGACTGGCTGACGTATCCCGACCGCGAGGAGGCAGATCATGTTTGAGGCTTCGATCAAGGACGGCGTCCCGGTCACCGCTGGGTGGTTTGTGATCAACGCTCGGGACGCTCGCTGGCAGTGCAACGACCTCAGGGCCGTGTGTCGCTTCGGCGGCGAGGGCGAAGCGCATTTCTCTGATCTCGGCATCGGCCTGTACTGGATCGAGCCCGGGCGACCGATGTCGCTGTATCACCATGAGGCTGGACGGGAGGACTTCTTGATCCTGCGTGGGGTATGCACCGTGCTGATCGAAGGGTGCGAACGGACCGCCGGGCCGTGGGACTTCGTGCATGGCCCCGCGAGGACTGCTCACACGATCGTCTGCAGCGGCGATGAGCCAGCGCTGATTCTGGCCGTCGGCGCCCGCAAGGAGAAGGGCAGCGCCCGATACCCGGTCGAACCAGTGGCGGTTCGCCGAGGCGCCGGCGTACCCGACGAGCACACCACCGCTGATGAGGTCTATGCCAGCTTTGGTCAGCCCCAGCCAGGCCCGCCGCCTACCGAGTTGCTGTGATTGATGACGGCTGGGGTGTGGCCCGGAGCCGTGTCGCGGATGGACGCGGGGCCGAGGTGCGGCGTGCCCCATAGTCGCCACACCGGCGACGAGGTCCGCGCTTCCGCGTTGCGGCCGGCGGACTGGAGCGGAAGCCCGAGCTGCGCTGCACGGGACGGCTGAGACGGCCGGAAATTCGTGGAGGGAGAAGTCTCGGCGGTCCGCGCTGTTGCGCCTGGCGGCAGGATCACATCTTCCAGGCTCGTTCGTTGTCGTGGCATGATCGCGTCAGCCCAGGATCGGAGGAACCAGGCCTGGGTGTGCGAACAGCGATGCCTCTTGGCCGAGCTTGGAAGAAGGCGGGTGCGATGAGCGTGATGCGTGAGACGATGGCGACGCAGCCCGAGATGCTGCGGCGGATGCTCGACGACCAACGCGGGCTTGAGTCTGCGGCGCAGCGATTGGCCGGCCGGCGAGTCTTGGTCGTCGGGACCGGCACGAGCTGGCACGCCGCTAATCAGGGCGCTTGGTATTTGCGTATGGGAGGTGTCGATGCGTGGGCTGTTCCGGCGGCTGATGCCGCCGCGGGCCATCCCTTCCCCGGGGATGACGACGCGTTGGTTCTGCTCAGTCACCGGGGGACCAAGCTGTTCACCTCAGAAGTGCTTGAGCACGCCCGAGCAACGGGTATTCCCACCGTGGTGGTATCCAAGCGGGGCAACCCGGATGCTGACCTGGAGACGGTTTCGGAGGAGGTCTCTTCGGCGTTTACGGCGAGCCACCTGGGTGCTCTGATGCGAGTTGCGCAGCTCGCTGACTGGCTCGGGGCCTCGCTGGGCGCGCTTCACGACGTTCCAGACGCCGTGGCCCGAGAGCTCGCGTACGGTCCAGTGGGTGTGAAGCCGCCGGCACGGCTCTTGGAATTCGCCGGCGTGGGAATTAACGCGTGGACGGCCGCAGAGGGAGCGCTCAAGATCAGAGAGACGGCGCTGGTCGCGACCGAAGGGCTTGCGTGCGAGTCAATCCTGCACGGGCCGGCGGTGGCTCTCGGTGCCGATGACTCGCTGGTGTGCCTGGACAGCGGGACCGGATCTGACCGCCTCAAGCAGCTGGCCGATGTCGCGAGAGCACAAGGCACGGTGGTAAACGAGTTCGTGCGTCCCGAGCTTGGCGAGGCCCTTTCGATATTCCCCCTCACGGTGATCGTCCAGAAGATCGCCGCCGAAGCCGCCGAGACCCTTGGCACTAACCCCGACAGCTACGGTCGTGACCTGCCCGGTAGAGACGCTGCTTGGAGCACAATCAGGCTATGAGAAACGTCCCATCGCTCGCCAACTGACCGAGCCGTTGCCCGGAACGGGACGCGTATACCCGAGGCTGCCCGTAATGCGCCCAGTCGCCGAGGGACCCACGGATCCGCCGCTGCTGCTGTCGATCAGGCTGGGCTCGGAGGAGTCAGACCGCCGGCTCGGAGGGCCGCCGACGGGCCCACTGAGGGAGCGGCAGCGTTGAGTGCTTGTATCGGCCAGTGATAACCGGAATGGGCGTCGGGGGGGATGAGTTCTGCAGCGCCGTGCGGTCTAATCCACGCACTGAATCGATCGCGCCACCGGAGAACATCATGACTGCGACCTACACTTTCGACGTCTTCTCCACGCTTGATGGCTTCGCTAACTACAGCGCTGGCGACTGGGGCGGCTACTGGGGCAAGCAGGGGCCCGGATTTGAAGAGCACCGTCTCGCCTCCTACAGCGAGAAACAGCGGATGGTCTTCGGAGCCAACACCTTTCGCCAGTTCGCCGAGATGCTGGCCGCAAGTGATGAGCGGTCCGAGGCGCGTGATTCGTGGGTCACCGAGATGTTCGAACTGCCAACCACCGTGATCTCGACGACGGTCGAAACCCCCCTGGACTGGCCCGATGCGACGTTGGTGAGCGGTGACGCCGTTGATGTCGTCGCCCAGCTCAAGGATGAGTCCCAGGTGCCGTTGCGCTCGCACGGGTGTCTGTCCATGAACCGGGCGCTGCTGGCCGCCGGATTGGTCGACCGCCTGCAGGTCACGCTCTTCCCGGTGATCACCGGTCAGACAGGCGGAGATTTGATCTTTCGGGGGGCGGCTGACTTCGACCTCGAGCTGATTGAGAGCCGGACGTTTGATGCCAGCATCCAAGAACTCATCTACCGACCCACCCTGCATGTCTGACTCCCGTCACGTGCCCTCATGACGGGTGGAGTCGTTGGAGTCGGGGAACACTGGGTACTGCCGCATCGTCGCCCAGGCAGCCACGAGCCCGCCGGCTTCCGCTTCCTCGGATGGCGCACGTCAAGTAGAAGTGCGGTGAGCGGCAGAGGGGAGCCTTCGCTCGTCGGTGAGTCCCGTCACCTGTGAGAGACTCGGGGTCATGCTGAGAGAGTTCGACGCCCAACTTCAGAAGGGCGAGAATCCCGGCGCGTGGACGTGCGTCCTGATGGACGACGTGGCGGAGCTGTTTGGCACGCGCGGGCTCGTGAAGATTCGCGGTGAGATCAACGGCCAGCCGTTCGACGGCGCGCTCATGGCCCAAGGCGACGGGACGCACAGGCTTCCGGTCAAGGCGAAGCTCCGCAAGGTGATCGGCAAGGAGGCGGGCGACACCGTCCATGTCCGCATCCACGAGCGGATCGGGTAAACGCCGCCAGGGCATCGGCTCGCCGCCTGCTGCGTCACGAGCAGGGGCACCCTGACGAAGCCGAGAGCGCTGCTGCGGTGGAGGATTATGAGCAGCGCGGTCAGTCTTCTTCGACGACGGCCCACGCGTTGAGCTTCCGGGACGAAGTTACGGGCTCTTCGTCGGCCCGCTGGCTGCCGTGCCCTCGCTGATGGACGCGCAGGACGGCCACGCCCCGAACCTGTGGTGGCCCGATGATCGCGCGTGGTGCGTTGCTACGGAGATCGATCTTGCCTGGACATACGTCGGTAGGTCTGTCGCCCTCATGAGGGACGCGCTCGCCAACCCACGCCTGGAAGCTCAGTCCGCTTCGCCTGACGACCATTTCCAGCGGCGGCCACCGGAATGGCTCGCGCCTGCAATCGAAGACGCGGCTACCGAATTGCTCGACTCGGGCACGGCCACGCTTCACACCTGGCGAGGAACCGTACACGCGCAGCTGGAACGGCCGCACGGCCCGACCGACGGTGATCTGCGCATCCAGCGCCGGCCGTCCAACGGGTATGTAGGCAGCAGTTGGCACCGGATCACAGAGCACGATCCTGTGCGCCTGCGACGTAACGTGACGACGGCCCTCACTTGGGAGGTCATCGAACTCGTGTGAAACCGGCAGTACGTGGTCTGGTCGGATCAGAGGTCTTCTTCGTGTCGCTGGACCGCGTCGGACCTGTCAGATCGTCGAACTCTGGTGTCGGGTGGGCAAGGTTGTCGTCTGCCAGCGACCGCGGGTGGTCGACGGGTCGGCACTCGGCCGCGCTCAGGCGAACAGCTTGCGTGCGTACCAGTCCTCCCGATCGGCCACGCCGGGGACGGCGAAGAAGTAGCCGCCGCCGACCGGCGAGACGTAGTCGACCATCGGCTCGTCGATCAGTCGCGTCTGCGTGGCCTCGAACTGACGCTTGATGTCCTGCTGAAAGCAGTTGAAGACAAGGCCGATATCGAGGTTGCCGTTGACGTCGGTGCCGCGGTCGTAGTTGTAGCCGCGGCGGTATATGCGACTGTCAGCGGTCGCCGCCGTGCGCGGGTTGGCGGTGCGGATGTGGGCGGAGAGCGGGATCGTCAGGCCGCGCGGGTCGGCCCGGTAGTCCGGGATGTCGGTCTCGACGGTGCCATCGAGCGGCGCGCCGCTGCCGCGGAAGCGCCCGATCATCGTCTGCTGTTCGGTCAGCGAGACGCGGTCCCAGAACTCGGTGAACATCTGGATCACACGGCACACGTGGTAGCTGCCGCCGACCGCCCAGTCCGGTTCGCCGAGGCCCTCGGTCACCCACAGCAGCCGGTCGGCGACCGCCGGGTCGGCAACATCAGGGTTGGCGATCCCGTCCTTGAAGGCGAAGTGGTTGCGCGGCACGCCGCTGGGCCGCGGCGGTGAGACGAAACCGTCCACGCGCCAGTTGGTCTGCATGCCACCACGGGTCGCCCGCGCGATCTGGCGCAGGGCATGCAGCACCGTGTCGGCGCTGCCGGCGCAGATCTGCAACAGGATGTCGCCGCCGACGCGGGCCGGATCGAGGTTGTCGTTGGGGAACGACATCATCGGCGTCAGATGCCGTGGCCGGCGGTCGGCGATCCCGAAGCGATCGCCAAACAGGGTGTGGCCGAGCCCGAGCGTGACGGTCAGTGCATCGGGCACGACGACAGGGCCGAGCGTGCCGCTGTCGGACGGAGGCGCCTCGTTGCCGGCCGGCGCTGGTGCACCACCCCCGGTGAGGAAGCGGACGTGCTCGGTCAGCGTCCGCAGCAGATCGATCAGCCCCTCGCGCCGCTGTTCGACGACGTCGAAGGAGACGAACGTCGCGGCCGGCGGCGGCAGGCTGAGGATGCCGGCCTGATGGGCGCCGTGGAACGCCACCGGCGCCAGGCGCGCCGCCGGGTCGGCGACCGCCGCCAGCTGCAGCGGCCCGTCGGTCAGCAGCGTCGGGCGCTCGGCGACCGGGTGACCGGATCCGAGCGCCGAGCCGCTGGCGGCCCCGCCGATGCCGATCGCGCCGGCGGCGCCGAGGCCGGCGCGCCTGAGGAAGTGGCGGCGATCCAGTCCGCTCATCGCCCGGCCGCCCTGCGATCGAGAGCGGGGGTGGTCACGAGTTGCCCACCTGCATGAGCTCCGACACCGGAGCGAGCGTCTGCAGCACGGCGCCGGTGGCGGCGTCGACCGCCTGGCGGCGACGCTTCGGCAGCTGCGCGATCGGCACCCGGCGAGCGCCGGCGGCGGCGAGGGCGCGGCCGAGCCTCCGCAGCTGGCGGGTTGCGCCGGCCACCAGCCCCGGGCGGCGCGGACGGATCAGCGGGGCCAGCAGACCCAGCATCTCCCGGGACGCGCTGACGTCGGCGCGAACCGACGCCAGATCAGTGTTGGAGCCGTAGTCGTCGTCGCCGGTCAACGAGTCGCGCAGCGCATCCTCGAGGATCTCGTGGCAGCGCAGGACCCAGGCGTCCAGTCCCGTGACCGTCGCCGGCAGGTCGGCCGCCACCGCCTGCGGGGTCAGCCGGGACACCAGCTGGGTCAGGACCGCCGTGTCGCGTCGCGCTGCCGGAAGGCTGCGGCGCCGCCACAGGTCCAGCTCGACCTTGTGAAAGCCGGTGAACTTTGGGCTCGCGGTGGAACCGACCAAGCCGGCGGCGGGACCATCGATCTTGCCACCGACCGCGCCGAACGCGCCGTAGGAGAGGTCGTCCTGGCCGAGCTGCAGCCACGCGACGTGCGCCCTGACCCAGGCGGTCCGTGCGCCGCGCAGTGAGCCGGCGGCCAGCCGGTCCCGCAGCGCAGCGAGGCGCTGACGCACCACCGTGAGCAGCCGATCCTCGTGGCGGGTGTAGAGGGTCAGCGGCCGGATCAGGCCGACCACCGCCGGCGGGCTGGGCGAGGCGGCCGCGGCCGAGGGTGCTCCCGAGGTCAGCTGGACCGTCGCCGAGTAGCTCGGCGTCCCCCCGGCCGCCGTGCAGCTGAAGCGGTAGGCGCCACCCCGCTGGAGGGTCGCCGACAGCGACCGCGCCGCGCCTGCCGGGACTCGCGCACGCACGAGAGCGATCCCCGAGACCGCCTGTTCGAGCGCGACCGACTCCGCGCCGGGAGCGTGGTCGGAGACCGTGAACCTGTAGCGGCCGGCCGTGCGTGCGCTCCACCCCTGAGCGCAGGCCGCGGCGCTGACCGCGACCCGTTCGGCGTGGGCGGCGCCCGGGGGCCCACCGGCGGCCGGAGCGCCATCGGCGGCCGCTGCGGCCGGGGTGCCGGTGGCAGCGCCGGAAGACGCGTGCGAGCCGCCACAACCGGCCACACCAACACCCCCGGCGGCTATCAACGCGACCAGTCCCACTACCACCTGCAGGTTCATCGCGGAGAACGGTAGACGTGCACCTCGGCCCTCTGAACGGCTCTTGGGCTCCAGCCCCAAACCGGTCACACGTGGTTTACGCCAGGGTCATGTCTGCGCGCTCGTCGGGGCGCAGAGTGCGCGCAGGCTCCGAAGAGCCAGGATCGACCGAAAGGGAACTGGAGTTGCGATGACGAGTCCGTTCGGCAGGAACCACGACGCGCGGTGCGGCGTGTCTCGCCTCCGCGCGTTGCGCGGCCGGTTGCTGATAGGCGGCGCGGTTGCCGCGTGTCTGGGTGGGGGCGTCGCGACGGCTGTCGCCGACGCGAGCGCGAGCCATGACAAGGCTCAAGCGGCGGCGGCGAGCGCCGCCTCGACGACGAGCAGCACCTCGACCACGGTCACCTCTATTGCCGCGCCGCCCTCGGTGGCGACGGTCCCGACGACGACCACGCCGGACGACTCGCCGTCGATCGCACCGTCGGATTACCAGGCGCCCGCACACGACGGGCTCGGGGTCGCGCCGGGCAAGATCAAGCACGTCTGGCTGATCGTGCTGGAGAACAAGTCCTATGACGCCACGTTCACGGGCCTGGGTGACGACAGCTATCTGGCGCAGACGCTTCCCTCGCAGGGAGCGCTGCTGACCAACTACTTCGGCACCGGCCACTCCAGCCAGGACAACTACATGGCGCTGGTTTCCGGCCAGGCGCCGATCACCGACACCCAGGACGACTGCCCGGCCTACGACGCGATGGACGGCAGCATCGATCTGAGCGGTTCGCTTCAGAGCAACCCCAACTACGGCCAGTTCGTGTCGAAGGCGGGCCCGGACGCCCCCTCCGGTGACAACGGTTGCGTCTACCCGTCCAGCGTGCCGACGATCTTCAACCAGCTGGACGCCAACCACGAGTCCTGGAAGCTCTACGCCCAGGACCTTGGCGCGCCCGACCCGGCGGGGACCCAAGCCCACGAGGTCGGGACCAAGTACTGCGGTGCCCCGGATACGACTGTCGGCCCCACGCCGGTGACCGGCGACGGGGGCAGCTCGACCGATTACCCGAATCCGGGCACTGCGACCCCGACCGATCAGTACGTCTCGTATCACAACCCGATCGGCTGGTTCGCATCGGTGCTGGACTCAGGCGACTGTGCGAAAGGTCTGGGCCACGCCAGCGATGGCCTCGACAACGCCGTTGACTCCGATCACGTGGGCGCGCTGCTCGGGCCCGACGACGCGTTCTACACCGATCTGCAGAAAGTCAAGAACACGCCCAACCTGAGCGTGATCATCCCCGAGGACTGCTCCGACGGGCATGACGCGGTCTGCAAGGGCAACAACCTGTCCGGGGGCTTTGGCACCGGCGCCAACTCGCAGATCCCGAACGCACCGGTCAACTACACCGGTGGTGTGTATGCCGAAAATCTGTTCCTGGAGCACATCGTCCCCGAGATCGAGCAGTCGCCGGCCTTCAAGGAGGGCGGTCTGATCGACATCACCTGGGATGAGTCCTATCCGCCGTTCACCTACAGCAACTCGAACGCGAATTCGACGCGGACGTGGCCGACGGCGGCGGGCGCGCTGTCGGCGACCGACTCGGCAGGGGAGACGCTGTACGGCCGTTCGGTCAACTGGGAGCCGACCGGCCCCAATGCGCCGATCGTGCAGGGCGTCAATGGGCAGCAGCTGTCGGCCGGCCCCGGTTTCAACGAGAACATCGACCGACCGGACGCATCGACAGCGGCGGGGACCGACCTGACGCCATGCACCGGCTCGGGGGTCGTCAGCCAGGGTGAGTGCTACCTCGGCGGTGGCGGCTCGACGCCGGGAGCGACCACTCAGACGGCGTCGGCTTCGGCCGGCAGTTCGACGATCTCGGACAACTCGATCGAGATCAACGACGAGGGCCGTTCGGTCACCGGCGCGGGCATCCCGTCGGACTCCTATGTCGGAGAGGTGACGGACACGCCGGCCACGGCGACCGCGGGCGCAGACGCGACGCCCCCGGGCATCTCCTACACCGGCTCATTCGAGCTGGTCAACGCCGCCGGTACGCCGGTGGACACGACCGCCGCGCTCTCCGCCGAGTCGATCACGCTCGGTGCCGAGAGTCCCGCCGACGACCCGCAGTACGACGCGTATGACCCAACGATGGGCGGAGGTGATTCGGGCGACCTGATGATCAGCCCCTACATCAAGCCCGGCACGGTCAGCAACAACTACTACAACCACTACGCGACGCTGCGCAGCATCGAGGACCTCCTCGACGTCGCCAAGGCATCGCCGGGCACTGACGGGCAGGGTCACATCGGCTACGCCGACCAGCCGGGGCTGGCGCCGTTCGGCTCTGACGTATTCACCAACGCGTGGTGGCGGGACCGGCATTGGCACACGCGGTGAGCGCATGCCAATGAGCAGCAATGCCACACACGCTGGGCCGGCCGGCAACCGCGGGGGTGGGGCCTTCGGGCTTCGCCCCCGCGACCGCGTCCTGATCGCGGCCGCGATACTCGTTGCCGCGATCGTGCTCGCCATCGTGCTGCTGGCCGGTCACGGCCGCAGCCACCGCACCGTCGCAGCTTCCAACAACGAAACCCATTACGGCGGCTACCCGAGCTGGCTGCCCCATACCAAGCTCCCGGCCACCAACACGCCGCTGCAGTCGACCGCGGCCCACCGCCAACTCAAGGCGATCGAAGGCAACCCGATCGAAGCGCAGCTGACGGGCGGCGGCGAGGCCGAGATCACCGCCATCGGACCGTCGATCCCGAACTGGGTCTCCTCCGAGGCCCAGGCCGGAACACTGACCGAGGGCAGCCCGGTCCCGGCCAGCTTCAGCGTGACTGTAATCGCCCGCCACGGCACGGTGCCGATCGACGCCTCGGCGTTCTCGATCATGACCTCAGGCGGGGAGCTCGTCCACCCCGCGGTCACCGCGCCCGGCATGAAAGCGGCGCCGCGAACGCTACGGGCCGGAGAGCACGTCACCCTCACCCTGCACAGCAAGCTCGTCGAAGGTGACGGCTCGGTGCGCTGGGCCCCAAACGGGAACCATGTCGTGGCCGGCTGGCTCTACCAGCTCGAGTTCGACTAGCCACTTGCGTCCTGCAGGCGGGAGACAATGGCCCGGTGGGCGGCGCGTCACAAACTGAACCCGCCGCCCACCGACGGGTCAAGGTGACGCTAGAGCGAGCGCGTTTGGGGCAGCCGCCGCGTCCGGAGTGCCACGACCTGCGCTATGCGGCGCACAATTGTTGGGTCGTCGCGAGGCTGTCCTTCGCCGCGGTTGCCAGTACCCGCTCAACCGAGACTGCCGGGTTGACGAACCTGCGGCCGTCTCAGCGTCCCCGTCGGCGCCGGCCACCGCTTCCGGGCCGGGCTTTCGAAGCACCGAAGCGGAAGCCACGATCTCGCGCCGGGTCCGGCGGCGACGAAGGGGAAGTGGTTCGGGCGGTCAGTTCGTGGCCGCTGTGGCGAGAGATGATGTGGCCCGCCGGGTCGTACCAGACGATCGTCCGGGCGGCCTACCGATCCGGGAGAACCGCTGCGGCGATGTTGTGACAGTGGCGGACGACGACGGTCGCAGTCAGTGGGTGTGCGAATGGTCCGATGTCTGCGTGCGGGTCACGGACGCTCGGGTTTTGGGAAATGTCCACCGAAACACGGGCGACACCGTCGGGGACAGCCTCGACATACACCTGGTGGGCATGAGGAGCTGAGGAACTCGCGAGTGGTCCACGGGGGCACTTCTACGGCTCGGTCCTCGAGCGGCGGTTGCTCGAGGCAAACGAATCCGCAGGGCGCTGAGGGCGCAGGCGCCGCTGGGAGACCCGGCGTCTCAGCGACTGCAGCTGGCATACGCCTGGCTGATGGATGTGCGTTGGACAGTGATCACCCCGAAACAGATTGACCAAAAGGTTGCCCGAGAGGCCGTCCGGAGCGTCGTGTTGGGACACCCGGACGGATCAGCGGGTCAGGCGTTCAGGCCGTAGCCCGCGTTGCTCACTGGGGTGGTGCTTGACCGGGTGGTGGCTGACGAAGACCGATTTGCCTGACGCGGGCCTATGCGCGGCAGTCAACGTGTGAGACGTGACACCGGAGTGGCCGCTCACCGCGATTGTGATCGCGCAGACGACGGCCACGAACAGGACTAGGGGACCGTAGACGCGCCGAGGCCGCGCCCATGTCGAGAAGGCTGACATCGAATTCCTTTCGGATCTCGGATTGAGTTGCGATGCCTGCGTTCGACCGGTCGGTGCACGCTGGAGCAAAGGTAGATCCGCGTCTGGCACGTCTAAATCGTGGAACCCCGCACGTTTGCGCCGCGGCGAGCCGCGACCGCCGCGGCTCAGCGGCGCGTGGCCCTCGCGCCGGGGGCCGGGTCCGCCGTCACCGGGCCGCGGTCAGCGCTGGTCGTCTCGGCAGCGGTGACCTCGGCCCGCTGCGCCATCGCGCCGGCCAGCTGGGCTCGGGACCGGATCCCGAGCTCGCGGTAGATCTTCGTCAGATGCGTTTCGACTGTGCGGGTGCTCATGTAGAGCATCGCGGCGATTTCACGATTGGTCAGGCCGGACACGACGAACTGCGCCACGCGCGTCTGGGCTGGCGTCAGCCCCCCGGTGCGGGCCGCCCGGCGCAGTCCCACCCGGCCGAGCTCGTCGCGGGCCCGCGCGATCAGGATCCCCGCCTCGAGGGGCTCGAGCACGGTCAGGGCCTGCTCGAGAGACCGTTTCGCAGCACTTTTGCGACGGACCCGGCGTTCCAGGGTCCCCTTCTCCAACAGTGTGCGTCCCAGCTCCAACGGCATCGTCCGGCGCGCATGCTCCGCAAGCGCCAGCTCCATCGACCGGATCGCCGCCTCGGTCTCTCCTCGCGCGGCGACCAGCAAGCCACGCGACCGGTGCTCGACGGCGACGGCATGGGGGTTGCTCGATGCGCTCGTGCGCCGGTGCATGTCATCGAGCGTTTCGCTCGCCTCATCCAGACGAGCCCCGGTGATCAGTGCCTCGATGTCGGTCGTCCATAGTCCGAGTGTGAGCGAGCCGATGAAGCCCCGACCTTCGCCGAGCAGACCTTCCCGCAGGGGGGGCAGCCGGTCGTGCGCTCGGTCCGGCTGCCCCTGGGCCAGCTCGACCATCGCGAGAATCGCCGAGGCGAAAGCCTGGATGAACGCATCTCCGACCCGGGTGGCAAGCTCCGCCGCGTCGTTGCCACGTCGCATCGCCTCGGACAGGTCACCACGGCGAACGGCGATGAACGCCTGCAGCCACAAGAGATAGGCGTCGATTTGCTCGTCGGCCTGCTGACGGGTTGTCTCGATGAAGGCGTCCGTGTATCCGCGCGCGGCATCGCGGTTCCCGGCCTCCCACTCCAAGTGCGCCAGATGAAAGAGGATCCCGCTGCGGTCGTACTCCTCGCCGCGGTCCACCGACCGCCGCAGCGATCGCTCCAGGAACGGTCGGGCTCGCGACAGCTCGTCAGACCACAGCAGCTGAAAACCCAACGAGGAGCCCGGGATGTAATAGCTTGTGACGCCGTCGGCCTGACCCTCGAGCGCGACCGCGCGAGCCATCAGCGCCTCCTGGATGCCATCGCCGGCGAAGAACGCGGTCATCCCGACGAACGCCAGTGTCTGGGCAAGCAGTCCCGAGTCGCCGGACCGCTCGGCGTGCCCGACCGCTGCCCGGGCGTGGTGGTTGGCCGCCGTCTGGTCGCCGAGGTTGGTGCCGAGCTCTCCCAGCAGCGACTCGATCTGGGCGGCCAAGCGCTCGTCGCCGACGCCATCGATCAGCCCCTGCTCGGCCAGCTCACGAGCGACTTCGAAATCATCGAACCTGACCTTGGCGAGCTGCAGCAGCCCCCGGGCGCGGATCGTGCCTGCGGGCAGCTCGGGAAGGACGCTCTCAAGCGTTCTCCGCGCGCGGGCCGCATCGCCCGAGTCGAAATGCCGCTCCGCGGCCCTCACCCGTCGCAAGCGCAGCGCGTCGACAGCGTCGGCGGGGGTCAGCCGAGCTGCGTGCTCCAGCAGCGTGGCGGCCACCTCGGGCGCACCGCGACCAGCGGCCTGGTCAGCTGCCTGCTCGAGCACCATCGCAGTCCGATGATCGGGTGCTTCAGCGCCGAGTGCTAGGTGATGGGCGTGTTCCTCGCTCGCTGGCGCGAACGTGGATGCCAGCCGCCGGTGCAGTGCCCGCCGAACGGCCGGGGCCGCGCGCAAGTAGACGGCCGAGGCCAGCAGCGGATGGGTGAAGCGGAGCCGATCTCCGTTGAACTCGACGATCCCCTCCGCGATCGCGTCGTCAAGATCGGCCACACTGAAATCCGGGAGCACTGACCGGATCATCGACAGCGAAGGATCCGTGCGCGCCGCCGCGATCAGCAGCGGCTCCTCCGCCGCCGGCTCCAGGCCGGCGAGACGGCCGGACATCGCATCGATCAGCGTGGTCGGAATCGACAGTTCGTCGGCTGTCGTCGCGCCATCACGTCCGAACGCATCGCGGGCGATCGTGAGGGCGTATAGCGGGTTGCCTCCCGACACCTCATGAATGCGGCGCAGCACCGGCCGCGGAGGAGAAGCGCCCCGCTGCTGGGCGATCAGGCGCGCGGTCGAGGGCTGGTCCAGCGGCTGCACCTCGATCGACCAAAGGCGTTCGCGGGTCACGGCGTGACCAAGAGCTGACCAGACCCCGTCGTCGCCGCCAGGGCGCCGCGCGATCAGCACACAGATCGACTCATCACGCAGCCGGCCGAGCGCAAACGCCAGGACCCGGCGTGAGGCCGGGTCGAGCCACTGCTCGTCGTCGATCGCCACCAGCAGCTGACCACCCCCGACGAGCCGACGCAGCGTACTGAGCACCGCTCGCGGCAGCGCGTCGGGATCAGCCGCCGCGCCCCTGGCGTCGCTCAGATACAAGGCGGCCGACAAGGCCCGCCGCTGGGGGTCGGGGAGCCCGACGAGCGTCTCCTCAGCGACGCCATCGAACAGGTCACCCAGGCCGGCGAAGGCCAGCTCGCGATCGGCCTCGCCCGGAGCGCTGGCGATCACGCGCCAACCCCAACGACGAGCCTCGGCTACCGCGTCGCGCAACAGCGTGGACTTACCGATTCCCGGGACACCCTCCAGCAGCAGTCCGCTCGGACCGTCGCCAT
>Ga0302178_10000492_pt1 | contig 35564 bp, 32 predicted proteins | sample I_Palsa_E1_3_FD_198790 | JGI IMG/M metagenome (GOLD analysis project Ga0302178, IMG submission 198790) | Peat permafrost microbial communities from Stordalen Mire near Abisko, Sweden - I_Palsa_E1_3 | ecosystem: Environmental > Terrestrial > Soil > Palsa > Peat permafrost | place: Sweden... | reverse complement strand
GTACGCATGATGTTCTCCTGAGAGCAAACCTCGGCACGCTTATTTTAGGCGTCAGCCTGTCGGGGCCCTCGCTTCATAGGATCTGATATCCGCGGGTTGGTTACCGCATTACAGAGGTCCGCCCAATGGGCCTGCCGCTATCTAATGTCGCAAGTCGGATGCAATCCGTTGCGTAGCTTCGTCGCGGGTTGCTCGTGTGCCGGGGCTGCGCCGCCTTCAGGAAACTCCTCCTCCAGCTGGTCAGGGTAGGTCACGGTTACTCAGGTGTCGTGTCATGCGGTGAGCTCCTCGCGCGGTATGGCAAGCGACATGGCGAGCCGGCTGATGTCCCAGATGAACCCGCTGAGTTCGCGCGCGACCGCGACTACTGCGATGTTCTTCTGCTTGCCGCGCGCGACGAGCCTGCGATAACGCCGGCACAGGCGAACCTGCGCGTCCCAGGCGCGATCAACGATGGGCTTCGGAATGCCTTCGTGCCGGCGCTGGATCTCGGGACTCACGCGGGCCGGGTGCTGGTAGCTCCAGGCCGCCTCGATGAGCAGCTTTCTGGCATAGCTGTTGCCGTTCTTGGTAATGCTGCCCTGACTGCGCTTGTCGCCCGACGAGTGCTCGCAGGGCGTGACACCGAGCCAGGCCATCAGCTGGCGGGGGTGCGCGAAGCGTGACAGATCACCCAGTTCGGCGAGTATGCCCACCGCCGTGGTGAACTGCACGCCGCGCATCGTCTGCAGGGCGAGGACGACCGGATAGAAGCGCCAGTTGACGACCGCCTCGCGCAACGCGGCTTCGAGACGCGCGCATTGCGCGAGACGGTCCTCGATGGTGCGTCGAAGCTCGTCGAACGCCAGTTGCTGCCAAAGGCTGTCGAACGAAAACGCGCTCAGCCAGCGCCGGTGCGCGGGACCCCAGTCGGCGCGGCCCGTATAGCGCACCCCATGCGAGAGCAGGAAGGCCTTCACCCGTTGTCGGGCACGCTTCAGATCGTCTTTGGCGCTCACCCACGCACGTGCCAGATCGCGGAACGCTTCATCGTCCACGGTGGGCACGTACACGGCTGACAGGTCGCCGGCACGCAGCGAGCGCACGAGCTTGACTGCATCGCGTCGATCCGTCTTCACACGTTCACCCGGCTTTCTGGGAATCAGCGACGGTGCGCACACGATGCAGTCGAAGCCTTTCTGCACGAGCTGACGGTAAAGCCCATAGCCGCACGGGCCCGCCTCGTAGACGACGCAGATCCGGGACGCTTTGGACTGCAGACGCTTGCACAGGCGTTCAATATCCGCTTTGGTCGTCCCGATCTTGCCGAGCACCTCGACCTCACCCGAGCCGAGGGCATAGGCGACCGTGATCGAGTCCTTGTGAACGTCCAGGCCTACGTACAAAGTGCTATCGTGTTCCATGCTGGCCTCCGTGTCGGAAATCGCCGGGTGTGGCGCTGTCCACACCGTGCGGCTCTGGCAATGCTAACCCGCGTTTGATTCCTCACGGCAGGCCAGCCCTTGCCTCACGGGAGTCATACTGACTAATAGACCGACAAGAATACAAGGAAAGGCCAACGCCGTAGGCAAACAGCCAAAGACAAACCTGACCAGACCGATAACAATGCAAGGAGAGGCCAACGCCGTAGGCAAACAGCCAACCTGCCGAGGCCATAGGAGAACTATCTGTCGAACAAAATCCCGCGCCCCCGCAATAGCCGCATCCCACTATCAAGATGCGCGCGAGCGCTTTCCTTATCCCCAAGACGCATTTGCTCATAAGTCCGCTGCGCCACATCATGTGGCACCGCCTTGAGTGTCCGATTACTGCTCATCGCTTTAAGCTGCACCTCGGCAGCCCGCTCCAGATAATAGAGATCATCCCAGGCCTCCGCGATGCTGCCGCCAGCCACCATAACACCATGGTTCTTCAAGAACAGAACATCCGCCTCCCCCATCGCCGCCGCGATGCGATCCCCTTCCGATTCGTCCAGTGCCAGCCCACCGTAATCCTCATCGACGGCGGTGCGGCCATAGAACTTCAACGCCGTCTGCCCGAGCCACGACAACGGCGGACCCTCCAGCAAGCAGAGTGCTGTCGCATTCGGCATATGGGTGTGAAACGCAGCCTGCACGCGCGGCATTGCGCGATGCAAGCGCGCATGGATATAAAACGCAGTCGCCTCCGGCTTCCCTTCACCCTCGACAACATGTCCGTCAAAATCGCAGACCAGAAGTCGTGACGCCGTGATCTCGGAGAACGCGTAACCGTACGGATTCACAAAGAACAGATCATCATGCCCCGGCACAACCGCCGAGAAATGATTGCAGACCCCTTCCTCGAAACCATACTGCGCCGCCAACTGGAAACATGCCGCCAGTTCGATACGAGCCTGCATGACCGCGTCGGAATCGAGCCGCACGTGGCGTGACGGAGCCGTTGAACCGACGGATAAGAGCGTATGCGCCATGATGTCTACCCTTGAAATTTACCAGCCGAGCGTAGCGAACAACCCCGGCACCTGATCGAGTGTCGCTAGCGTAGCATCGGGCGTGTAATCGGGCAGCAACGTGCGCCCCGTACCGCGATCGATCCAGATACAACGAAAGCCGATATCGCGCGCCGCCGCGTGATCGAGATGCGGGCTCGCGCAAATGTGGACCACGTCGTCCTTCGCCACACCAAGTTGTTCGTGGGCATAATCGAACAGGCGTCGCGCCGGCTTGTAAGCCCCCGCCTGCTGAGCCGTGATCACGCGGTCGATCTGACCGCCGAGCTGCGCGACGTTGCCCGCAATGATGTCGTCGTCGGTATTCGACACGATGCACAGCCGATAGCCGAGTCCCTTGAGTTGCCGCAGCGTGTCGACCACTTCGGGAAACGGCGGCATCGCGGAGATGCGGCTCGTCAGCATGCCCGCATCGCCTTCGTCGCTGCGCGAACCCAGTTCTTCGAGCGCCAGCCGCAGTCCGTCACCCGCGACCTCGCGAAACGACCGGTGCGGCGCCGTCTGCTCCAGCGCATGCTCGTGCCGGTCGTAAACCTCAAGCAGTTTCGCCGGATCAACCTCGTTGTCGTGCTTCGTGCGCAGGATTTCGCGGACCGCTGCCAGCAGCCCCTCATCCCATTGGATCAACGTCCCGTAACAGTCGAAAGTAAGCCAGACCGGACGGCGGGTATGGTGAAGGGACATGCGTTGCTCCTGGAAATGACTGATGAAGTGTTCGGATGCAGAAAGGTTAAGCGTCTCAGCGTTCATTTGAAAATTAAATTAAAATCTATGAGTCAGTTGAATTTCAAATAACGAAGTGAGCCGAGCATGCTTGATCTGGAACTATTGAACACGCTGATTTGTGTCGTCGATGAGGGCAGCTTCACGCGTGCGGGCGAGCGGGTGCATCGAACCCAGTCGACGGTCAGCCAGCAGGTGCGCAAACTGGAAACGCTGGTCGGCCGGACGTTGTTGCTACGCGACCGCACCGGCAATCAGGTGAGCGCGACCGAGCACGGCGAGTTGCTCGCGCAATACGCCCGCCGGCTGCTGGCGCTGGCGCAGGAAGCCCAGGACGCGCTGTCGAGCGAGGTGGAGCTGACGCCGGTTCGCATTGGCGTGCCGGAGGATTTCGACGCGCGGCGCATGTCGGCGATGCTGTCCGGCTTCGTGAAGGCAAAACCGGGCGTGCGGCTGGAGACGGTCGCCGGCATGAGTACCGATCTGCAACACAAGCTGGCGGCCGGCGAGATCGAGATTGCGCTGATCAAGCGCGAACCGGGCAGCGGCGAGTGCCTCGCGGCCTGGCCGGAGTCGCTGGTGTGGGTCCGGGGTGGGGATGTTGAATTGCCGGACAAACCGGGCGATGAACCGATCCCGCTGGCGCTGTTTCCTCAGGGATGCGTCTACCGGCAAAGGGCCATCCGCAGCCTTGACAAGGCGCAGCGGCGCTGGCGCATCGCCTTCGGAAGCCACAGTCTTACGGGCATTCAGGCGGCTGTCTCGTCGGGTCTGGGAATCTCCGTGCTGCCGACCACAGCCGTGCTTCCAGAGCACCACGTCTGCACGGGTTTGCCGGAATTGCCGCCCACGGAGCTGGCGCTCGTCAGCTCCGGCGGGGCGCTCAACGCGCTTCAGCAGGCGTTGGTGGAATTTCTGCGGGTGGAAGTCAAGGCGTAGGCGCCACCGATTCGCGCCGCAAGAAGGGCTCCGCCCCCGCCGCCGCAGGGGCTTCGCGCCGGGCCGAAACAGGCGCCGTTCCTACTCGGAAGTCCGGTTTGTGCGATCATTGCACTATTTTGAGAATTCGGGCCCCACAACCCGTCCAGTGCCAGATCGGTTTCCACCTGATCGGGCGGACGTGATCAGCCCTTTTAAGTACACGATCGCGTCCAATTGGCGCGCGAAACGATCTATTGAACATCGCCGCAGGCCCCGCCCGCAGCGCAACACAGTTATTAAGGAGCATTGCCAGCATGGGAGTGCCAATTTCGCAGGCCTGGACGGTCGCCACTTATGTCCTGAAGCAGAAGCTGATGCGGCGCAGCCGCTATCCGCTCGTCCTTATGCTTGAGCCGCTCATGCGTTGCAACCTGGCGTGCGCGGGCTGCGGGAAGATCCAGTACCCGGCGCACGTCCTGAAGTCGCAACTCACGCCCGAGCAATGCTTCAAGGCAGTCGAGGAATGCGGAACGCCGATGGTCGCGATTCCGGGCGGCGAGCCGCTTCTGCATCCGCAGATGCCCGAAATCGTCGCCGGTCTCGTCGCGCGCAAGAAGTATGTGTACATGTGCACCAACGCGTTGCTGCTCGCCAAGAACCTGCACCTCTTCAAGCCGAGCAAGTATCTGTCGTTCTCGGTTCACGTCGACGGTCAACGCGAGCATCACGATTTCGCCGTGTGCCGTGAAGGCGGTTACGACATCGCCATGGAAGGCGTGCGGGCGGCAGTCGCGGCAGGCTTCCGCGTCACCACCAACACTACCCTGTTCGACGGTGCCGATCCGAACAGCGTCCGTTTGCACTTCGACGAAATGATGGAAGTGGGCGTCGAAAGCATGATGGTCTCGCCTGGCTACACGTACGACAAGGCTCCGGACCAGAAGCACTTTCTCGGCCGTGCGCGTTCGAAGAAGCTGTTCCGCGCGATCCTGTCGAACCGGAAGAAGAGTTGGCGCTTCAACGCGTCGCCCATCTTCATGGAATTCCTGATGGGCAAGAAACAACTGACCTGCACGCCGTGGGGCATGCCCACGTACAGCATCTTCGGTTGGCAAAAGCCCTGCTACCTTCTTCAGGACGGCTACGCAGACAGCTTCGATGAACTGATGGAAAGCGTGAAGTGGTCCGAGTACGGCACGGAAAGCGGCAATCCGAAGTGCGCCAACTGCATGGTGCACTCGGGCTATGAAGCGAGCGGCGTGAACTACACGTTCGGCTCGTTCAAGGGCATGTTCCAGACCGTCAAGGCCATGCTGTTCGACAGCTATAAGGATCCCGGGGCAAACGAGCTTCTCTCCGGCTGGAAGAAGACGTCGCATGAAGTGCCGATGGTGTTCGTCCCCACGCCGCCGCGTTCGGATGCTGCCAAGGCCAGGCAAGAGGCTGACGCCGCAGCGGCAGCCGTGCAAGCGGCTGCTCCGGTCAACCCGGATCAGATGGAAACGGCCGCGGGCACGGTGCACGAGCAGCTTGAGGGCTGGACTCCGGAACTGACGACCGAAGCCGAAGTTCGCGAGGCGATGGAAAAGGCCTTCGATTACCGGGGCGACGTCACGATCACCCGCAAGGACGGCTCGAGCGTCGCTGGCTATCTGTACGACCGTCAATACGGCGCGGCCTTCAAGGACTGCTTCGTCCGGATCATTCCGACCGGCAAGCAGACCAAGGACGTGATCCCGTATGCGGACATCGGCGCCATTGCCTTCACCGGCAAGGATACGGCGGCCGGCAAGACCTTCGAAAACTGGGTCAAACGATACTGGGAAAAGAAAGCCGCCGGTGAAACGAACATCCAGATCGAACCGGAATATCTCGGCGATTAAGCAGTAGTCAAGCATCGCGGGATTCCAGCCGGGGCACGCGCAAAAGCCCCGGCTGGCCCGGCTTCACTGAGGCCACCTTCTATACGCCCGTCGCATTGCCCTTCCGGACCTGCCCCACGGCTGCTCTCGCAGACACACCGCGTTAAATGGGTGACCTGCAGCGGAAATTAAAATAATATTAATCCGCCAGTTTCAACGTTTTCACCCTTCCCCACTTGCATTATTTCCCCAGCCTTAAAATCAGAAACCTTTAGGTTTTACTTATCGTTTCGTTCCAAAAGTTTGACTGTTATATCCCCCCGTACCTCATTAATATCGCTTCCAAGGATGCCGCTCGAATAGATCCGTTTCCGAACCAGCAGGCGTGCCAACGCAACATCGGCACTACGCTTTCTGCTCCAGTCACCGCAATCCAGACGCAACCGTGGTAATCAGTTTCCGATTGGCTCAATTCAGAACAGCGTCAATTCCTGCTTACATAGGAATCCGAATTTTTTAGCGGTTTGTTTTTAAGACTTTTAACCTTGGAAGGTAATGAAACATGACTGACCTGTCGCGACGCAAAATGTTGGTGGGCGCAGCTGCTTCGGCTGCGGCGCTCGGGGTGGCCGCCACGGCCAAAGCTGCTTCGTTCGGCAATCCGGACCGGCCGCCCGAAGGTGAAATCAACGCCTTGAGCCCGACGAGCCGCAGCGACCCGGGTCCTCAGAACCCCGCCATTGCTAACCAGTTCCCCTCGTTCCAGAATCCGCCTGCAACCGACATCAATGGCATGCCGCTGTTCTGGGCCTCGTTCAACAACGCGCACAAGCGCTACCAGAACGGTGGCTGGGCGCGTGAGGTCACGCAGGACGATTTCGCGATTTCCGAAGACATCTCGGGCGTCAACATGCGCCTCGGCACCAACGGCACCCGCGAAATGCATTGGCACCAGCAAGCCGAATGGGCCATCATGCTCGACGGTAAGTGCCGCATTACCATCCTCGACGAACAAGGCCGCCCGCAGGTAGCCGACGTCAAAACCGGCGACCTCTGGTATTTCCCTCCGGGACTGCCGCACTCGCTGCAAGGTCTGGGACCGACAGGCGCGGAATTTCTGCTGGCGTTCGATAACGGCCACGCATCGGAATTCAACACGCTGCTGCTGACGGACTGGATTGCCCATACGCCGCCGGATGTCCTGGCCGCTAACTTCAACGTACCGGCCGACGCCTTCAAGAACATTCCGGTCGACAACCTGTGGATTTTCCAGGGTACAGATCCGGGTCCGCTGGAAGCCGCGCAACGTTCAGTGGCGTCTCCTCTTGGCCTGCCTGAGCACCCGTTCATCTTCTCGCTGGGCGATATGGCGCCGACGAAAGAGACCAAAGGGGGCTCGGTGCGGATCGCCGACAGCCGCAATTTCAAGGCATCGGCAAACGTCGCAGCCGCATTGGTTACGGTCAAGCCGGGTGGCATGCGCGAACTGCACTGGCACCCGAACGCAGACGAATGGCAGTACTACATTAAGGGCGAAGCCCGGATGACGGTGTTCGATACGGGCCCGAAGGCAGCAACCGCGGACTTCCGCGCGGGCGACATCGGCTACGTCAAGAAGAGTCTCGGTCACTACGTCCAGAATACCGGCAACACCGACCTCGTATTCCTGGAAATCTTCAAGGCGGACCACTTCGCCGAAGTGTCGCTTTCCGACTGGCTGACGCATACGCCAAAGCAGATGATCATGGACCATCTGAACGTCACTGCGGAGACCATCGCACGGTTCCCGAACAACCGTCCTGACGTACTGCCGATCTGATCGGCTTCAAAAACGTTGTACTCTGCCGCCGCCCGGGACGTTACGCGTCCCGGGTGCACAACAGGGCGAGCATGCAAGAGGATGCGACTCACGTCGCGCCTCGTTAGCCGTCGCGTTCGGTTTCGATGAGTCCAGGGTCACACGATGTTTCCATTCAAACTATTTCAAACCAGTGCGGCGTCGATGTCGGGTGCGACGCAGCAGACTGAACTCGCTGTGCGCGACGTACTGACGGGCCGTCGCAAAGGCCTGCGTGCTTTTCTGCCCTTCGTCGGCCCAGCCGTGATCGCCTCGGTCGGTTATATGGACCCGGGTAACTTCGCGACGAACATTCAGGCCGGTTCGTCCTGCGGCTATGAGCTGCTGTGGGTGGTCGTCGTGGCGAACGTGGTCGCCATGCTGTTCCAGGCCATGTCCGCGAAACTCGGCATCGTGACTGGCCGCAACCTGGCCGAGCTGTGCCGCGAGCAATTCCCGAGGCCTGTCGTATTGGGGATGTGGTATGGCTCGGAGATCGCTGCCATGGCCACCGACATCGCCGAATTCCTAGGCGGCGCGCTAGGCATCTCGCTGCTGTTTCACGTTTCCCTGCTCTGTGGTCTGATTGTCACCGGCGTTGTCACGATGGCAATCCTGCTGCTCGACCGCGGAGGCTTTCGCCCGCTTGAACTGGTGATCGCGACCCTCGTCGCCGTGATCGGCTTGAGCTACGTGTGCGAGCTCTTCATTGCGCCTCCCGACTGGCACGCCACGCTGATCGGCAGCATCTTGCCACGCTTACACGGAAGCAACGCGATCACGCTTGCCGTAGGCATTATCGGCGCCACCATCATGCCGCACACCCTGTTTCTGCATTCAGGGCTCACGCAGAACCGCACCCGTGCGCGTAATGACGCGGAACGCAGCCGGCTCCTGTGGTTTTCCAACCGGGAAGTCCTGGTCGCGCTCGGCATTGCAGGCTTCGTGAATCTTGCGATGGTCATGATGTCGGCGGCTGTATTCCCGCGCTCGGCAGACGGCATCTCGGATATTAGCGTTGCGTATCACTCGCTGATTCCCCTGCTTGGCGTTGGGGCCGCGACGGTCTTCCTGATCTCGCTCATGGCATCCGGCATGTCGAGTTCCGTGGTCGGCACCATGGCCGGTCAGGTCATCATGCAGGGCTTCGTCGACTTCAAGATTCCAGTCTGGACGCGCCGAATCATGACCATGGCGCCAGCCTTTGTGATTGGCCTGCATTTCAACGTGGTCAACGCGATGGTGATCAGCCAGGTGGCACTTAGCTTCTTCCTGCCGATCCCGCTGATCGCTCTTGTCGTGCTCTCGTCGCACCCTGGCGTCATGGGCAAATTTACGGCCGGGAAGACAACGATTGTCGTGGCGACGCTTGCCACCATCCTGATTGTTGTACTGAACCTCGACTTGCTCAAGCAGGCTGTGTTTTAAGGTTAAGCGGGTCGAAAGCGAACTTCATTTTTCTAACCAGGTAAGCACACTTTTTCAAAGAGGAAACATCATGGGCTCAATAAGCATCTGGCATTGGCTGATTGTCGCGTTAATCGTGTCGCTGGTCTTCGGGACCAAAAAATTGCGCACGGTAGGCGGCGATCTCGGCTCGGCGATTCGCGGATTCAAAGACGCAGTGAATTCTGAAACACCTGGCGCGACGCAGTCGCCGGCCGCCACTGCGGCGGCTCAAGCAACACTGCCTGTGCACGCCGAAGTGGTCGCAACTGCCGCAACGGTGACCGCGCAAGACGCACGATGAACCGCTTTGATACGCACTTCCAGGTATCGGCAAGACGTTCTCCCGCCAGAAAAATGGTGGGAGTCACGCTCCGATCGAATTGGTCAAGGAGAAAATCAGTGGCTGACGGTGCTCAGTCCACAGGCGTGCGTCTCTCCTTCTTCGAGCAAAAACGTCTTGAAGGCTTGTGCGACGGGCGCCAGTTGCTTGTCCGCCCGATGGACGACGTGCCACTTTCGAACCACCGGAAAACCAATGACATCAAGTACCGCAAGCACCCCCGCCTGCAATTCCAGCTTGACCGCGTGTGAAGAAAGGAAACTGACGCCCATTCCGGAGATCACAGCTTGCTTGATGGCCTCGGTATTGCGGATTTCCAGCGTATCATTCAATGCCAGTCGAGCGTCGAAGCACTCCTGCATCGCATTCCACGTGTCCGAACCCTTTTCCCGCACGATGAATCGTTCACTGCTGAGCTCAGCAAGAGCGATATCCTGCTTGCCAACCTGGGGATGCAACGGCGAGGCGACGAGGACAAACTCGTGCGGCGCGAACGGGGTACTGGTAAATTTCGCTTCCGCTGGCGCCCCTACCATGATGGCGAGGTCCAGCCGGTTTTCATCCAGACGATCCAGCACAACGTCGCGATTTTCTACCGTCAAATTCAGTTCGACCGCCGCATTCTGGCTCGAAAAGCCGGCTAGCAGCCGCGGTAGAAAATAGCCCCCGGTACTGATCACGCCGACATTGAGGCTACCTCCCGCGAGGTTCTTCAGTTTCGCCAACGTCTCTTCCGCTTCACGGAAGCAATGAATGATGGCGCGGCTATGGTGGAGCATCTCCCGCCCAGCAGGGGTAAGGTAGATCTTCTTTCCAAGCTGTTCGAACAGGGCAACGCCCGCATGCTCTTCGAGATGCTTGATCTGCGTCGAGACCGCTGGTGGTGACAGATTCAACTCGTTCGCCGCCTGGGAAAAACTCAGGCGGCGAGCGACGGTTTCGAAGGTCTTGAGTTGACGCAAAGTGGCATTCTTCACAGTGATCTGCAAAAGGTTGAGAGTTTTACCGGACAACCGGCGATTCGGACCCACGTCTGCAAACGACGCAAACAGAGCCACGCAAGTACAGTCAGGATCGGCGACGCTGCTGGCCGCGCGTCAGCGAGCCAGGTCGCAATGAAGCGGATTTAGAATAAACCGCTACCGGAGCCGACCGGAATGACTTGAACATGGCAAGATTTTCATCTTTGGTGCCGCACTCCCGCAGCGCCCGGCATACAGCCTCATGTGTGGTGCGACTGCGGCGAAGAGTCACACGTGCCAATGCCCTATTACAACCCAAATCGGCCGACCCCGCGGGTTACATCTGTAATAGAGCCAGCAATCCGTGCAATCGGCAGGCAACCTGCAGAGATAAAACTCCTGATTTACACCACTTGCTGGCCGCACATGCTTGCCTGAGCCGAACACGTTCAGGGTCGGCCACTCAAACTATGCGCATACTTTTCGTGTCCCCTCGACATCCGGAGGCCAGCTGGTTGTATAAGGCGCTGCATGAAAGCACTCACAGCCTGAGCCGTTCGCACGACCTCGCCGACTGCGTGTCGCAAGCCATGCGGGAGCCGTTTGATGCGGCAATTCTGATGGCCCACGATCCAGCCCTGTACCCTGAGTTGAAGGCAACGTTGCCGCGGCTCGCTGCCGTTGCAGGTGGCGCGATCCTGATCGTGATCCTGGCGAACGCCACCGCTCAGGAACGCAGCGCGACGCTGCGTGCGGGCGCTGACGCCTGCTTTGCCCGTCCGCTGTCGTTCATTGAAATGCACGAACGCCTGCAAGCCCTGCGTCGAGCCACATTGGCACACCGCGAAACCGGACAACCGCCCGCGGCGCCGCTTCAACTTGATTCGCTCAAGCGCGAACTGGTGAGCGGGGATCACCGCCTGTCTCTGACAAAAACCGAGTACCTGCTTGTCGAGTGTCTGATGCGCGATCTGAATGTGCCTGTCGCCCACGAGCAGCTCATTCGCTATGCGTGGCCAGGCAAAGACGTTCTCAGTTGCACAAGCGTGAGTCCGCTGATCTGGCGCTTGAGATCAAAACTGAAGACACATCTGCCAACCGTCCAGATCAATACGGTGAATTGCTATGGCTACCAGTTGAGCCTTTCCCAGTAGACCAGGGAGACGTGTGTCAATCCATCGCGCGCCCGAGAATTCGATGCAGCGCGAGCGCCAACTCTCCTGAGCGCAGCGGCTTGCGCAGCAAAGCGGCGGCTCCGGCCTTTCGTGCTTCGTCCTCAAGTGCGGCATTGCCATAGCCGCTGCACAGAATCACCGGCAACGTGTCACGAATCGCCCGAATCTCGTTGGCAAGCGCGAGGCCTGTCAGATCAGGCATCGTCTGGTCTGTGATGACCACGTCGAAGCGGTTGGGATCTTCTTTAAAGGCCTGCAATGCAGCGGCACTGGATCGAAAGCCCACCGGTTCATAGCCCAGGTCGGCCAGCACCTCCTCGACGAGCGTCACCAGTGCATCTTCGTCGTCGACGATCAGCACAACCTGACCGTCCCCACGAGGCAGATCTTCGGAGATGCCGTCAGCGGCCGGCGGCGGCGCTTCGGTGACAGGAAGGTAGATATCGAAGCGGCTCCCCTGACCGACCACGCTGTGGACGTCGATCCCGCCTCCGTACTCCCGCACAATCCCGTCAACGAGCGACAGACCGAGTCCGGTCCCCTCACCCGTTCTCCGGGTTGTAAAAAATGGGTTGAAGATGCGCTCGAGTACCTCGGGTGAAATACCGCTGCCCGTATCGCTGACCGTCAGCCTGACGCAGTCGCCCGGCCCCACCGTGCCTTCCGACAATGTCGTGGCGAGCGCGAAATGCGCCTTGTCGAGCGTCACGGCGAGGGTGCCCCCTGATGGCATTGCCAGAACCGCGTTGCTACAGAGATTCATCACGACCTGGTGCAGATGAGTCGCATCGCCGGCAATGTACGTGTCGTTCGCATTGAGCTTGACATCCAGTTCAATGCTGGCGGGAAGGCGGCCCTTTAACAGTTCGATCGTCTCCACCACCACCGGCGACACCAGGACTGGCACACGCGCCCCCATGCCGCTACGGCTGAAGGTCAGGATACGCTCGACCAGCGTGCGCGCCCGGTTACCCGCGTTCAGTACTTGCTCGACATAGCGCCGTTCATCGCTCGCTGCGGGCAGTGAATGGAATGCCCGTTCACCGTAGCCGAGAATGGCCCCGAGAATATTGTTGAAGTCGTGCGCAATCCCCCCGGCGAAGGTGCCGAGCGCTTCGAGCTTCTGGGATTGCCGCAGTTGCCCCTCAAGCTCACGGCGTTCCTCTTCAGCCTCACGAAGCGACGTAATGTCTTCCACGGTGGCCACCAGCATCTCTTCGGAGTCCCGAGTGTTTTGCGGCGCCTGTTCCTGATGCGTTGAGACTCTCGCCATGCTCACGTCGGCCCATACGATACGGCGATCGCGGCGCGTGTAGCGCGTCTGGAAACGGATCGTCTCGTGCATGCCCGAGAGCAGTTTGGCGACATGTTCACGCGCCGAAAGCACGTCGTCGCGATACGTGATGTCGAAGTCACCAAGGCGTTCCAGCTCCGTCGCCGAGTAGCCGATCATCCGCTGGAAAGCCGGATTGGTCGCAGTGTAGTGGCCGTCCGCGCCCAGGACGATGATGCCGAGTGGCGCATTCTCGAATACGGCCCGCCAGCGGTGCTCGCTTGAGCGAAGCCGCTGATTGACTTCTCCGAGCCGGCGCATCTGTCTGATCAGCGCATACGCAAGAAATGCGACGAACGCGGAGATCGAGCCGGTCCGCACGAGCGCGTTGATCGAACTGGTTCGCCAGTCTGCGAGCGCAACGGATTCGTCGCGCGAGACCGCCACCAAGAGCGGAAAGCTGGGCACCTGACGAATTGCCGAGCGGACCTGCAAAGACGTCTTACCCTGCGGCACGGCTGGAAACTGGACGATTGGGGCACCGCCGTCGCGAAGGAGCCGAATCGTTGCTCCCGGCCCCAGGTCTATGCGCTTGTAAAAATCGCGGAAGTAGTCCTCGTCGACCAACGCCCGTGCAACGCCTTCGAACCGTCCTTCGGAGTCCTGCAAGCGAACGGCGACGGCGAAGGTCGGCGTTCCGTCCGCGAGACTCTCCAATGGTTCGCTCACCACCACCGCTGCCCCGGAGGCCTTCTTCAAGTCCTGGAAGTACTGGCGATTGGCGAAATTCGGACTTGAGCCGGCCGCTTGTACCGAGGTGGCGATGCGGGCGCCGTTCTCATCCGCGATGGTCACCTCGCGGATCTGCGGCAACCCGTCGATCTCACGCCTCAGGAAGGCCGCTTTTTCGGCTGGCGTCGCTAGCTGGTTGCGCGGATCGCGTTCCCAGACGGACGTGCGCCGCAGAATCAGTTCGACCTCTTGCAACGAACGGGCAGTCTGTTCGGCGATCGCACTGGCGAGGCTGGACATTTCCCGGTCGTTGTCTGCGAGCGTCAGGCGGCGCGCCCGCCAGCTATCCCAGCCCGAGGCGACGCACACCAGCAACACGATAAGGCCTGCGCCTATGGCAATGACCCAAGGCAGGTAGGGTGCGCCCGCAGCGCCTTGTTCATTCCGCATCGGCCATGGTTCTCGCGATAGAGTGTGCAATCACCGGGCTGCGTCGCAGCATGCCAGGAACGGCCACACAGGTCGTCAGCACTACTTTATAGCGCGACGGAACTCAGTTTTTCCACTGCCGCAGCAAACGTATAGCCGGTGCCTCGCTCGGTTTTGATAAATCGCGGTATCGAGGGATTTTCCTCGATCTTGCGGCGCAGGCGCAGAATCTGCACGTCGATGGAGCGGTCGAACACATCGTCGTATAAACGGCTCGCCTCCAGTAACTGATCACGTGTCAAAACACGCCCCGGTGCGGCCAGAAAGGCGCTCAACAGCGAGAACTCGCCGTTGGTGAGGTCAATCCGCACGCCAGCCGGGGAGGTCAGTTTTCTCGTGCCGATGTTCAGCTCCCACCCCGCGAACCGATAGGCGCGGACGTCGACTTGCCGTCCCGTCAAAACCTGGGTCGCGGCCGCCCTGCGCAGCACGGTGCGAATTCGCGCCAGCAGCTCACGTGGACTGAACGGTTTGGTGACGTAGTCGTCCGCGCCCAGTTCGAGCGCCATGACGCGGTCGGCCTCGTCGAGCCTGCCCGAGACGATGATGATGGGAAGCGAAGACTGATCACGCACCCGCCTCGCGATCTGCATGCCGTCTTCGCCCGGCATCCGCAGGTCGAGGATGATCAGATCGATCGCATGCTCCTTCAGCGCCGCGGTCATCTCCTTGCCGTTCGACGCAGCCGTGACTCTCAGATCGTTCTCGCGAAGATACTCCGCGATCAGCGTCCTGATTGCGGGGTCGTCATCCACCACGAGAACGTGCGGAGGATTTTCGTTGCTCATGCCTGGTGCTCCTGTGGCGCCCGGAACGCGCTGTCCAACGCCACCTGCCTGAAGGGATACTGCCCAAGCGCGCCGCTGATCTCAGGCGTGCGTGAAGCGTCACCTGAAGCGCCGTCGCGGAGTCTTTGGTCTCTGCGTGTGCTCGCAACCACGCTGGCTCGATTATAACGTCCACACTCTTGCCGGACATTGCAAGACACTGTTTCAGTCAGCTGGCGGGCTACGACGCAGCGCACACCATGGCCGGATCAAAGACGGTATGCAATCCTCCCGTGGCGCCCGTGCTCAACACTTGAATGTGCCAGGCAGCGGCTCACCGTATTTGATGAACAGCCCGCGCGAGGTACGATGGCGATTCGATGCCGACTGCTGCCGCGGCCGTCACCACGCTCATCCCCGGTGAGGTGTGCGTGGTCGGATAGTGCTTCACGAAATTAGCGCCGTATCGCGTGCGGTAGATACGCGTGCACTGCGTCGTACCGCCCTGTAGTCATTGGGGGACGCGCAGTCCTGTCGATGAGTATAGCGCCGTCGCCCGGCGACAGTTTGCGGCCATTCTCCATTCAAGGTAAAGCACGATGAGCGCCATGTTGTCGTCCGCGCGTATCTCCGCCGTGAACCTGAGTTTCCCATTGCAGAAAACGTAAAACGAACCCGCCATAAAAAACGGTCCTGCGCGCCCGATGCTAACAGGGTGCGCAAGACCGTTTCGGCCTGAAGCGTGAGCCTAAAGCCTCGAGTTCAGAGCGAACATGCGATGCCCCGGCATGGCCGGAGCATCGGATACGCGCTTAGAACCGGTGGGTTACGCCCACGATGGCTGCGACCTGGTGGTTCGTCGACGAGTACGACGAGCCGCTGAAGTCAGCCACGGCCTTTTTGCCCGTCGAATCGATACCCGAAGCCGTCTCATAGAAGCCGATCGCGTAGAGCGACGTACGTTTGGACAGCTGATAGATCGTGCCCAGGTTGACCTGGTTGTAGTTCGCGCTGCCAACGTTATCCGCGCCGCTGTTATGCGTGTAGATATAGGCACCTGCCAGCGTCCACGCCGGGGTCAGCGCGTACTTCACGTTCAGTTCGCCCGAATTGAAGGTCGCCGAGCCGCCGTTGTACTTCGTGCCGTAGCTGCCCACCGCAGTGATCGCGCCGAGGTTCTGGAACTGCGTGTTCGAGTACAGCACGGCGAGCGTCGCGGCGCCGAGCTGGTACGAACCGCCGGCCGTGATGATCTGCTGCGAACCAGCGGAGGCGTAGCCGCCGTAAATACGGCTTGCCATGTTGTTGTTCGCACTCGCGGTGACCGCCGTGCTCGGCGACGACGAATTGCCCTGGTCGCCGAACGTTGCGTAGTACGGGTCCTTGGTGAACATGTAGCTCGCGCCGAGCTTGACCGCGCCGTTCGAGTACGACACCGCTGCGTCCGTGACTTCGTTGCGCGAGAAGTCACCGGCCTGGCCGCCCAGGCTGTACAGAACGCCGATCGTCAGACCGCGGTAGTTCGGGCTCGTGTACTTGATCGAGTTCTGCACGCGGTTCGACGTGTCGACGTTATCGACGTCGCCGGCACGCGTACCGTAGCCAAGGCCGGAAGCCGCCCAGTCTGCGCCCGATGCGAAATTGGACGTCGCGTCGTTACTGGCCGAATATTGACGGCCGAGCGTTACCGTACCGAATGTGTTGCTCTGCAGGCCCACATAGGCCTTACGCCCGAATTCCAGACCGCCCTGGCTCAAGCCACCCGTGCCGAGCGTATAGCCGTTTTCGAGGTCGAAAATCGCTTTCAGTCCGCCACCCAGATCCTCACTGCCCAGCAAACCCCAGCGCGACGAGGTAGCACTCGACAGCGCATACATCTGGCCGCCCTTTACGTTGTTATTGAACAGGAGACCGCCGTCTGCAATGCCGTACAAGGTGACGCTTTGAGCGTGAGCAGTGCCTGCGAAGGCGCCCAGCACCAGAATGGCCGCCGTAGTCTTTTGAATTTTCATCTTTATCTACTTGAATATTTTATTTAATACTACTTAATATATATGAGAAATCAGGCCTGTTGTTTTTCCATTCATTGATGGGCAGATAAACTCAAACCTTAAAATCACATACCCCAAACCTTCAGTGGCGCGACATCGGTTGAGACGGCAGGCGCTGTGGCAGATGAAATGACCCGATTCCCCGCACCACTATTCGCCAGCTCACTCGACGGGTCACAGTGTATCGACCCGCCAATATTTCTCTAAATCACCCATCCGAATATGGAAAGTGCCCCGCCCAATTCGCACCAAATTAGGGCTCGAAAGCGCCGAAACGGGGCAAAAAACACGAAAAATGAGGTGATCGCGTCACAATCGTGAGCATAAATAGTATTTATGACCGGATCGCGTCGAAGACTATGTGGGGTATTTGCAACAATGCCCGGAAGCCTTACGCGGGCTTTCCGGGCATGGACACCCTGTCGCGCACATCTGCGGCATTGGGTATGGAGGTTAGTGCTGGACGCCCCAGCGACGTACCGTGACGCGCTCGAGCGTATCGAACACGAGATGTTCGATCAGCAGGCCGACGACGATCACCGCGGCAAGACCGGCAAAGACCCGATCCGTGTACAGCTCGTTGCGGTTCTCGAAGATGTACCAGCCCAAACCGCCGCTACCTGAACTGGCGCCAAACACGAGTTCAGCGGCGATCAGCGTGCGCCACGCAAAGGCCCACCCTACCCGCAATCCGGCGAGGATCGACGGCAATGCGGCCGGCACAAGGATCAGCAAGACGTGGCGCAAGCCCGTCAGGCCGTAGTTGCGCCCCGTCATGCGCAGCGTCGCCGGCACCGCCTGAAACCCGGAATAGGTATTGAGCGCAAGTGGCCACAGCACGGCGTGGACCAGCACGAACAGCAGGCTGCCAGTGCCGAGACCGAACCACAGCAACGCAAGCGGCAGCAGCGCGATGGACGGCAGCGGGTTGAACATGGCCGTCAACATGGTGAGCAGGTCACGGCCGATGCGCGTCGAAACCGCCAGCGAAGTCAGCACAAACGCGAACGCGACACCCAGCAGATAGCCGCGCAGCAGCACCGACATCGACACGGCCGTTTTTTGCAGCAGCTCGCCGGACAGGATGCCTTGCACGAATGCGCTTAGTGTGGCGCTGAAGGTCGGCAGCAACAGATCGTTGTTGACCGCGCGAGCCGCGCCTTCCCATACGATCACCAGCACGAGCGCAATGAGCGTCTTGCGCAACCATGCCTGCGCGAAAATGCGTTTGCCCATCGGCAACGGCGCTTCAAGCGCGATATCGCCGAGCGGCTCCAGAGGGCGCTCGTATTCTTCGCGAACGGGCGGCAGCAAGTTGGCAGGAGAACTCATTGAGCGGACTCCGTTTCGTCGAACAGTAGATGATGGATGCGCTCGGCAGTGCGCTGAAAATCGCGGCCCCCCGTGCTGTCCTGCGTGTATTGATGGCTATTGAGTTCGGCGCGCACGCGACCTGGGTGCGGCGACAGCAGCAGAATGCGGTTGCCGACGATCAAGGCTTCCTCGATCGAATGCGTCACGAACAGCAGCGTGAAATTCACCTCGTCCCATAGCCGCAGCAACTCTTCCTGCATCTTGCGGCGCGTCAATGCGTCGAGCGCGGCGAACGGTTCATCCATTAGCAGCACGCGTGGCTGCATGGCGAGCGCCCGTGCAATCGCCACGCGCTGTTTCATGCCACCGGACAAGGTGTGCGGATACGCTTTCGCAAACGCGGCGAGCCCCACCTTGTCGAGGTAATGCAGTGCCCGTTCGTTGGCTTCGGCACGCGAAAGCTTTTTGGCCACGCGCAAGGGAAAGGCCACGTTTTGCAGCACCGTCTTCCACGGCGGCAACTGGTCGAACTCCTGGAACACCACGATCCGGTCAGGACCGGGGCCGTGCACCGTTTGACCGTCCAGCGAAATGCTGCCGGAGGTAGGTTCGATGAAGCCGCCGACGGCCTTGAGCAGCGTCGACTTACCGCAGCCCGATGGTCCGAGCAGGACAAAACGGTCGCCACCGTATACGTCGAAACTCACCTGATGGGTCGCGCGGACGATCCGTTCGCCGGTGTGGTATTCGAGGTTCACACGGTCGACTACGAGCAACTTCTCGCTGGTGTTCGGGCGCGTAGCATCCGCCGCCGCATCTGCCGGACCGGCGGCGTCGGCGGGGAACAAAAAGTCAGGATTGGCTACCATCAGTTCGGTCCAGGTAAATTGGCCGTGCCGAGCCGGCCGGCCGGTGCGCAAGGTGGCGCTTAGCTGCCCGCGGCTGTTGCAGGATCGTCGAAGAAGTAGTCCTTCCACGACTTCGGCTCGTTTTTGATCGCGCCGACCCGATACATGAACTGCGCGAGAACGAAGGTATTCTGCGGGGCGACCTTGAATTGCACTTCCGGATTCTTGATGACCTTCAACAGCAGATTCCGGTCGATCTTCGACTGGTTCACCCGGATATAGATATCGGCTGCCGCATCGGGGTTCGCCGTCACAAAGCGTGCTGCATCGGCCAGCGCGTCGACAAAGGCGCGATAGGTCTTCGGATTGGCGTCGCGGAACTTCTCGGTCGCGTAAAGCACCGTAGCCGAACTCGGGCCACCCAGCACATCGTAGGAATTCAGCACGATGTGCGCCTTCGGATTGGCCGCCAGTTCCTGCTCCTGAAACGGCGGATTACCAAAGTGCCCGGTAATCTCCGTGCCTCCGGCGATAATCGCCGCGGCCGCATCGGGGTGGGGAATCGCCTGCGTGAACTTGTCGAGGCGGTTGTAATCCTTGTCGCCCCAGCGCTTCGCGGCGGCGAACTGCAACACCCGCGATTGCACCGAAACGTTGACCGCAGGCACCGCGATCCGATCCTTGTCGGTGAAATCGGCAATTGTCTTGATGTTCGGATTGTTCGACACTAGGTAATACGGCAGATTGCCGAGCGAAGCGACGCCCTTCACGTTCTGCTTGCCATGGGTCCGATCCCAGATCGTCAGCAAGGGACCGACGCCGGCCGCCGCGACATCCACTGCGCCGGACAGCAGCGCGTCGTTGATGGCGGCGCCGCCCGAGAGCTTGACCCAGTCCACCTTGATATCCAGCCCTTGCTTGCGCCCTTCCTTCTCGATGAATTGCTGGTCGCGAGCCACGTTCAGCAGCAGATAGACCACGCCGAACTGGTCGGCGATGCGGATCTGCCCTTCCGCGTGCGCCGGCGCCGCAGCGCCGAGACTCGCTGCTCCCAGCGAAACGGCGAGCGCCGCTGCGGCAAAACGGCGAGCGAAAGACGACCGACCAGCCGTCGGGCGAAAAGTGGACAGCATGGGTACTCCGGTCAGCGTGTGGATGAGTGCGCGCGGGCGAGTTTGCCGTCAGAACGGCACGTCGCCTTCGATAGTTGTGCGATACATCTTGCGACGCAGATGATCAGGCGTACCGGCCGCGAGGTGCATCAGCGAACGGTTATCCCAGAACACCATGTCGTGTTCGGCCCACACGTGCCGGTACAGATGCTCAGGGCGTACGCTGTGGGCGAAAATTTCTTCGAGCAACTGCTTGCTCTCGTCTTCGGGCAGGTCGATCACACGGGTCGTGAAATGTTCGCTGACGAAGAGCGCCTTGCGCCCGGTTTCCGGATGCGTGCGCACCATCGGCTGCACGACCGGCTTTACCTGGGCGATCTGCTCAGCGGACAAATTCGGGCGCCAGGGGCTGCGCTTTTGCAACTCCGCGTACTTCGCCAGATAGGTGTGCTCCGCGAAGCGCCCTTCTACCGCCTCGCGCAGATGAGCCGGCAGCGTGTCCCAGGCGAGGTGCATATTGGCAAACAGCGTGTCGCCACCTTCAGCCGGCAACTCCTGCGCATGCAGCAGGGAACCCAAGCTCGGTTTTTCTTTGTACGAGAGGTCCGAGTGCCAGAAATGGCCGGCGTCGCCGAGACCGATCGGCTTGCCGTTCTCGACGATATTCGACACGACCAGCACTTCCGGATAGGCCGGCAACTGAAACTGGTGCAGCACGTGGATCTGCAGCGGCCCGAAGCGGCGGCTAAAGGCGATCTGCTGGTCAGGTGTGATGCGCTGATCGCGAAACACCAATACGTGGTGATCGAGGTGCGCGCGATGAATGCGCGCGAAATCTTCGTCGGCAAGCGGCTGGCTCAGATCGAGCCCGAGGACTTCGGCGCCCACTGGGCCGTCGAAGGCACGGATTTCGATGCGTTGCGGGGCAGCCGGGCCGGAATGGGAGGCTTGAGCGGCTCGGGCGGGAACAGCGGAGTCGGAAGCAATCGTCACACAAAACTCTTCGTTCAGTTGGAGCGGAAACGCCAATAGCGGCGCGATAGAGCCAATCTACCGGCCCGCGCGCGCGAGAGCAACGAAGCAAATCCAATACGCTTATCTGCTGTAGTGATAAACCCGACGCTGGATCGGACGCGGGGGCAGATCGTCCCGCTCAGGGCTGCCGAAAACTTTCATGTATATTACAAACGGTACCTAAAACGCCCATAGGTATGTCGTTTTAGGCCCGAATCAGGCCCCACAGGCGCCGCGGCTGCGCGCCAGACTTGCCTTGTCGGCAGGCACAGCCGATACTTATCAGTTGCGCGAAATCCCTTCACCCCTCGATTTAACGGCTTTTCTCATGAGCACAATCCTTGAAAGTCTTCCGTCCGGCCAGAAAGTCGGCATCGCCTTCTCCGGCGGACTCGACACGAGTGCCGCTCTGCACTGGATGCGGATCAAAGGCGCCGTCCCGTTCGCTTATACGGCTAACCTCGGCCAGCCCGACGAAGACGACTACGATTCGATTCCGCGCCGTGCGATCCAGTACGGTGCAGAAGGCGCGCGACTCATAGACTGCCGGGCCCAACTGGTCGCCGAGGGCATCGCCGCCCTGCAATCGGGCGCGTTCCACATTTTGACCGCCGGCGTGACCTACTTCAACACGACGCCGATCGGCCGCGCCGTGACCGGCACGATGCTGGTCGCCGCGATGAAGGAAGACGGCGTCAACATCTGGGGCGACGGCAGCACATACAAGGGCAATGACATCGAGCGCTTCTACCGCTACGGTCTGCTCGTGAACCCGGATCTGAAGATCTACAAGCCGTGGCTCGACCAGGCGTTCATCGACGAGTTGGGCGGCCGCGCGGAAATGTCCGAATTCATGCGCCAGTCGGGCTTCGAATACAAGATGTCGGCGGAAAAGGCGTACTCCACCGACTCGAACCTGCTCGGCGCAACGCACGAAGCGAAGGATCTCGAGAGCCTCGAAAGCGGCATCAAGATCGTCAATCCCATCATGGGCGTGGCGTTCTGGCGTGACGACGTGCAGATCGCGAAGGAAGAAGTCACGATCCGCTTCGAAGAAGGCCAGCCGGTCGCGCTTAACGGCGTGCAGTTCACGGATGCCGTCGAACTGCTGCTGGAAGCGAACCGCATTGGCGGCCGCCACGGTCTCGGCATGAGCGACCAGATCGAGAACCGGATCATCGAGGCGAAGAGCCGCGGGATCTATGAAGCGCCGGGCCTCGCGCTGCTGTACATCGCCTACGAGCGTCTCGTCACGGGCATCCACAACGAAGACACCATCGAGCAGTACCGTGAAAACGGCAAGCGCCTGGGCCGCCTGCTGTATCAGGGCCGCTGGTTCGACCCGCAGGCCATCATGCTGCGCGAAACGGCACAGCGTTGGGTGGCACGTGCAATCACGGGCGAAGTCAAGATCGAACTGCGCCGCGGCAACGACTACTCGATCCTGAGCACGAAGTCGCCGAACCTGACGTACCAGCCGGAGCGGCTGTCGATGGAAAAGGTCGAATCGACCTTCTCGCCGCGCGACCGGATCGGCCAGTTGACGATGCGCAATCTGGACATCACCGATACGCGCGCCAAGCTCCTGATCTATTCGGAAGTCGGCCTGCTCGCACCGGGCGAAGCACTCGCGCTGCCGCAGTTGAAGGACGATAGCAAGTAAGTCAGCCGTAGTACGTCACGGCCGGATGAAGGAGGATCTTCGTCCGGCTGGACCACCCCCGCATTCGTCCCCCGCTTTTACGCCCATTCCGCGGCGCGCTCTACACATCTGCTGCAATTCATATCACGATTGATCGTTTAGGCGGCGCAATCCCCGTTGCTAAGATGATCAGTTGGCCCGTGATGCGCACAGACACTGATGACGAACGCTCGCAACAATCCCCAGGACCGCCCCGCTTCACGCGCCCGCCGCCGCTTGCTGGGCGGATTCGCCGCGGGCAGTCTGGTGGCGTCCCAACGCGTCAGCGCCGCGAACGAACTGCTCAAACCGCTCGACGTCGCGCCATGGAGCCGCACACCAGGCGCGCCGATACTCGAGCATCCCTATGGGCTGCCGTCGCCGCATGAGGCCAATGTGGTGCGGCGTAGCGCCCGGGCGTGGCCGCTGCCAGGTAGCGCATCCTCGATGACGCCGCTCGCCGACCTGTTCGGCACGATCACGCCGAATGGGCTCGTCTACGAACGTCATCACGGCGGCGTTCCGGACATCGATCCGGATCAGCATCGTCTGGTGCTGCACGGCCTCGTGCGGCAGCCGAAGCTCTTTACGATGGACGACCTGCTGCGCCTGCCCTCCGAATCGCGCGTTCATTTCATCGAATGCTCCGGGAACACCGGCGGCGAGTGGAATGGACCGAGCGGGCAGCCAGTCCAGTTGACGCACGGCTTGCTGTCATGTTGCGAATGGACCGGCGTGCGGCTGTCCACGTTGCTGGAAGAGGTGGGCGGCCTGCCGGCCTCGCCAAACGGACGAACCAGCGGCTGGATGCTGGCGGAAGGCGCAGATGCCGCGGCCATGACGCGTAGCCTGCCGCTCGACCGCATCCTCGATCGGGCGCTGGTGGTCTACGCGCAAAACGGCGAGCGCTTGCGCCCGGAGAACGGCTACCCGTTGCGCCTGATCGTGCCGGGCTTTGAAGGCAATACGAACGTGAAATGGCTGCGCCGGCTGAAGTTCGTCGATGCGCCGTTGCAGACTCGTGAGGAGACCTCGAAGTACACCAGCCTGCTGGCGAACGGCACGGCAAGGCAGTTTGCGTTCGAAATGGACGCCAAATCGGTGATCACGCAACCTTCGCCCGGCCATCGTCTGACCACCCAGGGCTATTACCCGATCAGCGGCTTCGCGTGGTCCGGGCGGGGCTCGATTCGCAAGGTCGAGGTATCGAGCGATGGAGGCGCGACGTGGCAACTGGCGCGCCTTAGCGAACCGGTGCGCGACCGCGCGCTGACACGTTTTCAGGCGGACTGGCACTGGCAAGGGGCGCCCGCGGCGATCCTGTCGCGCGCCACGGATTCGACCGGTTATGTGCAGCCGACGCGCGAGGCGCTGGTCGCCGCGCGTGGGCTGAATTCCCAATATCACTACAACGCCATTCAGCAATGGCGCGTCGATGCGAGTGGCGAGGTGCGCAATGCCCAGTTTTTTCAGGCCCGGAGTTGCGGCACGCGGAGCCGTCATTGCGCCTGTTGTGGCGGCCTCGCTTGCGCTTGTCTCGAACGCCAACGCCGACACCGACGCCAAGACCGCGTACGGGATCGGTACGCCCTTGACGCAGCAGGACGTCGCCGCGTGGAGTATCGACGTCGCACCGGATGGCCGCGGCTTGCCCGCCGGTAGCGGCGACGTGCTCACTGGCGCGCATATTTTCGCGGCCCAATGCGCCGCCTGTCACGGCGCGCAGGGACAAGGCCTGATTGGCGATGCGCTGGTCGGTGGTCAGGGCACGCTAGCGACGGCGAAGCCCAAGCGCACGATCGGCAGCTACTGGCCCTACGCGACGACCTTGTTCGACTATATCCGCCGCGCGATGCCCTACAACGCGCCGGAGTCTCTTTCCGCAAATGAGGTCTATGCGGTCTGCGCATTCCTGCTGAATCAGAACGGAGTCGTGCCGCCGGATACGCGCCTGGATGCGGTGTCGCTGCCGCGAGTGAAGATGCCCAACCACGACGGGTTTGTGGCCGATCCGCGGCCGGGAAAGCTCTGAGCGAGTGTCCATGCGGGCCCCATGCCCAGCCGGAATGACTGTTATGCACGCGTGCTGCCTTCTTCGCGGGCTTGCATTGACCGACTATCCCTCCTACGCAACGTGCGTTAAACCTCATCAGGAAGGAGATCCTCATGTCACTTCAAGCCAGGCTCGATGCATTCAAAGCCGATTTCAAAGGCGGCAAAGCCCCCTACTTTGCGCCGCCGGAAATCCATCCGATCATGGAACGCGCGACGGCCGAACTCATCGCGTCCGGTCAGGCGGCACGCGCGCTCAAGGCGGGCGACGTAGCGCCGGAATTCGCCCTCAACGACCCGGATGGCCATCCGGTATCGTCCGTCGAACTGCTGAAGCAGGGGCCGCTCGTAATCAGTTTCTATCGTGGCGTGTGGTGCCCGTATTGCAATCTGGAACTGTTGGCGCTGGAAGAAGCGCTGGCGTCGTTCAAGGCCGAAGGTGCCAATCTGGTGGCAATCTCGCCGCAGAATGCCGTGAATAGCCGCAAATCGGTCCGCACCAACAAGCTGGGTTTCCCGATCCTGAGCGATACCCACAACGACGTGGCCGCCGCATTCGGCATCCGCTTTGCGTTGCCCGACTATCTCGTCGATCTGTACAAGAATCTCAAGAACGACCTGCCGGCCTTCAACGGAGACGATAGCTCGACGCTGCCGATGCCCGCACGCTATGTGGTCGGGCAAGACGGAACGATCCTGTACTCGGAAGTCAACCCGGACTATACGCACCGTCCTGATCCGCAGGACATGCTACCGGTCCTTCGCAAGAAAGTTGTTTCGGCTTCCTGATTAAATCCCGCTTCGCTCCCGGCGATAGATAATGGGTCGGGAACGAAGCAGCGCTCAAGCGGTGCCCATGTAACGCTTCGGCAAGCCGGCCGGGATCGCGTCAGCCATCGCGTTCCTGCTATCCGACGACGCGGCTTTCATCACACATCAAACCTTGTTTGTCGACGGCGGCGCGTCTATTGGGAAGCCTTCAATCTGAGGACCGAATATCTCCTGCACCCAGGCGACGAACGCGCGCGCTTTCGCACTGGCCATGCGACCGCTCGGAAATACGGCCCACAGGTCGATCCCGGGCAATTCCCAATCGGCCAGCACGCGTTTCACTGCGCCACTCGCGAGTTCCGGCGAGAACATCCATTCCGACGCGATCGCCACACCCATGTCGGCGAGCACGGCGGCGCGCACGCCTTCCGCGGCGTTCACGCGGACTCGCCCGTTGACGACAATCGCCGTTTCCGAATTGCCTTGTTTGAACGACCACACGCTTCCGCCGCCGCCCTGTTCGTACACAATCGCCTGATGCGACAGCAGATCAGCAGGCACGCGCGGTTCGCCGGCCTTCGCGAACCACGCCGGCGTGCCGACCACGTAGCGCGGCGTGTGACCGAGCTTGCGCGCCGTCATGCTCAAATCGCCGAGGATCCCCATCCTGAGCCCGACGTCGATACCGAGTTCCAGCAGATCGATATTCTCATCATCGAGCACGATGTCGACGTTGAGCTCAGGGTGCCGCTCGAGAAATGCCGGCAGCCGCGGAACGATGTGAATCCGCGCAAAAGTCACTGCCGCTGAAATCCTGAGACGACCCGAAAGCGCGCCAGCCGATCCCCTTGCCGCAAACTCGGCTTCGTCGGCCTCTTCGATCGCCCGCTTGGCGCGCTCGTAAAAGGCGTTGCCCGCCTCGGTCGGCGTCAGTCCGCGCGTCGAGCGCAGCAACAGTCGAACCGCGAGCCGCTCTTCGAGTTGCGCGATGGACTTCGAAACCGCTGGCTGCCCGACGTTCAGCAGCCGCGCTGCCGCCGAAAACGAGCCGGATTCCACCACGCACACAAACGTTTCCATCGCTGTCAATCGGTCCACGGTCGTCCCTCCTCGAACGAATGTTGGCGGGCATGTGTCGCCCTGTCAAACACTCGCCACGAAACCTGTTTGCTGAAGATACACCGCTGAGGAAACCTGCCCGATATGCCCTCAGGGAATGTCTGTTATGAGCTCGCGCTGCCTACCGCGCCCGGATCAGTTCGACGACGATAGGACCGTACTAACTGATCCGCAGGGAGCAATTCCATGAGCAAGCTTTTTTCACCCGTCAAAGTGGGCCCCTATACCCTTTCCCATCGCGTCGCGATGGCGCCGTTGACGCGCATGCGTTCGGAGCCCGGCGACGTGCCGGGCGAGCTGATGGTCGAGTACTACACGCAACGCGCGACCGAAGGGGGGCTTATCGTCACCGAGGCAACGCCTGTTTCAGTACAAGGCTACGGCTATGCCATGGCACCGGGAATCTACTCCGACCACCAGATTGCAGGATGGCGCCGCATCACGGATGCCGTGCACGCCAAAGGCGCTCGCATCTTCCTTCAGTTGTGGCACGTCGGCCGTCAGTCCCACCCCGATCTTCAACCGGGTGGCGCAGCGCCCGTGGCTCCATCGGCGCTTAAAGCCGAAGGCCATGCGTATTCGGTGAATGGCGAGGTCGAATTCAGCATGCCCCGCGCGCTCGAGTTGCACGAAATCCCCGCCATTATCGAGGACTTCCGCAAGGGTGCCGAGCGAGCATTGCGCGCAGGCTTCGACGGCGTAGAGCTGCACGGTGCAAACGGCTACCTGCCGGACCAGTTCCTCCAGGACGGCTCGAACACCCGCACCGACGAGTACGGCGGCCCCATCGAAAATCGCGCCCGTTTTCTGCTCGAAGTCACGGACGCGCTGATTTCCGTGTGGGGAGCAGACCGCGTCGGCGTGCGCATTGCACCGAGCGGCACCTATGGCTCGATGCATGACAGCGATCCGGAAACCACTTTCGGTTATGTCACGCAGCAACTGGACAAGCGGGGCATCGGCTATCTCCACGTGGTCGAGCCGCGCATCAAGGGCACGGAGACCATCGGCGAGGCTCACGATTCGATCGCCGCGAGCCATCTTCGCCCAAAGTTCTCCGGCACGCTGATCGCTGCGGGTGGCTTCACGAAAGAAACGGCGGACGCGATCATCGAGGCGGGCCACGCGGACATCGTGGCGTTTGGGCGCCACTTCATCGCCAACCCCGATCTGCCCGAGCGCCTGCGGCTGAATCTGCCGCTAAACCGCTATGACCGCAGCACTTTTTATGGCGGTGACGCGCGCGGCTACACCGACTATCCGTTCCGTGCTGAAACGCAGGCGGCGTAAGTTACCGGCTCTTCAATCGGGCCCGGAAGAACGGGCCCGCTACCTATCAGCGATTGAAAATGACCTTCGCTGTCTCTGCGTCTAGCGGAGACGAGGTGTGCTCGTGAACGATCTTCCACCCGTCACCGCGCGGCCTGAGTATCGCCGTCAGCCGATTATCCAGCGAACGCACATCCGCGCCGTCCGCCGTCACCGCTTTGTATGTCACGAAGGCATGAACAACGGCGAGATCCTGCGCGACGATCACCTGTGGATCGCTGAACTCCACCACAACGCGCTCTGTACCCAGCGAGCCGAACCAGCGGGCCGCCATTTGCCGCCAGGACTCGATACCGTTGTATGACCATGCGCCCCACATGTCGAAGACCCGCACGTCTTCGTCGTACAGCGCGATGAACGAGTCGACGTCTTTGGCGAAAACCGCGGCCTTGTAGTCGTCCAGGACCTGCAGGACCGGCTTGTCGGGTGTGTCCACTGTGTTTCTCCTGAATCGAATATCAGATTGCGATGGCGGATAGAACCCGGAAGAACGGCAAGTCCGAGGCTCTGGACCGGTTGTGTTTCAACACTACGACGTTCGACGGGTCGCAGGATCGACATCCACGCCGGCTTTCAACGCACAAAGACCGCTCGCCCACCCCCACAGGCGGACGGTAGGCCCCGCCCCGCCCCTCCGCACCGGCTAATTCTCCGCTCATTTTGCGAACGCACAATGCGTCATACCCCAGCCTGATTCGCACATCGAATCAGGCCTCACTCAAGCGGAGCGATCATGAAAAACGACCGGGATTTAGCCTTTCGGCCTTATGTTGACGCCTTGCTCAATCAACTGGAAAAGCAATCTGAACGCGCAGTATTGCGCTACCTTGATCATGACGTAACGGGCAGGACCCTGCGCAGCGCAATATTTCGCTATGCGCGGGCGCTCGCGGCGCTTGGCATCGGGCGGGACACCCTGGTTGCGCAACTCGCACCCAATTGCCCGGACGCACTTGCGATTCGCTACGCAGCAAACCTTCTCGGTGCGGCTACGATGTTCCTGCCTGCGTCAGCGAATGCCGACCAGCGTGCCGCGTTGCTAGCCCGCCTTCGCCCCACGCTCCTCGTACTCTTCCCGGAGACCGCTCACCTCATTCCCGATGCGGTCGATGGCCACGTGGTGTTCGTCGGCGTCGGCTTTGCGTCTTCATGCCTCAACAGGCTAGCGCGAGCGCAGTCGGATCTGCCGTTGCGCAGCCAACTGAGGCCTGATGACCTCGCGGTAGTCGTCTCGTCGGGCGGCACGACAGGTGTGCCGAAATGCAGCCGGCGGTCTTTCGCGACGTATTCGTCAATGGTCGGCGCAGCGAAGGACGAGAACCGGCGTCAGCTTATCAACGGCCCGCTCGCCTACCTCTCGCAAGTGCTCGTCGACACCACGCTCATCGGCGGTGGGACGGTCGTGCTGAAGCGTCGGTACGATCCCGCGGAGACGCTCGCGACGATCGAATCGGAGCGCATCACCGACATGCTTCTGGTCGACCCCCAACTGTTCGAAACCATGGACCACCCGGACGTCCGCCGGCGCGACCTGTCGTCGCTGCGCTCCATCGCGCACATTGGCGGGTCAGCGCCTGCGGTGCTGCGTCAACGTGCGATCGCGCGTTTGGGTCCTGTGCTCACCCATATGTACGGTTCGAGCGAAACCGGTCTCGTCAGCGTTCTGCCCCCCTCCGCCTGCGAGGGGAATCCGGACCTGCTGGCTTGCGCAGGCCGCATTCGAGATGGCGTCGAGGTCCGTTTTCGCCGTGCCGATGGAAGGTTGGCGCGGGCGGGACAGTGCGGAAACATTGAAGTCCGGTCGACCGCTGTGGCAAGCGGTTACTACCATCAACCGGTCGAGGAGGCGCAAAAGTTTCAGGACGGCTGGTGCCTGACCGGCGACGCCGGCTTCATCGACGCGGCAGGCAATCTGCACATTCTCGGCCGCGCGGCCGACGTCGCGGAAATCCATGGACTGGCGATCGGTCCAACCCAGATCGAAGAAGTCCTGTGCCGCTTACCTGACGTTCGCTACGCCGTGGCGTTAGCCGCAAACAACGCTGCCGGCAAATACGGATGGAACGCGCTGATCGAGCCGTGGATCGCTGGACAGGTGGACATTGCGCGATGCATGCATAGGCTCAAAACCGCGTTCGGCTCTGTCGTCGCAAACCGGATTCGTATTGTCGTGGCAAATCGCGTGCCGCTGACTGAGCAGGGCAAAGCAGACCGCACCGCAATCGAGAAGATCCTGCAAGACGATCTGCGGTCGAGCCGCGCCCGGCTCCAATCGATTCACACCGAGTCGTCCCTGTCGACTTATTAAGGAGTAGAAAATGCGTCACTATCAATGCAACAGTCCCGAGGCAGCGGGCCGCATCCTGGCGGCCTGCCTGCTAACCGATGGACACCTTAGCATCACCGAACTCGAAGTGCTCGACCGCTGCGGTATGGAAAGGCGCCTGTTGTTGAATCGACACCGTTTGCTCTCGATCGTGCAAACGCTGTACGAAGACTTGACGCGCTGCGGGTATCTGAGCTGGAGCGACGTCTGTCACGTCGATCCCGCGACGCTCGAATGGCTCGCGGCCGATGTGCAGGACCGGCAACTGCGTCGCGACATCCTGGAACTGTGCAGCGAAGCCGTCATGGCGGACCGCGACCACTGCGATCGCGAAGCGGACTTCCTGAGGCTGCTGCGCGACGCGTGGCAACTTCCGGCCGGTCCTGTTCGGCAAGATGCGCGACGGCCGCGTTCGATTCAAACCGTGCAGGAATCAGGAAAATAGAATAGCGCATGGCCTCTCGCGCCGGCAGCCATATAATCTGCAGAATGGCTGGCAAGGTGACTCGTCGTCAGTGTCATAACCCGCGCGATCAAAACGAGGCCGGTTCCACATGGATCACTATGTCTTTTCCGCCGTTGTGCTTTTGCTCATTCTATCGAGTGCAGCGCTTGGGTCACATGTGCGCGCAAAGCTGGCGGATCACCATTTCTCGGAAGACTCGCTTGCCGCGATGCGTATTGCCGTGGGTCTGGTGGCGACGCTGTCTGCGTTGGTGCTTAGCCTGCTGATCTCGTCCGGAAAGTCCTCGCTCGACCTGGTTAACACCGCGCTCCAACATAATAGCGTTGCGATGATTCAGCTGGACCGAACGTTGTCCCAGTTCGGTCCAGCGTCCGATAGTCTGCGTGTCGACATCAAGAACGACTATGCCCGCTGGATCTCCTTCCTGTTTTCCAACAAAAAGGGCAAGACAGCGGAGGCAGAATCGCGAGAAATGCTCCAGAGCACCTACGACATCCAGGGCCGTATTTTCGCTTTGCAGATCATCGGCCCTCGGCAGGAAAAACTGCGTGACCATGCAACGGCACTTTGGGACGATATTTTTGCGGGTCGATGGCTTGCACTCGAACACAGAAGGGGCTTGATTCCCACTCCTCTCATTGCGGTCCTGGTTGGCTGGCTGGTTGTCATATTCGGCATATTCGGCTTCAGTGCACCAAGAAACTGGAGCATGTGCGTCGTATTTCTGCTTTGCTCGTGGTCGGCGACGACGGCCGTGTTTATTGTCCTCGATCTCGACACGCCATTTCAGGGTATGGTCAATGTGTCGAAGGCGCCCATGATGGATGCGCTCAAGTTCATCGGTAGTCACTAAAGCAACGTGTCTTTATCCAGAGATGGAGCTTGCTGATGATGCTCTTTTATTGTCGCCTTCCAATCGGACTGCACATTGGCCCGGCCATTGCGCGGGTCCATGCCCCGCGCGCTTCGGGTACGAGACTGCGGTGGCGTAGATGACGCCCGTCGGCACGCTGGTTCAGCTCTGCCGAACCGCCATCTTCGCACTCGGGCGTGAACTGGCGGCCTGGAAGGGTTCCACAGCGCGCGCGACATTCGCGGCCGAAGCGGTGCTCTCGGTCGCGCTGTCTGTCGCGCTTGCAAATGCATTGGGGCTGTCAGACACGTGGTGGGCCGCAATCAGCGGCTTTGCAGTCATGCAAACGAGTTTTGCCGCTTCCGCGCAGCGTGCCGTGCACCGCATCATGGGCACGGTGATAGGGGCCGCGCTTGGAACCCTGGTGGGACCCTGGATCGGCGACCGTCCGTGGCTGTTTGTGCCCGCGTTAGGGGCGATCGGCGGCATCGCGGTGTACCGAGCCAACGGCTCCAAAGCAGCCTACGCCTGGATTCTGGGCGGCGTGACGGCCCTGATGGTGACGTACGAAGCGCACAAGTTCGCATCGGTCCGGGCGACCGCGATATTCGCGGCGCTGCGAGTCGCCGAGGTCGCGGTTGGAACCCTTGCTTGCGTGCTGGTGGCGAGCGTGTTTCATTTCGGACCGAAGTGGTACCGGAAGTACACGGCGCCATTGGACGCTTCAACCGCTCGCGCGGCGGGCGAGTCCGGCGCGCCTTCCGCTACCGTTCTGACGCCGCCTTTGGAATCGGTGCGCCCGACCCGCATGCTGCTGGGCTTGCAGGCCGCACTGTCCATCACAATCCTTGCATCCCTGACCTACATTCTGCATCTGCCGGGCTTCGCACAAGCCATGGTCACGGCGATCGCGGTGCTGATCGTGCCGCCGGGCCTCGCAGCAGACAGAACGCGCCAGCCGGTCATGGAAAAGATGGTGCAGCGCGTGGCCGGCTGCCTGCTGGCCGGTGTGCTTGCTGTGGCGCTCCTCCCTCTGATGCAGGGGCAAGCAGTGCTGTGCATGCTTGCGCTGTCCATTGGCGTGTGGGCAGGATGTCACGTGCAGACGGGACGGGAAGGATCGAGCTACGTGGGCCGGCAATTCACCATCGCGTTCATCATGGTGTTTGTCCAGGATCATCATTGGTCGTCCGATCCGTTACCCGCGCTTATGCGGCTATCCGGCATTCTCATCGGAATTGTTGTGTTGGCAGTGGTGATGTTTGCGACCAGCAGGCTATATATTCCGCCCCTGCCGCAGGATGCTAGCCGCTAAGACTCGCTACTTGCTAGAGCCAGCGACGCACGCGGGCGCAATAGGCGGCGTAGCGAGCTTCGTGCATCCTCAACATCCGCATTTCTTCGAATCTGGCTTGCATCTGCACCAGCAGTTCAGACACGACCCAGAACACGAATACGGGCCATGTCGGCAGGACAAGAAGCTGCCCAGTCATGGTCCCTCTGATTCCGAGGTAGACGGGATGCCGTGAAATAGCGAAAGGTCCACCAACGATCAACTCCGTACGCGCATTGTCATTCACGCCCATCCTCCACGAACGACCCATCGCGGCTTGTGACCAGACAACCCAGACAAGGGAAACGACCAGACACGCGACACCGATCCATTGGATCACATGATGGTCAGTCAACCCGTCGAGTACAAACGGCCCATGCGCACCCGTGAGGCTGTACACCGCCAGGAACGCGCCGTCAGCCGCGGGTAACCCTACGTAGAAGCCGCGTGCGACCCAATTCTGCACGTCGTCCCCAAACGTGAACGAGATGGGATTTGAAACGCCCCGCCTCATCACCAGAAATATTCGGGTACTGACAGCCGCCGTGCCGAACATGAGCGCATGAACTAGCGGGACGTACCGCCAAAGGATCTCGTTAGTCACTGGAAGCGGGTGTATGTAGAGAGTTTCCTGGCGCATCGCCACTGCGCTGCAGTTCAGCAGACCGATTGGTGCGACACCGCTTTGCCGATCATCTCATGAAGCCTCCCGCCGGGAACGCGAATTGTGTTCAAGACGATATTGCACGCACCGGGATCATTAAAATGCTGCTGCTTCGCGGCGGTGAGTCCGCTCTTGCACGCCGTGCATTTTCACCTTGCAGGGTTGTCGCTTCCGTCATTCAGGTGGCTGTGGCATTTTGGTGCCACGCAAAATCAGATCCACTACTTACCCAATGAGGACGTGAATGTCACAAACCCCTATTTCGAGCAGTAAGGACGACCTTATCGCGCGATGCATTCCATTCCTTGAGGAGGTCAAGGACTTGACCACGGGCTCCGAAGTGGAGCAATGGCTCAACGACAAGTACGGCACGCAAAGCCAGTTCTATCAGAATCTGGCGCGCTTGATCAGGATTGGCGTCGAAGTGGAAGGCTGGGCTGCCGACGTCGAGATCGCTGGCCGGCGATATCGCCGCGCCCGGCTAGTCGAACCTTCGGAAAAGACCTTTGGATTCAGCATCACGACGGTCTACATGGATAGTACTAGGAACGATCAGGCCAATCCGGAAGGCGCCTTCCGGGGCGACTACCACGCTCATCCGTATGGTGAACTCAACATGGTGGTGTCGCTCGATGACGGCGCGGCACTCATGGGCCCGAATGGCTGGTGTTACGGTGGCTGGACGGCGCCAGCGCCTGGAAGCCATCACTACCCGGAAACCAAAGGCGGCGCAATCATTGCACTCTTCTTCCTGCCGGCCGGACGTATTGCGTATAACGTCAAGGCGCCCGACGCAAAATAGCCCTTGAAGCTGGCGTCGCCGATTCGCGTCGCCATGTCGCTGGTATCCGGGCGCTCGCATCGGGATCGCGAGCGCCGAAGCTTACCGGCCTAGCGCGGGGCCAGTTGCCTCGTAGTGCGAACCAGACCCGCGCCGACCGATCGGACCTCAGCGTCTGCTTTTCCGTCGGCGAGCTTGCCCTCTCCCGTAAATGCCTGATGGGCGGCGCCAAGAGAGAACCCTTGCGGAATGACCAAGGCGCCCAGCTTCTCAAGCACACCCCGCGTCGCCAGCATGGCACGAATGCCACCCATCGGCCCCGGCGATGCGGACACCACAGCCGCCGCCTTCCCCGCAAAAAGCAGAACGCCGGCCTCACCGCTCTCGCGAGGTCGGCTGATCCAGTCGATCGCGTTCTTCAGCATCGCCGTATATCCACCGTTGTGTTCGGGCGACGCAATCAGAAGCGCCTCAGATTCGGCAAACAATGCCTGCAGTTCTCTCACTGGCTCGGGCACCCCATGCTCTTTTTCAAAATCGCCGTCATAAAGCGGCAGTTGATAGTCGGCCAGCGAGATGAACGTAACCTCGCCGCCTTCATCGAGCGCACCATGCGCAGCCACTCCCAGGAGCTTACGGTTCAACGAGTCGCGGCGAGCGCTTCCACATAGCGCAAGAATTTTAACGGTCATGATCTTTAATCTGAACTTTAGACACTCGAGCGCCTTCCTCGACTGCGCCTGAAGCGAGGTCGAGATGCGACGAACGAGACTGGAACTGCGATGAAACGTCCGGGCGAAGCCACCGAAGCGACATCACCCTGTTCTGC
>Ga0302178_10000489_pt1 | contig 35607 bp, 34 predicted proteins | sample I_Palsa_E1_3_FD_198790 | JGI IMG/M metagenome (GOLD analysis project Ga0302178, IMG submission 198790) | Peat permafrost microbial communities from Stordalen Mire near Abisko, Sweden - I_Palsa_E1_3 | ecosystem: Environmental > Terrestrial > Soil > Palsa > Peat permafrost | place: Sweden... | reverse complement strand
GGGTGATCCGCGCATTCGCAATATCTTCGAGTATGACGCGTCCGGCAAGATTACGGGCTTTGTTGAGCGCCGCGAGAGCTGGAGTATCGAGTGGGAAAAGGTCGACTAATCCGAGTCGACTAGGGAAACTCTGGTTTTGCTGCGCCATCCAGGCATGCATGGACCCGAGAGTAGGGTAGAAAACAAAATAGGTGCCAGAGTGCACATTACGGGAAGTGCACTCTGATCCTGATTTCAGAACCGAAAACTCTCGCCATTTATGCCTGTTCCTCTTTGACTAAAGATTTCGACAGCGCCGAATCCGCAGGCATGATTCCATGGTGTACCTCTACTTCATGACGCTCATGCGAGGAGTCGTCTATGGGTACTGTCGATTATGGAAATTCGGAGATGGTGCCGCGTTTGGCCGCCTGCTCTGATTGCCCGACAACCGGTCAGCATGTATTGCACGATCGACTCATCGGTACATGGAATGTCCGGTACATCAACTACCCCGAAACTGGGAGCACCCGGCATCGCCAGGGCGAAGTCCGGTTCGGCTGGATCCTCAATGGGTTTGCCGTCCAGGATGTCTGGATATGGCATGCCGATGCCGCCTACCCAGTAGAGAGAATTGGCACGACGATTCGTTTTTTCGATCTGCAGCTCGGGTCATGGCGAATCGTGTGGATCGAGCCGGCAGCGGGCACAGTCATTCAGCTAAAAGGCGGTGAAGCCGAGGGGCGGATTGTGCTTGTAGGGCATGATACCGACCGATCGCTACTGCGGTGGTCATTCAACAATATCGAGGCGACTGCCTTCGAATGGCGAGGTGAGCGATCCCGCGACGAAGGGCAAACTTGGCGCCTGGAGTCGAAATATCACATGCAACGCCGACTGAGTTAGGTTTCGCGCCATGTCCGCTTGTACCCGAAGCGCATTTGGTCAATTGCTGGGAGTTTCCGCGTCGAAATCACATTGTGGGTCTCCAATACGTAAAACGGTGGACCGCTGAGCCTCGGTAAACACCGAAAGGGTAGAACCTCCAAAGATCTTTGAGCACTGTCGTACACCAGCTAACTATGTCATCCCCGTGGATTGAGAAGAAAAGCATTGCGTAACAAAGGCTTTGTCGATTGACTCCGGGCACCCCCATGCCTCGGCTTGAAAAGGCTGACACGGTTACCTGGGTTTTTCGAAAAAGATGACACGGTTAAATGGAGCGCCGATACGCGCTACTCCTCCCGGATACGACCCTGCTCAGGATTGATCCCATACATCAATAGTTAGGATCTGATCAGGTGGACAGGCAGCAATCTTGTCGTGATTTAGGGTGACCTTGGCCGTCCAGTCGCCAGGCATCACGTAGTCGTCGCCGGTAATTTCCGGGCCGCTGTGTGGCGGCGGCCCACCTGCAATCAGCGGTAGCACGACGCTTGCTGCCGCGACAAAGCGGTTAGGGTAGCCATCGAAGGTTAGTTGGGTGGCATGGCCGTCCTCTGTTAATTTGCGCAGCCAGTCGATGCCGCTCACGCTGGTTTCCCAAGTAGCAAGCACGAAGGCCTTGTGGTCGGTCGCTCTGCCACGTTCCTCGGGCGTCTGTTGAGCAATGACAAACCACCACCCGATCATGGCGGTCTGCCCTTGTGGGCCTCTAAGTACGTGCAAATCATCTGGTTAGTCCGGGTCCGGCATCCTCGGCTAGTGTGCCGTAACAGGTGAGCGGTCTCTAGATGGACCACCTGGTAGGTCGCAAGGACTTCTTAAACGCCTTCGTTTACCTTTGCAGATCGAGGAGGCCATGCGATGAAACAGGCTATCTGATCCCCTGCTAGTGCGACATAACGGGGCTGTCGGCTGCAGGCCGCGTCTGGTTACAGCAAATCCAGGACTTCTGCGGAACGGGGACAGGTCGATGCGTCCACTGTGCATCACTACGCGTTAGTTGCGCCGGCGATGGCGAAGACTTCTGCGATGAAACAGGCTACGTCGGTTTCCAAATAAGGCACAGCGGCGCGGTTTTACAACCTATTTAACGTCTCACAGGAGGCGAGATTGCCGTTTAGAGTGATATATTTATATCATACAATCAATGATTTAGACGAATTTTCGAGTTGCAATGGGTGATCCGGTTGTGTAAGTCTTCCCGCTCCGGGCGCGCTATTCGCGGTCCGGTACCCCTGAACCGGCGGGAGGCGCGTGTATGTCGGACAAGCTTATATGTCGCAGCGGTTTGGATCTCTACCTTTCTGGCGCGCCGCTCATGACTTCCCCGGAAACGGCGCGAGCGATGGGGTTTAAGACCGTATCCGCGCTGAGCAAGGCTCGCTTAGCGGGCCGTTTGCCCATTCCCATGTTTACGGTGCCCGGGCGGCGCGGCTGGTTTGCATCCACCGAACGGATTCGTGCGTGGCTGGAACAAACACTTCAGCTTCCACCAGAGGAGGGACAGCCATGACGTAGAAGCCCACACGCAATTTCTGGGCAACTTACGGGCTTTGAAAAAAGGAAAGCCTCGCAGGCCAATGCGAGACTTTCGGGTAACAGCGGTTAGTAGCTTCCGCAGCGTTATCTTCGAAGCTCCCTTATCTCATGTCAATGCCCCATGCGTGGCGATTTCGTGCATGACGGGCGGGCATGTCCTTCATGGTCGGTCCTTCAGTGGCCGAACTACGGGTTCTGCGCCTGCGCAGGACGTGGGAGATATTCATGATCAAGCAAGTGATCCCTGGCAGTCGCTGGCTTTATGGCGAGCGAATTGTCGAGATAGATGGCCCTCTATCGTCACATCAGGTCAGGGTGCTTGACTTAGGCTCCGGACGTCTATTAGCGATCTCGATGCATGAGTTGCAGCCGATCCCCATCGCTGTGAAAGAAAGCAAACTGTTGGAGGTTTCGCAAGAAGAATGGGAACGTGCGCGACTACTCGCACAGGCATTCGCGCCGTATGCAAATTCGACCTATTTGCCAGGAAAAATTACGAAGGCGATTGCAGAACAAATCGGTCTCAGCCTTCGACAGATTCTTCGGCTTCGTACGGATTACCAATCAAGCCAGCAAACGACTTCGCTGGTGCGCCGCCCTGGAGGCCGCCCCCTAGGCCTGCGACTTCTCAACCCTCAGGTTGAACAACTGATCCAGCACGTGGTTACAAAATACTTGGCACGCCGTGAACCGGATACGAAGGCGAGTATCTGCGAGCGTGTTCGGTTGATGTGCAAGCGTCTGAATCTGTCACCACCCGATCCAAAAACGGTTTTGTCACGCATCCGCGCCGAGGAAGGTTTTTGGCTTGAGTGCCAACGTCAAGGCACGAAAGCGGCGCGCCAGCGCTTTGAAGCTCGCCCAGGCAAGCTCACCGTAGAGGGCGCACTTGCCCTGATTCAGATCGATCACACGCGGGTTGATCTCATAGTGGTAGATGACGATGAGCCAAGCCGATCTTTGTATGCCGTCAGCGCTTCACCCAGTGCGTGCGGAATGGCTAGTCCAAAGGCGAACACGACCACGATCATGGGCAGGACGAACCACGCACTGTGCTGCGTCAATTGCACGCCGATGCCGCCGCCCAAAGTGAGCATGACGCCCAAGGTCATCACGCGATTGGTCTTCCATCCTGCGAGAATCAGTCGTCGATTGGTCCAGGCGCCCAGCGACGAGCCCACCGCCAGCAACACCCCGCCTAGTCCGTAAAGCAACTCGCTCATGCCCAAGCGCTGGAACATGAAGGGTGCCAGCGCGTAGTAGCTGAACATCGCGACGTTCGAGGCGGCTACAAGCAGGGCAGAGCGCTGGGGCTCGTGTCCGAGGTGCTCGCCGACCAGCTCGACCAAGGTCTAGCTGACCAGAGTTGACTTACCTTCTACATTTACACTTCTCGGCACCCCGTAGGTTCATCGATCCGATCACTCGCCGCAGGTACACTCGCCCCGGCCAACTTGGCTGACAAGCATTCCTACGGTTAGTCTGCACCTATGCGAGCAAAGCCCAATGCACAGCCCAATCAAAGCCTGATCGATGGAATCCTCACCCTTCAAGCGTTGGCGTCCGCCTCCGAACCGGTCGGGTGTCGGGAGCTTGCACGCCAGCTTGGTGCAAACACAACGCGGGTGAATCGTTTGCTCAAGACGCTTGCCTATATGGGTATCGTGAGGCAGACCTCCGATCGCAAATACACGGCTGGTCCAGGTATGCATGTCTTGGCGGCGCAGAGTCTTTTCGCGTCGGGACTCATTCGGCGTGCATTGCCGGTGCTCGAGCAATTGCGCCGTTTCGGGCATACCGTGGCGATGGGCGTTTTGTGGAACGATAGTGTGAGTTACCTCTTCCATGCACCCCCGGGTATCGAGGCGGCACGTGGCCTGGGGCGCATCGGCCTCCTGCCAGCGACGACCAGTGGTATCGGCGTTGTGCTGCTGTCGCAGCTACCGGACGAAGAGGTGCGCGAGCTCTATGCGGACCGCGAGATTCCCATGTTTCCTGATGGCGTCGAAAGTCTCCTCATTACGCTTGCTCGCACCCGGGAGCAAGGCTATGCACGCGTCCATGTGGCCGACGAGCGCGATCACCATGTTGTGGCAGTACCCATAGGCAACCCCGTAAACGCCGGTATCGCGATGTCAGGATGGATACCCGAATCGGCCACAGGCGAGCTGGTGGAAGCATTGTCATCAGCGGCGCGCGAAATCGTCTGAGCATTCGAGGCCTTCGTTGACGTGTTGCTAATTTAGTAATACGTTCCTGGTCGGTATTGTGGGAAGCAGGGTCAAACAATGAGTAAAGGGGAGAGCATCGGTGCTAACCGTCTGCGCTGGTTTCTGCTGGCACTGTTGTTCGGCTCGACGGTGCTCAACTACCTCGACCGGCAGGCCTTGTCGATTCTGGCCACCACCATCCAGGCGGATCTTCACATTGGCGATATCGCCTACGCCCACATAGTCCAAGGCTTTTTGCTGGCCTACACGGTCGCGTATTTGCTGGCTGGTCGGATTACCGATGCTCTGGGGTCGCGCCGATCCTTGGCGCTATTCGTGGGTTGGTGGTCGGTCGCCAATCTCATCACAGGCATGGCACGCAGCGCGTTTCAACTAGGCGCGGCGCGGTTTGCGCTGGGCTTGGGTGAACCCGGCAACTACACGGTGGGTTCGAAGGTCGTCTCTGAGTATTTTCCGCCCGCTCAGCGTGGCCTGGCGTTTGGAATTTATACGGCGGGTGCGATGGTAGGGGCAACTTTGGCGCCTCCCTTGATTGGCGGCGTCGCCATGGCGTACGGATGGCGCGCGGCCTTTATAACGACTGGCGCGGCGGGGCTATTTTGGCTTGTCGCGTGGCTGATCGTGCATCCGCGCGAGCAGCTTCCGGAACGCTCCTCTACTCCCCGCAGGGAGGGCGCGTTGTGGGCGGACCTGCTACGCGACCGAACCCTATGGCTGCTGGTGTTGTCGCGGGCCGTGGCCGATCCGGTCTGGTATTTCTATCTCTTCTGGTTTCCCAAATACCTCAACGATCAGCGCGGTATGTCGCTGGCGGCTGTGGCTTCGCTGGCGTGGGTCGTCTATCTCGCCTCCGATGTGGGTAGTGTCGGCGGTGGCGCTTTGTCCAGTCTGCTGGTGCGCAGAGGCGTGGCACCACCGCGCAGCCGTTTACTTGTGATGACCGGGGCGGCATTGCTGGCCCCGGTAGGCATATTTGCCATCGTGCATCCGGCGCTTCCTTTATTGCTCGCCATCGCCTCGGCGGTGGCCTTTGCCCATCTAGTGTTTCAGATCAATATCAGTGCGCTGATAGTGGACCTTTATCCGGCGCGCATCATCGCGACAGTATTTGGCATCATCGGCGCTGGCAGCGCCTTCGGTGGCATGTTGTCGACGCAAGTGGTGGGCGATCTTGTGGCTAGCGGGCGGTTTGATCGCAGTTTTGTGCTAATGGCTACCCTGCATCCGATCGCGCTCATGCTTGCCTGGCTGGCGTTGCGTGCGTCGCGACGCTCTCGACTAATCGCCAGCGCGTCGAGTGAGCATCAGCTCACCCATACGGCGTAATTCCAGAACCGCACGCCAGGTCGGACGCCCAGACCGGGCCCGGTGGGAAGTCGATAGCTTCGTTCGGCGTATGCCATATCGGTTTCAAGCAACTCCAGCGATCGTGAAAATATCGAATGCTGCCATTCATGCCGCCACATCGATGGCACGGTTACCGATGCATGCAGACTTGCCGCAAGAAACAGGCCCGCGCCAATGGTGGCATGGGGCGCCATCTCCACGCAGTTAGCCTGCGCCAGCGCAGCGATACGTCGAAACTGCGTTATACCGGTATGACCCATTTCAGGCTGGATGAATCGCACCGAATGAAGGTCGAGTCGTAACTGCGCCTCATACGCCGTGTACCACTCCTCACCGGATGCCACCGGTATTGGCGACCGCTCAGCAAGCCACGCCAAACCGGTTACGTCTTCCGGCTTGACGGGTGCTTCGACGAAATGCAATTGATACGGAGCTAAGCGTTCAATCAACGCCAGGGCCTCGGCAGCCGAAAATTTCCAGTGCAGATCCACCATTAGCAACGCGTCATCGCCCAGCGCTTCGCGTAAAGCCGCCACTTCCTCGACGATGCCCTCACTGCTGACAACCGAGTGGATCTTGAAGGCGTCATGGCCCTGCTCGCGAAAATGCCTCGCCATCTGGACGCGACCTTCCAGGGTTGCTGCAGGTAGTCCGGAAAGGTAGCCCGGCACGTGTTCGCGCTGGCGGTCGCCGAGCATTTGCCATAGCGGCACACCATGACCACGCGCGCGCAAATCCCACATGGCGATATCCAGCGCTGCGATAGCATCCACATGAAAACCAGACGTGCATCCGCGGACGCGCATCAGGCCATAAAGGTCGTCCCAGATCTGTTCAACGTTTTCTGGATCGGCTCCCATCAATTCCGGTGCAAGAAGATCGTTGATGATTTCGCAGGTGGCTCGGGGGGCGCAGATACCGTACGTCTCGCCCCAGCCCTCGCTGCCGTCGGCGCATGTAATGCGTACGGCGACGGAGCGGTCAACAGACGGGTAGATCGTTCCATTGCCCTTGCGTACGACATAGCCGCGCGCGTTCAAATGTTCGCCCGGACCCAGCGGCCCAAGGTAAGGCGTGTCGCGGGGTACGGTGACAACGAAGGTTTCGACCTTGGTAACGGTGCGGCTCATCTGCCCATCCTCGCTTGCCCGTTCGGCACGTGGTCCAGCGGAAGCAGATCGGCAATGCGCTCAAGCAAGACATCGAGTTCGCGTTGGTCGTACGCATCGAGCGCGGGACCTGACGAGCGCACGTAGTCGCTATCGATCAGCCCGCGTCTGCGCAACACGGCCTTTGTAAGGCGCCAACGGAATACGGCCTGCATGCTCAGCAAAGGCAGCGTGCGCTCAAAGAGTTCACGCGCACCTTCGACATCACCGCGCTCGAAGCGGGCCAGCATTTCCACGTGTACCTCGGTGATTTCGCAAGCCGGCATCGTACCAGTGGCGCCGCGAGTGAGTTCGTCAATGACGTAACGCGCTCCTGCTCCACCAAACACTGCGTCAAGTGCCAAACCGCCTCGCTCGTTGAGCGCGGTAATACGATGTCCCGAAGGTTGGGTTTCCTCTTTGATGTAGCGGATGCCGTCCACTGCTTGCGCGATCGCCAATACCTGCTCGACGTTCAATCCGACGCCCATCGGTGCCGGCGCATTCTGCAGCATGATGGCGATACCGGAGGCCGCATGCACCTCGCGAAAATAGCCTGCCATCGCTTCAACATCACCGGCATGTGCGTGTGGCGTAAGCACCATGGATGCTATCGCGCCGGCAGCGGCGCCGGCCGATGCGAGCTTCGCTGCAACCGCCCCATCGGGATGACTTGCGCCGACGATAAACGGTACGCGCCCACCGATCCAGCCACCCAATGCTTCAGTGACCTGCAGTCGTTCTTGCACTGACAACATGTCGTACTCACTGGCCAAGCCAGGAAACACCACGCCGGCCGCGCCGGCCGCAAGGATGTACTCCAGAACGCGGCGAGTGCCAGGCAAATCAATCTGAGCTCCCGACGTGAAGATGGTCGGAAGTATGGGAAACACACCAGCCAGACGTCTCATTGATCATGTCCTTGATGTTGCTCAGTTAAGAGATCTGGGCCACCAGACCCCCCCCATGTCGCGCCTCAATCGTCGTGGATCGCGATTGTGCGGTCGCACTTGCATCGGAAAAGACGTTGCTATAATAGTTACAACAAGTCAGGCGGTAAAGGCCTGACGATCGCAGTTCTCATAGCCAATGATGCTTAATGAGTCGGGGAAGGGAGCGAGAGGCAAGCTCTGTCCATGGGCAGGCGGCGTTCTCTCAAACCCGCGACCTCGGGGGAGGAAAATCGTAATGCGCAACATTCGTCGAACGGTCCTTTGGACCCTTATGGCCCCAGCGCTCGCTGCTTCGTTACCGGCGCTGGCGCAAAGCGCCGCGTCCAATGGCGCGCCGGACGTCCCAGTGCAGGCCAAAGCTTCCACTGACAAAACGCCGCCGGAAAAACAACAGGCCACAACGCTTAACCAGGTTACTGTTTCGGGTATCCAGGGAAGTCTAGAAAAGGCGCGCGATTTGAAGCGCGATTCGACCCAAATCGTCGATGCAGTGGTTGCAGACGACATTGGCAAGTTGCCCGACTCCAATGTGGCCGAATCGCTTGGTCGCGTCTCCGGTGTACAGCTCGTGCGCGGCATGGGCGAAGGCAGCGACATTCTCGTGTATGGATTGCATCAGAACGTCTATCTGTTCAACGGGCGCGAGATCTACGACTCCACCGGCCGGGGTGGCGTAGGACTGGACCAGCTTGGCACCTCCACCTATGGCTTGCTGACGCTGGTGCCGTCGCCGCTGATTTCGCAATTGGAGGTCACCAAACTGCCAAGCGCCGATCAAATCGATGGAGCGCTTGGCGGCGTCATCGACATCAATACACGCATGCCACTCTACGGCGACGGCAATCAGAACGTGGTGTCCATGTCGGGCACGTACAGTGATATGTCACGCAGAGTCGGCGGACAGGGATTCGCGCTGTTGTCTGCACACAGCAAAGACGACCGTTGGGGCGCATTGATTTCGGCGAGCTACAGTCACGCTGAAGTCGATCAGCAGGGTCTGGACACGTATTCGGGTTACGTCGCCTACAAGGATCCGACGAATCCATCGATCACGCGCTATGGCGATAGCGACATGCGTGCTGAAACAATCAACGATAATCGCGACAAGACGGGCGTAAGCGCCATCGTGCAATTTCGGCCGGTCCAAGGCGTCGAGATTACGGCCGACACGTTCTATTCGCACCAACAGGCCGAACGAGATCGCGATTGGCTTTCATTCAATCCCACGTCAGGCTTGAGCGATGCGGTGTATTCCGGCAATAACATCCTTCTCGCCGGAAAATCGACGACGCCGGTACTGTCCAACACGGAAGTGGCCGATATCGATTCCGACGTGTGGTCGACAGCGTTGAAGGCAACGTTCCACACAGGCACTCATCTGGAGGGCTCGGCAGCAGTATCCTTCGATAAATCCACCGCCAACTACGACCAGCTCTATCTGCGCTTACAGCCGGCAGCAGGAGTCAACCCCGTCGTGAATTTTGATCTTCGCAACGGCAATTTTGGCAGCTTCAATATCAGTGGCGTGAACTTGTCTGACCCGTCGCAGATGCAGATGTCGCTTCTTTTCGACAACAACTACCGCGCCGAGACCACCAGTCCGGAAGTGCGCTCCGACTGGACGTACAGTTTCGACTCCGACACCTGGCAGGCATTCGATTTTGGTGTGCGGTTCAACGCGCTCAACAGCACTCAGGATCCACTGCGAGCCAGCATCACTCCCCCGGGCGGCATTCCTGCGACGGAATTAGGAGATTTCCTGAGCCTCTACAGCAATAGCAACTTCCTGCCGGGTCAATTCGCGGGACTGCCACGCAGCTATCTCGCCAGCTCTCGCTCTGTGCTCAACAGCTGCGCGGACTTCACCGCATTTCCGCAGATCAGTCAGAATCCGCAGTGTCTGAACGGTGCGGCCAATGCGCTTGCCTACGCGGGGACCTTTCGCATTGACGAGGATTTCTACGAAGGATATTCAAAGTTCGACTGGGGTACGCAGGTCGGCAATATGCCGTTGTCGGGCAATTTCGGCCTTCGTTACGTGCAGCGTCATCTCGATTCGCGCGGGAACCTGTTGAGCGCCAGTGGCGAACCAATACCCACCGACTACACACGCACGGATAACGAATGGCTTCCCTCGGCTATCGCGACTCTGAATATCACAGATTCACTACTGCTTCGTGGAGGCGCGGCGCGTGTGGTGGCCTTTCCCAATACCCAGGATCTCAATAACGGTGTGACCCTTAACAACAACGCCGTTTTCCAAAATGGTACGCAAATTGCACCGGGCACTGGTTCAGGCGGTGCCCCGAGCCTGAATCCTTTCAAGGCGACCCAATTCGACATGTCGCTGGAGTACTACTACTCGCCCCAGGGACTCCTGTCTGGAGGCGTGTTCTACAAGGATATCTCGACCTTCATCATCCAGAAGCAGAGCCCTGAAACCTATAGCGGTGTGGATTACCTGATCAATCGCGAGGTCAATGGCACCCACGCAACGGTCGACGGCGCAGAATTCCTGGCGCAGGTTCCCTTTACGTTCTTACCCGACGCACTCAAAGGTTTCGGGGCCGTCGTGACGTATACGTTTGTCAACTCGGAAACACCCGTCAAGGATGGCACCGGTCAGTCGCTTACCTTTCCTGGGCTGTCCAAGAACAACTACAACGTGATCTTCTACTACGAGCGCGGTCCCTTCAGTACACGTGTGGCGTACAACTGGCGCGATCGGTTCTTCTACGGTCTTTCCTCCGCAAATACGGCCATCTATAACGACTCGTACTCCGATCTGGACGCGTCCGTCAGCTACAACTTCACCGATCAACTTTCGTTGCAACTGCAAGCGAGCAACCTTCTCAACAGCCAGCAGCGAACCTACGATCAAGCTTCGGAAGGCATTCGCACGGATTTCGAATACGGCCGCAACTACATGGCCACCGTGACATGGCGCTTCTGAGCACCGACATGCGCAACGGGAGAGGAAGATGGGTACGATGTCGTTGAGTGGGCGTGCCGCCATCGTTACCGGCGCGGCGAGCGGAATCGGAGCCGCCGTCGCGCGTCACCTGCGACAACTAGGTGCGCAGGTCGCGGGTATCGATCTCGCTCCAGCTCCGGATGCGTCGCTGTCATGCCAAGTCGATTTGCGCGATGACAACGCCATTGCATCGGCCGTGAAAAGGGCGGCCGCTGCGCACGGCGAGGCGACGATTCTTGTGCATTGCGCGGGCGTATGCCCGCCGGGTTCGCTGCTTGAGTCGGATGATGCGACCTATCTGGAAACGTATGACATCAACGTCGTATCCGCGATACGTTTGCTGCGCCACTGTGCGCCTGCCATGGGACGTGCAGGCGGCGGCGCGGTCGTTGTGATCTCTTCCATCAACGCGCGCTTCGCGACACCGACTTTGGCGGCGTATGCGGCGAGTAAAGCGGCATTGGAGTCGTTGGTACGCACGGCAGCGCTGGAGCTGGCGCCGTCGCGCATCCGCGTCAACGCGATCGCGCCCGGATCGATCGACACGCCAATGTTGCAGGCGTCATTTCAGCGCGAGGCAGATCCCGCCGCGGCGCGCGAACGTAATGTAGAACGTCATCCGCTGGGTCGTCTTGGCGTGGTGGAAGACGTCGCCGAGCTCGCATCGTTTCTGGTCGGTAAGGGAAGCACCTGGATCACCGGAGCGATAGTTCCGGTCGACGGCGGCGCGGCCGTAACCCGACGCTGAGGATATATATGGGTAACGATTTCATCGCTATTAATTGGGGCAGTTCCAATTTTCGCGCATATCGAATCGATGAGACAGGTCGCGCACGCGATACATTGACCGAAGCCGCCGGTATCGCTGCGCTCGATCGCGCCGGCATGGAGGCGCAAATCGAACGCGTGAACCAACGTTGGCCTGGCGTGGACGCGCTTTATGCGTGCGGCATGATCGGTTCGAACATCGGGTGGGTGGACGCAGGTTACGTTGACTGTCCTGTCGGATTGGAGGAACTTGCCGGACGGCTTCATGCGACGGAGATCGGCGGACGCAAGATGCTCATCGTGCCGGGTCTAGCATGTCACAGGGCAGCCGACAACGCACCTGACATCTTGCGCGGCGAAGAGACCGAGTTGTTCGGCCTGATGAGTGCCGGACGCATTCCATTAAACGGTATGGTCGCCCTACCTGGAACGCACGGAAAATGGGTGCAAATTGTCGATGGTCGAGTCGCGGATTTCATGACCGCGATGTCGGGCGAGATATTCGACCGTTTGACGGCGAACGGCTTACTGGCGTCGATTGTTGGAGCGCCCGCGCAACCGGGTCCGGCGTTTGATGCCGGTGTGCGCGCTAGTGCATCCCGCAAGCTTGGGCTTGGCACTCTCTTGTTTGGCGCGCGCGCGCGCGTCATTCGCCAGGAACTTGCTCGCGATGACGCCGCGTCCTATCTACGGGGTCTGCTGATTGGGGCAGAAATCGCCGATGCATCTGCCATTTACCCCATCGGCGAAGGCGGCACCATAACCTTGATCGGCACCAGCCAGGTATGTGCGATGTATGCCAGAGGGTTGATGCTTCTCGGCCTCGCATCTCAAACGGTCGACGCGGCCGATGCTACGTTGAGGGGCTTCGCTGCGTTGCGCGCTGCGGCGAGAATGCCAGCATGAATTACGAAAAGACGCTATCCCGTCTGATTCACGAATTGGACACTATGCCGATCGTCGCCATCTTGCGTGGGATACGCAGCGACGAAGCCGTGCCCATCGTGGAAGCGTTGTACGACGAGGGCATTCGCGTAGCCGAGGTCCCGCTTAATTCGCCGGATCCATTCGATACCATCGAACTGCTTACGCGCCATTTCGGAACGCGCATGCTCATTGGTGCGGGCACGGTCGTTGATCCCGATGACGTGAAGCGACTGGCGGCCATCGGGTGCATGCTCTGTGTGGCACCCAATACCGACGTGCGTGTAATCAAAACATGCATCGAGAAAGGGATCGTACCTATGCCTGGCGTCGCCTCCGCCACCGAAGCATTTGAGGCCGTTGACGCCGGTGCGTGCTTTCTCAAAGTGTTTCCGGCTGCCGCCAACGTCTCGACGTTGGCGGCATTACGCACCGTGCTACCTCAGCGTGTCAGGCTGCTGGCGGTGGGCGGCGTTCAATCCCATTTGGCGTCGTCGTTTCGCGCGGCAGGCGCCTATGGTTTTGGGCTCGGCGCAGACATCTACCGGCCGGGTTGGAGCGCCCACGAAGTAGCGGTGCGTGCACGCGAATGGACAGCGCGAGTCTCGCGATTAGCAATAAATTCCGTGCAATTACTCGCGCAGCCGCAAGCGTTGGTCGGCGAGTCAGTGAGCATGGACGGCCGCGATGTCATCTGGCTAGACCCACCTCGTGCACGTTTGTTGCGTTGGGTGCAAGAAACCGGACAAGTGCGCGAACTGCATCTGGCGCATTTGGTGCGGTCAATCGGACGCCTGCCTGACGGCCAATGGGCAGGTATTACTGACCATTGTTTCTGCCGCATCGATATCACGTCCGGCGCTGTAGCGTTGGGGCCGGACGGATTCTTGAAGCCGGGTTGTCGCTTCAATGACATGGTGCTCGATGAGGACGGCGGTTTATGGGCCGGTTCGATGCATGGCGGTCTATTGTCGGGAAAGGGCGGCCTTTTTTACGCGCCCAACATCGATGCGCCCATGAAACAAGTTGCCGCGGGATTAGGTGCGGCTAATGGCATGGCCTTCAATCAAGGCAGAGACACGCTCTATGTAGTGGACACGCAAGCAAAGTCGCTTCTCGCTTATCCCTGGCGAAAGCGGCATGCAGGATTGGATGAGCCCGCCCTCGTCAGCGACTTCATGGGCTTGCCAGGCAAGCCAGATGGTTTAGCGGCAGCTGCTGATGGAACGCTTTGGGTAGCCATGTGGGGTGGCGGCTGTATCCTGCAACTGGCGAGCGACGGCACGCTTCTGCAGTCGATACCTATTCCAGCTCCTCATGTCAGTAGCCTCTGTTTTGATGCGATGGGCGACGCCTATGTCTCGACTTCGCGATTGCGTCTGTCGGTCGGTGCACTGCAAGCACATCCCCATTCGGGTGGTCTCTTTCGCATCGATCGCGAGTCTCTTCGGACGAGTGGCTGATGCATCCGCGCCAGCATGGGCATCCCTGAGTCCAAGGGATGTCATGTCACCCATTACGACTACCTCTACTGGCGCGTGCTCGCAGGACTACGCTCAAGACGTTCTGTCGCGGCCACAATGTGCACTCCGCCAAGGTTATTGCCGAACGCGTACACGTTAATCAGACGCCAATGCCGCTGGCACGAGAAGAACGCTGCGCAAGTACTGAAGCATCTGGCGGTGCCCGCGTTGATTGTCGCCAGCTAGGATGCGGATGTAATCTCGCCAGCAAATGGCGACGCACTGGTGAAATAGCTTCCGTACTCTACGCTGCATATCGTTGTAGGGGTGGGCATGGGCCGATGTATCAGAACCCTTCGAACCTTGCGTGCGGCATAGCGCACTTGATCGACAAGCAGGCGTCGCGGTGAATATCGTCATGTCCGAGCCAATCGTCTTGTTGCCTGGGCTGCTCTGCACTGAGGAGTTGTGGACCAATGTCACGCCAATGTTGGCGGATATCGTACGTCCCTATGTCATAGATCTGACGAGCAGCAGTTCCATTGGATCGATGGCCGAGCACGTACTCGCGCACGGCCCATGCTCGTTTTCACTGGTGGGCTTCTCCATGGGCAGCCAAGTTGCCTTGGAGGTTTACGCACGAGAACCGCATCGCATAAACCGGCTCGCGCTCATGAGCGCGAATGCTTACGGTTTGACGCCTGGAGTGCGCACGCATTTGATGGCTGCCATGGAACGCATCGCCATTTCAGGTCTGGATCAGTATTTGGCCGAAGCTTTTGCGTTGTATTTCTCGGAAACGGCACAGGCTTCGCCTGCCTTGCGAGATCGATTTGTGGCCATGGCCAATCAGTTGGGTGTGACCGTAGCCTTGCGACAAATGGAAGCGCTTCTGTCTTACGGTGGCTTCGCCTCTGCGCTATCAGCCATCCAATGTCCGACCAAGCTAATCTGCGGAAGCAGCGATAAACGCACGCCACCGTCACTGCATTACGACATGGCAAAAGATATCGCCTCGGCAAGCGTTTCGGTCATACCGTCGTGTGGTCATTTCACGATGTTGGAATCGCCCCATGCCGTTGCGCGACTGTTGAGAGAATGGATAGTATCTTCGGTCGCTCATTCGAGTCGGGCGTCCGGCTAAACACGTTCTGCAACTTCTTCCCAGGTCAAATCGAACCGAGCTAGATACTTGCGTAGTCGGTCGGCTCATTCGTGGTCGAGCGCCTTTTGCTCGACGCCGCAAAGAGCATGCGTCCCGCCTCGGAGAGTGGCTGGGGGCCAATGACTACTGGCGCGTTGCCCCTTGAATCCGATTGGCGAAGGGCAGCCCGATGTGCAGTCAGCGCCGGTCCTTGTGGATCGCGGCCTCCAGCACCCAAAGGACCGACAGCACAACACCCAGTTTTTGCCAAAGGCTCAGTCGCATGATTGCTCCCCGTGGCCAGTGATTGCTCGCGATGCGATCTATGAATTGCGGGAAAATCTCTGTCAAGCTTTAGTCCGAAGCAGAATCCAATAGTCCCAGACGATCCTTATCCACCATGATCTTCGCAATGGACATTGTGATGGCGTCGGACCGACACTCGAAAGCCCTCTTTTCCGAGAGCAACAGACTTCGACCCACGCCATGCCATCTGCCAGATGGGCGAGCCTAATCTCGACATCGCGGTCATGGGGCCGAAGTGTCGTCCGGAGCCGGGCAAGTCCACACTGGGATGTACGACTGGAATACACAGGCGAGTTTGCCGATCGCTTTAACTCGAATACGGGTTCGGTTAAGTTCACTTATAAGTTTTGACGTGTCGAACTGCGTCCCCGAAGGTAACGCAGGCCCGTCTTAAGCTTTGTGCAATCCCGCAACGCTCGGCGGTCTGCTACGGCTGCACGCCGCTAAGCAATGGCCGCGGTATGCGAAAGTTGGACACGGATGAAATAGACCCTCTTAGAACTAAAAGCGACGGGATTCCGGATGCTGTCGGTCGCGTCCTTGACGCATAAGGCTACCTGCGTCGCGAGCAGCGGGGTGACTGATTATGCTCAACCAGATTAGACGATGTCCGCAATTACGCGGCTAGGGACGTGTAGCAAACTGGCACCGTCATGTGGTCATTTCACGATGTTGGAATCGCCTCATACTGTTGCGCGACTGTTGAGAGAGTGTATGGGATTGAATCACACGGCAAGGGATACGTTTCTCGGGGGCAAGGTCACACTACTCCCCATGCTTTCAGGCAAGTTGGAGTTGTAGCTGATCAGTAGTCGGCGGCGCCTCCTTGGCCACCTGTGCATGCTTGAAAGCTTTTACAGATCGTTACCACACATCTGGGATCGAATATCTAAACGAGACCCCTTGCCCGATGATCGAACATGCGCCATCGGCCGTCGACGCCTTCTATGGTTATCAGAGCGTCGTCGCCCTGTTGTTGTACCTCCAGGGCCGCGTTTATCGCGAACCGGAGGGCATCGATGCGGCTCTTGAATTTTGAACGGCCATTGTTGCTCGCACCCACAGACCATCCGCCATGGCGCAACGGTGCAAATGGGATGTCGAAAATGATCATGAATGCCTACGCGTGACCGGATTATCTAAATCGTGGCTTCATTCCAGTGATCACGCCGTAAAAGTTGACGATGGATCGTTACTAGCTTTTCGGAAGCTTATCTTAGCTAGCCGAACAATACGGAGCATCGTCACGCTACCCGCACTGATCAGCCATTAGCATGATGAACTAACAAAACGGTATCCCTGCCAACCTAGTGGAAAGCCAAGAAAGCCAACGGATCGTCGTTACGCTTGTGCAAAGAGCCAGCGATGGCGTCGACGTGCTCCAATTGGCTGATTTTGTCGTCGCGGCCTGGCGAACCATTGAAGCCTCTCTTTCGCCCATTATTGGTCAGCGCAGCGTCGCGACCCTCTATAAGCGCAGTTCTTATCTCGCCAGCCGAGACCATCCATGGTTGATGGACCTGCATGAAGGCATGCAGGCAACGATGGATCTGGATGTGTTGCAAGCGGCGCTTCTTGAGCAAAGCAGTACCGAGGTCGCTGCGGGCGCAGGGACGGCATTGAAGATGTTTTACGAGGTGCTTACCAATTTGATTGGGGCATCACTCACCGAACGACTACTGCGATCCGTATGGGCAGATCTGTTACCTGCTCCTGCGCAGGAAAACTCAGCATGAATAAGACCGTGACCATCAAACGCTTGGCCACCGGTATACCCGGCCTGGACGACGTGCTCGGAGGTGGCCTCCCGGAATTCTCGTTTAACCTGATCGCGGGGTCGCCGGGTTGCGGCAAGACAACCCTTGCGCATCAGATGATGTTTTCTCTGGCCTCATCGCAACGCCCGGCAATTTATTTCACCGTACTCGGCGAGCCGCCGTTGAAGATGTTGCGCTACCAGCAGCAATTCGAATTTTTCGACGACGAGTCGATCAATCAAGCGGTCCACTTCATCAGCCTTACCGAAGACATGATGACGGGCGGCCTTGAGCGAGTACTGCAACGGATCGTGAGCGAAGTAGAGAGGCAGAACCCGGCTCTTGTGTTCGTTGATTCCTTTCGGTCGGTGATGCTGGCGGGCACAACCGAGGGCAGAGCTTACGTTGACCTTCAGCATTTCGTTCAACAGTTGGGCACCCTGATGACAAGCTGGCAGGCCACGACGTTCCTCATCGGGGAATACTTTGACGAGAGTAACGCCAATCCGGTGTTTACCGTTGCGGACGGTTTGATCTGGTTGCGTCAAAGCGTGCAGCGAAACTCCATGGTGCGCAAGTTGGAGATCATGAAAATGCGTGGTCAGCCTACTTTGCCTGGATTGCACACCTTCCGTATTGATGCTGCTGGCATACGTGTGTTCGCGCCCGCTCGGGTGTCTGTTCCGACGCCCGCTATCTCCGCCGCGACAGGCTCCAGTGAAAGGCTTCGGATGGGCGTGTATCGTCTGGATGACATGCTGGGTGGTGGCTTACCGCGCGGTTATTCCATGCTTGTGGCTGGTCCTTCGGGTTCAGGCAAGAGCATTCTTGCGGCGGCTTTTCTCGCGGAGGGGGCGCGCTGTGGAGAAACCGGTGTCATTGCAGCTTTTGAGCAGGTTCCCAACCGTTCTCATACCCCAATCCTCGCTGAATTGATCGACAAGGGCAGTGTAGCGCTGGTGAACAACCGTGCACCCGATTTGTCGATCGACGAAATCATGCTTCTGCTGGTGTCAGAGATCCGTCGCCTCAAGGCGACCCGCGTGGTGATCGACTCGCTGTCAGGTTTTGAGCTTGCTCTAGCTCCGACCTTTCGTCCGGATTTTCGCGAAAACCTGTCGCGCATGATTGCTGCTCTCGCGGCGGAGGGTGTCACAGTGCTGATGACTTCAGAACTTGAGGATCGCTACACAGATCTGCGCTTCAGCCCGTACGGCACTGCCTTCATGACAGATGCCATCATCGTGCAGCGCTACATCGAAGTCGACAGCCGGTTGTTGCGCATGATGGCTGTGGTCAAAGTGCGCGGGAGTGCACATTCTGATGAATTGCGTCTCTTCAGTATTAACGATAATGGTATCCAAATTAGCGACATGCTTACTGATCAAGAGGGCCTACTTGGTGGTCGGCCAACAAAGAAAGGCGCAAATGTCGCGTCATTTACTGCCGGGAACCCTCATGGTTGATTCGGGCACATTAGATTTGCTTTTGCCATGAGCATCGATCCGGTCGATGACTCTGAAGCCCTGGCGCTTGCAGCAAGTGAGCTTGCACAACTGCAGCAACAAACCGAGCAAGCGCGGAGAGTCTTGAATCGCTTAAACCAGAATCTGGTCGAAGTAGAGAACAGCCTGGACGGAAGTCAGTCGTCTCGACTTCTTGAAGCCAACGAGCAGTTGATGCACGCTGCCCTGCTCGCCAGTAGTCACGCCGATACCGTTAAACAGGCACTGGAACAAGTATCACGTGCTGCCGAGCTCGATGCGTTAACCCAACTTCCGAATCGCCCTTTGTTGTTCGATCGGCTCGCCCAAGCCATCGCCATGGCGAAACGTACCGGAAACAGGGTAGGGATTCTCTTCATTGATCTGGACAACTTCAAGCAGATCAACGATTCGCTCGGTCATACGGTAGGTGACGAAGTGCTTCAACTAGCAGCACGCTGCCTTCGTTCTTCCGTTCGCGATGCAGATACCGTGAGCCGCCATGGAGGGGATGAATTTCTGATTCTGCTTCCTCAGTTGTCGGAAGTTTCCGATGCAGCCGTTATCGCCGACAAAGCTATAACCGCGCTCGCAATGCCCAGCAGACTCGGTGATCATGTGCTGCGCCTGGCCGCGAGTATTGGCATCAGCATTTACCCTGATGACAGCGCGGACGCCGATACCCTGGTGTACCACGCGGACGTCGCCATGTATCGAGCGAAAATGCGCAGCGCGAGCAGCGTTGAATTTTACGGTGATCTAACAGCGGATGAAGCACCTTCCAGACCGACGGCGTTTGCGTCACTGAAACGGCCTTTGGTTCTTTATGAAGAGGCATTGCTTGAGCACGAGCGTCGACATGCGCATCTGTGCGAGGCGAACGAGAAGCTTCTCATGGCGGCGCTAAATGCGCAGGATCTGCAAGCATCGGCAGAACTTGCGCAACGTAGACAAACAGAGTTTTTGGCATTGGTAGCGCATGAGCTGCGCGCACCGCTTACGCCTATTCGTATAGCGACAAGCCTGATGGTGGAGGTTGGGCCGGAAGAGCTACCCAGGATGCAAGCCATCATCGACCGCCAAGTGACACACATCACTCGGCTCGTAACCGATTTGCTCGACATATCACGCATCAATACCGGGAAACTGCGGATCGAGTGTCGAAAGATCGACGTTGTCGCCGTTCTCGATGCCGCCATCGAGGGGTGTCGGCCTGCAATGGACTTGCGTTTGCAGCATTTCCGATTGCAGCTGCCCAATGCTGCCGTGGAGGTGCAAGGCGACGCCGTTCGGCTCACGCAAGTCATCAGCAATTTACTTACGAATGCATCGAAGTACACGCAAGAAGGAGGGCAGATCAGGCTACAGCTTTTGGCTACTGGCACCGCTGCCGTGATAACTCTAACCGATAACGGCATCGGTATAAGTGCCACCGCAATGCCCGAAATCTTCAACCCATTTGTGCAGGATGCACACGCCATCGGATTCAACGGAACCGGTCTAGGCATCGGGCTGACGGTGGTTCGCGAACTCGTTGAAGCGCATGGCGGTACGATCGAGGCCACAAGTGACGGTAAGGGATTTGGTAGTCAATTCGTGGTGACGTTGCCTTTGGCCTCAGCTTGCTTACCATCTTGAGATACAAGGTCTGCCAGGGCGCCATGGAATCGGACTCCTGACCATTTCAAACTGGTTGGCTATGGGCGAACTGTATTTGAGGGCTCGAATGAAGCGACCACCATCCGGGCAGCGGGAAAGGCTTGGCCTCGGGAAAATGCTTGCCCTCGGTTTTGTTTTTCTTTGGTTCTTTATTGGCGGAATTGCCCATTTCACGGCGACTGGCGTGGAAATGAAGATCATTCCACCTTGGATGCCTGAGCACCGACTAATGGTCCAAATCAGTGGGGCTTTTGAGTTGATCGGCGCGCTCGGCATTCTTGTCCCAAGGACGCGCCGGGTCGCTGGAATGGGCTTAGCGCTGCTGACACTCGCCGTAACGCCGGCCAACGTCTACATGTGGCAACGGGCGGAGTTGTTTCCGATGATTCCTTACTGGATCTTGACCCTGCGCCTACCGTTGCAGGCAGCTCTGATAATCTGCATCTGGTGGGCTTCGCAGCGTAGAATTTTAATTTGACGCGCGATTGGTTTGAGTTTGGTACCCTTTTGGAAGCGTCGGCTACTTTGGCGCGAGCAAGATGTTGTTCAAGTTGTTCAGCTTAAGCGGCCTATCGTGTAAATGGTTTCGGAAGTGGTGAGTTATAGAGGAGGTACGGTGAATACAACACAGGTCGATGTCCGTGCCCCAAGCCTTCTGGAGTCGTTATGGCGATAGGCAATGGACGTGGTGACGAAAATAAAGTTCGTATTCTGAAGCAGTACCGCTTACGCCCCAGCGGTGCATACCATTCTTCTCAATGGTCGATCCGTCCTGTGCTGCTGTGGCGAGCCCATCGCTGATGAGTACTACCAATTTGAAGCGATCGACCACGCTGGAAATGTCGTCAATCTTCTTTATGCCGAACACGATTGCGCCCAAAGGCTTCTACGTCTGTCCCAGGCATCGGGCGTGGCGCCTATCACGTTGCTGCCACTCTTCAATCCACTTAAGCCTCTAGAGGTTGATGACCGTCATAGGCTTGAATCCGAACGACATGGCGACGATGCCACCGTCAGCTCGCTGGCCGTGGAACTCGAACAAGCCATTTATCTGACACTCCTTTGCTGGGGGGGCACCTTCAAAGACAAGCGTCGAATTTTCCCAGCTGCTTGATCGGATTCGTCAGCATCCTGACCGTCCGCTAATGGATTGGGAGGTCAGAGCCGTGAACACTGTCATCTGCAAGAGTAGCCGCAGGCTGACCGCGATGTTGGCGGAGCTGCGGGTTACCAATGAGACGTTGAGGCATTCCGCGCTTGAAGTCGCGATGTCGCTCGCCATCCTGACGGGTGTGCGTCCGTCGCGAATGAGCGACGCGCAAATGAAACGCATTGCTCGACTAGTATTCGACGACATTGCCTTCGGGCGTGCCTACGACATCTATCGCCAACTCATGAGGGGACAAACGACGATCGACGATCGACGATCGCTGTACGTCATTCGATCTGCCGGTGGTTCTGCCTCCCCACGATGGCGTTGGAGTGTGAAAGGTAACTTGCCGAGAAATATCTTCTGCGGAAGGGAAAAAACGTTGGCTTGTACTGAGTCTCAACGGTGCAACGACACCGACACCTTTTGCCGGCCTCCATATTGTCGACGAACGCGACAACCGGCGTGGTGAAGACAATTATGCGGATCCAGACTTGCCCACACGCTCCAGCAGGGGGCGGGCACGCGTTGCAGGTATCGATGGAAAGGGATTAACTCAAAGAGCCGTTCGTGCGGATGAGCATATCGAAAGCGTGTTGGTCGATGGGTTTGATTTTGACGACAACAAGGCTGCTGATCCAGGCGATCCTCGCCTGATCGTCGGCTGCACTTTGTCGTCCGCGCTATTTGCGGTCGCTCGGCCACATCGGGCTTCGATTTTGTGTTTTCACACAGCCCCGGCCGATTCCGGACTTAGGGCAGGGCGATTAGCCGCTGTTATCAGGGTTACGGAAAGCGTCCTCCGAAGAACGTTTGTAATTCCTTACGCGCATGCTGACTCGATCCTCCTTGCGGCTTTCGTCGTGTCGAATCGCCGTATAAGGAATTTCACTTCCACTGTCGCAGTACTATGGACGTCGGCCATTCGGCATGGTGGGATTCCAAGAAGACGCTGATTAAGCTGCGTTCTATCCATGCGCGAGTTACGAGCTCCTCCACCTGTCGTTCGCGGCCCCGGAACCAGTGTTCGTGCCCCTGTTCTGACAGAATCGTAAATCCTTCAAAATCCCCGAACCTGTCGTAATGAACTCCAACGATCTTACCGTTGACGCAATTTTCATTCGGGTGAGTGACGCCTCCTTTTGAAGGCGCTGGTGGGGCGTGATACCCATTCGGCGAGGGTGCAATACCCGCCGCATTTCCGCCCATGCCATGGATTCGGCCAGCGATCACATCTATGTAGCGAAGCAATACGGGGTACCATCGGTTGCCAGGACCGATCAACTCCAGCCGCCATTTCAAAATGGCCAGCAGATTTTCATCTTCCGGAAGGATCGCTCTCTCTTTTGTGACCGGAATCTTCATGTGGAAACTTCCGGTGACATAACGCCATACCGGCGTCTCTCGCGAGGGCTCCACCTGGCGCCCGGTAGCGCGATTCACCGTCGGAGCCTTTTCGGCAATCCGCCGCGTGGTTAGCCGACGCACGGTGACATCGAAAACATTGCCGACTCGCACCGTCGAGGGCAAGTCGATCGTTAGCATGGCCGCGAAGCCGTCGCCGCGCCCCTGAGGAATCGGTATGTATGTTACGGGTGCCGTCACCTCACACGCCAATGTATTGGCATCCATCGCTGATAGCCCGTGCTCGGGATTGAGCTGCGAGGCAAGCTTCAGGACTGTTTCCATATTGACCGCGGGCCAATAGAGCGTCGCAACGGTGCCGTGCGGAACCTCTCCCCAGTCGATCATGATCTCATCGGGATAGTTGACAATATCGAAGCGGTCGTTGCTTAGCGGCGGCGGGCTCGGTCGCAGATCAAGCGTTTGCGGAACTTTGTGAGTGGCAGGGAATCCAGGGTTGCCTGAGGTTGTCACCTGAAGATTGCGCTGCGCCAATTTGTCGGAAATCTCGGGGTTAGCAATGACGCCATTGACGTTCTCGATGGGTGCATCTGAATAAGCGATCTGCGCGACAAGGCAATTGTGCGCGGCGCCGGCGAACCAATGTTGTACAGGCTGGCCGCCGTATTGATTGTCGACGTCGTTGACATTGAGGAAGCATCCGAAAAACGCCCACGCGTAGTCGTGGTTGTCGGGAATCTCGATGATCTGATTGTTCACCCCGCCCGCGTTGTAGTCTGTGGGGTTGTCGATGAAATTGGCATTCGCAAAGAACGGCAGCGAGCAGCCATTGACGACACCATTGAAGGTTCCCGGTAGGGGGCTCTGAGGATCGTTGGGATCGCTTCCTGTGCTGGGGTAGGTCAACTGGGGATCTGCACTGGATAGAGCGGCGACTGTGTTGACGTAGTCCGTGTCGAAGGTTTGCGTCGTGAACGCGCGGAAGAATACATTCACGTTCTTGGCCTCGCCGCTCGTGCCGGAGGCCCCTTTAAGGCGGACGCGTGCGATGGCGAAATTGTAATTCACATTGGAGCCGGTCAACGGCGTGACTGAGGAATCTCCATTCAACGCACCAAGCTGAGACGGCAACAAGGTGTTCAGCGGATCAGAAGAGTTGGTGTCCGGCGGCGAGTAAGTTTGGTTCTGATAGCCGATTTGTTGATTGAGATAGTCAATCAGATCGCTGATATAGGTGTAGCCTGCAACTGGATCGAGCGTGGTCGGATTGCCACTCGTGAAGTTGAAAGGCACGTTGCCGATGGGTGTCTGTCCATTCGCGGTCGGCGTGATCGTGAACACCCGCAGATCTTGGCTGAGATAAAACTCATTGCCCACGGTGGCATTCACATTGGCAAAATAGGGATCATCGCCGCCGAGCAAGAAGAACTCCGCAGCCAGGCTGGGAATGGTTGTACCCGCAATCTCGATCGCCGCGTCGAGTGTAAAAGCGCTGGGCGGGCTACCGGGTGCTGGAAACGCAGCGAGCGAGGCACTGGTGTATTTGATACCGTATTCGAAGCGAATGCGCTGTGTCACATTGGCATTCGCACCAGTCGCGCCAACATCGTAGGTGATGGTCGGCCCGGTGATCTTCAAGCCGTTAATATCGGAAGAATTGAAGGAGCCGCTAAAAGTCGGTTTAGCTCCAGCCAAGATGTTGGGTGTATAGCCTTCGAGGAACAAGTAGAACGCGGTCGGGTAAGTGAGACTGTCATTCACCTCGTCGCGGCCGTAATTGTTCTTGCCAAATACGAAATAGAAATTGCGCTCTTTCCACGCCAGCCAGTTCGCCAGATTGACGTAAAAGGCGTCAAGCTCTGCGAGCACGGTGCGGCCTGACGCCGAATAGGTGAATCCTTGCTGTTTTGCAGGAATGGCGCTGCATGGATCACCTATCAGATTGAGATCGAGATAGTGATGGAAGGATGAGTCGGTCACGATGCGGCCGACATTCACGCGTGCGCCATCGTAGGCAGCTAGCGCAGCCCTCGTATTTACCGCACAGGTACTCGTATCGGAGAAGAAATTATTGTTCTCGCAAGGATTGGTTCCGCCCTCCCCAATTTTCGTGGCGTGCGCTCCAGTGGTCACCTGAGCGAGGATTTCCGCAGGCTGCTGGTAGTTGGCAATCGCTGGAAATTCGATGAAGTTCGCAGCGGTGAAGCCCAGGGTGGAATCTGATGCGTGAGTCTGCATCAACATCTGGCCAGAAGGCGCGATGACCTCGCCCTCGTGCATGTGATCGGGGAATACCGTCAGCGGGCCGCTGGCGCCTTGTACCGCTGGATGCGAGGAATTCAACAGGTCCAGAGCCTGCGGAATGTCGTCGGATTGATTGTCGAAATAGAAGGTAAGCGCATTGCCGTTGCTCGCATCGTTGAAATCACCCTCGCCGGGCTGCAACGTGTCGACCCGAAGCGGGCCGCCACCGGACCAATTGTTGGGCGCCAGTGGCGGTCGCCCCGGGAAAGCGTCGCCGGACGAAAACCATTTGCGCATGTAGCGCACGCGCGGAATGCGCCCGCAAAGCGCCGAACCGAGGCCGTCGTGGTCGCCGACCGCAAACACGCCGCCGCCCGCCTGCATAAAAGCGGTTATCGCGGTGAGCTCGGTATCTGTGAGGGCGCCGGGTTCGGCGGTGCCAGGGCCAACCAGGAAGTTCGTGCCGTCTATGCCCTCGAAGCCAAACAACCACATCTCGTCGTAGGATTGGAGATCGACGCTGGGGTCGTCGAAACGGAATGGAATCGGATTGGCCGGATCCGGTCCTTTAAGCGTGGCGCTCGGGTCTGGTATCGAGTTAATGCAGGCCTGACTGTCGCCGGAAGAAGTCACGACCGATTGAGTATCGCCGAGAGCGTTGAAGCCGCGGCTTGCTGTATCGACGAAGAACCCAGCGCCACGTAGCGTCGCGATCAGATGCGACACGGTGAACCACACATCGGGTCCATATGTTGCGTCGGTGAACGTCGCAGGGTAGGTGGTGGTGAGATTAAAAATGCCGTCGACGACAATCAAGATTCGAATATTGGACATGCTGCCCTCCCGGATCGTTATCCATACGAGCGATTGGCGAGTTGAAGCTGCAATGTTGCAAGATTGAAACTCTTGTTTAAAAACTGCATATAGACCCAGCAAAAGCGTGGTCTATGAGGTTATATCTGTCGTGAGTCAGAGAAATTACGCCCCTCATCCATTTCGCTTCAATCTACAAATTCCGTTTTCTGTAAAAATTACATCGGGTGCCTAGAGATGGTCTGATCATCCAGTGACGACAGACATCGTCGTTGTCGTCGCGTCACACCGGAGAACAAGCATACGCCGATTTATTGGCAAATTTCGCCGCCCTGTGTTGCCCAGTTTGCCTATGGCGGAAGCACTAACTGTGTCTTGTTAAGCATATGCTTTTAGGAAATCCACACATGGCTCGGCGCGAACACCGTCGGCACCAGTGCGCCGTTCTTGGCCAGACCGCGATAATTCGCCTTCACATTACCGAATTGTCGCTTGATCATTCGAACCGGATGCACGACCGTTGCCCGGATCGATGCCTTGGTGTGTTCTAGCACATGATCCACCCACGCAACATTTCATTGGTGATCGCTTTGACCTTGCTCCGCTTGGCAGCGATCTACCAACGGGCAGAAGCGTTTTCTCGGAATCCATGCAGAGCGTAGGACATGAATGGCCTTGTTAACCAGCAAGGTGGCCACGATGGAGAACGCTGCGATGTGGGAACGCCGTCGCAGTAGTTGTTCGAGTCGCGACTACTTAGTGACTGCTTCAGCCGGAATGAGCATCGGGGCAAGGCGATTAGACGCTGTTATCGAGGTAGGTGAGAGCGCATTCGCCAAGATGTAATTGCCATCAGCCGCGCCGATGAGGCGGTGAGGCGCAGGCGCAGGACAGGGGATATTCCACCTGGCTGGATGCAGGCGGCCCCCATGCGCAGGTGTGCGAGTGCGTGCCATCCGCACCGGTGAGGCGGAGCCGGGCTCCCTGGGCTCGGGTGCGGTGGTGAGTAGGGTTACGCGCGGAACCATTGGCGGTATGTGCGTAAGCGGATGGGGGTATTGGGACCACAGCGCCGGCGCATGGGCAACTACCTCGAGCTTAAAGCGTTGGACGCCCGGTCGTAGCGCATGCCGATGGAACATCGTGACGAAGCTGCGCGCACCAGGTCGAATACATCACTTGGCTCATCGACGATGATATAGCAGTCTGCCGGCGAGCGTGGATCATCGCCAGGGTCATTCAAATCGATGACGCAGAGACGCTTATTGCGCCGAGCGACTGAATTCAAAAGGGAATCTCGTCATCTGCGAAAGCTGAGAGAGGTGGCTCTTCAACCACAGCTTTACTTGCCCTTGTCGGAGCGCACTATGAAGACCGTGGGCGTGGTCGAGATAAACGCGCGGCAAGCTGATATAGAGGAGCTATTCGCCGATTCGAGTAAGAATACGGATTGGATTGCGGTTACCGTTCGGAATGCGCAATTTGCACGATAGTCTTTGCGATATCCGCGGTAGAGGGGATGAAATCAACGAAGCCAGTAGCAATGGCGCTTTCAGGCATGTCGGACTGCCTAGCTGTATCGAGACGCTGGGCGATCGTGGTGCCCCGACTTCCTTGATAGCGCGAAGCGCCTCGGCGCCGTCTCCATCGTGGCCAGAGACGATCACGGCAATAAGCTTGCCATCCTAGTGTTCTGCTAGGGATCGCAAGAACACCGTAATGACGTCGGGCCATCCGCGGGGCCTCGAGATCGGTTCGAGCCGAAAGTCCCCTGCAGCACGACATGTCTCGCTGCGCAGAGATGATGAAGACTCGGTCAGGTTGGATACGCAGGCCGTCGGCGATCAGTTCCACGGGCATCGTGGTGAAACGCGGAAGGGCCTCATGAAGCCGGCTGGCGAACTTTCTCGCATGGTCGACGATGACGACCGCGACACCCATGTCGTTTGGTAAGTGTTTCAGTAACCGAATATAGGCGTCGAGGCCGCCGGCCGATCCGCCCACGCAGACGATCGGGAAATCCCATCCATTACGACTGACTTTCATACGTCAACTACCGAAACCACGGCGAACGTCTATGCCGAACATTTCGGTCCGGAGCGATATCAAGCATTCCAAGGTTATCTTTGTCGATCATGAGCTTCGCTTTGGATATTGCGATGGCTTCGGATCGACAAGCGAGCGTTCCCGTTCCGGAGGGCAAGCGCACTTCAACCAACACCACGCCATCTGCCAGACGGGCAATCTGCACTTCGACTTCGTGGTAGATAGCGATGTTCATCAGCGCAGCTTGTACCACGCGGCGAGCTATTCGGGCTAGCAGAACTTGTCACACACGCTGGCGTCGCCCACATGTACGCGCCAGTCACGATGGTGTTCTCTTCTGTCTTACCTTGACGGCTTCCGTCAAACCTAAGGCGAACGCCAGTGGTCCGGATTGCCCTAGTCTGTGCTTCGGAAGCGAGCGATCAACGGATGGTGTCCAAAATTCCGAGCAACCTCAAGCGCCTCCTATTGAGTGCGGTAGTTGGTCGACGTTAGCCGCTCACCATAAGCGTACTCGAGAACGCAGTGCGAGATCGGAGTGCCGTCAGAACGACCGTGCGGCTCCGGTTCGACAAAGACGTTGGCCATTCGGTGACTCCTGCCTTGCGCCACGGATTGAACACCGACTGAATACGACTAGCGCTGTCTTTTTGGGATGACGGTCAGTTCAAGGAAGCCGGTGTGTGGCGAGCTTGGCATTCGCCTTCGTCCAGCGGCTTAGGCGCCCCGATATCTAGGCGACACCTTTCGCCCGGTGGTCGAACATGCGCCATTTTCCGTCGACGCCCTCGAGGCTGATTAACGTTTCCTCGCCTCGTTGTTGTGCCTCCAGGGCAGAACAAACCGCGAACCGTAGTGCGTCGTGGCGGCTTTTGAATTCGGGATGACCGTCATTGCTCACCCTCACCGGCCATTCACCATGATGCGACGGTGCATACGGGATATCGAAAATAATCATAAGTACCAATCGGCTGCTGGCTTGCCTCAAGCCTGACCTCACTGCCGTGATCACATCGTAAATTCGATGGCGGAATCCGCACGGAGTCGAAGTACGAGGTTTTTCGATGTCTGCTCATATGCGTGACGCCGGACATTGAGCGGTTCCGAGCTGACTCCACACGGGTATCGCCGTCAGTGGCATGGAGAATGGCTGTGACTCCGTAAGTACGCATCTGTTCCACCCGTCTGTGAGAAAACCCATCATGTCGAACAACAGCCAAGGCGCCGGGCTGTGAGTTCGGCGTCATTGGTCCCGAGGGCATCGCTGTTCCCGACAATCGCGCCCATCGTCATCACTAGACGACATCTACGAGTGTATCTAGGCCACGCCAAATCGTGGCAGAACGCGGATTCACCAGAATGGCCACGTCTTTATCGAACCGAAACCGCATGGTGGCCCGGAAGGCGCCCCGATCACCCACTATGTTCTTGAGTACGCGCATGGCGCGCGGGTTACCCAAAGGAATTACCGAACTCAAGGAGATGCGATTACGGAGGCGCGGAATGCTGGACACAACCCACTAGTTGCTCGCGTGCGGGACACGGACAAGGACAACCCGGAACACTGGCGCTCGTGGCCATAGGCTTTGGCGGCAGCGTGCTCTGCACCGTCCGCGACGCCCTTTTTGCCCTCCAGCGGACGTGCTAGCCCTCCAAACCGCAGCTATGCTCCTTCCCAGCCAAGAAATTCGCGGTCAGCTACGATGAAGGATCTCATCGCCCCACTGAAGGAGGCCAAGTTGTCCACTGCAATCCGCAACAACGTTCAAGTCTTAGGTCGAGGCCCCCAGACGGTGGTCTTCGCCCACGGCTTTGGCTGCGATCAAACAATGTGGCGCTTATTGGCGCCCTTGTTCGCACAGACCCATCGTGTAATCTTGTTTGATCTGGTCGGTAGTGGAGGCTCCGATCTCTCATCGTACGATTCTGAGAAGTACGCCTCTCTGGATGGCTACGCTTGCGACCTTGTGGAAGTGATCAACGAGTTCTCACCCGACAGCCCGGTCATTTTCGTCGGACACTCTGTGAGCGCCATGATCGGGGTTTTGGCCGATATACAGTCGCCGGAGCTGTTCCGTGCGCACCTCATGATTTCGCCATCTCCCTGCTACATTGATGAAGAGGGTTACCGCGGGGGTTTCACTCGAGCAGACATTGACTCACTCTTGGACACGTTGGACAGCAACTACCTGGGTTGGTCCAGTACGATGGCCCCGGTCATCATGGGAGCTCCCGGGCAACCCGAACTCGGGGCGGAATTGACCAATAGCTTCTGTCGCACCGATCCCGATATCGCCAAGCAGTTTGCGCGAGCCACGTTTTTGTCTGATCACCGCGCTCGCCTTCCAAACGTCCCGACTCCGAGCCTTATCGTGCAATGCAACGATGATTTGATTGCGCCGGTCGAAGTGGGCACTTACATGCAACGCACGATGCCGCGCAGCACTCTACGCATCATCGAGAACGTGGGGCATTGTCCGCACTTGAGCGCTCCCGATGCGTGCACGCAGGCGATGATCGACTTTATCGGTTCGTTGGGGCCGAGCGGGCCCGTTTTCGGCGGTGATTGAGGGTGGCAGCCACAGACGACCTTTACGAGGAGGCCGCTTGCGGCCTCATGCTTACATCGAGCGAAGGGTTGATTCAGCGCGTCAATACGACATTTTGTCGGTGGGCGGGGTTCGACAAGGCTGACCTCGAAGGGAAACGTCGCGTTCAGGACTTGCTGACGGTGGGGGGGCGCATTTTTCATCAGACGCACTGGGCGCCGCTGTTGCGGCTGCAAGGCTCTGTCGGGGAAGTAAAGATTGACCTGGTCGGCGCATCCGGGCAGCCGATGCCGATGATGCTGAACGCATTGCGTCGTGAACGCGCCGGGTTCTGCGTTCACGAGCTGGCATTCTTCCTGGCCAAAGATCGACACAAATATGAAACCGAACTGTTGTTGGCTCGTAGGCGCGCCGAAGAGAGCCTGAAGGCACAACTGGCGCTTCAAACGGAGCTAACACGGGCGGACGTACGGTTGAAGATTGCGTTAGAGAGCGCGGATCTCCACGTCTGGCACATCGACGGTGTTACCGGAAGGGTCTCTTTCGACGATCGCTTCGCTCTACTGCTCGGCCAAGCCGAGCCGCGCCTTGTTTCAGAAGAGGAGTTCTTAGCATGTGTGGAACCTGAGGACCGTGATCAGCTTACTCGCGCCTCAGAAGAGGCGATGAATCCCGCCAACGGGATCTACCATTGCGTGTATCGCATCAATGCCACGGACGGTAGTCAGCGCACCGTGCTCTCCTCAGGCCGTGCGCAATTTTCCGCGGACGGTCGATGCGAATACCTCACCGGCGTTTTGAGAGACATCACCGAACAGCGCCGGCAGCAGGTGGAGGCAGAGAGTCGGGCATTGTTTGCCGAGCAAATGGTCGGCATAGCCAGTCACGATCTTCGGAACCCTTTGCAAGGTATCTCCATGGCGATCGAAATGCTGTCGGCCCAAGGCGCATCAGAAAAACATGCGCTGCTTGTGGAGGGTGTCCGAAAAGCGGCGGGTCGGGCAATCCGCCTGGTCACAGATCTACTTGATTTCACGCAGGCTCGTATGGGCCGGGGTCTCTCCGTGAAGATGAAGCCCATCTGCCTCGATGCCGTTCTCAGAGAATGCGTATCTGAGCTTGCGTTGGCTTTTCCGGATAGAGAGCTACTCTACCAATGTACCGTTCCTCCGGCGACGTTATGCAACGCAGATGCCGACCGGGTCCAGCAGATGGTAGGCAATCTCGTCAGCAACGCTATGACCTACGGCGCTGCGGACAGGGCGGTGAGCCTCTCGCTGGATGCTGCCGTCAATGGCGTTGCCTTGAGGGTTCATAACTATGGTCCACCTATTCCGCCTGACATGATTCCGACCCTGTTCGAACCGCTTACTCGCGGAGTCGAAACTCAATCCGAGAAGCGCAGCATCGGCCTTGGTCTTTTTATCGTTCGGGAAATCGCCAAAGTGCACCATGCCGAAGTCGCCGTCACGTCGACCGCTGACCAAGGCACTTCATTCACCGTGACGTTTACGACTTCGATGGAGACCCATTGACGGGGGTGCGAACAACGATCTGTGGATTCAGTATTCCAAATGGATCCGCATTCCCAGAAAGCGTGCTGGCCCTCGGTCGCGGTTGTAGCCTGGGTTATGGATAAGCTGGAAGTCCGCAGACACAGTGGCGAACGGGGCAACCTTAGCCGCGTAGTAGGCCTCATCGATTTGTTCGGTGCCATAGTTCAACGCACCGTCGCCCAGAATGAAGCCACTGCCACCTTCTGCCAAATACTCCCGGTGCGGTTGCGACAGACCGTTCACGGCCAAAGCCACGCCTAAGCCATCGTCTGGCCGTGACCAATGCGATCCGGACAACTGCCCACCCATACTTCCGCTGCGATCAGCTTCGGTGAACGCGAACGATTCGGTATGACCATCGTTCCATGCGCCTCGTGCGAAGAGACCGGTGTCGCCGTTGTCGGCCAGCGGAATATCGGTGCCGAAGGCCACGCCATACTTGTGTCGGCCGTCCCGGTCGTCGGCCTGGATATCGGGTGGGGTGTGGGTCAGTTCAGCCATGCGCAGCGCGTCATCGTAAACGCCCATGTTCGCCCGGTTTCGGTAGGCCAGCAGCCAGATCGCCGTGCTGTCCGGGGTCTGTTGCCAGGTCGCTTGCGCGTCCTGCTCATTGGCGCGGTTGATCGGCCCTTCCAGGCGCGATCCATTGGCTTTCGACGGCATCTGGTAAACGCCATAGCGCCATGTCCATGGACCCATCGCGTAGGTGATCAGGCCTCCGACCGTGTACCCACGGGTGTCCGCCGCGTAGTCCCACGCAGGGCTGTTCAAGAGGCTCCAATTCATGAACTGCGTGCGTCCCGAGTTGGCGTAGCGGCTTTGGTCAAAGTCGTCGTTCACGCCTAAGAGCCCAAACTTGAAGCCGAGCCGATCGTTGGCTTGATCGCCGGGGAGCTGGTCCATCTTGCGTTTCATCTTGGTCGTCGCGTCCCCTAGCGGAATGTCGTAGGTGAGGAACGCCCGCGCCGTGTAGGCGTAGCGGCTTAAAGTGCCGCCACCCCGGATGGCATCGCCGTTGGTCAGTCCTGCCAATCCTCGACTGCCACCCACGCCTTCGCCACGAAACATCTCGACATCGAAAAAGGCCGCGAGACGTTCGGTCATCGGCATGCCAAAGTAAGCACCAAACGTGTGCGTGCGCTCATGGTTGCCTTGGGCCTCCAAACTCTTCGGTCCGGAATACGGCGAGTGGATGCTGTCTTGCCATTGCTCGATCATCGTGTATTGCGCACCAAGGAGTTGGGGTACGAAATAGGCAGGATCATCGGCATGCGCGGTGGACATGCTCGCCAACGACGTGAGCACGACGAAGTACACCCCCGACCACCTGCCCCGAGAGCGAAACGCAGCTGCCATGGTCAGGATTTACCCAAGGTCGCAAACATCACGATGGCCGCCAGCCCCATTACCGCGGTCGCGATCCATCCCCACACCTTCAATGAAGTGTTGAGCGTAAATTTGCCCATGACTTTCGTGTTCATGGCCATGATCATGACCATGATCATCATGGGCACGGCCGCCACACCGTTTACGACGGCGCTCCAGAAGAGTGCCTTGATGGGGTCCAGGGGGCTGAAGTTCAGCGCAATGCCTACGAGTGTCACCCCAATCAGGACGCCATAGAAAGACTTCGCATCCTTGGGTTTGTGCGCCAGTCCATACCGCAGACCCAATGCGCCACATATCGCATAACCACTGGAGCCAGCCAGTATGGGCACGCACAGGAGGCCCGTTCCGATCATGCCCGCGGAGAACAGCGCGAACGCGAATTTACCGGCGACCGGGCGCAACGCCTCAGCGGCCTGGGCGGAGGTTTGAATGTCCGTCTTGCCGTGTGCATGAAGCACGATGGCCGCGGTCAAGATAATGAAGCCGGCCACAATGTTGGAGAACACCATGCCTGAGACGGTATCGATGCCGATGCGCTTGATGGCGTCCGGGCCTTGCGATGGTTTGTGTTTTAACGGTTCGCGCGGATTGTCTTGTTCCCTGATCTCTTCGACTTCCTGCGCCGCCTGCCAGATAAAGAGAAAGGGGCTGATCGTGGTGCCCAAAATGGCAACGATGGCCACCGCGTATTTCGTGTCGAACGTTGCTTTCGGGATGACGATCCCTTTGGCCACTTCGGCCCAGGGGACGTGCACGATAAAAACCGTGGCGACGTAAGTGAAAAGGCTGAGACACAGCACTTTGAGAATGGGCGAATACTTCGAAAACGGAACGAACATTTGCAACAAAAGGGAAATTACGGCGAACAGCGTGGTGTAGGCCAAAGCCGGGCCGCCGATGAGGAGCTTGAGCGCAGCACCCATGGCGCCTATGTCCGCCGCCAAGTTAATGACGTTAGCGATTACCACCGCCGCCACGAGCATGTATGCCCACCCGTGCCAGTAATGCGTACGCATGTTGTCGGCAATGCCCTTGCCCGACGCCCGACCAATGCGTGCGCTAATGGCCTGAATGGCGATCATCAACGGCATGGCCACGATGAGACTCCAAATCGTGGCATAGCCATAGGCGGCGCCGACCTGGGAATAGGTCGCGATGCCGCTGGGATCGTCGTCCGCGGCGCCGGTAATCAGCCCTGCGCTCAGCCGGCGGAGGAATACGAACTTCCCGGTGAGTGCGGTGGCCGCCATGCGTAGGTCCTTGCTCGCAAAAAGATGCGCAAGCATCACGTTCCTTCTGTCGTCGAGCCGTGAGGCCGCGCTAAGCAAGTACCCGTAATGGGACGTCGTGCGAACGCTTCCCGTTACGCCCGTCCGCGCCACTGGAAGGGGAAGCTGTTTAGAAAGTGGACCCTATCGGTCGGGCCGCCCGAATTACGGCGTAAGCCCCACCCACGCCTTACGTAAGTCGGCACGATCGCATGGGTCAGGCGCATGAGAGCGATAACGTTGAGGTCGATGATCCTACACAAGAAGTCGGCGTCCGAGTCCATCAATGGCGTCGAGGTGGTGGAATTCGCATTGTTGACCAGAACTGTGATGCGAGGGTCCTCACGAAGCATTTTTTCAACTCGCCTGAGGCCCAGCTTTTTCTCCAGGTTTGCCACGATAACTTGGACCGACTGGCCGGTGTCGTCGCGCAGGAATGCGGCATGAGCGTCGACACTGTGGCGATCGCGAGCAACCAGGATAAGGTCGTGGCCGCGTCGCGCCAACCGATCGGCGTAGATTGCACCAACGCTCGAAGACGCGTCGGTGATCAACGCTGTGCCTTTAGACCTTGCGCCTATCGTTGGGCTAAGTGGGTTCTGCATG
>Ga0302178_10000487_pt1 | contig 35762 bp, 33 predicted proteins | sample I_Palsa_E1_3_FD_198790 | JGI IMG/M metagenome (GOLD analysis project Ga0302178, IMG submission 198790) | Peat permafrost microbial communities from Stordalen Mire near Abisko, Sweden - I_Palsa_E1_3 | ecosystem: Environmental > Terrestrial > Soil > Palsa > Peat permafrost | place: Sweden... | reverse complement strand
AGCGCGACTGCGTTCCCGAGCCGCTGGAGCCCGACTATAACGTCGCGCCGACGAAACAGGTCTACGCGGTCATCACCCGCCGATCCCGTGGAACCAGCGAGCAGCAGGACGGCAGCGAGCAGCAGGACGGCAGCGAGCAGCAGGAAGGCAGCGAGCATGCCCCGGGGGAGGCGAGGGAACTCCGCGTCGTCCGCTGGGGGCTGGTCCCCTTCTGGGCCAAGGACCCTTCGATCGGCAGCCGCATGATCAATGCCCGGTCAGAGACCGTGAACGTCAAGCCGGCCTTCCGCCGCGCGTTCGCCCGCCGCAGGTGCCTGCTGCCCGCCGACGGCTACTACGAGTGGTACCGGCCCGGCACCGATGCGAAGGCCGCCAAGCAGCCCTACTACATCTTCCGCGCAGATGGTGCGCCACTCGCCTTCGCCGGCCTCTACGAACTCTGGCGTAACCGGGCATTTCCCGACGATCACCCGGACGCATGGCTGTGGACCTCCACCATTATCACGACCAGCGCGCCGGACGAGCTCGGCAGGATTCACGACCGGATGCCGATGGTGATCGGGCCTGCGCGCTGGGCGGACTGGCTCGATCCCGGCAATAGCGACACCGGCGACCTGCTCGGATCGCTGGCCCCGGCTAGCTCCGGCGGACTGATCTCTCGCCCAGTATCGACCGCGGTCAACTCGGTGCGCAACAACGGACCCCGGCTGATTGAGCCGGCTGAGCCCGAATCCGCCGCCCCCGAACCGGCCGCCCCTGAACCCGCCGGCCCGGCATACGCGGGGTTGCCAGGGGAGCCGCCTGCCCGCTCGCCGAGATTACGGAGCGGTGCGTCCCGGGGAGTCCCGGGTAGCGGTCCCGACACGCTGTTCTGAGCCCGCTGAACCGGGCCCGGCAGCGGGCCCGATCGGGCGTGCTGCCAGTCCCGCGCGGAGAAGAGGTGAGGATCGGATGGATACCGACGTCGCGCGCAAGCGCCTGGAAGAGATCCGCGATGAGCTTGACAGGTCCATTTCGGTGATCGAGCGATCCAGCCCGCCAGTCGAGCTGGGGGCTGAGTATCCGCAGGATCCGGCGGATGCGGGCGCTAATCTCACCGAGACCCAGCGGACGGCGGCGATGCTGGCCACGGTGCGGCAGCAGCGCTCCGCCGTGGTCGGCGGGCTGCATCGCATCGAGCAGGGGACCTATGGAGTGTGCGCCGATTGCGGTGTTGGCGTGCCGGAAGGGCGGCTTGAGGCCAGGCCAGACGCGGCGCGCTGCGTTGCCTGCCAGGCCAAGCGGGATAGGCTACGGCGCTGATGCCGGTCGCGGAATGAAGCGCATCCGTGCCGTGTTGCACACCGCATGTCCCTAGCCGGATGCCGACCGCGAAATGCCTCGATGACGGTAGCTGCCCACGGGCAGGCCGGCCCTGGCAAGATATCCTCCGGCCTATACGGCTGGCATCCCGGCCAGCCGCAGGCGAGAATCGCCGAGGAGGTGGGTCCGGTTCCCGAGACGCTCGAGGAGCGCGGCGAGCGCTTCGAACGTGATGTCTTGCCTTACCTGGATCAGCTGTACTCCGCGGGGATGCGGATGACCCGGAACGCGGCGGATGCCGAGGACCTCGTGCAGGAAACCTTCGCCAAGGCGTACGCCTCGTTCCACCAGTTTCAGCCCGGCACCAACCTTAAGGCGTGGCTGTTCCGGATCCTGACCAATACCTTCATCAACTCCTACCGCAAGAAGCAGCGCGAGCCGCAGCGGGCAGGCACCGAGGAGATCGAGGACTGGCAGCTCGCCAGGGCGGCGTCGCACACTTCGTCCGGCCTGAAGTCAGCCGAGGCCGAAGCACTGGAGCGGCTTCCCGACTCCGATGTCAAGCGAGCGCTGCAGGCCCTTCCCGAGGAGTTCATGATCGCGGTGTACCTGGCTGATGTCGAAGGATTCGCCTACAAGGAGATCGCCGACATCATGGGCACCCCGATCGGCACCGTCATGTCACGCCTGCACCGCGGCCGCCGGCAGCTCCGCGAGATGCTCCAGGACTACGCCGCTGACCGCGGATTGGTAAAGGCGGCGGCGGCGAGCAACGGTGAGGCGTCATCATCGGGTGAGGAACCCGGGGAGGACGCGAGATGAGCTGTGGTAAGCCGCACGAGGTGCCCTGCAGCGAAGTGCTCGCTCGCGTTTACAGCTATCTGGACGGGGAGATCGAGGTCTCGGGGTGCGCGGAGATCCGCGAGCATCTCGACGAATGCGGCCCGTGCCTCCGTGAGTACGGGCTCGAAGAGGCAGTAAAGCGCCTGGTGCACAAGCACTGCGGATCCGAGCCGGTGCCGACCGAGCTGAGAACTAAGGTGCTGAGCCGGATTCAGGCAGTCCGGGTTGAGCTCGAAGTCACGGATTTCCGCGCGGAATAGCCCGCGATTAGCCGGCCCGCGCGCTAGCCATGGCCCGCGCGCTATCCGCCAGCTGGCATGCCCACCCAATCCACGGCGCGCACGCCGGGATTCGGTGGCGACATTTGATTACACACCGCGCATAGCGGACGACTAATTGTTGACAAAATACAAGAGGTCTACGCGAATTCGGGTTTCACGCGTTACTCTAAGTCGCTGTCTTACGACGCGCCGCTGCTACCCGTGCGGGAGCACGGAGCGTCAGCGGGGAGCACGGAGCGTTAGCCAGGAGCACGGAGCGTCAGACAGGTCCGAGAGTCCGGGGGCACTGGCCGCCAGGAGTGATTGCGAGGAGCCATGGGCAAGGTGTCCCGGCCTGTGTGGCTCTACATTGCCGCAGTCGTGATCCTGGCGGTGGCGCTGATCGCCCCGATGCACTTTGCGGCCGTGGGCATCCGCTGGTGGATCGAGCTGGGCGTGCTCCAGCTGCTGTTCCTGATCTGCGACTCCACGTCGACGCCGCTGACCTCACGCCAGTCCGCGTGGTCCCCGAGTTCATCTGCCACGCTCGCGGCGGTCGTGCTGCTCGGGCCGGTGGGCGCCGCTATGGTGGGCGCGATCTCGGTGTTCAGCCTGCGCCGCCCACTGATCGTGGCCGAGCGGTTGTTCAACGGAGCGATGTACGCCGTGTCCGGCTATGCGGCAGGGCGCACGTTCATCGCGCTCCACGGCGATGTGGGCAGGCCGCTGCCGCACATGTTTCCCATGATCATCTGGCCGTTTGCCGCCGCCGCCGCCGTCCACGTGATCACCAACCACGGGCTGCTCTGGGGAGCGCTCCGGCTGACCAGGAAGGACAGCGGACTGCGGGACCGGGGCCGGCTGGAGTCCAGCCTGACGCTGCTGCTGGCATCTGACCTCGGCTACGCGGTGCTCGGCTTGCTCATCGCCGCCCTCTGGACGGTCGTGGGTGCCTTTGCGGCGGTCCTCGTGCTCGTTCCGCTTTTCGTGGCACGGTGGGCGATGGGGCAGTTCGCCGAGCAGCAGCGGGCCTACGCGGCCACGATGGAAGCACTCTGCCAGGCGGTGGAGACCAAGGATTTCTACACCCGCGGTCACAGCGAGCGCGTGTCCAGGGGATCCGGCATGATCGCCCGCGAGATCGGCATGCGGCCCGACCGGGCGGACGCCATCAGCTACGCCGGCATGCTGCATGACGTGGGAAAGCTCGGCGTCCCCACGAAGGTGCTGCAGAAGAACGGGGCGCTGACGGAGGAGGAGTACGCGGCGATCCAGCTGCACCCGATGCGCGGCCTGGAGATCGTCAGGGAGATCGGCTTCCTGGACGAGGCGCTCACCGGCATCATGCATCACCACGAGCGGATCGACGGCAAGGGCTACCCGATGGGCCTCGCCGCCGACGAGATTCCCGAATTCGCCCGCGTCATCGCAGTCGCCGATGCCTTCGATTCGATGACATCGAACCGTTCTTACCGGCAGGCGCGCGGTATTGACCAGGCGGTCAGGGAACTCCGTAAGGGAGCAGGCAGCCAGTTCGATCCCGCGCTGGTGGAGGCGTTCATCACCGCCCTGCAGCGGGAGGGCTGGACGTTGCCCGAGCCCGCCGCCGCTCCGCTTGACCATCAGACCGTGACGGCCCAGGACCACGATGACCCGACCGCGCCGCTGCGGGTGGTCGAGAGCCTGTGACGGGCAGGCGGCGGTGACAGCCCACCACCAGCCGGCGGAGCGCTGGTCGTCCTGGCAGGCCATGGACTCCGGCCGGCTGCTGCTGCTCGCCGCCGCCGGGATGCTGACGGTTGCCGCGATCGCGCACACCGCCGCGGTCCATATCCGGCCCGCCGCGGTCCATGTCGCCGTGGCGTTCGGCATTCTCATCGCCCTCGGCGAGCTGCTGAGGCTCGCCCTGCCCGGCGGCCGCGAGGCTGCGCCGATTGCCACCGCCGGGGCGATGGCCTATGCGCTGCTGCTCTACGTCAAGTACCTGCCGGGTCACCTGCCGCCGCCCCCGGTCCCGGCGCTGCAGGTCATCGCGGTGGCCGCGATCGGCATGACCATCGGCGCGCTGCCCCACATGGCGGCAGGCCGGTCGGTCGGCGTGACCGGGATGGCCTCCCGGCTTGTCGCGGTGTCCTGCGTTGCCTTCATCTTCCGGCCGCTGGCCGGCCTTCACCTCATCGCCACCCAGTGGTGGCTGGCGGCTGGCGTGATGACGGTCCTGCTGATATTCGGGTGCCTCGTTGATGCGGTGATCGGAGCCCTGATCAGGGCCGACGACCTCGGAGCAAGGTTCGCAGTCGCGCTCTGGGACGAGATGCGGGTGCAGTGGCCGCTCGGCGCGGCGGTTGGCGCATCCGCGATGATCATCACTTTCGCGACCGAGGTGATGGGAATTACCGGGCTGGCTGTCTTCGTCGTCCCGCTGCTCGTTACCCAGCTCGCGTTCCGGCGCTACGCCGGGATCCGCTCGACGTACCTGCAGACCGTCCGTGCCCTTGCCAGGGTCACCGAGGTGGGCGGCTACGTGGAGAGCGGCCATTCGCACCGGGTCAGCGTGCTCGCCGTGGCCGTCGGCCGGGAGCTAGGCATGAGCGAGCCCGATCTCCTGGATCTGGAGTACGCCGCCCTCATGCATGACATCGGGCAGCTGTCACTGCGCGATCCGATACCCGGCGGCGCCACCGTACTAGTGTCACGGGGCGATCAGCAGCGCATCGCTGAGCTGGGCGCCGAGGTGATCGCGAAGGCCGGCGTGCTTGACCGGGTGGCGGAACTGGTCCGCTGCCAGAGCCTGCCGGCCCGCGGGAACGATCCAGTGCCGCCGGTCGGCAGCCGGATCATCCGCGCTGCCAACGCCTTCGACGACCTGGTCGGCGGATCGACCGACCGGGATCGCAGCGCGGATGCGCTGGAGCGGCTCCGGCTGGATACTTCCTCGGAGTACGACGCGGGTGTCATCGAGGCGCTGAGCGAGGTCGCGGGCAGACGGCGGCCAAGCCGCGTGTAGGTGGCGGCCAGCCGCCTGCTGGTGGCGGCCAGGCCGCGCCGGTACCGGCCAAGCCGCCTGCTGGTGGCGGCCAGGCCGCCTGTAGGCTGCCCGGATGCTCGAATCCGTTCTCGTCGCGAACCGCGGCGAGATCGCGCGCCGGGTGATCAGGACGGTCCGCAGGATGGGGATCCGCGCGATAGCGGTCTATTCCGAAGCCGACGCGGACCTGCCGTTCGTGCGCGAGGCCGACGAGGCGGTGCTGCTCGGCCCGCCGCCGCCCGCCCGCAGTTACCTCGATGCCGAGGCGGTGATCGGCGCCGCCAGGCGGACCGGCGCCAGCGCCATTCACCCGGGCTACGGCTTCCTGGCGGAGAACGCGTCGTTCGCGGCCAGGGTCATGGCCGAGGGACTGATCTGGATCGGGCCGCCGCCGCCGGCGATCGAGCAGATGGGCGACAAGATCAGCGCCAGGAACCTCATGGAGCAGGCAGGCGTGCCCGTCGCCGCGGGCAGCAGGGAGCCGGTCACCGATGCGGCGGCGGCGCAGGCCGAGGCCGGCCGGCTCGGTTATCCCGTGATGATCAAGGCCGCGGCGGGGGGCGGCGGCATCGGGATGAGTGCCGCGGCTAACGCCGCCGAGCTCCGCGCCGGCTTCGAGACGGCCCGCTCCCGCGCGGAGCGGTTCTTCGGCAACCCCGCGATCTTGCTTGAGCGCTACATCGAGCATGCCCGCCACGTCGAGGTGCAGATACTCGGGCTGGCCGACGGGCGCGTGGTCGCTCTCGGCGAGCGGGACTGCTCCGTGCAGCGGCGGCATCAGAAGGTCGCCGAGGAAACCCCCTCGCCCGGGATCACCCCCGGGCTGCGGCACAGGATGCAGGCGGCGGCGGTGCGTGCTGGCGAGGCGGTCGGTTACCGCGGTGCCGGGACGGTCGAGTGCCTCGTGGACACCGCGGCGCACGACTTCGTGTTCCTGGAGATGAACACGAGGCTCCAGGTCGAGCACCCGGTCACCGAGCTGGTCACCGGGATCGATCTGGTGGAGCAGCAGCTCCTGATCGCCGCCGGGCAGCCGGTGAGCTTCGATCCGCTCGCCGTCACGGTCAGCGGGCATGCGATCGAGCTGCGGGTCTACGCGGAGGACCCGCGCCGGTTCCTGCCGAGTCCGGGGGTGATCGCCGAGTGGACCGAGCCCGCCGGCCCCGGCATCCGGGTGGACGCGGGCTACGCAGCCGGGAACGAGGTGACCACGTTCTACGACCCGCTGCTGGCAAAGCTGTGCGTGCACCGCGGGAGCCGGGAAGAGGCGCTGGCGCTGGCAGCCGAGGCGGTCTCGGCCTTCGTGATCACCGGGCCCAAGACGAATCTCCCTTTCCTCGCTGAGCTGCTGGAAAGCAGCGAGTTCACGAGCGGCGCCTACGATACGTCGGTGATTGCCCGGCTCCGGCCCGCGCCGGGCTGACAGCGACAATGATGGTGCCGGAAGCCCTGGCGGCGGCTCGCCGGCGATGACGCAAGGAGGTGCACGTGGCCGAGATCCGTGCGGAGATGGTCGCGAACGTGTGGAAAGTCGTGGCATCCGAGGGGGATCAGGTGCATGACGGGGACACCCTCGTGATCCTCGAATCGATGAAGATGGAGATTCCCGTCCTCGCTGAGGGCGATGGCATCCTGACGAAGCTGGCCGTGGCCGAGGGTGACGTCATCCAGGAAGGCGACCTGATCGCCGTCATCGGTTGAGTAAGGGAGCGAGCAAGGGGCGAGCATGCTCATTGCCGTCGGCCTGCGCGCTTCAGTTCAGGTCGTTGTCAGCGAGTCCGACACGGCAGCAGCCCTCCGCAGCGGGGACGTGCCGGTGCTCGGCACCCCGCGGCTGCTTGCCCCCGGCCCGAGGCCGCGGTCGCGGCGGTGGCTCCGCGCCAGGAGGATTCCCGCGCCCGGGCACCCGGCGCCCCGGCCGCCCGAAGACCCGCCACCCGGCGCCCGGCCATCCGAAGACCCGTCCGCTGTGGTGGGAGCGGGCACCATCGAGCGCGTGGTGGTCGCCAGGGAGCGGTTCCTGGCTTGCGCATACAGCCGCCCTTCCGGCGCCTCGGCCGCCCCGCCAGCGGCACGCATCGCCCGGACCCGGTCATTCGTTAACACGAAGGATTTGGCGTATCAGATGGCGCGGATCCTTCGGGATCACGAGATCGGGTCCCGGCGAGAGCGCGATGGTGGGGTACGTAGGGCATGAGGGGCGAGAGTGCGTGCAGGGGCTTCAAACCCGGGTAGCCGCTGACAGCCGAAAGAGGTGACTCCGCCCGGCCGGTCAGATGCCGCTGGTGGAACGCGGGTAGGCGACCTGCGGGTCGGTGCTGATGTTGACGAGGTAGGGAACGCCTGAGTCGAAGGCGCGGCGCAGGGCGGGGCCGATTCCGGCCGGGCTGGTGACAAGTTCCCCTGCCCCGCCCAGCGCGGTTACTACCTGGTCGTACCTGCACTGCGGCTGCAGGTCGGCCGCCACGTCGTAGCCGTAGAGCGCCTGCATGGGATGCTTCTCCAGGCCCCAGATGCCGTTGTTGCCGCAGATCATGACGACCGGCAACTGGTGCCGCACCAGGGTGTCGGCATCCATCAGCGAGAATCCGGCCGCACCGTCCCCGAGCAGCAGCACTACCTGCGCGGACGGACGGACAATCCGGGCGGCAATCGCGTATCCAAGGCCGGTCCCCAGACATCCGTAGGGGCCAGGGTCCAGCCAGCCGCCCGGCCGCTGCGGTTCGATGTACTTGCCCGCGTAAGAGACGAAGTCCCCGCCGTCGCCGATTACCACGGCGTCACTGTCGAGGACCTTCGCCAGCTCGCCATAGATCCGCATCGGGTGGATGGGGTCTGCGTCGCTCGACAGGAGCGGCGCATCCGCGGCCACCGCCTTGTCGCGAGCGGCCTGCAGCTGCGGCAGCCAGGAGCTGGTCCAGCCGCGGGCAGCCGGGCCGGCGGCCGCGGTCAGGCCGGCGAAGAACCCAGCCAGGCTGCCGGAGGCAGAAGCAGCGAGCGGGCAATGAGCGGCGATCTGGACAGCGGAGTCGGCCACGTGCACGACCTGGGCACGCGGCGCCCCGTCCCGCCCGCCGAACTCACCATAGCCAAGCCGGAAGTCGAGCGGCGTGCCCACGACAATGACCAGGTCAGCCTGGCCGAATGCCACGGAACGAGCCCGAGTGACGAGTAGCTCATGGCCGGCCGGCAGCACGCCGCGGCCCTGGCCGTTGGCGATCACTGGCAGCCGGAGTTCCTCAGCCGCCTGGCGGGCTGCCTGGTCCGCGCCGTCCAGCCAGACGTCAGAGCCAAGGACAAGAACCGGCCGGCGGGCAGCCATCAGGAGCCCGGCGATAACGCTGATCGAGTCGGCATCGGGCGTGTCCCGCTGGTCCCCGCTGCCGCCTGCCTGGCCGGTGCGGCCGGCCTGGCCGGTGCGGCCGGCCTGGCCGGTCCCGCCTGCCTGGCCGGTGCGGCCGGCCTGGCCGGTCCCGCCTGCCTGGCCGAAGAGCGCCTCCAGCGCGATGTCGAGGAAGACCGGCCCGCGATGCCGGGCGGCAGCGAGCCTGAACGCCTCGTCGACTGATGAGCCGACCCGGTCGGCCTCGTGCTCGGTCCAGGCGCGCTTGGTGACAGGCGCGACCAGTTGCGGATGGTCTATCTCCTGCAAGCTCCCTGAGCCCCATCGATAGTCCGGCGCGCGGCCGCCGAGCACTACCACTGGCGACCCGTTGAAATGTGCCGTCGTTATCGCGCTCACGCCGTTGGTAATCCCGGGGCCGGCGGTGAGGACGGCGAGCCCGGGCACGCGGGCGAGCCGGGCGGTAGCCTCTGCCGCGAACACCGCCGTCTGCTCGTGCCGGACGTCGACGATGCGCATCGGCGGTTCTGCCTTGACCGCGCCGTCATAGAGCGGGAAGACGTGACCGCCAGACAGCGTGAACATGGTCGCCGCGCCGTGCCTGAGCGCAGCGGCGACGGCTTGCGCGCCGCCGTGCGCCGGTGCCTGGCCTGCCGGTTTCGCCTCGCTCATGCGCGCGACGCTATCAGCCGCGCACCGGGCAGATGCCGGCGCTCACGACCCCGGCGCTCACGGCCCCGGCCTCGCAGCCTGGTGACGATCTTGGACCGGTCACCCCGGTACCAGGACTGCGCCCACTCGACCGGCGAACCGGACGGATTGGGCACAGGGCCTGGTGCGATGATGGCGAGATGCCCACCCTGACCGACTTGGCCCGCCGGCATGCGGAGTTCACCGAGGCCGGCCTTGACTGGCTGCACGCCCTGGTTTCCGACTGGCAGCTGCTGGCCGACCTGTCGTTCGCGGACCTGGTCCTGTGGGCGCCGCTCCGGCACCAGGCAGGCTGGGTGGCGCTGGCGCAGATGCGCCCGACAACGGCGCCGACTGCCTTTCCCGATGACGTTGTCGGATCCGTCCTGCCCGCCGGGGGGCGGCCTTTCCTGGATGTTGCCCGCCGGGAGCGGCGCATCTGCCGTGAAGGCGACCCGGAGTGGACGGATGGCGTGCCGGTGCGCCATGAGACCATTCCGGTCCTGAATGACGACAAGGTGATCGCCGTGATCGAGCGGTCTACCAACCTCAGCTCGGCGCGCACCCCGAGCAGGATGGAACTTACCTACCTCAGAGCGGCGGATGACCTCGCCCAGATGGTGGCCGCGGGGATGTTCCCGTGCGTGGGCGAGGCGCCCGCGCTGGTCAGGTCGCCCCGGGTCGGCGATGGCCTGCTACGGCTCGGCCGCTCGGGGAAGGTCACCTACGCCAGCCCGAACGCGTTGTCCGCCTACCGGCGGCTCGGCCTGACCGCTGATCTGGTGGGAGCCGAGCTCGGCCGGGTGACGGCCCGGCTGTGCTCGCGCTATGAATCCCGGGACGGATCCCTGATGCTGACCGCCAGCGGCCGTGCGGCCCGGGAGTCCGAGGTCGATGGCAACGGCTCGGTCGTGCAGCTGCGGAGCATCCCGCTCGTCGTGGACGGATCCAGGGCCGGCGCACTGATCCTGGTCAGGGACGTGACGGAATTGCGGCACCGCGAGCGGGAGCTGATTACCAAGGACGCCACGATCAGGGAGATTCATCATCGCGTCAAGAACAACCTGCAGACGGTGGCTGCGCTGCTGCGGTTGCAGGCCAGGAGGCTGCAGGCGCCGGATGCACGCGCCGCGCTTGAGGAGGCGGTGCGCCGGGTCGGCTCGATCGCCCTCGTCCACGAGACGCTCTCCCAGACGTCAGAGGAGGCGGTGGACTTCGACGACATCGCCGGTCGCGTCGCCATGATGGCGGTGGAGGTGTCGGCAGCCGAGGCGCAGGTTACGCCGGCGCTGTCCGGCGGGTTCGGGCTGCTGCCCGGATCCGTTGCGACTCCGCTTGCGCTGGTACTGACCGAACTTCTGCAGAACGCACTTCAGCATGGTCTGTGCCGCCCGTCAGGCGAGACGCCAGCCGGGTCGCTCACCGTGCACGCCGAGCGGCGCCCGGAACAGCTCATCGTCACGGTGACTGACAATGGCGCCGGGCTTCCGCAGGGGTTCGATCTTGATTCCTCCACCAGCCTTGGCCTGCAGATCGTCCGCACGCTCGTGGTGACCGAGCTAGCCGGCCGACTGGAGATCTCGCCGCGGGCCGCTGGCGGCACCACAGTTATGGTCGATCTTCCGCTGGAGTGGCCTCCCGGCGCTGAGCATCCCGCGGAGTAGCTCGCCGGCATCCCGCAGATTAGTTCGCCCTTGGATAGCCAGAAACCGGCGGCCGGGTGCTGCAGGCCGCGGCGTGTCACTGGTGCCGCAGGCCACCATGCTCAGGCGTGCGCGCGTGCCCTGACCAGAGTGGTCCTCCGCTTCAAGTCCCGGCGTTCATCCTCGCTCAGCCCGCCCCACACGCCAGCATCCTGCCCGCTTTCGAGTGCCCATTGCAGGCAAGGCTCAAGCACGGGGCAGCGCTGGCAGACGAGCTTGGCCTCCTCGATCTGGACCAGTGCTGGCCCGGTGTTTCCGATCGGGAAGAACAGCTCAGGATCCTCGTCCTGGCAGACGGCGTGGTGACGCCAGTCCATGAGGTCCACTCCTCTGTGAGGGCGGAGCCGTGGCCGGTGGCCCGTCACCTCAGTTGTGCTTGTGAATGATTTCACGAGCTAGGCCATACATCGGGGAAGTTGATGCCCCGAATATGAGGTATTAACCAGTCAGCGGAACTTGCGTCCCGATTCGCTCCCAGGCAAGGCCGTCAAGTCACGACCGCGAGGCCCTGACCTGATGAGGCTGAGGCACGTGGCTGGCGCGCCGCCCCCGGGAGCGATATAAGCCTCTCAAGGTCGCCGATCAACCGCAAGGGTCTTTGGCAAAGGTTCGGACGGATTCCGGTGTCAGATGAATCACAATGACGCCCGCGATCGACGACTCGGGCGAGTGCGCCGGCGCCTGCTCCTGATGCCGGATCGGCCCGGGCTAGCCGCGGATATGCCTTTATCAGGGAATGTCATCTGCTATGTGCTGTCGGCGCGATCAGATGATTACCCGGAGTGCGTGCGGAACGGACCGGAATGTAACGCACTCGCGCTCGCCCACGTACTCGCCATCGACCTGGAGCGCGACCGGCCGGTCGGCCCGGATCGTCAGCCCGGCCTCGTCGTGCATGCTGACCAGGTGCCGCCCGCGGGGTGAGCGGTCAGCGGAGGACAGCATCTGGCGGAGCGCCCGCAAGGTGCCGATCGTGCGGAGGCTGCGGAAGGCGAGGACATCGAGGCCTGAGTCGAATCCCGCCTCCGGGTTGGTCTGGACGGCCCGGCGTCCCACGTAGGTCCACGGCGCGGTATTGGAGACGATCCCCAGGAAGAGCGGGCCTACTGGCGGCTTGCCGTCGCGCTCGAGCGATAGTGCCGGATGGCGCCGGTCAGTGACCCGGTAATACTGGCGCAGGGCCATCCTTATGTACAGCGCGGGGGTGGCCGTGCGGCCTTGCGCGCGCAGGCCCTCAACGAGGCGCACGACCTCGGCATCGAGCCCGAGGCCTGCGTTGAAGGTGAAGTACCTGTCGCCGGCCAGGCCGAGGCCGATGCTGCGATCCCGGCCTGCTGCCAGGCCGCTCAGGATCCGCCCTGCGGCCTCCACCGGGTCAGCGGGAAGCCCGAGGGCGCGGGTGAAAACGTTCGCGCTGCCGCCTGGCAGCGGAGCGAGCGCAGGCAAGCTGGCAGCCGTCCTGCGGTCGGTGTCAGCCAGGCCGGCCCCGACTATTCCGTTAACCGCCTCATTGACCGTGCCGTCGCCGCCAAGCGTGAACACCAGGCCATCACCGGCCCGGACCGCGGCACCCGCCAGACTGGCCGCGTGACCCCGGTACCGTGTTTCCACGACCGCCAACTCCACGGCGGACGCCAGCGCCCGGGTGATGACGTCCCTGCCGAGCCGGGTCGTTGACGTGGCATGTGGGTTGACGATCAGGAGCGCGCGCACGCGCTCAGGGTAGCGATCTTCGTGAGGAGTACGGAAATGCTGCAAAGCCCGCTGACGGTGCGAGCGGCCGCAGCCGTGCAAGCGGCCGAGGCGGCCGTCGTGTGCGTCGCATCGGTGCTGTCCGCGATCGATGCCGCCGCAGGGCGGTCCTACCGGACAGACAGCGGCGTCGCGCTGACCGTGATCGGATTCGGCACGGCCGTTGCGCTCGGCTACGTGGCTGCCGGCCTGGCCCGGGCCAGGCAATGGAGCCGTACTCCTGCGCTGCTGACCCAGCTCTTCACCGGCATCGTCGGCATCTACCTTGTCGAAGGGCACCGGTACGCCTGGGGGGTGCCGGCCCTCGCGCTGACGGCCGCCGGGTTCATTGCGCTGCTGGTCCCGCCCAGCCTGCGTGCCCTGACCGGCGGACGCCCGGCGCCCCCCCAGGGCCCGCCGGGCTCAGCCGGCTAGTCCTCGCTGGTCAGCCCTTCGCGCAGCTGCGTCAGCGTCCTGGCAAGCAGCCGGGAAACATGCATCTGGGAGATGCCGAGTTCCGTCGCGATCTGCGACTGCGTCATGTTGCCGAAGAAGCGGAGCAGCAAGATCTTCTTCTCCCTGGGCGGCAGCTGCTCAAGCAGCGGCTTCAGTGATTCCCGATACTCAACGCCCTCCAGGGCCTCGTCGAGCATGCCCAGCGATTCGGCGACCGCGGGCGCATCCTCGTCACCGGAGTCGGGGGCGTCCAGCGACACCGTCGAGTAGGCGTTCGCGGACTCCAGGCCCTCGAGGACTTCCTCCTCGGTCATCTGCAGGTGAGTGGCGAGCTCCGCGACGGTCGGCGCGCGTCCCTGCCGCTGGGCGAGATCCCCGATGGCCTTCGTCAGCGCCAGCTTGAGTTCCTGCAGCCGCCGCGGGACACGGACGGCCCAGCCCTTATCGCGGAAGTGCCGCTTAATCTCGCCGACGATGGTCGGTGTCGCGTAGGTGGAGAACTCCACCCCGCGGTCCAGGTCGAACCGGTCAATCGACTTGATCAGCCCGATCGTGGCCACTTGCGTCAGATCGTCGAGCCATTCGCCCCTGTTGCGGAATCTCCTGGCCAGGTACTCGACAAGCGGCAGGTGCATCTCGACCAGCTCGCCGCGGATCCGCAGCCGCTCGTCGTCCCCGTCCGGGAGCACCGCCAGCTGCGCGAACAGGCCCCTTGCGTAGCTCCGCTCGCGGACCGCATGGACCTTTGATGTGCCCGGCGCGTCGTGCCCGTCGGCCGGCGTGCTGTCCCCGGCGGCCCGTTCCCCGACGTCGCTGGTGTCAGCGTCGCCGGTGTCGATGGCATCGATGTCTGCCGCATGCCCGAAGTCAGGCAGCTCCGCTGACGAAGCCGCGGCGGTATCGCCGTCCGCATGTTCCCCGGCCGGCCCGGCCACCGGGACCTCGAACTCCTCGGTCAACCGAACCTCGATCTCCCCCGTCACACCGACCCCGATGGCTCGCGGCTCTTCTGCAGCACGATGGTGAGCCGGTTGCCTGGGCCGACGCGCGCCTCGACGCTTCCCGCCAGGGCGGAGAGCACAGTCCAGGCGAAGGTGTCGCTGGCGGGCGGCTTGGCGGTCTGGCTAAGTACCGACACCGAGATAGTCATCAGATCGCGGCCGAGGGTAAAGGTGCATTCGAGGCCGGTACCCGGCACGGCCTGGCCGAGCAGCATGGCGCAGGCCTCATCCACGGCGATGCGCAGATCCTCGATTTCGTCCAGGGTGAAGTCCAGCCGCGCCGCCAGGCCGGCCGTCGCGGTACGCAGCACGGACAGGTAGGCGCCCTCGGCCGGCATGCAGACAGTTACCTGGTCGCGAGCAGTTACCTGGTCGCGCGTCTCGCGATCGTCGGTCGGCTGCCCGTGAGCGGGCCTGGCAGCGCCGGCCCGGCTCGCGCCGTGAACGGACTCTCCGTCACGGGCCGCGGCGCTGTCACGGGCCGCGGCGCTGGCGGCCTGCCTGGTCGCCGCTGCGGTCGTCTCTTCGGTCACGTCTGCCCTTCCACGAGGCCGGCCAGCATCCCGTTGGCCCAGCCGCCGGTTCCTGCCTGCAACTTACCGTCAGCGAGCCACTGCGCTGACGCGCCGCGCGGCGACCAGGGCCGCACGCAGTCAAGGGCCGCGCGGTCACCGACCGCGCGGCCCTTGACTGGCCAGCAGGATAGCGGGCTGAGGTGACCTAGCCCTGCTTGGTCTCCCAGAAGATCTTCCCGATGTCATCAATCTTGGCGAGCAGCTTATCGGCCGTGGCTACCTCGGTACTGCTCTTGGTGCCGCCGCCGCCGCCGGCCAGCTTGGTGGCCTCGTTGAACAGCTGGTTCAGCTGCGGGTACTTCTCGAAGTGCGGGGGCTTGAAGTAGTCCGTCCACAGCACCCACAGGTGGTGCTTGACGAGTTCGGACCGCTCCTCCTTTATCTGCAGCGCGCGGGTACGGAACGCCGGGTCGTCGTTCTGCTGGTATTTTTCGCAGATCGCGCGGACGGACTCGGCCTCAATCCGGGCCTGTGCCGGGTCGTAGACGCCGCAGGGAAGGTCGCAGTGCGCGTGCGCCGTGGCCCGCGGCTCGAGGAGACGTGCGAGCAGCCTCATTGATCTCCTTCTCTCATGTCGGATCATGGATACCGGATTCCGACAGTACCCGGTGCTCGTGACAGCAATCAGGGAGGGCTCGATGCGCTGGCCACTATGGCGGATCGCCGTGGCGGAGCGGTCCATGGAACCGGCGCTGAGGCCGGGGGACTGGCTGCTGGTGCTGCGGACGCCGCGCGGAGCGCGGGAGCGGGAGCGGGCCGCGGACGCCGCCTCGCGCACGGCCCGGCGCGGGCGGATCGCGCCTGGCCAGATCGTCATCGCCCGTCATCCAGGTCGCACGGACATGCTGCTGGTGAAGCGAGCCGCGCGGCGGCAGTCCGGTGGCTGGTGGCTGGCGTCCGACAACCCGGCGGCCGGGGCCATCGACAGCCGCAGTTTCGGCCCGGTCACGGCGGAGCTCATCGAGGGCCGGGTCCTGCTCCGGTACTGGCCACTGCGCCGCGGCTGACGCCTGCGGCGCAACACCGCGGGCCCCGTTCCCGGAAGGCGGGAACGGGGCCCGCGGCTCGGCTCGGGCTGGCGGCCGTCAGGCCGGCTCGCCGATTCCGAGGTCGAGATCCTCCTGGTGCGCGTCGGCCACGGCCTCTATCACGTTGGCGTTGACCCGCTCCGGGCCGAGGCGCGTGTTGATGGCGAAGTAGAAGACGATCAGGCTGAACACGGCGATCGAGCCGATGTCCCACCAGAACGGCAGGTGATGGTGGATGTGGATGCCGAAGACCGTTGGGTAGCCGCCGACGTAGCTGCCACCGAAGATGGAGAAGATGGTCAGGCCCACGATCCAGGGCACGCAGAACACTCCGGCCCGGAAGTCGATCGGGGCCTGGGCCGGGTCGACCATGCGGGCGATGGCGTACAGGATCAGGAAGAACACCACTGCCAGGTCGAGCTTGACCAGGTTCGTCGTGCCGCTCCAGTAGACGATCAGGCCCGAGACGGCGAAGCTGATCGGGGCGATGACCTGGAGGCCGGGAACCCGGTAGGGGCGCTCGCGGTCAGGGTCGCTCCTGCGCAGCGAGATAGCGGCGACCGGCGCGAAGCTGTACATGAACGAGGACGCCGCCGTGATGGCTCCGACTAGCTTGGCCCAGCCACCGAACGGCAGGAACAGGAAGCAGCCGAACACGCCGCCGAAGAGGATGCTGAACCAGGGCACGCCGCGGCGGTCGATCGTGGCGAAGACCGGCGGCAGGAACCGCACGCGGGCCAGCGAGTACGACAGCCGGGAGGTGCCTGCCAGGTACACCAGGCCGGTGCCTCCTGGCGAGATCACCGCGTCGATGATCAGGATCCAGCCCAGCCAGCCAAGGCCGGCCGCCGTGGCCAGCGAGTAGTAGGGGCCGAAGTTGCCAGTGCTGGCGCCGAACGGGGTGAGCCAGTTGTGCGCCACGTTGGCCGGGTTGACGGCCCCGATGAAGGTGACCTGGAGGGCCATGTAAAGCGCCGCTCCCAGCAGCATCGAGCCGACCACGGCTATCGGGACGTCCCGCCTGGGGTTGCGGGCCTCGCCGGCGAGCTGGGCGGCCTGCTCGAAGCCTTCCAGGGCGAAGATGACTCCCAGCGGCAGGGCCACGAGCACGCCCTTGATGCCGAACGGCATGAACCCCCCGCCGGCGGTGAAGTTCGAGCTGTGGAAGGAGTGGGCGATGATAAAGATGATGGTTAGCACCGGCACGCCGATCTTCCAGATCATCGCGATGGTGTTGCCCTCGGCCATCCACTTCACGCCCGCCAGGTTGATGGCCATGAACAGGAACATCGCCAACACGGCGACCACGAGGCCTTTGCCAGTGAGCAGCCCCTTGGTGTTGACCAGGCCCAACCAAGTCCATTTGCCGTCCACGTAGGTCAGCGAGGCCTCCACCTCGATCGGGGCGATGGCGACGGCCTGCAGGTAGGAGAAAGTCCCGGCGAAGAAACCGCCGAGGGTCCCGGTGTGGATCCAGGTGAAGCGCGCGGTGCCGCCCGAGATCGGGTAGGTCGATCCCAGCTCGGCGTACGTCAGCGCGATGCCGATCAGCAGGATGGCCCCGATCGCCCAGGAAATTATCGAGGCGGGCCCGGCGGCTATGGACGCGTTGAGCGCGCCGAGCAGCCAGCCGGAACCGATGACGGATCCGGCCGAGACCATGAAGAGCGGCAGCAGGCCCACTTCCCGCTTCAGCCGTGGGGGAACCTGCGAGAGGTCACTCATCGTCGTGGCCTTCCTGTGAGTGGTAGACGGCACCAGGAGCCATGCCCGACCCTTCTTCCCGGTCCGCGTGTGTGGGCACGGTACTGCCCGTTAGTACGGCTCATGGTAATGATCGACTCTGGCCGTGAGAAGCAGCCAGTTGGCGTCATTTCGGTAACGCATGTCACTGCCGGGCCATCGGCGTGCCTAGTCGAAGCGCGCCATCGATGGCATCACTGCCTGATGGGGGACAGCGGAATCACGATTGTCGGGGGGCCATTGCGGCCGGCCAGTCCCCATCGGCGGCCGGCTAGCCCGCGGCTTTCGGGGAGGCCCATCACTTCCGTTCACCCAAAGGAAACAATCGGGCGGCCAGTGTCCGCATCCGTTAACCCGGCGGAAACAATTCGTAACCGGTATGTAGCCACCGAATCATGCGCATCACTGCCGGGTCACCGGCTGCCCTGGTCGCTGTGCGTTACCCAGTCAGATCAGGTCATGATAGCGGAATCCGATCAGGTCGTGGTGAAATCCGATCAGGTCGTGATGGCGGATCGGCCAATGATGCTGCCGATGCCCCCGTGGCCGGTCGCTGGCCCTAGCCCGCGGCGGTCGAGGCAGGGCCAGTTGCCCCGGTGCGCCGCCGGGCGCGGAAGGCGGTGACATTCGCCCTGCTAGCGCAGTGCTCCGAGCAATAGCGCCGGGATCGGTTAGTGCTGGCATCAATGAAGACGCCGTGGCAGGAAGCCAGCGTGCAAACGCCCAGCCTGTCCGCGCCGAGTTGGGTGACGATCGTCGCCAGGCCAATAACGGCGCCGGCCGCGTACCTGTCAGCTACCGAGCCGCCCTCGCTCAAATGCAGGTGCCAGGGCTGATTATCATGACCTGAGATCACCGGATGAACGGGGTAGCGAATAAGCAGCGCATTCAGCCGCTCGGCTACCGTCGGCTCATCACCCTCCGCCGACACCATGAAGATGCTAGTCAGCTCCTCCCGGAGCTGCCGGAGAGCTTCCACGTCGCTACGCGTAATCTGCCCATGCAGATGACTACGGTCCGCCACCAGCGCGCGGAACGTCTCAGCGTTGCTCAGCCTGTCAGCGTGCTCTTCGCCACTGTCAGCAGAGTTGACGAGGCGCACCGCTAGCTCAGCGTAAGCGGTGAGATCCACTCAGATCCTTCACCTGCGGGGTTCTTTTGGGCCATTGCCCCACCGAAGTATGGCACACGATTCTCCGCACAGTCTCGCCTTCCGCAGCGCTCGTCTCACTCAGCGTCTCCGGGCCCACTCGCTGTCTCCCGCCTCACTCCGCTAGGGTCCACGCATGTTCGCTGTCACCGCCGCACGTACCGATGCCGACGACCCGCTGGCCGGGCTGGCCCTCGGTGAGCACGCCGATCCCTCGCCGCCGCAAGGCTGGACGACCGTCTCGGTGCAGGCCACGTCGCTGAACCACCATGACGTCTGGACCCTGCGCGGCGTCGGTATTTCCGCAGACCGGCTCCCCATGGTCCTTGGCTGCGATGCGGCCGGACTTGATGAGGACGGCAACGAGGTGGTCATCCACGCGGTCATCGGGGACCCGGAGACCGGGGGCGGTGACGAGACCCTTGACCCGTCCCGCTCGCTGCTATCGGAGCGGTATGACGGGACGTTCGCCGAGCGAGTCGCCGTACCCCGGCGGAACCTGCTGCCCAAGCCCTCCTGCTTGTCCTTCGCCGAGGCCGCGTGCCTGCCGACCGCGTACCTGACCGCCTACCGCATGCTGTTCGGCAAGGCCGGGCTCGAGCCGGGGGCGACCGTTCTCGTCCAGGGTGCCGGCGGCGGCGTCGCAACGGCACTGATCCTGCTCGGCCGGGCCGCTGGCTACCGGGTGTGGGCGACGAGCCGCAGCGAGGCCAAACGGGAACGGGCCATCGAACTCGGCGCGGATCAGGTATTCCCCGCGGGCGCGCGGCTGCCCGAGCGGGTGGATGCCGTGCTGGAAACGGTCGGCGAGGCTACCTGGGCGCACTCGCTGCGCGCGCTGAAACCGGGCGGGACCATCGTCATCTCGGGAGCGACCAGCGGATCCATGCCACCGGCCGACCTGTCTCGCGTCTTCTTCCTGCAGCTGTCCGTCATCGGATCCACCATGGGGACGCGGGATCAGCTCGGGCGGCTGCTGAGATTCTGCGAGCAGACCGGCGTCCGTCCCAGGATCGACCGCACCTTGCCGCTGGCGAGTGCCGCCGACGGCTTCGCCGCGATGATCTCCGGTGATCTCTTCGGCAAGGTCGTCTTCACTCTGCAATGAACGCGGAACGCTCGTAGCGGGATCCGGCTATCAGGCGTCGCCCTTGTCGGTGCGGTCGGTGCGGTCGGTGCGGTCGGTGCGGTCGGTGCGGTCGGTGCTCTGCCCGCCGGCGTCCCCGGACCGGGGGCCCGTGCCGCCGAAGATCTCATCCTTGATCCTGGTCAGCGTATCCTCCAGGATGCTGCGCAGGTCGGTGAGAGCATCCGTCCCGACGGCTTCTGTGCGCCATGCAGTGGACAGCAGGTCCCTGGCGAAACCAAGTGCCATCCGCTCGAGGTCCCTGGCCATGCCTGCGTCTGGCCTGGCCGCCGAGAGCGGCACCCCGGGGCGCCGCGGCCGTCCAGGAAGGTCGGGCCAGCCGCGCCAGCCAGGCCGGCCGGTCCAGCCGGTCCAGCCTGGCCATTCCTGCCAGGCTGCCCGGTCGCCCCGGTCCGCGCCGCTTCCCGCCCGGTCCGCGCCGCTTCCCGCCCGGTCCGCGCCGCCAGTCCGCTGTCCGCTGGCCGCACCGTGCAGCTCGTCGCGCGCCTGCCTGGCGCTGTCCCGCACCTGCTCACGGGCCCGCCTGGCCTGCTCTCTCGCGGTTTCGCGGGCACGCTCCTTGCCGTCCCGTACCTCCCGGGACGCCGCGGTCAGCTCCTCGCGCAGGTTCCGCACGGTGTCACGGACGTCCTCGGTGACCTCGCGGGCGATGTCCCTGACCGATTCGGTGATCTCCTCCTCGAGATCCGCCAGATCCTCGAGCCTGCCCTGGATCTCCGCGCGGCCCTTGTCGGTGATCCGGTACACCTTCTTCCCGGCCACATCGTCGTGCGTGACCAGGCCTTCTTCCTCGAGCCTGGCCAGCCTGGGGTAGATAGTGCCTGGCGAAGGAGCGTATACCCCCATGAATCGGTCCTGCAGTAGCCGGATGACCTCGTAACCATGCCGGGGCGCCTCATCGAGCAGCTTGAGCAGGTACAGCCGGAGCCTGCCGTGCCGGAAGACCGGGCTCATCAGGCGTCACCCGCCGGGCCGCCCGGCGTTTCCTCGGAGCAGGATGGCTGACCTCGCTGGAGCAGGCTGATAGGTGCCGACAAAGTGGTGACGGTCAGCTTGCCCGCGCCAGCTCCGAGTGTTCCCGCCACGGTATTCGAGCCAGTGCTGCGGGCGCATTGCAGGCCTTCGAACCCGGTCCGCACCCGGCCTGAGGTGGACCGGAGGTCGACCTCGGCGCTGGTGTCGGCAGGCAGCCGGACTGCCACCTCGCCGGAGACCGTGGTGACCCGCAGGCCTCCGTCGGCGCGGAGGTCGACGTCAGCGGTGACCTTGCCGCCGACCGTCTTCGCGTCAAGCTCGCGCACCGAGCCTCCGGCCAGCGTCAGGTCTCCGGAAACCGAGTTGAACGCGATCCCGCCATCCAGCCCGCGCGCTTCCAGGTCGCCGGATACGGTCTTCGCGTCCACCTTGCCGGTCACGCCGTCCAGGGTGATGTCTCCGGAGACGCTCTTGACGGAAATATTCGCGGAGATCCCGGACACGATAGCGCTCGCGTTCACGACGCCGAGCTGGGTCGGGCAGCCGCGGGGCACGGTGACAGTGATTTCCGCTGAATGCCGTTGCGGGCGGAGCCAGCCGAGCAGGCCATCCCAGGAGAGATCCTCGTAGGTGATCGTCAGGATCCCGGCCTCATGGCTGACCAGCAGCGGCTGGCCCTTCAGGCTCGCGATGTCCACGGCGGGCGCGCTCTCGGATGCGAGGACTGCCACGGTGCCGGAGATAACCCGTACCCGCAGCGCCGCCACGCCGTCGAACTCGAGAGTCTTGGCGGCGTCGACGATCCAGCGCGGCATCGTGGTTCCCTTCCCTCCAGGCACGGCTGGCAGTGCCCGCCGGCGGGCTCCGGTCCGTGGTTGCCAACGATACAGAAGATATATCGTGTCACCCCAAAGTCAAGATGTATCGCGAGCGATGCCGAGCTCAGCTTGCAGCGGTCCTTGCTCCGGCGGCCGGCAGGTGCTACTCCTCGTCCTGGTCCAGGCGGGCTAGCCAGCTGGCCAGCCGGTCGACAGGCGCCTCGGATTCCGGGCTGAGATCGACGTACTCGCGCAGCCGCTCGGCCAGCCAGCCAAGGGTAACCTCATCGTCTCCGCGCCGGTCGGCGAGCTCTTCAATGCCGCGGTCAGTGAAGTACATCGGCTATCGGCGCGGGCGCAGCGCAGCGCTGACGAGGTCGGCGTGCTCGGCAGCGTGCGCCTTGGCGGAGCCGCCCGCCGGAGCCGAGCTGGCCGGGAGCGACTCCAGGCGGATAGGCCGGCCGAGCAGATCACCCAGGCGCAGGGCCATATACGGCCAGCCGCCCATGTTGGCGGGCTCCTCCTGCACCCAGCGGACCTCTTCGGCGCCCGGATACCGGGACAGCTCGGCAAGGAGCTCGTCCGCGGGCAGCGGGTACAGCCGCTCCACCCGGACGATCGCGGTGCCTGCCAGCCCGTCAGCCTGCCGCTTCGCTGCCAGGTCGTAGTAGATCTTGCCCGCGCAGAGCAGCACCGTCCGTACCGCCGCGTCGTCGGTGCCTGGCTGTTCGCCGAGCACGGGACGGAACGAGCCGGAGGTGAACGCAGCGACTGGCGAGGTAGCCGTCTTCAGCCGCAGCATCGACTTGGGGGTGAACACGATCAGTGGCTTGACCTGCGATGATAGAGCCTGCCAGCGGAGCAGGTGGAAGTAGCTGGCGGGGGTGGTCGGCATCGCCACGGTCATGTTGTCCTGCGCGCAGAGTTCGAGGAACCGCTCGATCCGCGCCGAGGAGTGGTCAGGACCCTGGCCCTCGTAGCCGTGCGGCAGCAGCAGCACTACGCCGGAGCGCTGCCCCCACTTCTGCTCGCCCGAGCTGATGAACTCGTCCACGATCGTCTGCGCGCCGTTGATGAAGTCACCGAACTGAGCTTCCCAGCACACCAGCGCGTCGGGCCTGGCGACGGAGTAGCCGTACTCGAATCCCACCGCGGCGAACTCCGACAGCAGCGAGTCGTACGCGTGGAACCTGACCGTCTCGCTGTTGAACTGCCGGAGGGGAGTGTGTTCCGCCCCGGTGTGCCTGTCGACGACGACGGCATGGCGCTGGCCGAAGGTCCCGCGGCGGGTGTCCTTACCGACCAGCCGCACCGTGTGACCGTCGATGAGGACGGAGCCGAACGCGAGCAGCTCGCCGGTCGCCCAGTCGATCGCATCCTGGGAGACCATCGTCGCCCGGCGCTGCAGCAAGGGCAGCAGCCGCGGGTGCACGGTGAAGCCGTCGGGCATGTTCAGCTGGGTGTCGATGATGCGCTTGACGGTCTCGTCGGTGATCGCCGTGCGAACCTGCTCGTGACTGGCGGGCTGCCGGGCATCCGGCTGCGGCCTGACCACTGCGCCTGGCTCGGCCGGCGCGCTGGCCGCGTCCCTGGTCTCGGTGAACGCCCGCTCGAGTTCGAGCTGGTAGTCGTGCAGCGCCTGCTCGGCTTCCTCCATCGTGATATCGCCGCGCCCGATCAGCGACTCGGTGTAGATCTTTCGCGTCGACCTCTTCGCGTCGATCAGGTCGTACATCAGCGGCTGGGTGAAGGACGGGTTGTCCGCCTCGTTGTGCCCGCGCCGCCGGTAGCAGATCATGTCGATGACGACGTCCTTCTTGAACGCCTGCCGGTAGGCGAACGCTAGCCTGCCGACCCGGACCACCGCCTCCGGGTCGTCGCCGTTGACGTGGAAGATCGGCGCCTGGATCATCCGCGCGACGTCCGTTGAGTACACGCTCGACCTGGAGTACTCGGGCGCGGTGGTGAAGCCGACCTGGTTGTTCACCACGATGTGCACCGTGCCGCCGGTCCGGTAACCGCGCAGCTGCGACAGCTCGAGCGTCTCGGCCACCACGCCCTGGCCGGCGAAGGCCGCGTCGCCGTGAATGAGCACGGCCAGCACCGTGAAGCCCGGCTCGCCCATGTCGATGACGTCCTGCTTGGCGCGGACGACGCCCTCGGCCACCGGGTCGACCGCCTCCAGGTGGCTTGGGTTGGCGACGAGCGACGTCCTGATGCCGGCACCGCCGCCCGGCGCGTACACGCCCTCCGCGCCCAGGTGGTACTTCACGTCACCGGACCCCTGCGTGGTGCTCGGGTCCAGGTTCCCCTCGAACTCCTGGAATATCTGCGCGTACGACTTGCCGACGATGTTCGCCAGGACGTTCAGCCTGCCCCGGTGCGCCATGCCGATGACGGCCTCGTCCATCTGCGCGCGGGCAGCCTCGGTGAGCACCGCATCGAGCAGCGGGATGAGCGACTCGGCGCCCTCCAGGGAGAACCTTTGCTGGCCGACGAACTTGGTCTGCAGGAACGTCTCGAACGCCTCGGCGACGTTGAGCCTGGACAGGATGCGGATCTGGTCGTCGTGCTCGGCCCGGCCGTGCGGCCGCTCGACGCGCGCCTGCAGCCAGGCACGTTCCTCGGGGTTCTGCATGTGCATGTACTCGACGCCGACAGTGCGGCAGTACGAGTCGCGCAGCACGCCGAGGATCTCCCGCAGCCGCATTCGCGGCGACCCGCCGAAGCCTCCGGTGGCGAAGTCTCGCTCAAGATCCCAGAGTGTTAGGCCGTGCTCGTTAATGTCCAGGTCAGGGTGCTTGCGCTGCTTGTACTCCAGCGGGTTGGTGTCCGCCATGAGATGGCCGCGCACCCGGTAGGCGTGGATGAGTTCGTGCACGCGCGCGGCCTTGCTGAGGTCATCCTCGTGCCCGGCCGGGATGTCCCTGACCCACCGGACCGGCTCGTACGGTATCCGCAGCGCATGGAAAATCTCGTCGTAGAAGCCGTCCTCGCCGAGCAGCAGGCGGTGGATCAGGCGCAGAAAGTCGCCGGACTGCGCGCCCTGGATGATCCGGTGGTCGTACGTGGAGGTCAGCGTGACCGTCTTGCTGATGGCCAGCCTGGCCGTGGTTTCCTCGGACGCACCCTGGTAGGCAGCCGGGTACTCCATCGCCCCGACGCCGACGATGCAGCCCTGCCCGGCCATCAGCCTCGGTACAGAGTGCTCGGTGCCGATCGTGCCCGGGTTGGTCAGGCTGATCGTGGTGCCAGCGAAGTCCTCGACGGTCAGCTTGCCGGTCCGTCCCTTGCGGATCACATCTTCGTAGGCCATCCAGAACTGGCGGAAGTCCATGCTCTCCGCCGACTTGATGCTCGGCACGAGCAGCTGCCGCGATCCGTCGTCCTTGCGGACATCGATCGCCAGGCCGATGTTGACATGCTCCGGCTCGGCCAGCACCGGCTTGCCGTCCGCCTCGGCATAGGAGTAGTTCATCTCCGGCGCGGCGGCGAGTGCCCTGATCACGGCGTAGCCGATCAGGTGGGTAAAGGAGACCTTGCCGCCGCGGCCCCGGCTGAGATGATTGTTGATCACGATGCGGTTGTCGACCAGCAGCTTGGCCGGGATGGCGCGCACGCTGGTCGCGGTGGGAACGGCGAGGCTCGCGGTCATGTTCTGCGCCGTCCTGGCGGCTGCGCCGCGGAGGCGGACCGCGCTGGCGCCGGCCGGCGGGGGAGGCACCGTTGCCCTGGCCGGGGCTGCGGCTTCTGGCGCCGTTGGCCGCGCTGATGCGACAGGCGCCGGCGCCACCGGTGCCGGGGCTACCGGTGCCGGCGCTACCAGTGCTGGCGCCACCGGGGCCGGCTGGTAGTCGGCGAAGAAGTTCCACCACGCCTGGTCGACCGAGCCAGGATCGGCCTGGTAGCGCTGGTAAAGCTCATCCACGAGCCATTGATTCGACCCGAAATCGGTGCCCGCCGAGCGATCGCCGCCCGCTGCGTGATCAGCGGCCGCAGGCACTGCCGCAGCGGCGCTCTTCCCGGACGGCCGTGCTGGCGCCGCCGGGTAGGAGCGGCCGTTTGCTGGCTCGGTGAGATCCGCGGGTACCCGCGGGGACTCAGCAGACACGGCGGACATCGCCCTCTTCCGAAGCTGGTCTTAGCTGTTGGTTCCGGGCACCAGGCTACCTGCCATGGCGGCCAGTGGCGTGGTAAGTGCGGTCCCGGCCGGCTGACCGGATCAGCCGGAAAGGCGCTCCCTGCCGTGGGGTTCGAGCCAGCTGACGAACGGGCCCTTGGGCACGATCCTGGACGGGTTGATCCAGTCCTGTGACTGGTAGTAGTGCCGCTTGATCTGGCCGAAGTCCGTGGTGTCGCCGAATCCGGGTCGCTGGAAGAGGTCCCTGGCGTAACCCCAGAGATGGGGGTAGTCGACCAGCCGGCGCAGGTTGCACTTGAAGTGGACGTAGTAGACGGCGTCGAACCTGGCCAGCGTCGGGTACAGCCGCACGTCAGCCTCGCAGACCTGGCTGCCGAGCAGGAACCGGCGCCGGGCCAGCCGCTCCTCCAGGGATTCCAGGGTGGCGAACAGCACGTCGAATGCCTCTTCGTAGGCCGCCTGCGTCATGGCCATGCCCGCCTTGTACACGCCGTTGTTGACGGCATGGAAGATCAGCGTGCTGACCGCGTCGATCTCGCGGCGCTGGCCGGGAGGATAAAGCCGCGGCGCCCCTGGCCGGTGGAAGTCGCTGAACTCGGTCTCCAGGGTGACGGTGATCTGCGGGATGTCGTTACTGACGATCCGCTGGGTCCTGGCGTCCCACACGCACGGGACCGTGCACCATCCCGTGTAAAGAGGATCGGTGGCCTGGTAGAGCTCGGACAGGAACCGCGCGCCGGTCGAGTCCCGGCCCCCCTGGCTGGCCGGGAACCGCCAGCCGCGTTCATCCCTGATCGGATCGACCAGGGAAAGGCCGATCACCTGCTCGAGGCCGAGCAGCCTGCGCACGATCAGCGCGCGCTGCGACCACGGGCAGGCCAGCGAGGCATACAGCCGGTACCGTCCCGGCTCTGCCGGGTATCCGCTCGATCCGTCCCTGGTGATCCGCCCGGTGAATGCGTTCTGCTGCCGTACGTAGCCGCCCGCGGGGCTGATCGCGGAGAATGGAGGGGGCGTGGCTGGCATCACCGCCCCCTTTCCTGGACCGAGCCGGACGACGCGTGATCTCCTACTAGACCATGGCAAGCCCAGGAAACATGGGACTGGGGCAGCGCGACTACTCACAGAGGGGGCAGCCGGTTGGGCTCGATAGCTGCCGGGCTGACCCACCTCAGCGGCTGGGCCGCCTACCTGGTGGTCGCGGCGCTTGTCTTCGGCGAGACCGCGGTCTTCCTCGGCTTCGTGCTGCCCGGCGAGGCGGCGGTGGTCCTCGGCGGGGTGCTGGCCAGCCGCGGGCACGTCTCGATCGTGCTGCTCGCGGCAGTGGTGGTGGCAGCCGCGATCCTCGGCCCGCTGGTGGGCTATGAGATAGGCAGGCGGCTGGGCGACCGGCTGTTCGCTGCTCGCGCGCTCCAGCGGATTCCCGGCGGGATGGCCCGCGCCAGGTCAACGCTGCAGGCCAGGGGCGGCCTCGGTGTCCTGATCGGCCGCTTCGTCGCCATCCTGCGCACGGTGGTCCCGGCCGCCGCGGGCGCGGCGAAGGTGCCGTATCGAACGTTCTTCTTCTTCAACGCGGTCGGCGGCATCCTCTGGGGCGTCGGGTACTGCATGCTCGGCTACCTGGCCGGGTCCGCCTACGTCGTCGTCGAGAAGCGGGTCGGCACCGGGCTCGCCATCGTGATCGCGGCGCTCGTCCTCACCGCGGCGGGCACGTGGGCGGTGCGCAGGCACCGCAAGGCTGACCATCCGCAGGTTCCTTGAGCAGGTCAGCGATGACGAGATGGCCACCCTGCAGGATGCCGTGGTGAACGCCCCGTCCCGCGGGGCCGCATCTTAGCCGCCGCGCCGGGTTATCCGTCCTGACGGAAATTCCAGAACTTCCCGAACACGTCTTCCCGCCGGTGTTCCAGGCTGGGCAGCACGTCCCTGACCTGGGCAGTCACCGCGGTGTCGACGTCACCGACCGCGATGCCGCGGCCCGGTCCGAGGTCGATCCTGACCGTGCCCATCGGGTCCACGAGCATGCTGCGGCCGATCCCGGTCGGCGCGCCGGCGGCCGGCTCGGCAGGGTCGGGCACCTGGCCGGCCGCCGCCACCCACACGGTGTTCTCGATGGCCCGGGCGCGGACCAGGGTGACCCAGTGCTCCTCCTTGAAGAGCCCGGCGGCCCACGCGGCCGGCACCACGATCAGCTGCGCGCCGCCAGCGGCGAGCGCCCGCGCGTGCTCGGGGAACCGGATGTCGTAGCAGGTCAGAATGCCGATCTGGAGCCCGGCGAGATCGCAGAGCACGGGTTCGTCCCCGGCCGCGACCAGCTCGGACTCGCGCTGGCCGAGCGCATCGTAGAGGTGGATCTTGCGATAGGCCGCGACCAGCCCGCCGTCGGCGTCGTACGCGACCACGGTGTTGTACACGCGCCCGCCGGGGGCCGGCTCGAAGACTCCCGCCGCCACGGCGACGCCCGCATCCCGCGCGATGCCGGAAAGGCCACGGCAGAACGGGCCATCGAGGGGCTCCGCCGCCACTCGCAGGTTGCTGCCGAACCGGGCCAGCGTGGCCTCAGGGAACACGGCGAGCCTGGCGCCCTGACTGGCTGCGTCGGCAACGGCCGCCCGCACCCGGCCCAGGTTGACGGCCGGCGCGGAGCTGATCGGCAACTGGCACAGCGCAACCCGCATAGCCGCACTGTAGAACACGGCCGCCGCAGGAGGACACGGCCGCCGCGGTACAACACAGCCGCGGCAGGCCGCCCGCATCCATGATCGTGGAGGATCTGCACGCTCCGGCGGGCCGGATCCTCCACGGTAATGAAATCAGGGTGGCGGGCCAGCGGTTATTCCTCCAGCCGGAGGGCGGCCTTCGGGCAGGAGCGCACCGCGAGCCGTACCGCCGCGATCAGGCTGGCCGGCACCTCGTCCGGCAGGATGCGCAGGTTATCGTCGTCGCCGACCTCGAAGACCCCGGGGACCAGGCCGGCGCAGACGGCGTTGGCCTCGCAGGCGTCCCGGTCGACGCGCACCCTCATCGACTGGTCTCCCTCGGAAGTCGGGTGTGCCGGTCAGCGGCTGGCCGGCCGCCGGCCCGGGGCGACGGGCTGTTTGCAGCGCACGGCCCGCCCATCCGGAGTAGAGCATGACCCGCCTCGCCCGGACAAGGGGCGGCCGGCGGAGACTGTCCGTCATGCAGCACGCGTTGCCCGCGGGCATCCGGCAGGCGGCCGAGGCGGCCAGGGGATTCATGCCGCCAGCCGAGGGCCTGGCGCTGTTCGAGACCGCCGCCGCCTACGCGCGGATCGGCCCCGTCGCCGAGATCGGGACCTACTGCGGGAAGTCCACGATCTACCTGGCGGCGGCAGCGCGGGAGGCCGGCCAGCTGGTCGTGACGGTGGACCATCACCACGGCTCGGAGGAGAACCAGCCGGGCTGGGAGTATCACGACCCCGCCCTGGTCGACCCGGTCACCGGGCGGCTCGACACGCTGCCGCACTTCAGGTCGACCCTCGCGGCCGCGGGGCTGGAGGAGCACGTCATCGCGGTGGTCGGCAGATCCGCAGACGTGGCCGGGCTGTGGCGGGCGCCGCTCGGCATGCTGTTCATCGACGGCGGCCACACTGATGCGGCCGCGCAGGCCGACTACGAGGGCTGGGCGCCGTGGCTGGCCGTGGGCGGCGCGCTGGCCATCCACGATGTCTTCCCCGACCCGGCGGACGGCGGCCAGCCGCCGTACCGGGTCTACCTCCGTGCGATGCGGTCCGGCGGGTTCACCGAGGTGCGGCACGAGGGCTCGCTACGGGTGCTCGAGCGGACCGGGCCCGGTATCGGCTGAGGCGCGCCCGGCGTTCCCTGCGCTGGCTGGTCCCGGTCCGGGCGCCTGACCCGGCTGCCCGCAGCCGCACGCGGTGCCGTCGACGGGGCCGGCTGCCGACCAGCCCTTGACCGCCGCGTCCCGGAATATCCCGGCTCCGCCGGTCGTGCCCGACAGGGCATCGGCGGCCAGGATGATCGTGGCGGCTGTCCAGCTGCTCTGCTCGGCGGGGTAATGCGCCTGGTTGACGAACTGCCAGCCGGTCCAGTACGCGCCCCGCGGATCCCGCAGGTGCTGGACGGCATCAAACAGCTCCGCGGCGCGGGCGCGGTCACCCACCGCGTCCAGCGCGAGCACGAGCTCGCAGGTCTCCGCGCCGGTGACCCACGGCTGGTCGCTGACGCAGCGGGCGCCAAGGCCAGGGACCACGAACGTATCCCAGCCCGCGGCCAGGCGCTGCTGCCCGGCGATGCCGCGCACCGGCCCGCCGAGCACCGGGTAATACCAGTCCATCGAGAACCTGCTCTTGTCGGCGAACGCCTCCGGATGGCAGGCGACCACGTGCCCGAGCTGGTCGGCGGCGAGTTCCCAGTCGGGCTGCGGCTCGCCCATGTACTCCGCGAGGGCGATCGCGCATCGCAGGCTCTGGTGCACGCTGGAGCAGCCCGCCAGCAGGGCATAACGAGCAGCGGTGCCGGCTGCCGTCCGCTCCCAGCCAAGCTCGCCGCGCGCGGTCTGCAGACCCAGCACGTACTCGGTCGCCCGGCGCACCGTGGGCCACATCGCGGCGGCGAACGCCTCGTCGCCGGTGACGCCGAACTCATGCCATACCCCGACGGCGGGGTAGGCGACCTGGTTGCTCTCCGCCGCGGTATCGACGATCAAGCCGCCTGCTGTCGCCTTCGGCCATGATCCGTCCGGGCGCTGCCCGGCGCGCAGCCAGTCGTAGGCCCGCCGCGCCGCATCCCGGAGCCCGCACGCGCTCAGTGCCATCGCGCACTCGACGTGATTCCACGGGTCGGCATGGCCGTCGGGCCAGCCGATCGCCCCGTCCCGCTGCTGGCTTGCGGCGATGCTGCGGCCGGTGGCAAGGATCTGCTCGGCCGTGAGGACCCCGGGAACCGACGGCAGCACCGAGGCCGGCGGCACCCGCGCAGGCGTCGCGGCGCCTGCCAGGCCGTCACGCCCCGGCATGTGCCCCCTCCGGCTGCGCCCCGCTTCCGCTCGGCCCGCCGTTGCTGGCCTCGCCGTTGCTGGCCGGCCGGCTGTTGTCCGGCCGGCCGTTGCTGGCTGCGCCGGTCGCGGCTCTGCTAGCCGGCCCGCGGCTTTCGTCGCCGGCTCCATCGGCCAGCTTGGCCGCGTAGATAACCAGGCTCTTGCCGATCAGCGGATTGAGCACGCGGTCAGCGAGCCTGGTCGCGGCGGGCTTCTTCATGATGTCCCAGACCAGCATGCTGTGGTAGGCGCTGGCCAGCGGGTGGTCGTCATTGCTGACGCCGACAGCGCACTTGAGCCACCAGTACGGCGAGTGCAGCGCGTGGGCATGATGGTGGCCGCCCACTGCAAGGCCGGACCTGGCCAGCTTCGCCTCGAGTTCGGGCCGGGTGAAGATCCGCACGTGGCCGCCGGGCACATTGTGGTAGTCGTCGGACAGCCGCCAGCAGATCCGCTCAGGCAGCCAGCTCGGCACGGTCACGGCGGCGAGCCCGCCGGGCCGCAGCACCCGGGCCAGCTCATCCATGGCAGCCTGGTCAGCCGGTATGTGCTCCAGCACCTCGGCCGCTATCACCGCGTCGAAGCAGTCATCGGGGAACGGCATCGCGGTCGCGTCCCCGGCCACCGCGCGGGCCGAGCCGCCGGCGGGGACCTCGCCGGCCGCCAGCATCGCGGCGAACATGCCGGACACCTGCCGCAATTCGCTCTCGTCGGTGTCCAGCGCCACCACGTGCGCGCCGCGCCTGAGTGCCTCGAACGCGTGCCGGCCCGCTCCGCAGCCAAGATCGAGCACCCGGTCACCTGGGCGGACGGGAAAACGGGCGAAATCGACAGTCAGCAGGGCGCCGCTCCTTCCATCGCGCGGTGATACTGGGTCACGATCGCGCGGGCGACCGCCGGCCAGGCAAAACGTTCCTGCACCCGGTGCCATGCGGCGTCGCCGAGGCGCGCGCGCTCGCCCGGCGAGTCATGCAGGCGGCGCAGCGCGGCGGCCAGCTCCTCGGCGTCGCCGGGGGTCACCAGGACGGCCGCGTCACCGGTCACCTCGGGCAGGGCGCCGGTGCGGCTCGCCACCAGCGGGGTGCCCGACGCCATGTGCTCGACGGCGGGGAGCGAGAAACCCTCGTACAGCGACGGCACCACGGCGATCTCGGCGCTCGCGGCCAGCTCGGCAAGCTCAAGGTCGCTGATGCCCGTGACGAAGCGCACCCGGTCGCCGAGCGCGAGCTCGGAGACGAGCGTCTCGGTCGGGCCGCCAGCGGCCGGCTTGCCGACGACGATGAGATGGACGTCCCGTTCCGTAGCGAGCTTTCCCACCGCGCTCAGCAAGGCGGGGATTCCCTTGACTGGCGAGTCCGCGCTGGCGACGGCGAGGATCCGGCCGGCCACCCGCGGCCCTGGCCGCGGGTGGAACAGCCGGGTGTCGACGCCGAGCGGGATGACGTGCACATTCTCCGGCAGCACCCGGAAATCGCGGCAGATGTCGTCGCGGGAGGACTCCGAGCCGGTGAGCACGGGGCCGACCCGGCGGGCGACCCTGCCCTGCATCCGCACAAATCCGTACCACCGGCGCTTGGACAGCCGGGCGAAGCCGGTGGCAGCTGCCAGCTCGATCCGCCGGTCCACGCTGATCGGATGATGAATGCTCGTCACCAGCGGCAGGCCGAGCCGCGGGATGCCGAGCATCCCGTAAGCGAGCACCTGGTTGTCGTGCACGACATCGAAGTCGCCGGGCCGCTGCCGCAGCGCGCGCAGCGCCCGGAGGCTGAAGGTGAGCGGCTCGGGGAATGCCGCCGTCCACATCGCAGCGACCTCGAGGACGTCGATCCAGTCGCGGTACTCGCGCAGGTGCGGCGTGCGGAACGGGTCAGGTTCCCGGTACAGGTCGAGGCTCGGCAGGGTGCGCAGCAGCGGACCTGGCTCAAGCTCCGGGTAGGGCTGGCCGGAGAAGACCTCGACGTGGTGACCGAGCGCGGTGAGTTCGCGGGAGACGTGGCGCACGTAGATGCCCTGGCCGCCGCAGTGCGGCTTGCTCCGGTAGGACAGCATGGCGATGCGGAGACTGCGGTCCGTGGTGCTCACGCAGGTCATGCCTCCTCATCCGCCGCTGGCCGCCGCTGATGCCGAGACGAGCCCGCGTGACCCCGTAAGCAGCGAACATTACCAGGGAGTACCTTGCCAGCCGCCGGGTCCCGGCGGCTGCCCGGGCCGTCGTCATGTCGGTAAGCTGCGGCGACGTAGCCTGATTTGCCCGCAGCGAGCGGCGTGGCCCGAAAAGAGCGGAGACTCTGCTGACAAAGCGCGCACTGATCACCGGGATTACCGGGCAGGACGGGTCCTATCTGGCCGAGCACCTGCATGCCCGGGGATACGAGGTCTGGGGCCTGATCCGGGGCCAGGCGAACCCGCGGGTGCGCGGGATCAGGCAGCTGGTCGGCGACGTCCGGCTGGTCCGCGGTGACCTGCTCGACCAGGGCAGTCTCATCTCCGCGGTCGAGCGCGTGCAGCCCGACGAGGTCTACAACCTGGCGGCGATGTCCTACGTGCCGATGTCCTGGCAGCAGGCGGAACTCACCGGCGAGGTTACCGGGCTCGGCGTGCTGCGGGTGCTCGAGGCGATCCGGGTGTGCAGCGGGATCAGCGCCTCGCGGAGCCCGGCACACGGCCAGATCCGGTTTTACCAGGCGTCGTCGTCGGAGATGTTCGGCAAGGTGCGGGAGTCGCCGCAGACCGAGCGGACCCCTTTCCACCCGCGGAGCCCCTACGGGGTGGGAAAGACGTACGGGCACTTCCTCACCCAGAATTACCGCGAGTCCTACGGGATGTTCGCGGTGTCCGGGATCTTGTTCAACCACGAGTCGCCGCGCCGCGGTGCTGAGTTCGTCAGCCGCAAGGTGTCGCTGGGCGTCGCCAAGATCAAGCTTGGCTACGAGCGCCAGCTGCGTCTCGGGAATATGCAGGCGAGGAGGGACTGGGGCTTCGCCGGCGACTACGTGCGCGCCATGCAGCTGATGCTCGCCCGCGACGACCCGGCCGACTTCGTGATCGGGACGGGCGTCACGCACGAGGTAGCCGAGCTGGTGGAGCTGGCCTTCAAGATCGCGGGGCTGGACTGGCGCGACCATGTGGTCTGCGATGCCGCGTTCATCCGGCCTGCCGAGGTCGATCATCTGTGCGCGGACCCGTCCAAGGCGAAGGACCAGCTCGGCTGGGAGCCGACGATCGGTTTCGAGGAGCTGGTGACCATGATGGTCGAGGCCGATCTTGAGCTGCTCTCGGCCAGCGGCGGTCAGGCGGATGAATCGTTCGGCCCCGAATCCTGGTAACCCTCCCCCGTCCCGTCTGTACCCTGCCCCGTTGGTCCGCTCCGGCAAGGACCATCGGGGCATCGATCAGGCGGAATGGGATCCGGTGGCCCGCGACACGCTGGCTATGGGGCAGCCGGGACTCAGTGGGATACCGAGTGCACTAGCGTCCCGATCGCGTACGTCAGCCCGGCCGCGACGGCGGCCAGCGCGAACTGGCGCACGGCTCCGCGCAGGAACGGCCGGTTGGTGATCCTTGACACCACGCCGCCGCCGAGGAAAGCGGCGATGGCAGCGAGGATCAGCGCCGCGGCGAGTGAGTCGAAGCCGGCCAGGTAGGGCAGCAGCGGGATCAGGGCACCGGCCGCGAACGTCACCAGCGAGGCCGCCGCGGCGGTCACCGGCGACGGCAGGTCCTGGTGATCAACCCCGAGTTCCTCGCGAACGTGCATGAGCAGCGCCTGCTCCGGATGTGCGGAGACCTGCCACGCCACCCGGTCGGCCAGGTCGGCATCCACGCCCCGCTGCCTGAATACCTCGGCGAGCTCGCGCCGCTCGGCGTCCGGATGGTTCTCTAGCTCGAGCCGCTCCTTGCTGACTTCGGCGGCGACAAGCTCGTTCTGCGACGACACGGACACGTACTCGCCGGTGGCCATCGAGAACGCGCCGGCGGCGAGTCCCGCCAGGCCGGTGAGGACCAGCGTGCGCGGTGATCCGCCGCCGCCGCCGACTCCGGCGATCAGGGAAGCGTTGGTGACGAGCCCGTCCATCGCGCCGAACACCGCAGGCCGCAGCCAGCCACCCGACACGTCCCTGTGCTCGTGGCCGGGCTCGTCGGGCGGCTCTTCCGGCGCCATGCCGGGCCCGTAACTCCCGGCCTGGCCGTCCGGACTGCCGTCGGCCTGGCTTTCCGGACTGCCGCCGGCCTGTCCGTCCGCATTGCCGCCGGCCTGTCCGTCCGCACTGCCGCCGGCCTGTCCGTTGGCCTGGCCCTCGGCGGGATTCGCCGGGTGGCCCTCGGCGGGACTCGCCGGGTGGCCCTCGGCGGGACTCGCCGGGTGGCCCTCGGCATGACTCGCCGGGTGGCCCTCGGCATGACTCGCCCGGCCCGCCGCCTGGCCTGGCGCCTTGTCGGGCATCTCGCCGCGCGTCCCGCCTGCTGTGGTCATTGCCCAGTGCCTCGGATCTCCGTGTTGGTCCCCCGGTTTGTCGAGGTCGGGAGCGGGGCGCGCCGTGCGCAGGAAACGATTCCGCAACGAGTAGTCACTCGTCATTATTCCCCGCGGCAGCTCCCTGGCCAGCAGCTCTCCGGCGCCCTTCCCTCCGGCCGCTGTTCCCTCCGGCCGCTGTTCCCTCCGGCCGCTGTTTCCCTGGCCCGCTGTTCCCTCCGGCCGCGATGCCGGCACCGCCGGCTGGCCAGGACGGCCGTTCACTCGGCAGCGGCTTCCGCTGGCGTTTCTGGCCAGGGCGCCAGCAGGATGCGCTCGATGTCCTCCCCGAACGG
>Ga0302178_10000486_pt1 | contig 35840 bp, 37 predicted proteins | sample I_Palsa_E1_3_FD_198790 | JGI IMG/M metagenome (GOLD analysis project Ga0302178, IMG submission 198790) | Peat permafrost microbial communities from Stordalen Mire near Abisko, Sweden - I_Palsa_E1_3 | ecosystem: Environmental > Terrestrial > Soil > Palsa > Peat permafrost | place: Sweden... | reverse complement strand
TGGGCGCCGGGGCCAGGCTCGTCGACATCGGCCAGCCCGCGGAGGCGTCCTGGCACGTACTCGCCGATCCGGAAGGCAACGAGTTCTGCCTGCTCAAGCGCCGCCTCGACCCAGTCTGACGGCCCTCGCCCGAGCAATCGACAGTGCCTCCGGTCCGCGACCGCCAGTAAAACCGGGGAACTGCCATCTATAGCTGGGGGTCACAAGGGAATCAGCTCCGTGATCCCTGGCCGCGCCCAGCACGGCACCAGCTACTCGTTCACGAGATCATCGCCGTCGAGGCCGATCCAGATGACGCTCACCTGCGGGCTTCCGTCGGCGTTGATGGTGCTCAGGTGAGCCATCGGGCCAGCTTCGATCAGGTCCCGCAACTCGCCGGGCAGGCCGCTTATGGCGCTGTCACTTCCGTCACGTTACTCCTGCCGCCACCGGGCCCGGCGGAACATGTTCCCGTACATCTGGTTCCCGTACCGGTTCCCGTACCCCTGCTGGGGCGGGACCGCCTGGTCGATGGCGTTGGCGTAGAAGACCGGCGCGCCGGACGGCGGCCGGAGCAGCGCGACCTGCGACCGGTCCAGATCGCAGCGGATATAGCCCTCGGTGATCATCGCCACCTTGTCCGCCTCGACGAACCGCAGGTCGTTGTGGCGGAACGTCTCAAGGAACCGGGCGGCCGACTGGTGACCCATGCTGAGCTCGCGCTGGATCTTGCGCTGGGCCCAGGCTCCGCCGCCGACCCACACCACGATGCCCTCGAAGATGTCTTGCTCTTCTACCGCGAGGACATGCTCCAGGATGCCGAACTGCTCGCCGTCCTTGGTCAGCACCGGGACACCGAGCGTGACACCCTGATAGGAGGTCTGGAATTCATCGTCCATGACAGGTAACGCTACCGCTGGCGCCGGGTCGCCGCTCAGCCGTCTCTGAGCAGGGGACGGAGCGCTTCGAGGGTCGAGGCGTCCTCGATGGTGGGCGGTACGGGCTCGTCGTTTCCGTCCGCGATGCCGCGCATGGTCTTGCGCAGGATCTTGCCGGAGCGGGTCTTGGGCAGCGCGGTGATAATGTCGACCCGGCGCAGCGCAGCGACGGGCCCGATCTGGTCGCGGACCAGCGCGACCAGCTCGGCACTGAGCACCGCGGGGTCGGCGTCGATGCCCGCCTTGAGCACGACGAACCCGCGCGGGACCTGGCCCTTGAGCTCGTCGATGACGCCGATGACGGTGCACTCGGCGACGGCGGGATGGCTGGCCAGGACCTCTTCCATTTCCCCGGTGGACAGCCGGTGGCCCGCCACGTTGATGACGTCGTCGGTGCGGCCCATCACGTAGAGATATCCGTCGCTGTCTAGGTATCCGCCGTCCCCGGTCAGGTAGGCACCGGGGTGGCGCGACAGGTAGGAATCGATGAACCGCTGGTCGTCTCCCCACAAGGTCGGCAGGCAGCCAGGCGGCAGCGGCAACCGCACGACGATGTCGCCGTTGGTGCCTGGCGGGAGGTCGGCGCCGGTACTTGGGTCGACGATGTGCACGTCGTAACCCGGTACCGGCACCGTGGGCGAACCAGGCTTGGTGGCCATGGGGTCCAGTCCCATCAGGTCGGCTGCGATCGCCCAGCCGGTCTCGGTCTGCCACCAGTGGTCGATGACCGGGATGCCGAGCAGTTCACCTGCCCACCGGTAGGTTTCCGGGTCGAGCCGTTCCCCGGCCAGGAACAGGTTTCGCAGGGTAGACAGGTCGTACTTGCGGGCCAGGTCACCGGCCGGGTCCTCCTTCTTGATCGCGCGGAACGCGGTGGGCGCGGTGAACAACGTCTTCACCCCGTGCTCGGCGATCACCCGCCAGAACGCCCCGGCATCCGGGGTGCCGACCGGCTTGCCCTCATACAGCAAGCTGGTGCACCCGGCTAGCAGCGGGGCGTAGACGATGTAGGAATGTCCCACCACCCAGCCGATATCGGAGGCCGCCCAGAACACCTCGCCTGGATCGGTGTCGTAGATGTTCTTCATGCTCCAGTGCAGCGCGACCGCATGGCCCCCGTTGTCGCGGACAACGCCCTTGGGTTTGCCTGTGGTGCCCGAGGTGTACAAAATGTACAGCGGGTCGGTGGCGGCGACCGGGACGCAGCCGGCCGGCTCGGCGTCGGCCATCGCCTGCTCCCAGTCCAGGTCGCGGCCCTGCGTCAGGGTAGCCAGCGCCTGCGGGCGCTGCAGGATGACACACGCGAGCGGTTTGCGGCTCGACAGCGCGATGGCCCGGTCCAGGATCGGCATGTACTCAAGGACCCGGCTGACCTCGATCCCGCAGGACGCTGACACGATGACCTTGGGGGCCGCATCGTCGATGCGGGCGGCCAGTTCCGGCGCCGCGAAACCGCCGAACACCACCGAATGCACGGCGCCGATGCGGGCGCAGGCCAGCATGGCGACGACCGCCTCGGGGATCATCGGCATATAGATCACCACCCGGTCGCCGGCCCCGGTCCCTAGGCCGCGCAGTACCCCGGCGAACCGCGCGACCTGATCAAGCAACTGCCGGTAGGTCAGCGTCCGGCCGGTGCCGGTCACCGGGCTGTCGTAGATCAGCGCGGCCTGATCGCCGCGGCCATCGCGCACATGCCGGTCTACCGCGTTGAAGCAGGTGTTCAGCACGCCACCGGAGAACCAGCGGTAGAACGGCGGATTGGAACTGTCCAGCACCGCCGCCGGCTCGCGGTACCAGTCGATGCCCTGCGCAGCGCCGCCCCAGAACCCCGCGGGATCCTCGATGCTCTGGCGGAACGCTTCGGTGTACCGGCCCATGGCCCTCGCTCCTCACTGCGCGTCCAGGCGCCCTGCTTGGTGTCTCCGAGGGCGACTGGGGTGGAAAAATCCTCGCGGCGGGAGCGATCGGGGAACCCGCAGCCAGGTACACCGGGGAGCTTCGCGGTAACCACCGTCATACCCAGCATGCTCCGTGCGGGCCTGGTCAGCAAGCAGAACGAGGCGGGGCTTCTTTCGGCGCTGACTCCAGCGGGCGCATCTGGCGCGTTTAGTTATGTTCGCGTGGGCCTTTATCATTGCCTTAAGATTGGCCGACACAATCGATCGGAGATGCTCGGGGGAAGAATAGAAATGGACCCGGAAAGGCGCTATTTCGATCAGCTCAGTGATCTCGCCGATTACGATGCCTCTCCCGCGTTCTCGTCGACCCGCCGGCTTCGAAGGTTCAGTTTCCGGCACTCATCTTTGACAGCACAGTAGGTATCGTCCATATCGGTACCGCTGAAGGGCATGATCACAAAGACGAGCCCGCTCTCAAAACTACCTGAGTCAGACGGATCGTAATCTCGTCTGCCGAACTCGCGATCCATGAAGGTGTGCTTGCGGCCCATAACCTAACGTCCCTTCGCGACAGGCAGTCCGGACAACTCCCCAGCTGGCCCAAAGCCGTTACTCCAGGTAATTATGCATCCCGTTTTGCGGGATCCCGCAAAACGGGATCCCGCAAATTCGTCAGGAAGGCGCGCGGGGGCCCAGCGACCGCCCTGACCCTGGCGGCCGCCGCGCTGGTGGCCGGGTGCGCGAGCGGGACGCCGGCCTCCGGGCTGGCCTCCGCCCGTCCGGTTGCCGCGACCGCGACCGTCCAGGCCGGAACAGCCAGTACGGTTCCGCCGGCGTTCGCGGTGTCGTTCGCGCCCGCGAAGGCCGGCCGTCTCGGCGATCGGCTCGCGCTCCTGTCGTCGCGGACCGGCGATCTGCTGCGCTGGCTGGCCCCGCAGCCGGAGCGAGCCACCGACGAGGTGCTGACCGCGCAGGGACAGGCGATCTGGGTCAACGGCCCGGCCCGGCCCGGGGGGCCATGGACGATCTGGCGCTGGTCCGGCGGCGTTCCGGTAAAGATCACCGCCCTCCCGGCGCTAGGCCCGTCGCCGGCGTACGGCGAGCGCTAGCCCGATCCACGCGGTCGGGCCCTGGCGGGTGATGCGCACCCAGGTTCGCGGTCGGCGTCCGGCGTAGCCTTTCTCCAGCTGGATCATGCCTGCCTCCTCCAGCACGGTCAGGTGTTTGGAGAGGTTGCCGGCGGTCAGGCCGAGCGCTTCGCGCAGGTAGCCGAAGTCGGCGCGCACGCTTCAGCCGTGATCGTGAGGATGCCGAGTCTGTGCCGCTGGTGAACCCTCTCGTCGATCCCGTTGGTCGGGTGTCTCTGGCTTGCCTGCTCGGGCGGCTGGCTTGCCTGCTCGGGCGGCAGGTCCGTCGCGGCGCTCACGTCGTCGTCCGGTGCCGCCGCTGCACCGCGAACGCGGCGGCCCCCGTGACAAGAAGCACGAGCAGGGAAGCCTCACCGACTCGGTGAACCCATTCGGTCACCGCACTGGAGACTCCTTGATCGTGGCATGTTGATCGTGGCATGCGATACTTCGACATGCCCGACGAGATAACCCTGCGACCCATCGGCACGGTGACCGGCGGCCGAGACGAGTGGGCCGAAGACGACTGGTACGGCGTGAAGTCCGTGATCCGCCTGGACTCCGGGCAGTTCGACCCCGGCGTGGTCCTCGGCCTGACCGACTTCTCCCACCTCGAAGTGCTGTTCTACTTCGACCGGATCGACCCGTCGAAGGTGCGCACCGAGCCGCGCCCGGCCCGGGGCAACCCGGCCTGGCCCGCGGTCGGCGTCTTCGCCGGGCACGGCCCCTTCCGCCCGAACCTCCTCGGGGTCTCGAGCTGCCGGCTGCTGGCCGTCGAGGGCCTGGACTAGCCGGCGCTTCAGGCGGAGGAACGCCGGTCTGGCATCGCGAGGAACTCTACGATCGGTGAAAACCTTCGTCGACACCAACATCCTCGTATACGCACACGACAGGGACGCCGGCGGCAAGCACGACACTGCCAAAGCGCTCCTGGCTGCGCTGTGGGATAGCCGCAGCGGTTCCCTCAGCACCCAGGTGCTGCAAGAGTTCTACGCCGTCGTAACCAGGAAATTCAAGCCGGCCATGCCGCTGGCGAAAGCGCGGGCCGTCGTGGCGGCCTACGGCGAATGGTGCGACGTCGCCACGCAGCCACAGCTCGTAGTCTCCGCGAGCAGACTTGAAGAGGAGCGCACCCTGTCCTTCTGGGACGCGCTGATCGTGCAGGCAGCTATCTGGGCCGGCGCGGAACGTCTCATGTCAGAAGATCTGCAGGACGGGCGCCGCTTCGGCATGCTCAGGATAGAAAATCCTTTCGGCACGACGTGAACTGAGGCTGGATGGGCTACAACGACCCCGGAGTGCCCCCGGTCCACGCTTGGGACGCCGCGGCGCCGCGGATCAGCTCGTCGACGTCGACACCCGCAGCAGGGGTGGAACTTTCCACATTCAGGACCCGTCCCTACGGTTAGCTGGTACCACCGTCAGCGCGAGTGATCACAGATTGATCGTAGCTTCGATAGTCAGCCGCCGCGCGGGACGGACATTTTCGGATCTGGTATGCGGTACTGGGTGGAACTGGGCCCACTGCGATCCCGCCCTCCGACGTATTTGCACCCCCGCCGGGTGACCGGAGGATTGTGGTTAGAGGCCGCAGGCAACCGATCACGGGGGCGTGGAGTGTAGTGGGCATGAGACCAAGCGCCGACCGGTACACCCCGGACGATACGGCAGATCTCCCAGCGTCATCGGCGGAATCTGGCTTCGCCGAGGCATACCGGGTGCACCGTCTCGGACTGGTCAAGCTGGCCGCGTTCATCGTCGGTGACCAGGCCACCGGGGAAGACGTCGTCCAGGACGTCTTCATTCGGCTGCACCAGCGCTGGGACGTGCTCGCCGATCCGGGTGACCCGCTCCCTTACCTGCGGACGGCGGTGGTCAACGGCTGCCGCTCGGCGATCAGGTGGCGCGGCCGAGCCCAGCGGCAGGCCGGCCATGACTCACCGAGCCCTCCGCTGTCTACCGAGGAGTCGGTGCTGCTGTCCGAGGACCGGCAGCAGGTGCTGGCCGCGCTGGCCGGGCTCTCTCGCCGGCGGCGGGAGGTGCTGGTGCTCCGGTTCTACCTCGGGCTGTCGGAGGCGGAGATCGCCGCCACACTCGGCATCAGCCCCGGGACCGTCAAGTCCACCGCGGCCCGCGGCCTCGCGGCCCTCGCTCGCGTGCTGAGGGAGACCCCATGATTCCGCAGGAGGAGATGACCGCGACCGTGGACCGGCTGACCGACGCGCTCGCCGCCGCGGCCGCGATCATGTCCCCGGATGAGGCCCACGCATTCAGGAGCCCGGTACCCGGACGACTCGCGTCGCCGGCTTCGAGACCGGCCCGGCGCCGGATGGGCCGCCTGCGCGCCTGGCTGGTTCCCGTCGGCGCCGCGGCCAGCGTCACCGCGATCATCCTGACCGTCTTGACCCTAGCCGGTCACCCGGGGACGACCCCGACTCCAGGAACGGGCCCGGCTCCGGCCCCGGCCAGCGCCGGGTCCGGCATCACCTCCCTAGCCGGGGTGCCGTCCGATCCGGGGACGCGGACGCCGCCGAGGTTCTACGTGACCATCGCGAGCATGGGGATCACCCGAACCGGTCGCGAGGTGATGACCGTGCAGGTCCGCCGGACGAGCGACGGCCAGGTCACCGGGACCGTGCCCGCGCTGCCCGCTGGCCTGACGCTGGGGCGGAGCATCTCGGTCACCGCTGATGACCGCACCTTCACCGTCGCGGCCGCGACGACAACGGTGTGCCCATCTTCGGCTTCGACCCAGACGCGCTTCTACCAGTTCAGCGTGACGAGTACCGGGCACGTCACCGGCCTGCGGATGGTGGGCAAACCCGTCATCGGCGAGGCGGTCAGCGAGTTCGCCGCGTCACCGGATGGCACCAAGGTCGCGTACGCGCAGCAGGGCTGCCCCGCGCCGGTCTCGGCGTCGTACGTGGGCGTCATCCACGTCATGAACCTGACCAGCGGTGCCGTCCGCAGCTGGCACAACACCGTGTCCGCCGCCACCCCGGCCCGGGTCACGACCCAGATCGGGGCGCTGTCCTGGACGGCCAGCGGCCGCACCGTGGTGGCCGTCTATCTGTGGGAACCGGAGGAAGGATCTCCCGACCTGGCTGTCCTTGGCCTGGACGCGACCAGCTCGGGCGGTTCACTGCAAGCTCACAGCCACCTGCTGTTCAGCCAGGGCGCTAGCTGCACTGTCTGCTTGTACACCGCGCTCATCAGCTCGGACGGATCCACCCTGACCGCAGTAGCGGAGACTTCTGTGCCGCCGCTTCCGAGCCACCCCGGAGATCCCTGGTACCGCCTGCTGGTGCTGCAGCTGTCCTTGGCCACCGGGCAGCCGAGCGGCATCTTGTACCGCTCGGCTCCGTCGGTCGGCTCATATGAGGGGCTTGTTCCCGTGCTTTCCACCGATGGCCAGGCACAGCACTGGCTCCTCTGGAACGATCCAGAGCAGTTCGGCTGGATCTCCGGCGGCAAGCTAGTCCCCCTCCCGATGAAGGCCCCGGCGGCGGTGCTGGCGATTAACTGGTGACATCGGTGCAGGCAAACCCTCCAGCCGGCACTATGGCCCGTTGTGCCGGCTCCTGCCTGGCTCCTGCCGGCACAGGCGGCCATCGTGCCGGCCAGATCTGGTAGCGGCGACTCCCGGATACGCCCCTTTTATCGGCATTAAGTACTATTTGACGGTTTCTCGGATGGTGTCCGGCCCGGACCACCGAGGGTGGCTGGCCGAACCTCAGAGTCTGACCGTCGCCTCGATCGTGAGCCGCGCGCCGGCCGGTGTTCGGACTTGGCATGTGGGACGGGATGCACAGATCCGTCGCGGAACCCGGATCCACCACGGAAACCGAAGGCACCCGGTGTCTTTTGCCTCTTAGGTCCGTTTATGGCCGGCGGGTGGTCAGTTTGATGGTCAGGCGGTAACTCCGCGACCGGCTCGGCGGTGTCGCTCTCGGGCTCGGGGATTACCTCGCTGGGCTCGGGGGTTACTTCGGGAACCGGAGCGCCGCCGGGGCGGTTTTCTGAGATCCAGGTGTCGATGCGCTGCCACCAGTCATAGAGCCACTGCACCTGGGCGTCGTGGGTGGCGTCCCGCGGTATCGCATCGTGCGGGACCCGCCACCAGCGGGCCTTGATGACCTGGTTGATGGGGAAGTTCCGCCAGACGTCCCGGACGCTGACGATGGTGTCGAGGCCGGCGTGCGCCACGAAGATCACGTCGGCGTCCGGGCAGGCCGCGATGGCGGCCAGCGTCCCGCCGGGCCGCGGCGGGAGCAGGTTCGGCATCTTCTTGGCCTTCGCGGCCAGGTCCGGGTGGCCCGAGTGCTCCAGCCGCCGGATCCCGCGGCGCCACCGGCCCGGCGTCCAGTTGGCGCCCTCGGGGAAGATCACCAGGGCGTCGGTCGGGCCGAGCCCGGCGGCCAGCCGCTCGATCTGCTCGGTGAACAGGCTCTCGCCGACCTTGGTGTGCTGGATGAACACGTTCGGCAGCCGGTTTCCCAGCACGTCCACGCTGGGATCCAGCTGCAGCGCCGACTTCATCACCACCCGCGGCCGCCGTCCGTACACGCTCAGCAGCTCGTGGATGAGCAAGAACGAGTCGCCGGGGCCGGCGTGCCGGCTGAGCACGATGATCGGCCGGGCCAGCCGGGCGATCCGCTCCTCCGGGGTGAGCTCAGGCTCGTCGACCTCGACCCGCAGCCCGTAGGTCCGGGCCGCTCCGTCGTACATCACGTCAAGGAACCACTTGATGACCGCGTAGTGCCGGCTCTGGTACGGCTCGGTGCGCAGCCGCCCGCCGAACCCGGACACGATCCACAGGCCAAGCAGCATGAACAGGGCCGCGGTCTCCGCGATGAACCAGATCAGCGCGAAGCAGGTCAGCCGCAGGCTGCGCATCCGGCCCGGCCGCGACCGCGCGGTCAGGCCGAACACCAGCGCCAGCAGGGCCAGGAACGGGGACAGCACGATGAAGGCGAGCGCGATCACGACCACCAGCGGCGCCAGCACCAAGCGCCGGATGAACCTGGGTGGGAGCATCGGGCCCTCCCGTTCTGGCTAGGCCTGGCAGATACCTGGCCGACGCGGCGAGATTGCTCGCGGGGGTAAGTGTACGCACGCGTCGTTCAGCGCAGGAACCGTTCGACGGCGGGCAGGAAGCTCGCCGCGTCCTGGAACAAGAAGGCGTGCCCGGCGCCGGGGTACAGGAGCAGCTTCGCCCCCGGCACGCTGGCGGCCAGGGCCCGGTCGTTGGGGCTCGGATCGAGCTGATCCAGGGTGCCGTCGGCCACCAGGACGGGCAGCCGCACCTGCCCGAACCGCGGTCCGGCCCCGTCATCGCCCGCTATCCACGTCTGGACGGCCAGCGACTGGGTGGCGACGGCGTTCCTCGGCGCCTGATAGTAGTCCGGGTACCGGAGAATCCCGGCCACGTAAGCGCGGGCGGCGGCGGCCGCGCTCGGCGGGAACAGCACCGCGAGCAGTTCCGCCGGGTTGGAGCTGACCACCGCGGCGGCGGCCGCGGCCGGAACCGGCCGCGCGTGCCCGGTCCCGGGCTGGGTGGCGGCCAGGACGAGCCTGGACACCTGCGCCGGGTGAAGCACGGCGAGGGCCTGGGCGATCATGCCGCCCATGGACCAGCCGAGCACCGCGACGCGGCCCAGCCGGAGCGTCGAGATCAGGGCGCTGGTCTCGTTCGCCATGGCGCTGATGCTCACCGCCGGGGTCAGTGGAATGGTGTGGCCGACTCCGGGGTTGTCGAACATCACCACCTGGTGATCGGCGGCCAGGGTGGCGACGAACGACGGCTGCCAGCTGTCGATGGACCCGCCTAGTCCGGTGATGAGCACGAGCGGGCTGCCCGCGCCGACCTCGCGGTAGCCCACCGGCCCGGCGGCGGTGTCGGCGACCTTGACCGGTGCGTTGATGACGTCAAGGGAAGTCACGACCGCGGCGTGGCGGGCGGTGGTGGTACCGGTTGAGGCGGTGCTACTGCCTCCGCAGCCGGCCAGGACGGCGATCGCGGCTACCGCGACGCAGATGGGTTTGAGCTGGAACCAGGCCACGTTCAGTCCTCAAGGGGTGAACCGAAACGGATCAGATTGCCGTCCGGGTCGACATGGGAGCCTTCCCGCATCCGGTAGGGGGTCGGCCCGGCCGGGTGGGTGTGGCCAGCGATGCCGGGCCGGCTCCATTCCTGGTAGAGAGCGTCGGCGTCGCGCACGTAGAGATAGGCCGACCCCGGGCAGGTGGCGTCGTGCACGGCTAGGTGCAGCCCGATGCCGTCCCGCCGGGCGAAGCCGTACTGGTCGCCGCCGTCGTCGGCGAACGTGTGGAAACCGAGCGTGGCGTAGTGGGCCAGCGCCGCGGCCAGGTCGCGGACACCGAAGATCGGGCTGAAGCGGCGCAGCTCGCGGGCGGGCCGGCGGCGGCCCGCTCCGGTGCTGAGGTCGGTGGCCTTGATCTCGGTCAGGGCGATGAGCGCCGATCGCATCGCTTCGATCTGCTCGGGCGGTACGCGCGCTTCGAGTTCGCGGTCGACGGCCGCTACCCCGCGCAGGGTGGCGTCCACCACCTCCTGGCCCCGGCCGGTCAGCTTCAGGACGACGCGGCGGCGGTCGCCGGGGTCGGAATGCCGTTCCAGGTAGCCCCGGTTGACCAGGACGTCGATCACCAGGCTCACGGCCTGCTTCGTCACGCCCAGCTCCGCTGGCAGGTTCTGTCTCGGTCCCCCTGAGGTGTCGATTCCCGCCAGGATGAAGGCTCCGTTCCTCGGCAGGTCGTCGATCCCGATGGCGTTCAGCTGCGCCCTGATGGCCTGGGCGTACGCACCGCGAGCGGATCGCATCAGCGTGGGTGTCGCGAATTCGTTCCGGTCGGCGTTCTCCATCCCGTCACGATATCTGCAAGTACCTTGTCGGTCAATTTTCTTGATGATCTCCAGGGAGGCTGATTTGCCGCGGATGCCGAACGGGTGCTGGACCTCAGATGCCGTGTGAGCCCTCGCTGTAGATCGAGAGGATGTCGGAGATCGCCCGGTTGCACGGCGTCGGCACGCCCAGCCGGGTTCCGCGCTCGACCACGTCGCCGCTGAGCCAGTCAACTTCGAGGCGGTTGCCCTGCTCGAGGTCGTGGTGCATCGAGGAGCTCACGCCGGCGTTCAGCTGGTCGACAAAGGCGAGCCGGTCATCGGCGTAGTCGGCGGGCAACGGCACCTCCTGGGCGCGGGCGACCTGCACGACCTCCTCCATGGCGTCGTGCAGGAAAGCGCGCGAGCGCGGATGGCTGCGGATCGGGCCGATGGCCGAGCGCGCCAGGCTGGTGGTGCCGGACACCCCGGTCAGGAAGACGAACTTCTCCCAGATCGCCTGCTCGATCCGGTCGCTGATCTCAGCGTCGATGCCGGCGTCCGCGCAGGTATCACGGAACTGCCGCACGCGCGGCGACCGCGAGCCGTCGTACTCGCCGAACACCAGCTTCGCCAGCGTGCCGGAATGACGGATGACTCCAGGCTCGGCGATGGTAGCGGCGATGTAGCAGACGCCGCCGATGATGTGCTCGGCGCCCAGAGCGTGACGCAGGATATCGTCCTTCACCACGCTGTTCTGGAGCGAGATCACGCCGGTGTTTCCGCCGAGCAGCGGCTTGATGGCGTCGGCTGCCTCCGTCGTGTCCCACAGCTTCACGGTGAACAGCACGAGGTCGACGGTGCCGATCCCGGCCGGGTCGCCGGTGACCTCGATGTCCGGCAGGTGCAGGTCCCCGAGCGGGCTGTACACGCGCAGCCCGTGGGCGCGCAGCGCTTCGAGCTGCCGCCCGCGAGCCACGAACGCCACCTCGTGACCAGCCCGCGCCAGCCGGGCACCGAAGTAGCCGCCCACGGCGCCGGTGGCCATCACAGCAATCCGCATGATTCCTTCCTTTCAGGTTGAGCCACGATGAGCGCCACTCCCGTGGCCGGTATGACAAGCACGGCTTCACGCTTATCAGCGAGTTCGTAGCGGAGGTCACCCGAGCCGGGCGAATTCGATGATCGCCTGGAAGTCGACACCGCGCATGGTGCCATATCCCGGTCTCCATCCGGACACTAGCCTGGAGGCAATGAAGGCGTCGGCGACAACGGCCGGCGCGTGCTTGACCAAGAGCGCGGCCTGGACCGCGAGCGCGATCCGCGTGACGAGTTGACTCCCACTCCGCCCTGAAGTGAAGGGCGGAGATTCCCGCCTGTCACGCTGCTTCCCGGCGTGGCTTCGGGTGGGTTCCCGCTTCGCCGCGCTGCGCCGGGACGCGGGGTCCTGGTCTTACCTGCGCTCCACGGGCTGTCACCGCCAGTCCGGCGGCCTTGGCGGCGATCTTGTCGCTGGTGAAGGCGTTCACGTCGTTGAGATCCGGGACCAAGTTGTCCGGGATCGGGCGCTGCCGGGAGAAGTCAGCTTCGGCGGCATCGTTCGTGCTGGTGAATGTCACGTGCTGTCTCCATGCATCGGTCATCGGAACGAGCCGGTCAGCGCTGAGGGCCGGTCCGGGTTTGGGTGCGGGCATCCGGAGCGGCAGGTGGCAGCCCGGCTACGGCGGCCTGGCAGAAACGGGCGATCTCGCCGCTGATCGCCTGCCGGTCGGGGGGACGCACCCCGCGGTCAGCCAGGGGAGCGACAACACCTTCCAGGAATGCGCCGGCAATGGCCGCGCCGCGGACCCGAGCGTCCTGGCCGGCGAACTCACCTGACTTGATTCCCTCCTGGATCAAGCCGGCGAACACGGCGGCCAGCCCGGCCCGCGCCTCCAGTCGCACCTGGTCCACGTCCGGATCCATTGGCTCGGCGATCACGGCATAGGCTTGCCCGGACGCCGCGAAAACGGATGGCGTCCAACCCCGTTCTTCCCTACGTTAGCCAGGTGATCACCTACGAATGGCGCGGCCTGTTCGGCAATGCCGCGCTCAACGCGTTGCACGCAGAGGGTTTCAGCCACAAGGTGCTCGAGGACGACTGGCAGGCTCAGGTGAACCAGCACAGCCTGGGCTGGGTCTGCGCCCGGGAAGGACGCGACCTGGCCGGCTTCGTGAACGTTGGCTGGGACGGCGGCGTCCACGCGTTCATCCTGGACACCCTGGTCACAGGGAGGGTAAGGGGCCAGGGGGTAGGAACCAGGCTCATTGCGGTCGCCGCGGAAAACGCTCGCGCCGCCGGGTGCGAGTGGCTCCACGTCGACTTCGATGACCACCTCCGCCCGTTCTACTTCGGCAGCTACGGGTTCAGGCCCACCAACGCCGGGCTTATCGCCTTGTAGCCGCCAGGCTCGGGCGGGCCGGCAACAGCGGGGGTCTGGCGGATCAGCCGCCGAGGGCGATCGCCGCGGCGATCGAGCTGGGCGAGCAGCTTCTGGACGACACGAAGATGCGCCCGCCGGTCGGCAGTTGCCGGATCGCTGTCACCGCTCGTGCCGACAGGGTCCCGTCCGGTCCGGCCTGGCCGACGGCAAAGATAGCGGCGCCGGCCGGCAGCTGGCCCAGGCTGGCGTGCAGCACGATAACCAGCGTGTCACCGGAGGTGGTCACCGGAACCCGGGTTCCGGTGGACGTGACGAGGGTGAAGCCAGCGGGGCTCGCGTCCGAGACCGTCCCCTGGACGGGGACGAAGCGCGCCGGGTTCACCGCGCTGAACGGCTGCCCGACGGTAATGATGGCGGCCGCGATCGTCCCGTTGGAGGTCGAGCCGCGCACGTCGACTGTCAGCCCGTCGGTGATGTCGCTCAGCAGCGGTCCGGACATGTTCACGAACGTGGACGCCGTGGTGGTCACGGTCACCGGCTGGCCGCTGGCCGTCTTGATGACCAGGCTGGTGCCGTTCACCTGCTCGAGCGTCCCTTCGGCCTGGTCGAGCCGGGTGCACCCGGTCACCGCGGTAAGGGAGGTCTGGGTGCTGTTCCTGGATATGTGCACGTATCCGGTCACGGCACCTAGCCCGACGAGGAGGACGAGCGCGGCGGCCGCGCTGCCGGCCACCACCATGGCGCGCCGCCAGGGACCCGCCAGGACCCGCTGTCCGGTGCGCCGCGGCCGGACAGGCTGGGCTGTCTCCGGCGCGGCGGCCGCCAGGCCACGGACCCCGCCGGCCACGAGATTCCACCGGTTCGCCTCGAGTTGGCACTGCTCGCAGGAGCCGAGGTGCTCCCGGGCCCGGTCGCCTATCGGCTGGCCGGCGGCCTCGGCGATCAGGTCCTCTAGGTCCAGATGGGTGTCAGCATGGCCTGTGTTCATCGGTTCTGGCCTTTCTCGGTAAGTACCCGGCTGAGTGCGGTGCGCGCCGCGCTGAGGCGGCTCTTCACGGTCCCGACCGGGATCTCCAGCACGCCGGCGACCTCGGGGAGGCTGAGCCCGGACCCGAAGACCAGGCCAAGCGCCTCGCGGTGGGCTGGCGCGAGCTCCCGGATCGCATTCCTGACCTCGGCCAGTTCCGCGCGGTCCAGCGCCGTGACCTCCGGCCCCGGACCGGAACTCGGCTGCTCGGCCAGGAAGGTGTCATCCACTACCCGCAGCCGACGGCCTCGCAGCCGGTCCCTGGTCTGCCGCCGGGCGATGGCGATCACCCAGGAACGCACCGACGACTCGCCCCGGAAGGAGTCCGCACCGCGCCAGACGGCAAGCATCGTGTCCTGCACGATCTCCTCGGCCAGCACCCGTTCGCCGGTCACCAGCAGAACTTGCGCGAGCACGACCCGGCCGTGCTCGCGGTAGAACGCGGCCATCGCGTCCTCGTCGCCCCGGCTGATCCTGCCCAGCAACGCAGCGTCGTCGCAGCCGCCGTCGTCAGTGGCGGTGAAGGTCGCTGCGCCGGCGTCCCCGTGCGGATCGTTCATCTGTGGCCTCTCCGAAGGCATCCCTTGGAGAGTAGGTAGCAACAGGCGACAGCGCGGTTCGGCTCACCGCAGAGGTTTCCGGCCGCCACGCCATCTTGAGGCTTCTACAAGAAGAAAGCTCGTCCGCAGCTAGCCCTGCGGAAACTATTTTCGCGGAAACTTTTTCCATAGCATGTGTGGGTTCGGTGCAGAAAAAGGTGGAGGTTTCCGAGATGCCGCTGCTGCCCCCGCTGGTCAGCCCCGAAGAACTCCGCGACGCGCTCGGCGATGAGCGAGTGCGCGTGTTCGACGCCACCGTCTTCCTGCGCCGCGCGGTGGAGGGCGGCCCTTATACCGTGGAGAGCGGGCGCGAGAGCTACGCGCGAGCCCATATTCCCGGGGCCGGGTTCGCCGATATCCCCGGCGCGCTGTCCGACCCGGCGTCGCCGTTCGCGTTCACCCTTCCCGCGGCGGAGCACTTCGCGGCCGCGATCGGCCGCCTCGGCGTCGGCGACGGCACGCACGTCGTCGCGTACGGGCAGGACGTGCCGATGTGGGCGACGCGGCTGTGGTGGCTGCTGCGCTACTTCGGGCACGATGACATCAGCGTGCTCGATGGTGGGCTTGTCGCCTGGACAGCAGCCGGCGGCCCGGTCGAGCCGGGAGAGAGCACCTACCCGCCCGCGTCGTTCACCGCCCGCCCCAGGCCGGAGCTCCTCGCCCGCCTGGCTGAGGTCCGCGAGATCACCGAGAACGGGTCCGCCTGCCTCGTCAACGCGCTGTCCCCGGCGGCGTTCCGCGGCGAGGGCCGCGGTGCCTACAGCCGCCCGGGCCGCATCCCGGGCAGCGTCAACGTGCCGTGGAACGGGCTGGTCGACGCGGCGACGAACCGCTTCCGCCCGCCCGCCGAGCTTGCCGCCGCCCTGGCCGGCGGCGGTGTCGGCACGGACCAGCCGGTCATCGCCTACTGCGGCGGTGGCATCTCCGCGACGGTCGACCTCTTCGCGCTCTCGCTGACCGGCCGCGACGACGCCCGCCTGTACGACGGCTCGCTGACCGAGTGGAGCGCCCACCCGGACCTGCCCCTCGTCACCGGCTGACGCGGGAGACTGCTGACCGGTTTGCCCCATATACCGGAAATAAAGGTATTGCCGAATGGGTACATTTCCGTGCGTCTTGCCTACTTAATCGTTATAGCTGACCGGTGCCGCCGGATAGTCTTTGCAGCTTGGGATCGGCCGTTAGCTTGGTGCCGGGGACGAGGCAGCGCGGGCGTTTCGTGCTCGCTGCCGGTCACCATAACCGTCACCGGTGCTGGTTTCCGCTAGTGCCTTGGGAGGCTGCGGCCCGCCCGTAATGACCTGGCCAGGAGGTCATAGTGACATTTAGGTCCGCGCCGCCGGGGTCCGCGCCGTCGCGTCCCGCGTCCCAGCCGGCCGATGGCAGGGTGCGCAGGGTGCGCGCGGCCCTGCTCGCGCTCTTCCCCGAGACACCCGAACCCCAGACGCCCCGGCCCGCGGCCGCGGCTAGGCCCGTAGGGCGGGCTCTCTACGTCGCGATCCAGCTGGCCGCCGTTGGCGCCGGGACCATCGTGCTGCTGCTTCGCATCGCCCTCGTCCCGGCCTGGGACACCCTCTACGCCGAAGACCAGGGCGTGTACCTGTTCGACGCATTGGCGCACCCGTGGCATCTGCTGGTGCCTTACGGCGGCTACGAGGAGTTCGTCCCCCGCCTCATCGGCCAGCTGATCTCCTACCTGCCGCTGGTGAACGTAGCGGCGCCCTTCGCGCTGGCCGGGGCCGGCCTCGCCGCGCTGTGCGCGCTATTCATCTACCACGCCATGGACGGGTGGATCGGGTCCCCCTGGCTGCGGGCGCTGGTCGGCGCGGCTCTGATACTGCTGCCGCTGGCACCGATCGAGATCGCCGACAGCACCGTCGGCTCTCCCTGGTACGTCATGACCGCGCTGTTCTTTGGCCTGCTGTGGCGGCCGAAGAACTGGGCCGGGATGACGGCCGCAGCCCTCGTCGGGTTCGTCGCCGCCTCCTCGGAGATCCTCGTCCTCATCTATGCGCCGCTGGTGCTCCTGCGGGTGGTCGCGCTGCCCCGGTGGCGCGAGCACGCGGTGACAGCCGGCTGGCTGGCGGGCCTGCTGGTGCAGGTGCCGGTGGTGCTGGAGAGCTACGCCCAGCACACCCAGCGCGTGACCGGCCTGGCGAGGCCCGTCCGGGCGGTCGGGTTCTACTTCCACAACGTCGCGCTGCGCGCCTTCGGCTGGCGGGTGTCCCAGCGCCTCGTCGAGCTCGTCGGCCTCAACCCCGCGACCGCCATCGTCTGCGCCATCCTTGTGGTCGGGTTCGGCCTGGCGCTGGTCACGGGCAGCCGGCAGGTCCGGGTGTTCGTCGCCGTCGCGCTGATCATGGGGTTTGTGCAGACGGTCTTCGCCGCCTTCCTGTCTCCGTACGTGATCCACCAGCCCTACCGGTATGACTTCGAGGGCGGCTCGCGGTACTCGACCATGCCGATCATGGCGATGACGGCCGCCGCCGTGGTCGCGGTCGACGCCTACCTGCGCCGCCAGGCCATGGCCGAGGGCGGTGAACCGATTCCGCTCGTCCGCCAATCGCCCCGGGTGGTCGCCGTCGTCGCCGCCCTAGCCTGCGTGCTGGCGCTCGGCTGGCTGTCGGACTACCGATACGTCACCGAGCACAGTACCTGGGGTTACTGGCTGCCCAGCGCAGAGCGAATGCTGAGAGCTTGCGAGCGCAGCACCACCGGCGAGATCACTACCTGGACGTGGAATCGCGGCAGGATCACCATCTCGTGCTCCCAGCTGCGCAGGTAGTCGCCCTACGCTGCTTCGCCGCGCCATGCCGCCGAGCTTGGTATGGCCAAATACTGCCATCTTGGATCTCGACGACGGACCATCTGCCTTCATATCGTGCTGGTATGCGGATCGGGTGGGATCGCTCGCCGAAGCGGGCGCACGACAACCTCTGCGAGGGCGTTTCCTAACCCAACCGCTCACGGGGCAAGCGAGATCACGGGGCAAGCGAGAGGGGATGACACCGATGCAGTGGCGTGCTGCCACCGTCGGCGGGGTACAGACGACGGGGTTCGAGGCGTCCGGCTCTGACGCGCAGCAGCGGGAGCTGGACGTCAGGCAGATTCAGGGCGGCTATGCCGGCCAGGTTCGGCCGGTGACCGGGCCGGCGGCCGGCCATGTCGCCGTGCCGGATCAGCTGGTAGCGGCCGGGTCGCGGGCCGCGCTGCCGTCCGGACTTGATCTGCCCTGCATGCAGGAACCGGAGCTGTTCTTCGCCGAGTCTCCGCAGGATGTGGAGCGGGCGAAGGCGATGTGCTGGGGATGCAGGGCCAGGATCGCGTGCCTGGCCGGCGCGCTTGAGCGCGAGGAGCCCTGGGGCGTCTGGGGCGGCGAGTTGCTGATGCGCGGCACGATCGTGCCGCATAAGCGTCCTCGCGGCCGTCCTGGCAAGACCGACGTGGCCGCGTAGGTGCCAGCCCGGCTGGTGCCGGCGGGGATGGCTTTTTGCGGCTGCCGGGCTCAGCGCCCGGCCGATCGGGCATGGTCGGCGATGACGAGGCCGATAATCCGGCGCGGGCTGTGCCGCCATCCGAACAGGTCATCGTGGGCTGGGGCTGGCGCGTCGTCGCCTCCTTCCCGTTCCTGGCCGAGGTTGACGAGTGCCTTTACCAGGGCCCAGCCGCGGCCGCGGGCCCAGGTCGCCTCGTCCAGGTGCAGGCCGCGGCGGAAGGCCGCAGCGCTGTCGCCGGTGAAGAACTCCCACTCCATGACCAGGTCGTAGGCCGGGTCGCCGATGGCCACGCCCCCGAAGTCGATGACCGCGTGCAGGGCCCCGCCCGCGACGAGCATGTTCGATGCGGTCAGGTCCCCGTGCACCCACACCGGCGCCTGCTCCCACCTGCTGGCCAGGGCCGTGTCCCATACGCTGGCGGCCGCCCTGGCGTCGATGTCATCCGCGGTCAGGCGGATCAGCTGCCGGGTCTGCTCGTCCCAGGTGGCGAGCGGGCCTCCCCGGAAGAAGTTGTGCGCCCCGGCCGGCGGCCCGTCGCTGGCGTCGATGGCCTGCAGCGCGGCCAGGAAGCCCGCGAGGGCGGAGGCAAATCCGGTCAGGTCGGCGACCTGGCCCGTGCTCGCGGTCTCGCCCGCGATCCAGCGGTAGACCGACCACGGCCTAGGGAACCCGTCACCTGGGCGCCCCATCGCCACCGGCTCCGGGATCGGCAAGGGCAGCTGCCTGGCCAGGACCGGCAGCCAGCGATGCTCCTTGGCGACCTGCGGAACGCAACTGGCGCTCGGAAGGCGGATGGACAACTCGTCGCCGAGCCGGAATGTGGTGTTGTCCTGGCCGTTGAGCGTGACCGGCGTGACCGGCAGGGCCGCCCACTGGGGGAACTGCGCGGCCACCAGCCGGGCGGCGACGTCAGCCGTGATCTCGTCTTTGTTCACGGCGACGATCATTCCTCAATGGCCACCGGTGAGCATCCCGATTTCGGCCGGGCTTCGCGGTCGTCATCGCAATCAGTGACAAACTCTCGGCGGAGCCGTATTTTCCTGCCGTTCGTACCCTCTGCGTCGGTAAGGGTGGCCACGACAGCTCAGAGTGTCCTGGCGCCGATACACCATCACGAGGGGAAACAGATCATGACGCAGACCACTATCGGTCTTCAGCAGCCCGCGCTGACCGAAGATCAGCGGCACGAGGCGGTAACAGCGCTGGTTCCGGCGACGGTAGCGGGGATGCCGCCCACGGCCCAGAGCTTCTATGCCGTGGTCCGGTCCAACGGGACTCTGGCCCGGGGCTTCGAGGCCGTGTCGGCCGCCCACCTGGGTACCGGGATTTACCAGGTGATTTTCGCCCACGACATCACCGGCTCCGCTTACCTGGGCACCCTGGGCCTGGACACCGACTCGGGAGAATCACCCGCGGGGCAGATCGCTGTCGTCGGGCGGTTCGACGCGGCCAACGGCGTGTTCGTCCAGACCTTCGACGCCGCAGGCAACCCGGCCGACCGCGGCTTCCACCTGGCGGTTCTTTCCTGATCACCTCCCGGCGCGCCCCTCACCTTCTCCGGGGGCGCGCCGGGACATCCGGAACCGCCCGCCGATAACGGCGGTGGTGAACCCCCAGGTGAGGAAGGCGGCGGCGAATAGACCGCGGCCGGCTTCTACACTGGACGGCCATCGGCTGGGCGGAGGGGACCATGGGGTTGCTGGACGGGAAGTGCGCGCTGATCACGGGGGGCACCACCGGCCTGGGCCTGGCTATCGCCGGGCGTTTCCGGCGCGAAGGCGCCCGGGTGGTGATCACCGGCCGGGATCATGACCTCGGCGGACGCGCGGAACAGGCACTCGGGCCGGGCACCCGGTTCGTGGCCGCGGACGCCGCCGACCCGGCCGCCGTCGCGTCGTCGGTGCGGGCCGCCGCGGATCATCTGGGCGGGCTGGACGTGCTGGTGAACAATGCGGGCGCCGGGGTGACCGCCCGGCTGGTCGACACGCCGCTGGCCGACTATGACCGGGTCATGAACGTCAACGTGCGGGGCTATCTGCTGTACGCGCAGCAGGCCTACCCGCACCTGGCCCGCCGGCACGGCTGCATGATCCACATCGCCTCCGACGCGGGAATCTGGGGCGAGCAGGCCACCGGCCTGTACTCGGTGACCAAGGCCGCCGTGGTCATGCTGGGCAAGATGCTCGCGCTGGACGGCGGCCGGGACGGCGTCCGGTCTAACGTGCTGTGCCCGGGCGACATCTGGCCCGGCATGCGGCACATGGCCCCGCCCGGCGAGCAGGACCGGGACGAAAGCGGCGGCGAGTGGCCGGTGCCGCCGATCGGCCGGATCGGCCAGGCCAGCGACGTGGCCGCCGCCGCGGTGTTTTACGCCAGCGGCGAGGCCGGGTTCATCACCGGGACCACGCTGCTGGTCGACGGCGGCATGACGGCCGGCTATCTGCAGCGCGAGCGCAATGGCCAGTGATCGTTCCGGAGATTTGGTCTTCCTGCGGGACCAGGCCGCTGCGGTTCTGCGCGGCAACGACGCCGGCACCTGGACGAAGGCGTCGCCGCACCTGTACCCGCACCAGTGGAGCTGGGACAGCGCTTTCAACGCCGTCGGCTGGGCTCACCTGGACGTGCGGCGGGCCATGGCCGAGCTCGAGGGGCTGTTCGCGGCGCAGTGGTCGACCGGAATGGTGCCGCACATCGTGTTCCGGGCCGGGCCGGACGAGCCTTACTTTCCCGGGCCGGAGTGGTGGGACTGCGCCGTCGCGCCGGCGGCGCCAGCGCCCCCGGTCCAGACGACCGGGATCTGCCAGCCGCCGGTGCATGCCCTGGCGCTGCAGCGGATCTGGCAGCTGACGCCGCCCGCCCAGCGGCCGGAGATCCGCGCGCGCCTGCAGGCGCTTTACCCGCGGCTGGTCAAGTGGCATCGCTATCTCGCCACCCAGCGCGACCCCGAGGCATCGGGCCTGGTCACCGTCTACCACCCGTGGGAGGGGACGGACAACTCCCCGCGCTGGGACCGCTCGCTGGCGCGCATCACAGTCGCTAAGCCCCGCCCCTACACCCGCCTGGACACCCGTCAGGTCCGGGACCCGTCGCAGCGGCCCACCGACTGGGACTACGACCGGTACCTCTGGCTGGTCAGCCTGCTGAGGAAATACCGGTACGACGACGCGCAGATCTACCGCCAGTACCCGTTCCTGATCAAGGACGTGTTCTTCAGCGCCGTGCTGGTCTCGGCGAACGCCGCGCTCCTGGACCTGGCCGACGCGGCCGGGGCCAGCGACGCCGACCGCGGCCGGCTGACCAGCTGGCTGACCCGCGGCCGCGACGGGCTGGCGCGCTGCTTCGACGCCGGGTCCGGCCTGTGCCACGACTACGACGTCCGCGCCGGGGAGCAGATCCGGCTGCGGACGTTCGCGGGTTTCGCGCCGCTGTTCGCGCAGACCCCGGACGCCGGCCAGCGCACCGCCCAGCTGCGTCGGCTCGACTCCGCGGACTTCTGCGGCGACCCGCGGTTCCGCTGGCGGCTGCTGCCGAGCACGAGCCCAGCCGAGCCGGCCTTCGAGCCCCGCAAGTACTGGCGCGGCCCGGTCTGGCCGATCATCGACTGGCTGCTGTGGCGCTCGCTGCGCCAGCTCGGCTACTCCGGCCGCGCGGACGAGCTCCGCCGGGACTCACTCGCCCAGATCGCCGCGGCCGGGGAGTTCGCCGAGTATTTCGAGCCGTTCACCGGCAAGCCGCTCGGCTCGCCGCAGCAGTCCTGGACGGCCGCCGTCACGCTGGACTGGACGGCCTCCGATCACGACGTCCAGGCCAGCTAGCCTCGGTACCTGGGGACGTTCTGCGGGGAGGCGTTGAACCTGTGGAGTTGGCGGATGCCGCCCGCGGTGCCTTCGACTGGATCGGCTCCGTAGCGGTCGAGGTCGACGGTGGCCTGGGCTGGCTTGAGGACGGGATGCTGGCCGATGACCTGTACAGCGGCACGGCCGGGGTGCTGGCCGGCTGCGCCGAAGCCGCGGCGGCCGGTCTCGGCCCGGCGCGGGTCTCGGCCGGTGCTCGTGCCCGGTTGCTGCAGCTGGCCGCCCGCGGCCCGGACGTCGCCACGCTGCCCGATGACGGGCTGTTCTCCGGGTGGGCCGGAGTCGCGCTGGCGCTGCGGGCCTGGTCCCGCGCGGCCGGAGACGCCGCCGCGTCCTCAGCCGCCGGGCAGGTGACCTCGCAGATCGCCGGGCGCATCTTGCGGGCGGCGGCCGGCCCGCCGGAGTACACCGACGTGATCTGCGGCGACGCCGGCATCCTGCTGGCGCTGATCGCTGACGACTCCGGCGCCGCGGTGCGGGCGGCCCACGTCCTGGCCGGCCGGCTGGCCGAGGCGGCTGAACCGGGCCCGGGCTCTGGCGGGCTCCAGTGGCGGATGGCCGCTGACCGGGAGTACCTCATGCCCGGGTTCTCCCACGGCACCGCCGGGGTCGCCTACGCCCTGGCCGCCGCCGGCCGCGCGCTGAACCGCGGCGACCTGGTGGACGTGGCCACCCGCGGCGCCTGCGCCCTGCTCGCCATAGGCGACCGTCCCGGCGGCTGGGCGGTGCCGCTCGCGATACCGCCGCGACCGGGCGGGCAGCCGGCGGCCTACGGCTGGTGCCACGGTCCGGCCGGCACCGTGCGGCTGTTCCTGCTGCTGAACGAGATCGACCCGGAACCGCGGTGGCAGCACGCCATCGACGCCTGCCTGCAGGCCTTGCGGGAAAGCCGCCTGCCTCTGCGGCTCTACCCCGGATACTGGGACAACCTGGCCCGCTGCTGCGGCACCGCCGGAGTCGGGCAACTCCTGCTCGACCGCTACCAAGCCACCGGCGACACCGCCCTGCTCGACTGGGCCGGCACCCTGGCCGCCGATGTCGCCGACCGCGCCACGTCCACCCCCCGCGGCGTCACCTGGTCCAACACCGAACACACCAGGACCCCGCCGGAACTGCCTGCCGAACCAGGGTTCATGCAGGGCGCCGCCGGAATCGCCGGCTGGCTGGCCCGGCTCCACGCCCTTCGTGCCCTTCGCGCCCTTGGCTCCCGGCCCGATATCGCGCCCCGGCCCGGCCCGTCCTGGCTCTGACGGCAGGCACCGAGGCCGCCGCGGCGGACAATAGACTGCACCGATGCCCAGCCGAGCCGAGATTGTGTCGTTCGACGACTCCCCGCCGCCTCCGGGAGCCGATCCGTGGGTGCCCGGCGCGGCCGCGGCCACCGGCATCGAGATAGCCGACCCCGACCCGGCCTGGCCCCGGCGGTATGACGACCTCGCCAGCCGGATCCGGGAGGTCCTGGGCTGGCGGGTACTGCAGCTTGAGCACGTGGGCTCCACCTCGGTCCAGGGCCTGCCGGCGAAGCCCATCATCGACATCGACCTGACGGTGGCCGACCCCGGCCGCGAGCAGGACTACGTACCGGCGCTGGAGACGATCGGGTTCCGGCTGACGATCCGCGAGCCCTGGTGGTACGGCCACCGGGCGTTGCGTTCGGCCGAGCCCGCCTGCAACCTCCACGTGTTCGGGTTCGACAGCCCCGAGCCATACAAGCACCGGATCTTCCGTGACTGGCTGCGCGGCAACCCGTCCGAGCGCGACCGCTACGCCACCGCGAAGCGCCAGGCCGCGTCCGCGGCCAACGCGAGCGGAGAGCACGTCATACAGTACAACGCGCGCAAGCAGCAGGTCATCCGGGAGATCTACCACCGGGCGTTCGTGGCCGCAGGGCTGCTCGAGGAATAGACAGCGACCGAGCCGCCGGCTTGTCAGCGGCCCAATGCATCCCTATGGTTCATCGGCGCGGCGCGACTGCCCCATCCCGGCGAAATAGGAGCCGATCGCATCGCGGCCCCGCAGTTCCCGGGGATGGCCGGGTGCCGCTGGATGAGATCGCCGCCCTGGCCGCCGTCGGCCCCGGGACCGTCTACCGCCACTTCCCCGCCAAGGAGGCGCTGTTCGAAGCGGTGGTCACCGCCCGGGTTGAGGACCTGATCGACGACGCGCGGGCCCGCGCCGGCACCGATGACGCCGGCCGCGCCTTCTTCGGCTTCCTCGCGCGGATCTCCGCCGAAGCCGCCGCCAAGCGGGACCTGCCCGACGCCATCGCGATCGCGGGCTCGCTCCAGCAGGACCTGAATGCGGCCATCGACATCCTGCTGCGCAACGCCCAGGAGGCCGGCGCGGTACGCGCCGATATCAGCACCCCGGAACTCATCGTGCTGCTGAAAGGCCTGATCAGAAGCATCCAGGACGCATCAGCAGGCCCGGCCGTAAGCGACCGGCTGCTCGCCGTGGTCGCCGACGGATTGCGGCCGCCGCACTGATCCCGGGGGACGGCCCCCCGGAGCCCCTCGGGGTCGCCCAGGCGCGGCTGGTGCCAGAATAAGGAACCGTGAACACTAGCCAATTCGAGAAGATCAGGACCGGCCGCGGCTTCTTCGCTGCCCTTGACCAGAGCGGCGGCAGCACGCCCAAGGCGCTGGCCGAGTACGGCATCGAGCCGGACCGCTACAGCAACGACACCGAGATGTTCGACTTCGTCCACGCCATGCGAACCCGCGTGTTTACCAGCCCGGCGTTTGATGGCTCGCGTATTCTCGCGGCGATCCTGTTCGAGCAGACCATGGAACGGGACGTGGCTGGAGTCCCCACAGCGCAATACCTGTGGGAGGAGAAGAACGTCGTGCCGTTCCTGAAAGTCGATCTGGGGCTTGCCGGCGAGCAGCACGACGTGCAACTCATGAAGCCCATCGATACCCTCGATGACCTGCTGGAGCGCGCGCAGCGGCACCGGATCTTCGGGACCAAGATGCGATCGGTGATCAAGGACGCCAACGAGGCCGGGATCTCGGCCATCGTGGACCAGCAGTTCGAGTACGCGGGCCGGATCGTGGCGGCCGGCCTGGTGCCGATCATGGAGCCCGAAGTCAGCATCTCCAGCCCGCACAAGGAGCAGGCTGAGACGCTGCTGCACGACGCCATCGCCAAGCACCTCGAGGCGCTGCCTGAGGGCGCGACCGTGATGGTGAAGATCACCATCCCGACCGTGCCCGGCCTATACGACGACCTGACGTCTGACCCGCGCGTCCTGCGGGTCGTCGCCTTGTCCGGCGGCTACAGCCGGGACGAGGCCTGCGCGCTGCTCGCCCGCGATCCCACCCTCATCGCCAGCTTCTCCCGCGCGCTTCTCGAAGGGCTGACGGAGAGCCAGACCGACGAGCAGTTCAACGCCCAGCTGGAGGCGTCGATCGAGGAGATCTACCGGGCATCGGTAGACAAGCAGCCGGCCAGCTCCTGAGCCGCCGGACCGGTGCGAAGGGGGCCGTCCTAATCACCGGTCTGGCCGGGCCGCGTCCTGGCGCCGCCATTGGCGCTGAGCAGGTGCTGCCCGGCCGCTCCGGGCAGCCACTCAAGGGTCTTCTCGAAGTGGACGATCGTCCCTTCGCTTTTGCTGCCGGTCAGCTTTAGGTTGTCGACCACGGCATCCATGATCTTCAGGCCGCGGCCGCTCTCGGCGGTCGCGGGCACAGGATCGCCGGTGAGAGCAATCCCGTCGCCCTCTCCCGCGCCGGTGCCGCTGCGGTCCGGCTCGGGCCTATCGTCCCGGCTGGCGGTATTGACGACCTCGATGGCGCACCGCCCGTCCCTGGCCCTGGCTCGTACCTCGTACTCGTCGCCGGGCCCGGCGTGCTGGACGACATTAGCGCAGGCCTCGCTGAGCGCCAAGGCAATGTCGGCGCGGGTATCCGGCGTGACGCCGAGAGTCTCCAGGCAGCTATCGAGAACCTGGCGGGTGACGGGCACGCTGGCGGTATCGCGGGGCAGGTACAGCACCATATTGATTTCCACGCCATCCTCCTCCGGCCGGGCACCGGCCACCTCGGCAGGCCATTGAGCCTGCCTGTTCACGTGCCTCGGCCGGGCCATCCCAAACCAAGCGTCTTGTGAAATCCTTCACAAGACGTCTCTGCGGAGACGTCTCTAGCCGTGGGCGGGAAACGGGACGTGCTGGCCCGCGGTGCCGGGAGCACGGCGCCGGTTCAGGGCCGGAGCATATGCTCGCGGGTATGGCAGATTCGGCGGGCGCGAGCAACGGGAGCCGGGGACGGCCACCCACGATCGTGCAGGTGGCCAGCCGCGCGGGCGTGTCGATCGCGACGGTCTCCCGCGTCGTCTCCGGCACCGGCCGGGTGCGAGAACCGACGAGAGCCCGGGTTGAGCAGGCGATAGCGGCGACCGGCTGGACGGCTGACCCGGCGGCGCGGGCGCTCGCCGGGGGGACCGGCGACGAGGTTGTCCTGGCCATCGCGGTGGCCGGCCAGCAGAAGTTCGCCGATGACCCGCACTACGCGAGGGTCATCGCGGGGGCGTGCCAGGAGGCGGTCCGGCACGGCCTTTTCCTGTCCGTGTACGTCACCCGGCCGGGATCGGTGGCCAGCCTCGCGCCGTTGACCGGCAGCCGGCGCCACGCGGGGGCCATCCTCGTCAACGTCGGTGCGGAAGAGGCGGCCTCCATCAACGGCCTGCCCCTGGTCTCCATGGGCCTCTCCGCGCCGTCGGTGCCCAGCGTGGATCCGGAGAACCAGGCGGGTGCGTCGCAAGCGGTCGGGCACCTGCTCGCCCACTCCCGCCAGCGGATCGCGATGATCGCGGGGCCGAAGCGGAACCCCTGCGCCTGCGAGCGGCTGACCGGGTACCTGGACACCGTGCGTTCCGCCGGGTTGCCTGAGGTCACGGTCAGCGCCGATTTCACCCGGTCAGGCGCCGCGCGGGCCACCCGCCGCCTGCTGGCCACCCACCCCGACCTCGATGCGATCTTCGCCGGGTCCGATCTGATGGCGACGGCCGTGCTGCAGGTGGTCCTCGCGAGCGGACGGCGCATCCCCGACGACGTGGCCGTGGTCGGTTTCGACGATTCGCCGCCGGCGGTCATGACCACGCCCGCCCTGACGACGGTGTATCAGCCGGTCGAGGACCTCGCCAAACTAGCGGTCCGCACCCTGATCAAACCCGCCCCGGAACGACCGCTAGACCAGCGCATGCCAACGCAGCTTGTGGTCCGCGCCAGCTCGGCCGCCTGACTGAGGCGGCTGACCGACGCGGAACGCGAAGGAATGCGCGGCCGGACGTACCGTGTAGGCGTGACCAGGCACCCCGCCGACCGGAAAACGCGCGAGCATCCCCTGCATCACGCCCACCCGGCAGGACGGTGAGGTGGCGCGCCACGCTCCGCGCCCGGCGCGCTCGCGCCCGCCGCGCCCGCGCCCGCCGCGCCCGCGGCGGCCCTGGGTGCGGCGGCCCTGGGTGCGGCTTGGAGTCCTGGCGGCAGTGGCCCTGATCGCGGCGGCCGCGACCCTGTTTTTCATGCACGGCCAGCGACGGACCCCGGCGCCATCTTCACCCGCCGTCGCGTCTGAGCTGGCCGCGCTGCTGCGGCAGGGAACCCAGGACACCTCGCCTAGCTACTGGGAGAAGCCCAGCGCCGCGCTGGAGGCTGCCGCCGCCGGCGCGGATGACGCCAGGTTCCGCGCGCTCGGCGCGCTGCTCGTGCAAGACGGCTTCGCCGGGGCCGTCATCGACCTCGGCCGGGAGATGACCGGCGACTGGTACAACTGGAGCGAGCAGAAATGCCCGCGCACCGAGCCGCGCTGCTACGTCCTGGCCTGGCGGCACGCCGTGGACGCCATGCGGTCGGTGCCCGGGCAGCACTTCCGGTTCCTGTGGACCGTCTTCCCCGGCACCGCGGCGGCGATGGACGCGTGGCCCGGCGCCGCCTACGTGAACCTGGTGGGCACCGACGTCTACGACTGGTACGGCGGCCCCGGCAACACGTACCCGCACACCGCGTCCGGCCAGCTGGACCACGACGCGAGGTGGCGGGAGATCCTCACCCAGCCCGGCGGCCTCGACTGGCTCGCCCGGCTGTCCCAGCTCACCGGCAAGCCGGTCGCCATCCCCGAGTGGGGCCTGGATTTCCACAGCTTCGGCGGCAAGGACGACCCGGCGTTCATCACCCGGATGCTCGCCTGGCTGCACGCCCATCATGCGATCGGCGTCTACTGGGCGGTCCAGCACGTGGCTAACGATCCGACTCTGCCTCCCGGCCCGCTGCTGACCGGCCTCGGCGCGTACGGCGGCAACCCGGTCGCGGTCAACGGCTTCGGCCTGCTGGTCGGCGGCCGCGTGCAGTACGCCGAGGCCTTCCTGTCCGACCAGCAGCCACTCTCCGAGTCGTCCGCGCAGCCGGTGCTGACCCCCTGGCAGCACGCCGGCTACCAGCTCATCCTCAGCGTCCCGCTGGTGCCGCTGACCGTGTCCAGCTATAACGGCCCGCACGAGCCAGGGGACCGTCCGTACCAGCTCGCCGACTACCCCGATGTGATCTCCGCGTTCCGCCAGGGAATTTCCGGCGCCCGCTCCTGAGCTAGGAATTCGGGACACGGTACCTGAGGTAAACAGCACCGCACCCGAACCGCCGCGTATCTAGGAGTTCCAGATCTGCGCGGACACCGTCGGGGAGCGCTCGCTTGCCCCCTCCGACGAGGACCGGATGCAGGAGCAGCTGCAGCTCGTCGACCAGCCCGGCCTTGATGGCCTGCCCGGCGAGGTCCGCACCCGCCACGGTCATGTCGTGCTCGGTGGCCGACTTCAGCTGCCGGACCAGGCCAGGATCGAAGTTCCGCTCGATCCGTGTCCTGGCGGTGGACACCGATTCGAGCGTCCTGGAGAACACGATCTTCCCGGCCGCCTGCCAGATGCCGGTGAACTCCTGGTCGAGGGACGGCTGGCCGGGCACCGCGTCGGCCGTCTCCCAGTAGAGCATCGTCTGGTACATCCGGCGCCCGTAGAGATAAGTGCCGACCGGCCGCTCGAGGTCGTTGACGAAGGAGAGCAGCTCGCCGCCGGGCGCCGCCCACTCGAAGCGGCCCGCGGCGTCTTCGACGTAGCCGTCCGCCGACGCGATCGCCGAGTAGATCAGCTTGCCCATAAACTCTCTCCTTTGGTCAGTCAGGCTGTATCAAGCAGACGGTCCGCACCGACCGAAATCATCTCGCAGGCTCGGTTGTCGCGCAGCCGGGCGCTAGCGGTCAGCACGGGCGGCCATCCGCTCGCCCTATCCGGATATAAGCGACAAATGCCACCGAGTGCGTCCTTTATCGGGGAGGATTTGGGCCTATGGGAGGTTTTGGTGGGTCATAGCGCCTAAGAGTCTCCCTTGAGCCAAAATCCTCCCCGTAAAACCGCCGCTGAGCAGCGGGATTTGTGACGCCTAGGACAGAAGTGACCCCTGGGACACGCGGGATCTCAAGGAGTCAGCCGCTACGCTTTGAGCGTCTGCGGGATGCGCACCATGTTGCCCCGAAGGGTCGCGGAACGCGCCCTCGAAGCAGGCCATGATGTGAAAGCCGCTAAAGAAAAGCCGCTAAGGAGAGGATCCCATGGGGACCACGATTGTCGTCGAGACGGCCCGCCGTGCGCTGGGGCCGACCGGCGTGTTCCTGCCGTTTTCCCGCACCAGCGCGGCATCCGCCGATCAGCAGCGCGAGGCGGTTCGGCGGCTGGAACGCGCCGGCTGCCGCGCCGTGTGGACCAACGAGGCCGTCGGCGGCAAGGACGCCCTGGTCCAGCTGGCCGTGTTGCTCGCGGCCACCGACCGGATGGTGTTCGGGACGGCCATCGCCAACATCTGGGCCAGAGCGCCGCAGACCGCGCACGGCGCGGCCGCGCTGCTGGCCCAGGCCTTTCCGGACCGGTTCGTGCTCGGGCTGGGCGTCGGCTACCCCCAGCAGGCGGCCAGCGTGGGCCGGGAATTCGGCCGCCCGGTGGCCACGATGCGCGACTACCTGGACCAGCTGACCGCCCCGACGCAGCTGCTGGCACCCGATGTGGCCTATCCGAAGATCATCGGCGCGAACGGCCCGAAGATGCTCGCGCTGGCCGGCGAGAACGCCGACGGGGCGCTGCCCGCCATGGCGCCGCCCGAACTCACCGCCCAGGCCAGGCAGCTCCTCGGACCGGACAAGCTCCTGGTGGTCGCGCTGGCCGTCGTCGTGGACGCCGACCAGAACCGGGCCAAGGCGACCGCGCGGCAGACGGTGGCCGGCCGCCTCGGCCAGCCGGGCACGTACCCGGCCACGATGGCCCGGCTGGGCTACTCGGAGCAGGAGATCACCGAGGTGAGCGACCGGCTGGTGGACGCGATCGTCGGGTACGGTGACGCGGCGCGGATCGCGGCCAAGGTGCGTGAGCACCTGGCGGCCGGAGCGGACCACGTACTGGTCATGCCGACCGGCACCGACTTCGCCGACGGCGTCGACCAACTGGAACAGCTCGCCCCCACACTGGCCGGCCAGATCTGACGGCGCCAGCGGTCTCAGGCATAAAGAACGCCCCTCAGCGCCGGTTTCCGCGCCCAGGAGAGCGGCGCAGGATGCTCTCCAGCGTCTCCGCCAGCGCGGAGCCGTCGTCGATGTCGACGACCCGCGTCAGGGCCGAACCAGCGATCTGGCTGGCGCGCGGGTCCTCGCGGTCCTCGCGGTTGCCGGCGGCGGCGGCGGCGATGGCGTCCGCGGTCCGGCCGGTGCCGGCCAGCACGATGACGGAACGGTGTCGCTCGAGGCTGCGAGCGATGTCGTCGTAGGTAATCTTGCCCCCGTTTATCACGAGTGTCGCCGAGGGGGCGGTTCCGGCCACCGCGTCGGCCACGTCCGCGAGCCAGGGCGATTCGTCACCCCAGGAATCGCCAGGCACCAGGATGAGGTGGCTATGCCGGGGCTCGATCTCCTCGGCGCCGTCCCCCGTATCCGTGGACACCGTGCCCTCGGCGGCCACGCCGATGAGCGGGAAATCCGCGCCCGCTGCCGCCCGGGCCTGCCCGATCACCCGCATGACGCCTGAGTCTGTGCCACCGTCCACCACCGCCGCGCCCAACCGGGCCAGCACTGGCACGACCTGGTGTCTCAACACCTTCGCGGTCTGGCTCAGGTGCTCCTGGCTCATTCCGCCCGCCCCGCCGACCAGCACCAAGACCGGGCGCCCACAGCCAACCGCCAGCGCGTCGAGTGTGGCGGGCAGGTCCGAGACGACATCCACCCGGGCCACTCGCGGCCGCGCCGGCCCGCTGTTCATGGTCACGGCTCAACATTAGGGCGTTCGGCCCAGGCGGACCAGCACGGCCAGCCCTACCCATGGTTGCCGCATCTTTTGCTGCGGACTACCGTTTCGCGACAGACCCCGATTTCCGGGTGCGTCGGCAACGCCGATAGAGGGGGAGCGTGGAGGGGAGCAATGCGGGCATTCGTGATTCGCGGATTCGGGCCTAAAGCGGGCGTCGATTTCGAGCGCGTGCACACGGAATTGATCGCGCCGGCGCTGCAGCAGGTGGGGGTCGAGGGCGGCGGCACCACCGGCGACATCCTGGAAGCGGGCAATGTCCGCGAGGACATCTTCCGCGAGCTGGTGCTGGCCGACGTGGTGGTGGCGGACGTGTCGCTGGCCAACGCCAACGTCTTCTACGAGCTGGGCATCCGGCATGCCGTCCGGAACCGCTCGACGGTACTGATCCGCGCCCGGATCGACGAGGTTCCCTTCGACCTGCGAACCGACCGCTACCTGTCTTACGATCCGGTTTCCGCCGCCGCGTCTGTCCCCCAGTTGGTGCAGGTCCTGCGCGAGACGCTGGCGTCCGAACGTACCGACAGCCCGGTGTTCCAGCTGCTGCCGGGGTTCGCCGCCGGTCCCCGGGCGACCCTGCTCGATCTCCCGCGGGACCTGGCCGAAGACATCGAGCAGGCCCGCGACGAGCGGCGCGCGGGGGACCTGCGATTGATCGCGGAGGAGGTGGTGGGACTTCGGTTCGAGGAAGCGGCGCTGCGGGCGGTGGCCCAGGCGCTGACGGACGTCGGCGATGACGTCGGCGCGCAACGACCCTGGGAGCGAATCCGCGCGGTCCATCCCGACGACCTGGAAGCCAACCGCGCGCTGTCCGACGTCTACCGGCGACTCGGCCAGCTGGTCGCCTCCGACCAGGCGATCGAACGGGCCCTCGGGGGCGAGCCGCTGAGCAGCCTGGACCGCGCCGAGCTGTACGCGTTGCGCGGCAGCAACAGCAAGCGCCGGTGGGTGGTGCAGTGGCGCGCGGCGGCCGAGCAGAACCGGGCCCGCACCGCGCTTCGGTCCCGGGAGCTGGACGTGGCCCGCCAGTTCTACCGGCGCGGCTTCGACGAGGAGCTGAACCACTGGTACTCGGGCCTGAACGCCCTCGCCCTGGCCAAGATCACCTTGGTGCTCGCCGATCGCTGCCCCGATGACTGGCGGATGCGCTTCAACACCGACGCCGAGGCCGCCGCCGAACTCGACCGGCTCAAGTCCGAGGTCGACTGGCTCACCTCGACCGTGCGGGCCTCCCTCGATTCGGCCCGCGCGCGGTCTCGCTACACCGGTACGGTCGACTTCTGGCTCGAGGTGAGCGTGGCCGACCTCCGCTTCCTCACCAGCACCGAACCAGAGCGGGTGACCAGCGCATACGAAGCCGCGTTGAGCCCCGTCCTCGGTTCCGGGGCGCGCCGCTCGATCAGTGAGCAGCTCGAAATGCACCGCGATCTGGGCATCCTCGTCGAGAACGCCACGCCCGCTCTCGCGCTGCTCGCCGGGACGCCCAACACGCAGACGGCTCTGGTCCACCCGCTCGTCTTCTCCGGCCACATGATCGACGCGCCGGGCCGGGTGCCCCCGCGCTTTCCGCCGAGTCAGGAAGACGCCGCGGCGGCCGGGATCAAGCAAGCGATCGAAGGGATCGTCGCGGCCGCGGCGAAACGGCAGGAGCAGGTAATCGGCATGGCCGGCGTGGCGGACGGCGGGGACCTGCTGTTCCACGAGGCGTGCCAGAAACTCGGCGTGCCGACTCAGGTGCTGCTGCCGGTCCCGGAGCGGGTCTACCGCGCCACGGCCATGTCGCGCCAGGCGTCACGCTGGGCCGACCGCTACTACGCCGCGCTGCGCAACGCGACCAAGGTGCTGACCCTGGCGCGCACCGACATGCTGCCCGGGTGGCTTCAGACCCGGCCCGGCTACTCCACCTGGCAACGGGATAACCAGTGGATCCTGCACCACGCCTGGGCCACCACGACGTCTGACCGGATCACGGTGCTGGCGCTGTGGAACGGCGAGCCCGGGGATGGTCCCGGTGGGGTAGCCGACATGGTCGCCACCGCTCAGTCCCGCGGCGCCGAAGTCGTCACCCTGAATACCGTCGCATTGTTCGGCCTGCCCAGCCCGGAGCTTCCGCCGCCCCGCCCGCCCGCCGAGCCCCCGGCCAGGACCGATATCCGCCCGCCCGCCGAGGCCCCGGCCACGACCAACACAGAAGCGGAACGGGGCGTGGTCCCAGCTCCCGGCCCGGCCACCGAAGCAGCGGGCGGCGATCGCGTCCTGGCCCTGGTCTGGCGCTGTCACCGGCAGTGGTCCCTGGCGGCCGACGCCGCCCAGTCACAGCTGAGGCAGTGGCGTCAGCGCAACCTGGCGCTGCTGGTCCTCGGCGCCCTCGCCGGAGCGCTCGCCGCGCAGCACGGGCTCTCTTCTGGCTTCGTGACGGCCGCCGCCATAGTCAGCGCGATTTCCCTCGCGGCCGCGGCGTGGCTGCAGCGAACGGCGCTCACCTCGGACGAGACCGCGCACTGGACCGGCGCCCGGGCCGCCTCGGAAGCCCTGAAGGCCGAGGTCTACCGCTACCTGATCAGGGTCAAGCCCTATGACGGTGCCGAGCGCACCGAGCGCCTGGACGCACAGCTGGAGGTGATTCAGACCCGCGGGCAGCCGTGGCTCGTCGATCAGCAGCTGATTTCTCCCGATAACACCCCGCTGCCTGCAGTCACCACGTTCGCGGGGTACCTGGCCGAGCGCGCCCAGCGCCAGGCGAACTGGCACCGGGACAAGATCGCCGAGCACATCCGCAAAGCGCGGACGCTGCGAATCTGCCAGCTCGCCGCCACCGGCGCTGGCGTCGTGCTGGCCGCCGTCGCGGGAGCGCTGCCAGGATCGCACCTCGCCGCCTGGACGGCGGCGGCCACCACCATCGCCGCGGCCTTCGCCACCCATCTCGCCGCCGAGCAGCACCAGCGGATCGCCGCGTCCTACGCGTCAACCGCGGACCAGCTCGATCGGCTCATCGCCGATGTCGACCCGGCGATTACCGACCCGGATCGTCAGGCGCAGTTCGTCCTGGGCGTCGAGCAAGTCCTCGCCGCGCAGAACTCCGGCTGGATGGACCTGCTCAGCCCGCATACCGAAAAGACCGCGGACCAGGCGGCCCCGCTGGCCGCGACCGGGTAGGCCCAGATCAGGCCCCGGCCAGCGCGGCGAGATAGCTCGCCGACGCGACGTACGCGCGCTCGATGCTCTGCCCCACCCGGGTCTTGTCCCGGTACCGGAACTGCGCCAGCCCCGGCTGCGGCCGGTCGCCGCCGGTCGGCAGCACGTGCACGGTCACGTCGTCCGGCAGCGACGACATGTCCTCGTGGAACCGGTGCCGCCGGGCAATCTCGAACGCCACCAGCCCCACTTGCCAAGGCCGAGTCGGAACGGACAGTGGACTTTCGATCCGGCCCACCTGCAGCACGTAGACGGTGCTGGCGCCCATGGCCACGGCCCGCCCGACCGGGATCGAGTCGACCAGGCCGCCGTCGAAGTAGTGGCCGCCGTCGATCTCGACCGGCGGCAGCAGCCCCGGCACGGCGCACGAGGCCATCACCGCGGGCACCACAGGCCCGCTGGTGAACCAGCGCGCGGTCGCGTTCTCGATGCTCGCCGCCACGCACTGGAAGGGCAGCTTGAGGTCGGCGAAGTCCTCCCCGGGCAGGACGCTCGCCAGCAGCCGGCTCAGCGGCTCAAGTGAGTGCAGGTGAGTCCCAGAACGCAGCAGCCGCACCGCCCGGCTCCACAGTCTCTCGCTGAAGGCCAGCCGCAGCTCGTCGCCTTCCCACATCTGCCTGAGCCGGGCCGCCGCGCCCGGCGGGTCGGCCGCCACCAGCGCGCCGTTGATGGCGCCGATCGAGGTGCCCACGATCAGGTCGGGCCGGACGCCCGCCTCAGAAAGCGCCTGCAGCATCCCGACCTCATGCGCGCCAAGCAGCCCCCCGCCGCCAAGCACGAACGCCGTCGTCATCCCCCCAGCCTAGCCAGCCCTCCCGCGACCCGGCAGCCCCTCAGCCGCGCCTGATGGTCAGGCCGAGCGAGGCGAACTGCTCGAACGGGCGGTGGTAGCCGCGCTCGATGTGGTGGATGCCGCGCAGCACCGAAGGCCGGTCGGCCACCGAGGCGGCCAGCACGGCGGAGAACCCGGCGCGCACGTCCGGCATGGTGACGTCCGCGCCCTGCAGCTTGGACATGCCCCTGATCACGGCCGAATGCACCGCGTTGGTGTCGTGGAAACGGCACGCGGGCCCGCCCAGGCAGGCCGCGAACACCTCGATCTCGCAGCCCATCTTCTGCA